>WNGD01008655.1_pt1 | contig 19050 bp, 18 predicted proteins | sample 5400671 | NCBI WGS metagenome assembly WNGD01 (sample SAMN13153369, study PRJNA577476) | soil metagenome | isolation source: 40 cm soil or saprolite under grassland replicate 2 | place: USA:California | collected 2016-06-15
CAGTGCCGACCGCAGATGCCACCCCTGTCTCACCTGTCCGCATCGGGATCGTCTTCCCGCAGCTGCTCGGCACCTACGGCGACCGGGGCAACGCCGAGGTGCTCGCCTGGCGCCTGCGTGTCCGCGGCCACCCCGCCGAGGTGGTGGACCTGCGGGCGCCCGCACCGATCCCTCCCGGGCTCGACGCCTACATCCTCGGCGGCGGGGAGGACCTGCTGCAGGCTTCCGCCGTCAAGCTGCTGCTCGGCCCGGAAGGCCGCGGCCTGCGCGCCGCGCTTGCCGGCGGCGCCCCGACACTGGCCGTCTGCGGCAGCCTCCAGCTGCTCGGCAGGGTGTACCTCGACAAGGCAGGCCGCAGGGTCCCAGGCCTACACCTGCTCGACCTGGAGACCACCGCGAGCGGCCCCCGCTGTGTCGGTGAGGTGGTCGCCCGCATGGCCGACGGCACCCTGCTGACCGGGTTCGAGAACCACGGCGGGCGGACCCGCCTCGGCGCCGGGCTGGAGCCCCTCGGCACCGTCCTGCACGGCAACGGCAACAACGGCGAGGACCACACCGAGGGTGTCCGCCACGGCAACCTCATCGCCACCTACCTGCACGGGCCCGTGCTTGCCCGCAACCCGGCCCTTGCGGATCTGATCGCGGGTAATATCCTGCAGCGCCGCGGGGTCCGTGACGCGCTGCCGCTGCCGCCAATCGACGACGACCCGGGAATGGCCCTGCACTCCGAGCGCCTGCAGGCGGCTGGCTTCGGCCGCCGCCCCCATGGCCGCCTCCGCCTGCACACCAGGCGCAGAGGTCCTCGGGAAGCGAGGAGCTGACCACCCCACATGCCCTACCCGTCTCGCCGGCCCATCGTCCTGGCCCTCGCCCTGGCAGCCACGCTCGCGGGCTGCGGTGGGAGCGGCCGGAGCCAAACCCAGGGAGCCCCCGCGCCCTCCACCGCCAGCACGGTCAAGCCATCGACCCTGGCCGCCCCAAAGGCCCAGACCGCCGGGCCCGCTCATATCATCGTGGTGGTCGAGGAGAACCACTCCTACGAACAGATCATCGGCAACCCCGCAGCGCCCTTCCTCAACCAGCTCGCCAGCCGCGGGACGGTGCTCAGCAACTACTACGCCATCTCCCATCCGTCGCTGCCGAACTACCTCGCCATGACCTCTGGGGACACCCAAGGGATCAGCAGCGACTGCCCGCGCTGCGAAGTGGCCGCTGACAACCTCGGCGGCCAGCTCGAACGGGCCGGGATCAGCTGGAAGGCGTACCAGCAAGGCCTGCCGGGGCCCTGCTCCAACGTGCCCAACGCCGGCGACTACGCCCGCAAGCATGACCCCTTCATGTACTACGACGGCGTCCGCAGCGGCAGCGGCTGCTCCTCCAGGGTCGTCCCCGCCACACAGCTCGACGCCGACGTGGCCGGCGGCGCCCTGCCCCGCTTCGCCTTCGTCACGCCGGACCTCAGCCATGACATGCACGGCAACGGCGGCCGCTCCGACGACCAGCTCGTGGCCAGCGCCGACGCCTGGCTGCGGGGGTTCTACGAGCAGCTGACCGCCTCACCCGCGTGGCGCCAGGACACCCGCCTGGTGGTCACCTTCGACGAAGGCAGCGGCGGCGGGTCAAGTGGCTGCTGCGGCGGCCTCGCCCAAGGCGGCCACGTCCTGACGCTGGTCAGCGGCCCACACGTCCCCACCGGCCAGGACGCCCGCGCCTACAGCCACTACAGCCTGCTGCGCTCTATCGAGGCGGCGTTCCGCCTCCCCTATCTGCGCCACGCCGCCGACCCGGCCACTGCCACCATCCCGGTGCTGGCCAGCTGACCGCTAAGGCTGCGTGGACACCCCAATAAGCTGCTCGGAGATCTCCGCCAGCCGCTGGCGGGCGGAGGGGTCGTAGGCCTGCTCGTCGGCGCGTGCCTCCTGCTGGCCGTTGAAGAAGCGGCCGCTGACCCCGTCGAGGGCCGGGTCCACGGCCAGCCGCAGGGTCGCGTCGACGCCCTCGGCGATCGTGCTGATCGGCGACGGGACGATCTTGGTCGGCATGTAGGTGGCGGGATGCAGCGCGTTGACCGTCACGCCGCTGCCGTCAAGCCGCTCGGCCAGGGTGATGGTGTCGAGGATCTGCGCCAGCTTGCTCTGGCAGTAGGCACGGATGCCGTTGTAGCCGTGGGTGAGTTGGACGTCGTCGAAGTCGATCGGCATCTGGCCGATGGAGCTGACGTTGACGATCCGCGCCGGCGCCGAGTCCCGCAGCAACGGCAACAACTGTCGCGTGAGCACGTACCCCGCAAGGTAGTTGACGGCGAGGCGCAGCTCGATCCCGTCGCGGCTCTCCTGGCGCTGCTCGCCGCCGGGGACGTTCGAGCCGATCCCGGCGTTGCTGACCAGCACGTCCAGCCGCGGTTCGGCCTTGGCGACCTGCTCGGCGAGGTTCCGGACCTCGTCCAGCGAAGCGAGGTCGGCCAGGTAGCCACGTACCTGCCCATCGCCGCCGGTCGCCGCCTTGATCTCCGCGATCGTGCTGTCGACCCGTTCGGGGCTGCGCCCGTGCACCAGCACGGTCGCGCCGCCCTTGGCAAGCTCGATGGCGAGTGCGCGGCCAAGGCCGTCGGTCGCTCCGGTCACGAGGATCGTCTGCTGCGAACGGTCAAGCACGGGACCACTCCCCTCCAGATGTCCAGATGCAGTGGTGCCCCGCCGGCAACCACCGGCGGGGCACTGCAGGCTGCTCGGGCGTCCGGGTCAGTGAAAACGTCGATCGGTCAGTGGAACGACTCGCCACAGGCGCAGCTGCCGGTCGCGCTCGGGTTGTCGATGGTGAACCCGGACTTCTCGAGCGTGTCGAGGTAGTCAATGGAGGCGCCGCTCAGGTACGGGGCGCTCATCCGGTCGGTGACGACCTGGACGCCGTTGGACTCGGCGCGGACGTCGCCGTCGAGTGACCGGTCGTCGAAGAACAGCGCATAGCGAAGACCGGAGCAGCCGCCCGGCTCCACGGCGATCCGCAGGGCGAGGTCGTCTTGGCCTTCGCGGGCGAGCAGGTCGCGCACCTTGGTCGCGGCGGCCTCTGTCAGGCTCAGGACCGGCGTGGCGGTCTGCATGGCCTCGGACATCCGTGCTCCTTTCACAGCCAGCTCGTGGTGTCTGCGTCAACAGCTACGTCAAGCCGGAGATGGTTGCTCGTGCAAAGCTCGTACCAGCATGATAGCGCCCACCTCCAGCCCGCCCCATCCCCCGGCCCGGAGGAATCAGCCGATCGCCTCGTCCGGGGTGGGGTCAAGGGCGACGTCGGCCACCATCCCGCCGGTAGCGCGGAGCAGGTCATCGGCGCTGATCGGGAAGACGTGCCGGGGGGTGCCGGCGGCGGCCCAGAGCGTGTCGAAGGTGGTCAGGTGGGGGTCGACCAGGATGGCAAGCCGGCGCGGGTGGCCGAACGGCGGGGTCCCGCCGATGGCGTAGCCGGTGGCTGCGCGGACCTCTTCGGCGTCGGCCTTGCGGACATCGGTGGTGCCGGTCTGCTTGGCGACCTTGACGACGTCAACGCGGTTGGCGCCGCTGGTCAGGACCAGGATGGGTTCCTTGTCGGCGATGAAGACCAGGGATTTGACGATCTGGTCGACACTGCAGCCGATCGCGCGGGCGGCGTCGGCGGCGGTGCGGGTCCCGGCGGGATACTCCCGGATGTCCAATTCGAGTCCGAGCTGCCGGGCGGCGTTGGCGATCGCGTGCGGCTGCTTGGCAAGCGCTTCGGGCATGTGCTCCGGCTCCTTGGTGGGCCTGCTTGCTGGGCGGGAACCCTAGCGTAGCGTCGCCCAGGCGCGGCCGACCCGTTCGGCGAGCTGTTCGAGCAGCGGGGCCGCCTCGGCGATGCAGCGCTGCACGTCGGGTTCGATCTCGGTGAGGGCGTGGGCCTCCTCGATGTTGGCAGCACGCAGCTCGCGCTCGGCGACCTCGACCACGCCGCAGAGGGCGACCACGGGGACGCCATGCGCGGTGGCGGCGCGGGCGACGCCGTGGGGAGCCTTGCCGCGCAGGCTCTGGTAGTCGAGCTTGCCCTCGCCGGTGATGACCAGATCGGCGCTCTCGGCGGCGCCGTGGAAGCCGATCAGGTCGAGGATCAGGTCGATGCCGGGTTCGAGCCGCCCGCCGAGGAAGGCGATCGCGCCCGCTCCAAGACCGCCAGCGGCGCCCGCGCCCGGAGTGCCGGCGAGGTCGAGGCCGAGGTCGCCCTTGAGGACTTGGGCGTAGCGGCGCAGGGCGGAGTCAAGCAGCAGGACGTCGTCGGGGGTAGCGCCCTTCTGGGGGCCGTAGACGGCGGCGGCGCCCTCCGGCCCGACGAGAGGGTTGTCGACGTCGCTGGCGACGGTGACGTCCAGGTTGCCCAGGCGCGGGTCGAGGCCGCCCACGTCGATGTGGGCGAGGCGGAGCAGGGCGGAGCCGCCCGGCGGGAGCGGCTCGCCGTGCTGGTCGAGGAAGCGGGCGCCGAGCGCGCTGGCCATGCCGGTGCCGCCGTCGGTGGTGGCGCTCCCGCCGATGCCGAGGACGAGCTGGCGCGCACCGTTGTCGATGGCGGCGCGGAGCAGCTCGCCGGTGCCGTAGGTGGTGGCCTGCAGGGGAGCGCGCCGCCCGCCGGGGAGGCGGCGCAGGCCGGAGGCTTCCGCCATCTCGACGAAGGCGCGGTCGCCGTCGGCAGCCACGGCGAAGGCGGCGTCGACCGGCCCGCCGGTAGGGCCGGTCACACGGGCGGGGACACGCTTGAACCCGGCGGCGATGATCGCATCGAGGGTGCCGGCCCCCCCGTCGCCGACGGGCAGGCGCACCGTCTCGGCGTCGGGCCGCGCGCGGCGCAGCCCGGCGTCGATCGCTCTGGCCGCCTGGTCGGCGGTCAGGCTACCTTCGAACTTGTCAGGAGCGATGAGGACGCGCACGCCGCGTACGATACCCGACCGGTCCGCTCGTGCCCGAGAATCGGCACGGACGGAAGAACTCGCTAACTGCGCAGAAGCAGGAACGGGAGGCTGAGATGGCGGACTCGGTAGGCCAGCGGGTGCTGCGGGCGCTGAACCCGCGCAAGCTGCCGACACGAACGCGGCTGTGGCGGGCGGTGCTGGCGTTCGCGGCGCTGACGGTGGTGCTCGGCGGCCTGGGCCTGTGGGTGAACCACGCCTACCTGCAGCCGGCGCTGCTGACCGCGCTCCTGACGCTGTTGTGGGCGGCGCGCGCCGCCCTGACCCGGTAGAGGTAGAGGTCGAGGTAGAACGGAGGCGGTCGGCCATGGCGCTCAATCTGGACACGGGTTCGCTGCTGGAGGGATTGGAGACGACCCACCGGCAGGTGGGACGGCTGCTGGCGGACCTGCCGACGGCGGGCTGGGCGTTGCAGGTGCCGGCCACGCCCGGCTGGTCGGTCGGCGACCTGGTGTCGCACCTGGCCGACGGCGACGTGGCGGCGCTGGTGGCGTTGCGGGGCCAGGATCCCTTCGATCCGGAGTCGTGGACCGGCCTGGACGGCCTGGACGACTGGACCGCCGCGCAAGTGGCCGCCCATACCGGTGAGCGGTCCGAGGAGCGGCTGGCAGCATGGGAAGCCGCCTCCGACAAGCTGCGGGATGCGTTCGCCGGGCTCGACGCGACCGGCTGGCGGGCACGAGTGCTGTTTGTGTCCGGCCCGGTATCGGCCCGGACGCTGGCACAGCTCCGCTTGCAGGAGGAATGGCTCCACGGCCACGACATCGCCGAGGCAGCCAAGGCATCGTTCCCGATCGACCCGGTGACCCTGGCGTGGATGGCGGACCTCGCGGCCAGGGTGATCGCCCCCAATCTGAGCCGCTACCGTCAGGCGAAGCCGGGCGCGGTCATCCTCCTGCGGCTGGACGGCCTCGGCGAGTGGCTGCTCGGCGGCGCAGCCGGCGAGCGCCCCAGCGCCGGCGCCACCCCGGATCTCGTGCTGGAGGCGGAGCCGCTGCCGTTCATCCTGCGCGCCGCGGGCCGCCGCGAGGATGTTCCCTGGCAGGCACAGGGCGACGAGGCCCTGGCCGCCGCCGTGGCGGCAACGATCATCTCGGTGGGCTGAGCGCTCCGCCAGGCTTCCTCCGACCCGGCCCCGGTCCTGCGACATGGTCGCCGGGTTCGTGTGTTTCACCTGGAATCAGCCGGATTGTAACCCAACGCAAGTCTCAAGCGTCTGGAACACTTGGGAAGCTCGCGCGGGGTCTCGCCACGTGCGGTAATCGGCGACTAAGGTAATAGGTGAAACTGATCATGGCCATTGGCAAACCCGATGCCCGAACGAGCCCGGGAGCACGACGGTGAGCGACCACGACGAGGTCACCACGGGCGGGATGCTCGATCAGCTTCCCGACCCGGATCCCCAGGGAACCAGAGACTGGCTCGACTCCCTCAGCGACGTCGTCCAGCGCGAAGGCCCACAGCGGGCGCGCTTCCTGCTGCGGCGGGTGCTGGAGCACGCGGCCACCCTGCAGGTGGGGCTGACGCCCCTGCCCTCTACAGACTATGTGAACACCATCCCCGCCAGCGCCGAGCCGGACTACCCCGGCGACGAGCAGCTGGAGCGGCGGCTGCTGTCGATCACCCGCTGGAACGCCGCCGCGATCGTGTCGCGGGCCAACAAGCCGGAGCTTGGGCTCGGCGGGCACATGGCCTCCTACGCCTCAGCAGCGGAGCTGTTCGAGGTCGGCTTCAACCATTTCTTCCGTGGCAGGGACGCCGACACCCCCGGCGACCAGGTCTTCTTCCAGGGACACTCCTCCCCGGGCGTGTACGCCAGGGCGTTCCTGGAAGGCCGTCTCACCGAGCGGCAGCTCGACCGCTTCCGCCAGGAGGCCGAGCCGGGCGGGCTGTCGTCCTACCCGCATCCCCGGCTGATGCCGGAGTTCTGGGAGTTCCCGACGGTCTCCATGGGCCTCGGCGCCATCAACGCGATCTATCAGGCCCGCTTCAACCAGTACCTGGCGCGGCGCGGGCTCGCCGACAGCGGCGGCTCCCACGTATGGGCGTTCCTCGGCGACGGCGAGATGGACGAGCCGGAGGCGGTCGGCGCCCTCGGCGTCGCCGCCCGCGACGAGCTGGACAACCTCACCTTCGTGGTCAACTGCAACCTGCAGCGCCTGGACGGGCCGGTGCGCGGCAACGGCAAGATCATCCAGGAGCTGGAGTCGCTGTTCCGCGGTGCCGGCTGGAACGTCGTCAAGGTGCTCTGGGGCCGGCGCTGGGACGACCTGCTCGCCCGCGACCCCGCCACCTCCCAGGAACTGGTCGCCAAGCTCAACGACCTGCCCGACGGCGAGTGGCAGACGCTCGCCGCGGAGTCCCCCGCCTACGTCCGCGAGCACCTGTTCGACTCCAAGCCGCTGCGGGCGCTGGCCGGCGAGCTGAGCGACGAAGAGGTCATCAAGCTGGCCACCGACCGTGGCGGCCACGACCTCCGCAAGGTCCACGCGGCCTACCACGCGGCGGTCACCACCAAGGGCCGCCCCACGGTGGTGATCGCGCAGACGATCAAGGGCCGAGGGCTCGGCCGGGAGTTCGAGGCCCGCAACGCCACCCACCAGATGAAGAAGTTCGTGCGCGGCACCCTCAACACCTTCCGCGACCGCCTCGAGCTCACCGACATCCCCGACGAGGCCCTCGCCGACGGCTACCCGCCGTATTACCGCCCCGCCGAGAACTCCAGGGAGCTGCGCTACCTGCTGGCGCAGCGCGAGGCGCTGGGCGGGCCGCTGCCCCGCCGGGAGGTCCGCGCCAAGGCTCTCGACCTGCCCGGCCCCGACACCTACGCGCGCCTCAAGCAGGGCTCCGGCAAGCAGCCGGTGGCCACCACCATGGCGCTGGTCCGCCTGGTCAAGGACCTGCTCAAGCACCAGGACCTCGGTAAGCGGATCGTGCCGATCATCCCCGACGAGGCACGCACCTTCGGGATGGACTCGCTGTTCCCGGAGCTGAAGATCTACTCGCCCAAGGGCATGACCTACGACGCGGTCGACCGCGACCTGGTCCTCTCCTACAAGGAGGACGCCCGCGGCCAGATCCTGCACGAGGGCATCACCGAGGCCGGCTCGATGAGCGAGTTCCACGCCGCCGGGACCAGCTACGCGACCTTTGGCGAGCCGATGATCCCGCTGTACGTCTTCTACTCGATGTTCGGCTTCCAGCGCACCGCCGACCTGATGTGGAGCGCCGCCGATCAGCGCGCCCGCGGCTTCCTGATCGGCGCCACCGCCGGCCGCACGACCCTCAACGGCGAGGGCCTGCAGCACCAGGACGGCCACTCGCTGCTGATCGCCTCGACCAACCCGGCCTGCGTTGCCTACGACCCCTCGTTCGCCTTCGAGATCCCGGTGATCGTCGCCGACGCCCTGCGGCGCATGTACGGCGACGACCCCGAGGACCTCTTCTACTATCTGACCGTCTACAACGAGCCGTTCGTGCAGCCGCCCATGCCCGAGGGCCTGGACGAGGACGAGATCCTGCAGGGCCTGTACCGCTACCGCACGGCCGGGGGCCACGCCCATCGCGCCCAGATCGTCACCTCGGGCAGCGCCATGCCGTTGGCGCTGGAGGCCGCCGACCTGCTCGCCAGTGACTTCGACGTGGCCGCCGACGTCTGGAGCGCCCCCGGCTGGCAGCGCCTGCGCCAGGACGCCCTCGCCGCCGAGGAATGGAACCGCCTCCACCCCACCGAGGACCCCCGGACTCCGCTGGTCACCCGCAGGTTCGCCGACGCCGACGGCCCCATCGTCGCGGTCACCGACTGGATGCGCGCGGTCCCCGACCAGATCTCCCGCTGGGTCCCCCGCCCCTACACCACCCTCGGCACCGACGGCTTCGGCCGCTCCGACACCCGCAAGGCCCTCCGCCGCCACTTCAAGATCGACGCCCCCCACATCGCCGTCACCGTCCTCCAGCAACTCGCCCTCTCCGGCGACCTCAAACCCGAAACCGTCGCCGAAGCCATCAAGACCTACGGCCTCGACCCCGACGCCACCACGGAAGTCCCTTGACCGGGTTCCGGTCCGTACCTTGACTAGCTGGATGTGGCTGGGTGGTGGCAGGACTGGGAGCCGGAGTCGGTGAAGGTCTGGCCTGCTTCGGGGATGAAGGTCCAGTCGTAGCTGGTTGGATGCAGGCTGAGTTGCAGGATGCCGAAGGTCTGGTCGTTGCCCGTTTCGAAGTTGGGCAAGGTTGGGAAGCGAATGACACCATGGCTTTTGCCGCCGGTGCCCACGGTGAACTGTCGGGGGCCGTTGGGGTCGAGTTCGGCGGAGGGGTTCGACGGCGCGAAGCGGGCGTAGTAGTGGTTGTGGCCGGAGAGGACCACGTCAACGCCGGCGTCGAAGACCGCCTGCATGAGGCTGGTGCTGGCTGGGTTGATCCGGGCGTTGGCGAAGTAGGCCTGGTGAGGTGCCAGGCGCCGAGGTTATAGCTGTAGTAGCCGCCGCAGGCGATGGTGCAGTCGGGCTGCAGCGGCGTCGCCCGCTTCTCGAAGTACTGGAAGTAGCCGGAGGCGCCCGGGGTGGTGCAGGTGGAACCGAAATAGTCGTTGTCGCCAGGAACAGGGCGCATGAGATGGATCATGCTGCCCCAGGTCGGGTCATACGACGCCTGGAACTCGCTGAGCTGGCCGCAGTCGTACTGGTTGTCGCCGATCGGGAGGATGGCGGTGTAGCGCTTTGCCTTGAGCAGCGCGGCGGTATCTGCCTGATTGCAGGTGACGTCGGTGCGCGGGTCTGCCGCCGGGCAGGCGATGTCCCCCGCCGCTGCGATCACCGGGTCACCGATCTCACCAGCCGAGGCCCTGATCTTGGGACCACCCAGCGCCAGCGCTGTCGTCATCAGCAGGACCGCAACCACGACACCAAGCGTCCACCGTCTCATCATGCGCACACTCCCAGCTCTCGTCCGTTTCCTGCAGATTCGTACCATCGCACGGAACACGTGAGTGCATGCCGGAAGACGTAGAATTTAAGTGTTTTGCTAGAAATTGAGGCTGAATCTTGATCTGGGTTGCCTAGTTCGCTGTGGCTGGGGCGCTGATGGCGCGAATCTGGTCGCGGAATTCCAGGGCGAGCGGGTCGCTGCGGTATTTGGACGCGGTGAGCTGCCGGTCGAGGGAGCCGAAGCGTTCGACCATCTGGGTGATGCGGTACTCGGGGGGGAGGGCGAGGGCCGGGCGGGCCGCCTCGTAGGCGCCTTCCAGGTCCCCTTGGTGGAAACGAGCATCGGCGATGGGTGGAAAGAGACGTAGCAATCCCCAGCGAAGAACGCCTGCCGCGCATCGTTGAACGTGAAGATCCCTCCGAGCATATCGGGGGTCGAGGCCTGCTCCCGGGCGTCCTTGGCGATGTTGAGTGCCTGTTCGGTGCCGGAGAGGTCGCCCAGGCTGGCGCGGGCACGCGCTTCCATGCCGGCGAGGCGAACCATCGCCGTGCCGCTGGTGGCGAACCGGCGGCCGGCGCGCGCGAAGCGGGTCGCGCCTTCCGGATCGCCGCAGCGATATGCCACGAGGCTTTGTGTGCCCCGCGCCCAGGCGCGGAGCCCGCTATGCCCTGCCAAATCAGCCAGCCGCCACGTGGTTCGTGCCTGGGTTGTTGCCCAGTAGGGAGCACCGAGATTGAGCGACGCCTGGGCCAGGAGGCCGCAGAGCTGGCCGGCGATCAGGTACAGGTCGCGGGTCTGATCCGGGTATTGGCGCCCGTTGATCAGCGCGAACACCTCGTCACGCAGCTCGCGGGCCGGAACGAACACCTGCAGGCGCGGCGATTGGTCGTAGTCGGTGGCGAGCCGGGCGACCTCCTGCTGGTACTGCTCAAGAGTGGTGTCGCCGACGTTGGTGACCTCGACGGTCTGACCCAGGCGGATCGACTCGCGGGCAGTCTCCGCCACGAAGGCGGCCACGCCCGCGGCCGTCCAAGTCATGAAGTCGCGGCGATCCGTCGAGGATCCTCCTTCGACCGGGGGGCGTACTAGTGCAGCATCGCGCCTTTCTGGAGTTTCGTCTAGCTCTGCGTGATCCGCACCCGCGCCGGTGTGCCAGTCGAACAGGCCGGTCTCCTCCAGCGTGATCCCGTAGGTCACCTTGAGCGCCCACAGGTAGTCGTGGCCGGGACGCTCGCCGCTAGACGGGAAGTGCTCCCATTCCGACAGGCGTTCCGGGGTGAGGCCGGGCTCTTGGGTGCGGGCCGAGCACGGCGGGCGCTCCAGCCGCATGGCGATCTGCTCGGCGGCCTTCGCCAGCGTCCAGCCGCGTCCGAGGCGCCAGGACTCCAGGCGGGTGATGCCCTGCCAGCGCGCCAGGAGCTCGCGGGCGATCTCGCGCGGGTTGGCGCCCTCGCGGTCTCGCTGGCGTTGGTAGGCGCGGATCTCTTTGAGCTGTCCGTTGTGTGCGACCATGCCCGCCCCCGATTCCTCGCTTGGCTTGCGGTGCTGGCCGGACGGTACCCGATCGGGCGGCACGTTCCTATTCACCGGTCCTGGTTCTTCGCCTCTCTCGGTAGTAAATGGCTGGTAGATGCCATTCGGGGGAATGCCAGGCCCTGGTTGCATCCCATGAGGCGCCCTCGCCCAGCAGCACCGGGGCGTGGGAGCGTGCCCCCTGTCCGGGGCCGCCCCCCAACCCCAGCGGCCCGGATCGGGACGGCCCGGGCGCCGGGTGGAGCGAGGCTCCTCGGCCCCGGGCCCCCGCCAACCCGGCATCAACGCAAGGAGCCCGCCGTGTCTCAGCCGCAGCCTCAACCCGAAGCCGCCGAGCCGTCCCAGGCCGAGGCCGCCGTCGACCATGCCCTCGCCGGCCTCCCGGTGGTCCCGAGCCACTACCCCGTCGCCTACGGCTTCCACCCCTTCGGCGGCTATGCCTTCGACTGCTCCTGCGGCAGCCTCTGGTGCGACACGCCCGCCCGCCACCCGATCGGCGTCTGGGACCTCGACAACGCCACCACCGACATCGCCGAAGTCGTCCGCCGCTGGACCGCCCACCCCGAAGCCAACATCGCCACTCCCGCCAGCCAGCGCTTCGGCCTCATCCAGCTTCGCCACCCCGCCACCCCCACCGCCATCCTCGCCTGGCTCACCACCGCCGGCATCACCCCCGGCCCTGTCATCCACGCAGGCCCCAGCCACCTCGACTTCCTGGTCGCCCTCTCCCCACCGATCCCCGCGGACTCCGGCAGCACCCAGCTCGCTCACCTGGATGACGGCCTGGTGCTCCTCCCACCTGGCCGCGCCGCCGATGGAAGCGCGATCACCTGGCTCCGCCCGCTCGACACCCCACTACCACCGGCAGGGCCACTCCTCGACAGCCTTGCGACACTCGCGACACTCCCGTCAAGCACGCCCGATGCGGTCACACCCACCCATTAGTCTCCCCGGTCGGTGACCCCGGTGAATTCGGCGAGGTTGTGGCAGATGAGGTCGGGGGTGATGGGGGCGGTGGCGGCGTCGGTGGGGGTGGTGGTGCCGGAGAGGACGAGGATGGCGGTGAGGCCGGCGCGGTGGGCGCCGAGGATGTCGGAGTCGAGGCGGTCGCCGACCATGCAGATGGGGGTGCCGTCGGTGGCGCCGAGGAGGGTGCGGGCGGCGTCGAAGATGGGGCGTTCGGGTTTGCCGGCGACGGTGGCGGGGACACCGCCGGCGACCTCGACCGAGGCGAGGTAGGGGCCGGAGGCGGGGGCGGGGCCGGACGGGGTCGGGTAGGTGGCGTCGCGGCCGGCGCCGAACAGGCGGGCGCCGGCGCGCAGGGCCCGCGTCGCGCGGGTCAGCTCGGCGTGGCCGAGGTCGACTGAGCCGCCGACCACCACCAGGTCGACCGACTTCGGGTCGGCTCCGGTGGCGTCGGCGTCCAAGAGCCCGGCGGCCATGACCTCGGTGCGGAAGGCTGGCGTGCCGAGGATCAGCGCGGTAGCGCCCTCGAAGCCCTCCTGGCGCAGCAGCAGGGCCAGGGCCATGCCAGTGGTGACCACGTCGTCGGGAGTGGCGGGGACGCCGATGGTGGCGAGGCGGGCGGCGAACTCGCCACGGCCCGCGGCCGGGTCGTTGGTGAGGAAGGCGACCCGCTGGCCGCGCGCCCGCAGCGCCGCGATCGCCTCCGGGGACCCGGGCACCGGCAGATGGCCGATGTAGACGGTCCCATCGAGATCGAGCAGGACGACCTCGAACGGGTCGGAGGGAGCCGTCACGTCACTTCGCGGCGGCGTCGACGAAGGGCGGGCGAGTGACGCGGGTGCTGCAGCGGCGGCCGCGGACGTCGACCAGCAGCCCGGTGCCGTCCTTGGCGAATGCGGGGACGACGTAGGCGAGGGCGATGCCGTGGCGCAGGGTCGGCGAGAAGGTGCCGCTGGTCACCTCCCCTATCGGGCGGCCGTCGGGGTCGTCGGGGTCGAGGACGGCCATGCCGTGGCGTGGGATGAGGCGGTCGGTGGCGACCAGGCCGACGAGGAGGCGCTCGGGGCCGGACTGCTTGCGCTCCAGCAGGGCGGGCTTGCCGCGGAAGGCAGGCTTGTCCATGCGGACGGCCCAGCCGAGGCGGGCCATGAAGGGGTCGGTGGCGGTGGAGATGTCGTTGCCGTGCAGGGGGTAGCCCATCTCAAGGCGCAGGGTGTCGCGGGCGCCGAGGCCGCAGGGGACCGCGCCGAGCTGCTCACCGCGGTCGAACAGCTCGTCCCACAGGGCGGGCGCGCGCTCGCCGGGAACGATCAGCTCGTAGCCGCGCTCGCCGGTGTAGCCGGTACGGCACAGGCGGGCGGTCGCGCCGCTCCAGGTGATGGGCGCCTGGTGCATGTAGGGCAGGCCGTCGGCCTCCTCGAACAGGCCGTCGAGCAGTTCGGGGGCGGCCGGGCCCTGCACCGCGATGACGGCGAGGTCGGGGCGTGGGGTGACCTCGGTGTCGCCTCGGTGGGCGGAGGCGCGCACCGCGTCGGCCACCGCCGGCCAGTTGGCGGCGTTGGGGACCAGCAGGTAGCCGTCGGCCTCGCGGTAGGCGATCAGGTCGTCGACGATGCCCCCGTCGTCGCTGAGGCAGAGGGTGTACTGGGCCGCGCCCTCCTCGGTGAGGCGGTCCAGGTCGTTGGAGAGGGCGTGCTGCAGGGTGTCGTAGGCGCCCGGGCCGCGGACCTCGACCTTGCCGAGGTGGGAAAGATCGAAGACGCCCACCGCCTCACGGACCGCGCGGTGCTCGCTGAGAGTGCCGGCGTACTCGATCGGCATGTCCCAGCCGGCGAACGCGCCCATCTTGGCGCGCAGGCGGCGGTGGACGGCGTCCAGCGGCGAGCGCCGCAGCCCGGCCTCGGGCTCCGCCGCTGACCCGGCCTCGGCTGACCCAGCCTCGGCGTCGGTCGCCGGTGTCACTCCTGCTCCCCTGCCTCAGGAGCGGGAGGGGTCGGCGGTCCCGGAGGGGTCCGGGGAACCCCAGGGGGGTGCCCAGGTGAATCAATTCTCTGTGGCCGGGGGATGCGGCCGGGCGGCTGGGAGGTGCGCACCGGTGGGGCGCCGGGCTGCTGCAGGCGCCGGTCGGCGCGGCCCTCGGCTTTGAGGCGGGCGTTGTAGGCGCGCATGCGGTCGGGGTAGCCGACGATCTGCACGTCGTAGACGGGGATCTCCAGCTCGTGGGCGAGGCGGCGGGCGACCTTGGGCGAGCCGACCCGGCGGCGGGTCCATTCGCCGTCGGCAGCGATGGCCATGGCGGTGGTGTCGGTGACCATGGTCTCGGGCTCCACGTAGAACTCGACGCCGGTGCGGGTGCGGACGAACTCGCGGAGCGCGTCGAGGTCCTCGGAGGTGGCCTCCCGGTCCATGCTGGCGACCTGGGTGCCACGGCTGCGGCGGATGCGGAGTGCGTCGAGGAATTTGCTCATCAGGTCGGGCTCACGTGTCGGCTTTGTGGACAAGGGAGAGGACCTGCTGCGAAACCTCGATATGGGGCAGCTCGGTCGACTCGGCCATACCTTGGACGCTCCAGCGGACCAGGTCGCGGATGGAGACGATGCCGATCAGGCCCTCGTCGGCGACGACCGGCAGGTGCCGGACGCCGGCGCGGACCATCTCGCGGGCGGCCTCCTCCACCGCAGCGGACGGGCTGACGGTGATGAGGTCGTCGGTGAGGGCCTCGTGCGCGGCCACGGTCTTGGGATCCTCGCCGGAGCCGACCACCCGGAGGATGTCGCGCTCAGTGAGGATGCCGAGGACCCGGTCGTCCTCCAGCACGATCACCGAGCCGATCCCCCGGGCATGCATCATGCTCGCCACGTCGGCCACGTTGTATTCCGGGCCGACGGTGACGACCTCCTTGGTCATGATCTCGGAGACCTCCACGAGGCACCCTCCTTGCGTGCACCAAAGGTTCAGGCGGCGGCCCAAGGCCGGTAGCCTGGACTCCGAGATTATCGTAGGCCGTTAGCTGCGGCCATGACGGGAGGCGCGTCGCTAGACTGGCGCCTCGGAAGCCCCTGCTGGCGATATCCCAAAAGGAGAGTTTGCGAATGCCCTCGGATTCCTATGACCTGGTGATCCTGGGTGGGGGCACCGGTGGGTACTCGGCCGCCCTGCGTGGCGCGGGCCTCGGGCTCAGCGTCGCTCTGGTCGAAAAGGACAAAGTGGGCGGCACCTGCCTGCACCGGGGCTGCATCCCCACCAAGGCCCTGCTCCACGCCGCAGAACTGGTGGACGGCGTCCACGAGGCGGCGGAGCGGTGGGGCATCAAGACCGCGATCGAGTCGATCGACTACGCCGCGACGGTGGCCAACCGAGAGGACATCGTCAACAAGAACTTCAAAGGCCTGGAAGGCCACCTAAAAAAAGAAAAGGTGGAGATCCTGGCCGGCAACGGCAGGGTGACCGGCCCCAAGCAGGTCGAGGTCGAAGGCGTGGGCACGATCACCGCCAACAAGGCGCTGGTGCTGGCCTCCGGATCGGTCCCGAAGTCGCTTCCCGGCCTGGAGATCGACGGGCAGCGGGTGATCACCTCCGATCACGCGTTACAGCTCGACTACCTGCCGAAATCGGTGATCGTGCTGGGCGCGGGCGCGGTCGGCGTCGAATTCGCCTCCTTCTACCGCTCCATGGGCGCCGACGTGACAGTGGTGGAGGTCCTACCCGGCCTGGTGCCGCTGGAGGACGCCGACATCCAGAAGGAGCTGGGGCGGGCGTTCCGCAAACGCGGCATCGACGTGCTGGTGGACACCCGCTTCGAGGAGGCCAAGGTCGACGGCGACCAGGTCCGCGTCACCGTCACCAGCAAGGGCGGCAAAGGCGACTCCAAGGAGCTGACCGCCGAGCTGCTGCTGGTCGCCACCGGCCGCGGGCCGGTCAGCGCCGGTCTCGGCTACGAGCAGATCGGCGTCAGGCTCGACCGCGGCTATGTGGTCCCCAAGAACTGGGACACCCTGGAGACCGACGCGGCCGGCGTCTACGCGGTCGGCGACCTCCTGCCGCCGCCGTCGCTGGCGCTGGCGCACGCCTCCTTCGCCGAAGGGATGCTGGTGGCGGAGCTAGCCGCCGGACTGCCCTCGCCGCCGATCGACTACGCGGGCGTGGCGCGGGTGACCTTCTCCACCCCGGAGGTCGCTTCGATCGGCCTCACCGAGGCGCAGGCGCGCGACCAGGGCTACGAGGTGGTCACCAACCGGTTCCCGTTCAACGGGGTCGCCAAGGGCATGATCCACGGCCAGGGCGGCATGGTGAAGCTGGTCGCGGCCAAGGACGGCCCGGTGCTCGGCGTGCACCTGGTGGGCGCGCGGGTCACCGAGCTGGTTGCCGAGGCGATGCTGGTCTACAACTGGGAGGCGCTGCCGAGCGACGTCGCCCAGTTCATCCACCCGCATCCGACCCTGTCGGAGGCGGTTGGGGAAGCCTACCTGACCCTGGCCGGCCGGCCGCTGCACCAGGGCTGACCATCGAGTCTGAAAGGAAGCGACGACATGGCCACGCCAGTCAAGTTGCCGGAGCTGGGCGAGTCGATCACCGAGGGCACCATCACCCGCTGGCTCAAACAGGAAGGCGACCACGTCGCGGTGGACGAGCCGCTGTACGAGGTCTCCACCGACAAGGTCGACACGGAGGTCCCCGCCCCGGTCGCCGGCGTGCTGCGGTCCATCAAGGTCAAGGAGGACGAGACCGTCGCGGTCGGCACGGAGCTGGCCGTGATCGAGCAGGACGGCGAGGCTGGTGGCGACGGCGGCGGTGCCCGTGCCAAGCCTGAGGCTGAGGCGGAGCCTGAGCAGGCCGCAGCTCAGCCTCAGGCTGAGCGTGAGGCGCCGGCCGAGGCGGAAGCGGCGCCGGCAGCCGAGGCTCGGCGCGAGTCTGCGCCCTCCCCCGCTCCGGCCCAGGCACCTGTGGCCGTGGAGCGCGACGGCGAACGGCGCGAGGGCCGAGGAGGTGGCAGGGCGACGGCGTCGCCGCTGGTGCGCCGGCTGGCGCGCGAACAGGGCGTGGACCTGAGCCAGGTGGCGGGCACTGGTCCTGGCGGACGGGTGCGGCGCGAGGACATCGACGCCTTCCTCGACCAGCGCGGCCAGAAGCCGGCGGCGGCCAAGGCCCCGGCGACGGAGGCGCCCGCGGCGGCAGCGGCACCCCAGCCCCAGGTCGCGGTGCCGCTGGCGCAGGGGTTGCGTGAGGAAGTGGTGCGCTCGACCCGGCTGCGGCGCCTGATCGCCGAGCGGATGGTCAGCTCGCTGCAGACCAGCGCCCAGCTCACCGCCGCGGTCGAGGTCGACATGACCCGGGTGATGCGGTTGCGCGAGCGCGCCAAGGACCAGTTCAAGCAGCGTGAGGGCCTGTCGCTGTCGCCGCTGCCGTTCTGCGTCATGGCGCTGATCGCCGCGGTCAAGCAGTACCCCGCCGTCAACTCGGCCCTGGACGAGGACGGCAACCTGCACATCTACCAGGACATCCACCTCGGCGTCGCGGTCGACACCCCTAAAGGCCTGTTCGTGCCGGTGATCAAGGGGGCGGACAGCCTCAACCTGGTCGGCCTGACCCGGGCGATCGCGGACCTGGCGCGGCGCACCCGCGACGGCAGCATCAGGCCGGACGAGCTGTCCGGGTCCACCATCACGGTGACCAACACCGGCAGCCGCGGCACTGTCTGGGACACGCCAATCATCAACCAGCCCAACGCGGCCATCTTCGCCACCCCGGCGATCGTCAAGCGGCCGTGGGTGATCGAGGACCCGGACCTCGGCGAGGTCATCGCCGTGCGCCACATCATGGAGGCGATCCTCACCTACGACCACCGCATCATCGACGGCGCCGACGCGGCCCGCTTCCTGGGCACGATCAAAGCGGTCCTGGAAAGCGACGACTTCACCGCCGAGCTGGCCGCGGAGCTTGGCGTCAAGAACCAGGGTTGAGGGGGTCCCTCCGATGGAGCCGCTGTGGACGGTCCGGGCCGGGGTGGTGCCCTACCGGCGTGCCTGGGCGTGGCAGCGGGCGCTGGTCGAGCGGCGCGTCGCCGGGGCCATCCCCGACACCGTGCTGCTGCTGGAGCATCCGCACGTCTACACCATCGGCAAGCGCGGCGCCGACGCGGACGTGCTGGTAAGCGAGGAGTGGCTGGCCGCCCAGGGCGCCGAGGTGGTCCACAGCGACCGGGGTGGCCAGGTCACCTACCACGGGCCGGGCCAGCTGGTCGGCTACCCGATCACCCTGTTGGAGCCGGCGCTGGGCGTGTGGCCGTTCATCCGCCGGGTCGAGGAGGCCCTCTGTGACGTCGCCGCCGGCTTCGGCCTCCAGGCTCGTGGCGAGGGCGGGTTGCTCACCGGGGTGTGGGTGGAATCGGGAGCCATTGACGCGAAGCTGGCCGCCATCGGCATGCGCGTGTCGCGCGGGGTGACCAGCCACGGCTTCGCCCTCAACTGCGACACGGACCTGTCCAAGTTCAACGCGATCGTCCCGTGTGGGATGCCTGACAAGCCCGCCTGCTCACTGTCGAGCCTGCTCGGCCGCCAGGTCACCGTCGCCGAAGTGCTGCCGCTGGCCGAACGCCACCTCGCCGAACGGCTCGGGCGGAAGCCCGTCCCGGTGGACCTCGCTACGCTGGAACTGCC
>WNGD01002523.1_pt1 | contig 19048 bp, 23 predicted proteins | sample 5400671 | NCBI WGS metagenome assembly WNGD01 (sample SAMN13153369, study PRJNA577476) | soil metagenome | isolation source: 40 cm soil or saprolite under grassland replicate 2 | place: USA:California | collected 2016-06-15
CGTCGTCGACGAACGAAATCAGGGGGCTGGCGGTGGCCTGCTCGCCGATGAGGGGCCGCGTTTACCCTACGAACCGTTCGTTTCGCGTGGATGAGCGATATGTTTCGGCTCTGCGCCCAGCATGTTTCCGCTTTGTGTCGCGGCGACCACGGCGAATGACCAGCGTGCGCGGCCGGCCGTGGGGTCAGGGACGCGGGCGGTTCAGCCGCTGCCACTCGGCCTCGGGGACCGGACGCCAGGAGGCGCCGTCCCACCAGTGGGCACCCTCCGGCGAGCGGGGAGCGCCGGGCGGGGCCACCAGCTCGGCGTCCTGCCATTGCCGCAGCTGGCCGTCCCACCACCAGCGGCGGTCGTCGGAGAGGGGCGGCACCTGGCCGAGGCCGGGCTCCTGCACGCGGATCTCGACGACCTGGTCGTCCTGGAGCGCATAGATCACCAGGTAGACGATCAGCCCGATGCCGCAACTGAGGATGCCGGCGACCAGCGCGAGCACGCCGTTGAATTCCTTGGCCTTGCGCAGCGTCGCCAAGCCCTCGGCCTTGTGGGCCATCAGATAGCCCTGACCTGCGTAGTTGGCCACGGCCATCTCCAGCTCAGCGCCGTTGCTGACGATCACACGCTGCATCTCCGAGGCCCCCGAACCAGGTGGCTCCGCCAATGGCCGTTCCCACAGCGAACCGGAACAGCGAGAATACAACGACACGCTTCGGATTCCGTCCGCCGAAGCGAACCCGACAGTGGGCGCGACCATGAGTAGAAGAGCCACCAGCACCCGTACGGCAGCGCTTGTCACGCTCTGCCTCCTCGGCATCCTCCTCGGCCTGTTCGCCACCCCGGCCTTCGCCGGCAGGTACGTGGACGAGGCGGTCGCCGGCCTGCAGCACAAACGGGTCTTCATCGACCCGTCGGTCCGGGACACCCTCGCCTCCTCCACCGTCGCCAGCCTCGAGAACCAGGTCAACCAGACCCAGCGGCCGCTCTCCGTCGCGGTGCTTCCCCAGGCGGCGCTGAACGAGGGCGGCGGCCATGCCGACGGCCTCGCCAGCGCGATCCTGAAGGGCCTGCACCGCTCCGGTACCGTGCTGGTGGTCTCGGGCCTGAGCTTCGGCACGGCCAGCAGCAGCCAGGCCGACTCGAAGGCGGCGTCGGGTGCCGTGACCTCGGCGCTGCACGGCGCCGGCGTCAAGGCCGGCCGCTCCCTCGGCAGGGACGCCGGCAAGGCGGTCGGCGGGGTCCTGTCCGACGCCACCTCCCGGACCGCGGCGGCGCTCGGCAAGGCCGCCACGCCCCGGGCGGGGACCGCCGCCCCGGGGCACTCGTGGCGGACGCCGCTGGTCCGGTTCCTGCTGATCGCGGTGCTGCTGGTGGCCGTGGTCGCCCTGCTCGACGTGCTGCTGCGGCGGCTCACCTCCGGCCAGCGGCAGGGCCGCGGCCACGACTTCGAGGACGTCCGCAACCTCGCCCACGAGGACATCGTGGCGCTCGGCGACGACCTGCGCGAGCTGGACGCCAGCCTTGACCCCGACAGCGACCACCCGCTGGTGATGGCCGACTACCAGGACGCCCAGGAGTCGCTGCAGCAGGGGATCGAGGCCTACGAGCGGGCCCAGACCGCGAACGAGCTGGCCCCGGTCTCCACCGCGATGGAGGCGGGCCGCTTCAAGCTGGCCCGCGCCCGAGCCCGCTTCGAGGGCCGCGAGCTGCCCAGGCGCCGCCCGCCCTGCTTCTTCGACACCCGCCACGGCCCCTCCGTCGACGACGTCGGCTGGATGCCCGACAACGGCCCGGCGCGCCCGGTCCCCGCCTGCGAGGACTGCATGAAGATCGTTGCCGGCGGGGTCGAGCCGCTGGTCCGCACGGTCGTCTCGGCCGGGAAGCGCATGCCCTTCTACGACGCGCCGCCGCACTTCGAGTCGTGGTTCGGCGGCTACTTCGGCGGCGCCGCCGCCGACCTGGTACAGGGCTATGCCCTCGGCCGCGCCCTCGACGACGGCTTCGCCGGCGGCCTCAACACCTTCGGCGGCGGCTACGGCTACGTGCCCGCCTCCTTCGCCGATACCGGCGTCCTCGACGCCGGCGGCGGCTTCACCGGCGGCTTCACCGGCGTCCGGGGCGAGGGCGAGCTGCTCACCCGCCCCACCGGCCACGACGCCGACAACGACTGAGGGGTCCGATGACACCGATCGACGTCCGACGCAAGGACGGAGCCGCCTGGATCGAGCTGCGGCGGCCCGAGGCGCTCAACGCGCTCGACGGCCCCCTCAAGGACGCCCTCCTGGCGGCGCTGCGGGATGCCGCCGCCGACCCGGCGGTGCGGGCCGTCGCCCTCACCGGCGCGGGGCGGGGCTTCTGCGTCGGCCAGGACCTGAAGGAGCTGGAGGGCGCCTACCGCGCGGGCCACGCGGCCGACTTCGCCGACGTGCTCGAAACCCACTACGCGCCGATCATCCGCCTGCTCGCCGGGATGCCCAAACCGACCGTCGCGGTGGTCAACGGCGTCGCCGCCGGTGCGGGCATGTCCCTGGCGCTCGCCTGCGACCTGCGCCTGGCCGCGAGCGCCAGCCGCTTTCGCCTGGCGTTCGCTGGGATCGCCCTGGTCCCCGACGCCAGCGCCACCTGGCACCTGCCCCGGCTGGTCGGGCTCTCCCGGGCGATGGACCTGGCCCTGCTCGGCGACTGGGTCGCCGCCGACGAGGCGCTCGCCTGCGGCCTGGTCAACCGCGTCTGGCCCGCCGGGGAGTTCGCCGAGCGGGCCGAGGCGGCGGTCGCCGCCCTGGCCGCCGGGCCGACCCTCGCCTTCGCCCGTACCAAGGCGCTGCTGCGCGACAACCTCCAGGCCACCCTCGACGAGGCCCTCACCGCCGAGGAGAAGGCCCAGGTCGCCGCCGGCCAGACCAGCGACCATCTGGAGGGCGTGACCGCCTTCCTGGAGAAGCGCCAGCCGCGCTTCCAGGGCAGCTGACCGCACCCCGGACCGTCCGGTCGCGGGCCGGCCGTCCGGTACGCTGCGGGTCATGACCAATGAGGACCGGCTCGACCTCGCCCGCGAGCTGACCCGACGCCTGCTCGCCCGGCACGGCGAGGCGGCGATCACCGCCGTCGGCCTCCACGGCGCCCCGCCCTCCATCGAGCTCGCGGTCGTCACCGCCGACCCCGACGCCGAGATCAAGGAGCAGGCCCTCCGCTTCGGCACCGGCGAAGCCGGCGACGAGGTGGTCGTCGAGGTCGCCGCGATCGGCGACGACGCCTACCTCCACGAGGCCGGCCAGATCGGCCCCCTCTGGCCGCTGGTCAGCGACCAGTACGTCAACCAGCTCGCCCTCCACGACCCCGACGGGTTCTTCCACAAGCTGCGCCACGTCCACGAGGCGGCGGTCTCCTCAGCCAGCGACGATGTCTTCGCCGCCGCCGCCGGCTACGACCTGGTCCAGCTGATCGTCTGGGAGTCGCGGGCCCGCGCCGCCGAACTGGCCGGCGACCTTTCCGGCGCCCTCCTGGCTACCAAGGAGGGCGCGCTGCTGGCCGCGCTGGCCGCCGGCCTGCTGACCCGCACCGCCTACCGCGGCCAGGCCCATGCCCTGCACACCGCCGCCACCGACCCGGCCATCGCCGCCCAGATCCAGGGGGGCTTCGCCGAGCAGTTCCGCCGCCTGGCCTCCCCCACCACCGACCCGACCTCGGCGGTCCTCGCCCTCGGCCGGGTCCTCGCCGCCCTCACCGAGGCGGCCCGCCGCGACGGCGTCCCGTTCGAGAGCGGCGACCTGGACGCGTTCGTCTAGCTCGTCCAGCCGAGCCGGTAGGCTCACCTGGTGTCACGGTCCAGGTCGAGGTCCAGGGCGTCGAGGTCCCGCTCGCCGTCCAGCTCGCCCTCCGGCTGGGCCTCGACCCGGTGGCCGTAGCGGTAGACCAGCTCGCCGCCGAGGGCGGCGCCGGCGGCGACCAGGGCCACCCCGGCGACGCTCAGCAGGACCGGGCCCAGCGGCGTGACGCTCAGGTCCAGGTCACGGTGGCGCACCAGCAGGTCGACCAGGACCACCGCGGCGGCGACCAGCTGGGCGCTCAGGTGGACGGTGGCCAGCCGCCAGGCGCGCGTGCCGGCGGGGATCAGCAGGAAGTCCGCGAACCCCGCGACCGCCGCCAGGGCCGAGCCGATCAGGCCGCAGAGGAGCAGCACGAACGCGCCCCTGACGTAGGCGTTGCCGTCCCCGGCGCGGTGCGACAGCCAGTCGAACACCAGGCTCACCGGGTACAGCGCGACCGGGAAGTGGACCAGCATCGGGTGCAGCGGGCGGCCCCTCCCGCCCCGCAGCGGATTGATCATGGACGCCTCCGTCGTTGGCGGCATTCCGACGCGAACTGGCTCATCAGCCCAGATGCCGTCAAGACTACCCGCCGAGTGGCTCGTCAGACCGGCGGGCCGGCCGGTCCCTGCCCTGCTCCCTGCCCTGCTCCACCAGCCGGGCGAGGCGGCGCAAGCTCACCCGGAGCATCAGCCGGAACAGCGGCCCGACCAGCACGAACCCGATCCGGCCGAGGACGCCGAGCGGCAACGCGAGCTCCTCGGTCCAGGTGAGCCACGACCCGCCGGGCGCCGGATCGACCACAAAGATTCCCCTGCCGTTCACGACCGGGCCGAAGTGCCGCACCTCGATCGTCCGGGGCGGCTCCCAGCGGGTCACCTCCATCGGGTCGCTGAACCCGATCCCGGCCAGCCTGGTGGCCGCCACCAGCCGCTCCCCGACCCGATGGCCGCCCGGCTCGGCGGTCACCTTGGTGAACAGCACCCACCTGCCGTGCAGCTCCCAGTCGACCGCCGCCGCGAACACCCGCTCCGGCGGCGCCGCGATCGCGACCCGCTCCCGCAACCGGACCGTCACCGCACCCTCCTCCTCGGCAGTTCTCGCGCCAACGGTAGGATCCAAGGATGGATCCAGCCACCACCGACCCGGGACCGACGGCACCGCCGACCTCCCTGGTACGGAGGATCGGTACGCGCAGGTTCGATTTCAGCCGCGAGGTCGCGGTGGCCGCGATCATCAACCGGACGCCCGACTCGTTCTACGACCGGGGCGCGACCTGGCAGTTCGGCGAGGCGCTGGACGCCGCCGACCGTGCCCTGGAGGAGGGCGCCGACTGGCTCGACGTCGGCGGCGTCAAGGCCGCCCCGGGCCCCGAGGTCCCCCTGGCGCAGGAGCTTGACCGGGTGCTGCCGCTGATCGAGGTGCTACGGGCCCGCACCGGCGCGGTGCTGTCGATCGACACGTTCCGCGCGGAGGTGGCACGCCGGGCCATCGACGTCGGCGCCGACGTGGTCAACGACCCGTTCGGGCTGCGCGACCCGGAGATGGCCAGCGTCGCCGCCGAGACCGGCGCCGGCCTGGTGGTGATGCACAGCGGCGGCCCGCCCCGCACCCACATCCCCCAGCCGGTCTACGCCGACGTGGTCGCGGCGGTGGCCGGCTTCCTGACGGAGCGGACCGAGCTGGCCCGCCGGCGCGGCGTCGCCGCCGAGCGCCTGATCATCGACCCGGGCTTCGACTTCGGCAAGACCACCGCCCATTCCCTGGAGCTGGTCAGACGCCTGCGGGAGCTGACCGCGCTCGGCTACCCGGTGCTGGCGGCTCCCTCCAACAAGGACTTCATCGGCGAGACCCTCGACCTCCCGGTCGACCAGCGCCTGGAGGGGACGCTGGCGGCGGTGGTCGCCTGCGTCCTCAACGGCGCCAGCATCGTCCGGGTCCACAACGTCGCCGCGACCGTCCGCGCGGTCCGCCTCACCGAGTCGGTCCTTGGCTGGCGCCCCCCCGCCGCGCCGCGCCGGGGGCTCGGCTGAGGCGGCCGGCTAGCCGAGCAGCCGCAGGTGCTCGACCTTGAGGCAGTGGTCCTCCACGTAGTCCACCCCGGCGGCGATGGCGATCCGGCGGGTCTCGGGGTTGCGGATGCCGAGCTGGAGCCAGAGCGCGCGGGCGCCGACCGCGACGGCCTCCCTGGCGACGTCCGGGGTGTACTCGGCCCGGCGGAACACGTCCACAATGTCGATCGGCTTGGGCACCTCGGCGAGGCTGGCGACCACCGGGATGCCGGACACGTCCTGGCCGGCGAGTCTCGGGTTGACCCCGAACAGCTCGTAGCCCTGATGACGCAGGTACCAGGCGACCTGGTTGGAGGGTCGCTCGGGGTTGTGCGACAGCCCCACCACGGCGATCACCTTCGCCGATTTGAGCAGCTCACGCTGCTCCTCCCTGCCCAACGTCCCTGCTTGGCTGTCCATGGCGCCATGGTAGCCGGGAGCGACGAACGGGCACCCCCCGAAATCGACAACCACCGGTAGCCTGGCCGAGAAGAACCGGGCACCGAGGAGCGCCGAGCAATTGGCCCAGCCACAAAAATACGTCTTCGTTTGCCTCAACCAGCGCCCGCCGGGCCACCCGAAGGGGTCGTGCCTGGACCGGGGTGCGGCGGAGGTGTTCAACGCGCTGCGTGACGAGGTCGGCAAGCGCCTGCTCACCAGCGTCAAGGTGGTCGCCACTGGCTGCATGGAGGGCTGCCTGGCTGGGCCCTGCCTGCTGGTCGTCCCCGACAACGTCTGGTATGGCGGCGTCACCGAGGCCGACGTTCCGCTGCTGTTCGACCAGCATCTGGCCGCCAACGGCGACGGCGAACCGGTCGAGATGCTGCGGCTGGAACCCGACGACTTCTGCGCCTGAAGGGCTGAAGGGGTCTGACCGCCGGGCGGCGTCCCGAACTCTTACGAAGCCCGAACAATCGCTGCCGCTTCCGCTGATCAAGGGCGGGGATCATGCCCTTGAAGGGAACCTCCACCGTCAACCGTCGCAGAGGTGAGTCAATGAAACGGCTCGGCAGGCACATGGGGTGGCTCGGCTGGGTGGTCGCGGGCGTCCTGGCCCTGTCCGCTGGCGGGGTCGCCTGGGCGGCCACCAGCAGCTCCCCCACCACCACCACCGCCCCGTCCGCCAGCGGAAGCGCCACCAAGGGCGAGCATCCGAAGCTCGGGCATGGCCTGGGCCGCGGCCTGGGCGGGCGGCTGCTGCATGGCGAGGTCACGGTCCAGACCAAGAACGGCACCCAGAACGTGGTGCTCGCCCGCGGCAAGGTCAGCGCCTACACCGCCGGATCGAGCATCACCATCACCAGCACCGACAACACCGCAACGACCTTCGCCATCAACAGCGACACCCGCTACGGCTTCCTGAACTTCTCCCAGCCGGAGGCCAGCCTGAAGACGGGCGAGACCGCCCTGGTGGTCGGCGCGCAGTCGGGCAGCACCAACACCGCCAAGCGGATCGTCACGGTGCAGAATCCACCGCAATCCTCGTCGTCCTAGCGGACATAGCCAGTACGGAGCGAGGGCGCCCGGCCGTGCCCTCTCAGGACGCCGGCCTCACCCAGGGGCCGGCGTCCCTTCGTGTCCGCGGAGGCGGCTCAGCTGTTCCCGTGGAGGCTCAGCAGCGCGTCCAGCACCAGGAACGCGAGGAAGAACGCGACCGCCAGCCAGAAGGTCCGCGCGAGGCGTCCGGCGATCACCACCGGCCGCAGCGGCAGCAGCCGGCGGCCGCAGTCGCACAGGCCGCCCTCGTAGGCGACGTGGTGCCCCTCGGTGCAGGCGAAGCGCGGGCGGGCCCGCAGGTCGTAGCCGCAGGCGGCGCAGGCCGCGGGATCGCCGCTCTCAGTCCCGCAGCGCGGACAGACCCGGCGTGAGGCGACCTCCCAGGCGAGCACCCCCGCGCTGAGCGCCGCGAGGCTGCCGAACATCACGAAGGTCACCAGCCCCGACGTGAACGTGTCGTGAAGCGCGACCGTGAACGCCATGCTGGCCAGCGCCGAGACCGCCAGCGCGACGGTGATGGCGATCGTGGTCGTGGTGGTCCGCGTCCGCACGGCCACCGGCCGCCCCGACTCGGACGCGCTCGATCGGAAGAGGCTCAAGCTGAGTTCATACCCCCGTCCAGGTAGCCTAGTAGAAAGATAGTCTCACCAAAATCGACCGAAGATCGACCGGAGGCCGCATGGTCGCGAGTGATGCCGCCAAGACCCAGTGGCGCGAGCTCTACCACGAGGTCGTCGAGACCAACCTCTGTACGGGTTGCGCGGCCTGTGTGATGGCCTGTCCCCGCGACGTGCTCGACTACGACCACACCACCAGCTACCACCCCTTCAACGTCGAGCTGAGCACCGCCTTCGACGACTGCGTGCACGGCGAGCGGGGCTGCGACATCTGCACCCGCGCCTGCCCCCGCTTCCGCGCCTGGGAGATCGACTCCGACGAGGCCCTGTTCGGCCGCCCCCGGGAGGCCGACGAGGTGGTCGGCATCCACCGCGGCATCTGGCTCACCCGCGCCGCCGACCCCGCCGTGCTGGCAGCGGGCCAGGACGGCGGGCTGGTCTCCGCGCTGCTCATCTGGGGCCTGGAGACCGACCGGATCGAGGGCGCCCTCACCTCGCGGCTGTCCACCACCCGCCTGTGGGACTGCGAGCCGTTCCTGGCCACCAACCAGGCGGAGGTGCTGGAGGCGGCCGGGTCGCGCTACACCTACGCGGCCAACCCGCTCGCCATGAAGGAGGCGGAGCGGCGCGGCCTCAAGCGGCTCGCCCTGGTCGGGATGAGCTGCCAGGCGTCGATCAACGGCACCCTGGCGGCCCGCCGGCTCAACAAGTACGCACGGCGGATCGAGCTGACCATCGGCCTGCTCTGCTCCAAGTCGTTCGAATACGAGGGCATGAAGCAGGTCATCACCGAGGAGTACGGCATCCCGCTGGAGGACGTCGCCAAGGTCAACATCAAGGGGAAGTTCCAGCTGTGGCGCCGCTCCACCGGCGAGCAGGTCGACATCCCCCTCAAGCGCATGCAGGCGGCCACCCGCGAAGGCTGCAGGCAGTGTCCCGACTTCGCCGCCCAGCACGCCGACATCTCCACCGGCGGCCTCGGCCAGCGCGACGGCTGGACCCTCACCATCGTCCGCACCCAGCGCGGCGAGGACTGGCTCAACGGCGCCATCCAGGCCGGCGTCGTGGAGGCGCGCCCCGGCGAGGAGGACCCGAACGCGCTCGCGCTCATGGCGAAGCTCGCGATCCGCTCCCGGGAGCGCTGGCCGATCGCGCCGGGCACGCTCGACGGCAGCGGCGCACCGCGCCTGCTGCCGATCGCCGGAGTGAGCGCTGGCGGCGCCACCTCGGCGGCCGCCGCCAGTTGAGCCTTCGAGCAGCCCGCCCTTCGGGTGGGCTATTCGGGCATCTGGTAGTTCGCGATGAACGCCGCGTCCCGCACCAGCGGGCCGACCTTGGCCGCACCACCCGGGGAGCCGAGGGGGTCGTCGCCCTCGGTGAAGAAGGCCGCGTTCGCCGGGGTGAACTCCTTCCACTGCGCCGGCACGTCGTCCTCGTAGAAGATCGCCTCGACCGGGCAGACCGGCTCGCACGCGCCGCAGTCGACGCATTCATCCGGGTGGATGTAGAGCATCCGGTCGCCTTCGTAGATGCAGTCGACCGGACATTCCTCGATGCAGGACTTGTCCTTCACGTCGATGCACGGCTCGGCGATGGTATAGGTCATCTTCGGGTTGACCCCCTTGTGGATACGTTCTTCGCCTTGACGGATACCACCGGCCATCCGGAACCGTCAACCAACGGGGACAGCCTGGGACGACCACCACTGGGCGCCGCCCGAATCCTACCGCTCCTCCCGCCTCACCCGCGCGTCGAGTCGTCCAGGAATGCCTCGACGCCGAGGGGGCGGCCGGTGGCGGATTCGATCAGCCCGGACCAGGTGAAGGATGCGCCCGGTGCGAAGACCCGCTCGGTGAGGAAGGCGCCCGCCTCGGGTCGGCCGATGAACCCGCCGGCGGCCGCGCGGACGGCAGCGTCGAGTTGTGCGGCCATCAGCTCGCCGAGGGCGTAGTTCTGGTAGTAGACCGGGGCGTGGGCGAGGTGGATCTTGGCGGCCCAGTCGGGCTGCTGGCGGCCCTCGGGGCGGTGCAGGCCCTGGAGCCGTTCGACCAGGTCCCACCAGACGCTGGTGAGGTCGGCGGCGGGGTCGCGGTAGATGGCCTGCTCGAAGCGGACCATCACCAGGCACCAGCGGATGAACACCAGGCGCTCGTCGCGCAGCAGCTCCTGGGAGCGGCGCGCGAGGGTGGCGGCCTGGCGGGGGTCGGCGCCGAGGATCTGGGTGAGGAAGTCGGGGTCGCGGCGCAGCCGGCCGAGCATCAGCGCGACCGCCTCGGTGCTGAGGCTGTGCGGCGGGCAGTGCAGCAGCCACGGCAGGGCGGGGCTGACGCGGTCGTCGTAGACGCCGTGGCCCAGCTCGTGGATCAGCGTGTCGAGGGACGCCTCGCCGGGGGCGAGGTTGGCGAGGACGCGGACGTCGGTGGCCCGGTCGATGTCGATGCAGAAGGCGTGCTGGTCCTTGCCGGGCCGGGGATGGAGGTCGGAGCGGGCGAGGATGTGGCGGGTCTCCAGCCCCATCGAGTCGTAGGCGGCGACGGTGAGCTGGACCTGGTCCTTGCCGTCCAGCAGCGGGGCGAGGCTGGCGTCGGTGTCGCCGCCGGCGTCGAGACGCTGGAAGAACGGGTCGCCGTAGTGCCAGGGGCGCAGCTCGCCGGCGCTGACGCCGAAGCGGGCGGCGAGGCGCGCGTCGAGGGCGGCCTTGGCGGCGGCGAACGGCTCCCGGGTGGCCGCCTCGACCTCGTCGAGGGTCTGGTCGAGGCGGCCCTCGTCCAGGTCGCCGGTGGTGAGCGCGAACTGGAACCAGTCGCGGGCGCCGCGCTCGCGGGCAGCGCGGTTGCGCAGCTCCACCAGGGCGAGGAGGTCGTCGCGGACGGCGGCGCCGACCTGCTTGCTGGCCTCCCAGGCGGCGCGGCGCTCCTCGGCGTCGTTGGATTTGGCGAGGATCTCGTCGATCTCGCTGTTGGACAGCTCGCGGTCGCCGATGCGGCCGCGGACGGTGTAGAAGGTGGCCTCCGCCCGGGCCTGGAGGCGGACCAGCTGGGGGCGGAGCCGCTCGGGGATCTGGTTGGCGAGCAGCTCCAGGCGTGCCATGGCGAGGGCGCGGGCGGTGAGCGGCTCGGCGGCTCCCCTGGCCAGTGCCGCCTCGACCTCGGCGAGCAGCGCCTGGTCGGCGAGGGCGGCGAGCCAGGCCTCCTCGGCGCTGGCCTTGGCGGCGGCGTGCTCGGGCCGGGCGTCGGCCGCGACCTGCCAGTAGGCCAGCTGGAGCGTGCGTTCGAGCGGGGCGAGGCGCTGCTGGAGGCGCTCGACGAGGGCGGCTGCGTCGGTCATGGTCGACATGGCAGGCTCCGGGTGGTTCTGGTTCTCCAGTGGATCGTGGCGCGGTGGTGACGCGGTGGGTCCACTGTAGGGACGGGGGCGACAAGACGGGTCCGGTTCGTCGGTCCCGAGCCGAGGGTTGGGTGGTGGCTGGTGCGGTATCGGTACGAAGTGCGGATCGGGCCACAGGACGTGGGCCGGCGGGTGGTGATCCGCTGGCGGCGCCCGGCGGCCGGCGGCGGGGACGAGGTGGCCGACGTGGTCGGGCCGCTGGAGGCGGCTGACGAGCGCTCGTTCTCGGTGCGCAACCGGCGCGGGGAGCTGGTGGTGGTGCCGAGGGAGCGCGCGCTGGCGGGCAAGGTCATCCCGGAACGCTGAGACGCTGCGGGGACCGGTCGCGGGTTGCGGGTTGCGGGTCCAGCGGGGAACGGACATCCTCGCAGGGATGGCTTTACACGTCACGAACACGCTGACTCGTACCAAAGGGCAGATCAGAGCCGAAAGACCTGGTTTGGTGCGGATGTACACCTGTGGGCCGACGGTGTACCGGCCGGCGCACATCGGCAACCTGCGGACGTTCCTGCTGGCGGACCTGCTGCGGCGGGCGCTGGAGGCCGAGGGTGTCGAAGTCCGGCAGGTGCAGAACATCACCGACGTCGGGCACCTCACCGACGAGCGGTTCGACCGGGGCGAGGACCGCATGCTGGTCTCGGCCCGCCTGGAGGACAAGACGCCCGCCGAGATCGCCGAGCACTACACCCAGCGCTACCTGACCGACGCGGCGGCGCTGAACCTGGAGCCGGCCCACGCCCTCCCGCGCGCCTCCGCGTACGTCCCCCGGATGATCGAGCTGGTCGCGCGCCTGCTGGAGGGCGGCCACGCCTACCAGGCGGGCGGCAACGTCTACTTCGCGGTGGCGTCGTTCCCGGCCTACGGGAAGCTGTCGCGCAACACCCTCGACCAGCTCCGCGCCGGCCACCGGCAGGAGTGGGTGGACCCCCACAAGCGCCACCACGCGGACTTCACCCTCTGGAAGGCGGCCGGGCCGGGACGGCTGGTCAAATGGGACTCGCCCTGGGGCGAGGGGTTCCCCGGCTGGCACATCGAGTGCTCGGCGATGTCGCTCGGCGAGTTGGGCGAGCGGATCGAGGTGCACACCGGCGGGGTCGACAACGTCTTCCCCCACCACGAGGACGAGATCGCCCAGTCCGAGGCGGTCGTCGGCCACCCGGTGGTCGGCACCTGGGTCCACGGCGAGCACCTGCTCTGCGAGGGCCGCCGCATGGCCAAGTCGGCGGGCAACTTCTACGACCTGGAGGAGGTCCGCGCGCGCGGCCACGCCCCGCTGGCGGTCCGCTACCTGTTCCTGCAGGCTCGCTACCGCACCCAGCTGAACTTCACCTGGGAGGCGCTGGCAGGGGCCGAGCGGGCCCTGGAGCGCCTGCGCGCCCGGGTCGCCGGGTGGCCCCGCGCTCCGGTGCAGGGCGCGGGTGACGGCAACGAGGGACGCGCCCGCCGTTACCAGGAGCGCTTCCAGGCGGCGATCGGCGACGACCTGGACACGCCGCGGGCGCTGGCGATCCTCGGCGAGCTGGAGGCCGACGAGGCGCTCGCCCCCGCCACGCGGCTTTCCCTGGTCCAGCGGTTCGACCGGGTGCTCGGCCTGGACCTGGACCGCTCGGCCAGGTCCGGCCAGATCCTGCCGCCGGGAGCGGCCGAGCTGATCGAACGCCGGGAGGCGGCCCGCTCCGGCCGCGACTGGGCCACCGCGGACCGCCTGCGCGAGGAGCTGGCCGCTCTGGGCGTCGAGGTGGCCGACACCGGTTCGGGAACCACGTGGCGGCTGAGGACCTGACCCTGTGGACAACCCTCGGCCTCCACCCGCAGCAAGTCGTATGCTGCTAGGAGCATGTGAGCGACGGCCGTCAGGAGTGTGAGCGATGGGCTTGATGAAGCGATTTTCGATGATCTTCAAGGCGAAGGCATCGAAAGCGCTCGACCGGTATGAGGACCCCAGGGAGACACTGGACTACTCGTACGAGCGCCAGCTGGAGATGCTGCAGAAGATGCGGCGGGGCGTCGCCGACGTGGCCACCTCCCGCAAGCGCATCGAACTGCAGGCCCAGCAGCTGCAGCAGTCGGCGGCCAAGCTTGAGGGCCAGGCCAAGCAGGCCGTCTCCGCCAACCGCGAGGACCTGGCCCGGGAGGCGCTGACCCGCCGGGCCGCGATCGCCGGCCAGCTCTCCGACCTGCAGGCCCAGCACGACCAGCTCAAGGGCGAGGAGGCCAAGCTGGTGGACGCCTCCCAGCGCCTGCAGACCAAGATCGAGGCGTTCCGGACCCGCAAGGAAACCATCAAGGCGACCTACACCGCCGCCGAGGCGCAGACCAAGGTCAACGAGGCCATCTCGGGCATCAGCGAAGAGATGGGCGACGTCGGCATGGCGATGCAGCGCGCCGAGGACAAGGTCTCGATCATGCGGTCGCGCGCCGGCGCCCTGGACGAGCTGATGGCCTCGGGCGCCCTCGACGACGCCTCGATGGCCAACGACCGCCTCCAGGCGGAGCTGGACCGCTCCCTGGCCACCCCGGGGATCGAGGCGGAGCTCGCCAGGATCAGGGGCGAGATCGGCGGCGCCAGCACCACCGCCAAGCAGCTCGGCGCCCCCGCCGAGCACGCACCGGGCGCCTCGGTGCCGTCCGAGAGCGAGACCCCGGCCGAGGCTCCCGTCCAGGCACCAGCCCAGGAGGAGCAGCGATGATCATCCGGGTCGTGGGCGAGGGGCAGTTCGAGGTACCCGACGGCCACCTCGAAGCGCTGAACCGCCTCGACGAGGACCTGCTGAAGGCGTGCGACTCGGGGGACGAGGCCCGCTTCGCCACCGCGCTGGACGCGCTGATCACCAGCGTGCGCAGCGCCGGCAGCGAGCTGCCCGGCGACTACCTCGGCGCCTCCGACCTGGTCCTGCCGGGGCCCGACTCCACCATCGAAGAGGTCCGCAACCTCCTCGGCGACGAAGGGCTCATCCCAGGGTGAAGGTGAGACGCTGATGGCCACCCACTCGCGCTACCCCGCCGACCGGGGACTGGCAGCCCGCATGCTGCTGACCATGTTCCTCATCGGCCTGATCTATGTGGCGTTCATCGCCGTGCTGATCGCGATCCGCATCCCGGTGGTGCTGGTCGTGCTGATCGCCGGCGGTTTCCTGTTCTTCCAGTACTTCTACTCCGACAAGATCGCCCTGTTCTCGATGCGTGCCCGCGAGGTCTCCCCGCAGGAGGCGCCGGAGCTGCACGCCATCGTCGACCGGCTCTGCGCCCTGGCCGACATGCCCAAGCCGCGGGTGGCGATCGCCGACAACGACATGCCCAACGCCTTCGCCACCGGCCGCAACCAGAAGAACGCGGTGGTCTGCGCCACCACCGGGATCATGCGGCGGCTGGAGCCGCCGGAGCTGGAGGCGGTGCTGGCGCACGAGCTGTCCCACGTCGCCCACCGCGACGTGGCGGTGATGACCATCGCGAGCTTCCTCGGCCTGCTCGCCGGGTTCGTGGTCCGCTCGGCCATCTACGCCGGCGCCTGGGGCGGGTTCGGCGGCGGCTACGGCCGGCGCGACGACCGCGACAACACCGGCGCGATCATCCTGCTGGTGGTGCTCGCCTCGGCGATCGTCTACGCGCTCAGCTTCCTGCTGACGCGGGCGCTGTCCCGCTACCGGGAGCTGTCGGCGGACCGCTCCGGCGCGATCCTGATCGGCCGCCCGTCGCTGCTGGCGACCGCGCTCACCAAGGTCACCGGCCAGATGGGCCGCATCCCCACCCGCGACCTGCGCGCCGCCGAGCCGCTCAACGCCTTCTTCTTCGCGCCGGCGCTGTCGGCCGGGTTCAGCTTCTCGTCGCTGTTCTCGACCCACCCGAGCCTCGAGCGCCGGCTGGAGCAGCTCGCCAAGCTGGAGGCGGAGATGGGCCGGTACGCGTGAAGCTCCTCGACACGCTGCTCGGCCGGTCCAAACCCAAGCAGGCCAACCTCGACGCGCTGTTCGCGGTCAGCGGCGCCGCCATCACCTTGGAGGCTGGTGCCGGCCTGAAGCCGTCCGGCGAGGCAGCGGTCTGCTTCAAGCCGGCCAGCGGCGAGGGGTTCACCGCCACCTCGACCGAGCTGACCGAGCTGCTCGACCTGGCGGTCAAGGAAGCCGGCTCGACCCTGCGGGTGGAGGACGACCGCTACGGCTACCGCTGGGTGATCATCGGCGACCCCGACCTGGAGGACCTGGTCACCAGCGTCCATCTCATCAACACCACCCTGAAGGAGCACGGCTACGGCCCGCAGCTGCTCTGCACGGTGTTCGGCTTCACGGGTGCTCCCGAACCCCCCGGGGGCGGGCAGCAGTGCCATCTGGTCTATTTGTACAAACGCGGCACCTTCTACCCGTTCGCGCCGCGCGACGGCGAGAAGCGCGACAACGAGCTGGAGCTCCGCGTCCGCGCGACCCTCGGCTCGGACCTGCCGGTCGAGCCCGACCTGACTCGCTGGTTCGCCCTCTGGGGCCTACCGATCCGGTAGCCTTGCGGCCTTCCGGCACAACGGCGTGCCGGCGGTCGCAAGGGGGGCCTGGACGTGGGGGAAGCGCCGGTCGTGGTGGCGCTGGGGGGCAACGCGATCGCCCCCTTCGGTGCCCGGGAAACGCTGAGGACCCAGTATCAGCGCACGCAGCGGACCGCGGAGCATCTGGTTCATCTCAGCGAGGGCGAGCGGCCGTTGCTGCTGACCCACGGCAACGGCCCGCAGGTGGGCGAGAGCCTGCTGCGCAGCGAGGCGGGGGCGGCGACCGGGCAGCTCCCGCGGCTCCCCCTGGACGCCCTCGTCGCCGACACCCAGGGCCGCATGGGGTTCATGCTGCAGCAGTGCCTCGACAACGCCCTGCAGGCAGCCGGGATGCGGCGGTCGGTGGCGGCGCTGCTGACCCGCACGGTGGTCAACCCCGCCGACCCGGCGTTCGGTGCCCCCTCCAAGCCGATCGGCGACTTCTACGACGAGGCGGCCGCGAGGCGCCACATGGCCGCCGACGGCTGGGTCATGCGGGAGGACGCCGGTCGCGGCTGGCGCCGGGTGGTGCCCTCACCGCAACCCCACGAGGTGCTCGAGGAAGGGGCGATCCGCGCCCTGCTCACCCTCGGCGTGATCGTGGTCGCCGCCGGAGGCGGCGGCATCCCGGTGGTACGCCAGCCCGACGGCTCGCTGACCGGCGTGGAGGCAGTGGTCGACAAGGACCTGACCGCCGCCCTGCTCGCCACCCAGATCGGCGCGGACACCCTACTCATCCTCACCGGCGTCGACCACGTCGCCCTCGACTTCGGCCGCCCGACCCAGCGCGACCTCCACGAGGTCAGCGCCGCCGAACTTGCCGCCTACGCCGCCGCCGGCCAGTTCCCCCCCGGCAGCATGCTCCCAAAAATCCAAGCCGCCCTCACCTTCCTCGCCCAGGGCGGCCAGCGCGCAATCATCACCACCCCCGAACTCTCCGAGAAGGCCCTCACCACCACCACCGGCACCCAGGTAACCCGCTGACGACATACCATCCCCAAGCCACAAGCGCCGCGCCCCCACTCGACACCTCCATAGGGGTGAGTGCGAGCCGGAGCCGTATGGACCACCGTCGGCCCGGCGGGGTCCCGTTCTCGCGACCTGCTTCTCGGAGCGGAGAACGGGACCCCGCCGGGCCACCCACGCCAAGGCGCAGTCTCGCACCCGGGGTATCCCTAGCTTTCTCCGCCGATGTCGACGTGGTAGGCCTCGTAGACCAAGTCGAGGCCGCGCTTGCGGTGGCGGGTGAGGTCGTCGAACAGCTTCACCAGCTGGCCGCGCAGCTCCGGGGTGAGCGCGCTGGCGTCGCCGAGGTCGGCCACGCCACGCTCGATCGCGTCGCTGATGCTGGCGTGCTCGCGCTTGAAACGGTTGATCTTGTTGGCGAGGCGGGGGGCGTTGTCGAGGATCTCCTCGTAGAGGCCGTCCGGCGCCTCGGTCACGTCCACGTGCAGGGCGAAGACCACCCGTAGGTGCTGCACGGCCGTGATCAGGCGGGCGATGCATCCCTCGACCGGGTCGGTGACGGGGCTTGCCAGCGCCCGTTCGAACTCGCCGAGGGCCCGCCGGAGACTGAGCCGCTGTCCTTTCGCGGCCTGGAGCGCGCTGGTCGACGCTTCGTAAGCCTCACCTATCTCAGCTCGCATCTTCATCCCCCTTCGTCGACCCGGCCGCTCCGGTCTCGGCAGTGTTACCGAAAACCCTCCCGTTGTCATCTAGTCCATCGTGACTAGAAGTGCCCCGGCGGGACGAAACGGCCAAAGCAAGCTGAAATTAGGCGGGGCGCTGGATGTCTCCTTCTTCCCCCACCCGGTGGACGATCAAACGGTTGGTCGCGCCACGCCAGCCGGGCGTCCCGGCCACGATTACCACAACGTCGCCGGGCCGGCAGGTGCCGTCCGCGCAGAGACGCTGGTCGGCTTGAGCGACCATGGCGAGCATCTCGCTGGTCGGCGCGACCGTGGCGGGGACCTCGACGCCCCAGTAGAGGGTCATGCGGCGCCGCACCGGCTCGTAGGGGGTCAGCCCGACGATGGGGGCGCGAGGGCGGAACCGCGACACGAACCGGGCGGTCGCGCCGCTCTCGGTGAACGCCACGATCGCGCGGGCGTGGAGGTCGGCGGCGACCTGCACCGCCGCCTTGCAGACGGTCGCCGCCACGTCGAGCACGCCGCCGGCCGGCGGGGGCGGGTGGTTGAGGTTCGGGCTCGCCTCGGCGGCGGCGGCGATGCGGCCCATGGTCGCGACCGCCTCCAGCGGCCAGGCGCCGACGGCGCTCTCCGCCGACAGCATGACCGCGTCGGTGCCGTCGAAGATGGCGTTGGCCACGTCGCTGACCTCCGCTCGGGTCGGCCGCGCGTTGGTCACCATCGACTCGAGCATCTGGGTGGCGGTGATCACCGGCACGCCGACGGCGTTGGCGCGGGCGATGATCTCCTTCTGCAACGGCGGGACCTGCTCGGCCGCCAGCTCCACGCCGAGGTCGCCCCGGGCGACCATGACCGCGTCGGTGACCGCCAGGATCTCGTCGAGCTGCTCGACCGCCTCTGGCCGCTCCAGCTTGGCGACCACCGGCATCTCGCCGCCGAGCGCGGCGATCGCCTGTCTGACCTCCAGCACGTCGGCGGCGCGGCGCACGAACGACAGCGCCACGTAGTCGACCCCGGCCGCGACCGCGGCGGCCAGGTCGGCGTGGTCCTTGGCGGTCAGGGAGGGCGCCGACACCCGCACCCCCGGCAGGTTCACGCCCTTGCCCGACCGCACCACCCCGCCGCCGCGCACCTGGCAGGCGATGTGCTCGCCATGCACCGAGCGGACCCGCAGCTCGATCGCGCCGTCGTCGAGCAGGATGCGATCCCCGGGCGCGACGTCGGCGGCGAGCCGCTCGTAGACCACCGGCACCACCCCGGCCGGGGCCCGCTCGGCGCCGGCCAGCAGCTCGCAGTCGCCGCCAGCGGCGAGTGTCACCCCGTCCGGCCCGACCGTGCCCACCCGGATCTTCGGCCCCTGCAGGTCGGCCAGCACCGCCACGTTGCGCCCCCGCTCAGCGGCCAGCCGCCGCACCAGCTCCAGCCGCGCCAGATGATCCTCCCGCGCCCCATGCGAGAAGTTGAGCCGCACCACGTCCACCCCGGCCTCGAGCATCGCCCCGAGCATCACCGGATCCTCCGATGCCGGCCCCAG
>WNGD01015821.1_pt1 | contig 19039 bp, 14 predicted proteins | sample 5400671 | NCBI WGS metagenome assembly WNGD01 (sample SAMN13153369, study PRJNA577476) | soil metagenome | isolation source: 40 cm soil or saprolite under grassland replicate 2 | place: USA:California | collected 2016-06-15
GAAGGCCGGCGAGTTAACGTCGACGCCTGCCTTCTGGCCAAGCCGGATCGGCTGACCCGGCTTGGGGTCGGGGAAGCTCGGCACGCCGTGCGCGCGCATGCATCCCGCGAACTTCAGCATCGCCCGCTGCGCGGATGCCTGCTGCGTCGCGGACGGCTTGCCGCCGTTGGGCTGAAGCGCCTGGCAGGCCTTCTGCGCCATCGTGAACTGCGTCGAGTGGACGTCCACCCCGGTCTTCTTGCCGTTCGAGACTCCCGAGGTGATCAGGATTCGCCCCTGGCTGTCCGGGTCGGGGAAGTTCGCTACCCCGTGCGAGCGCATGCAGCGCGAGTAGGCGAGCGGATTCGCGGAACTGCCTGCCGGACTCGAACCCCCTGTCGCGCTCGACTTCGAGGTGGTCGAGCCGATCTGCGCAACGCCGGACCCGGGCGAGCCGCCGCATCCGGCCGCTGCAAGCGCCAACGCGGCGGTGCAGAGCGTCGCGGCCAGGACCGCGGCGCGTGTGCGCGACGTCGAACTGTCTCTCCTCTTCCGTTTAGTTGAGATCATCATTCGCTCCTTCTCAGCGGGCTGTTGTGCGCGTCCACATCCGTTGTACGGAGCGGGCGGTTGCACCCCGGTTACTCGGGCGGCCGCGACCGGCATTCTTAGGCGACTCTCAGCTCGCCTTGTGCGGGCGCAACGAAATTGCGCCACCGCCTGCCGCCCGTACCCGCCTAAGAACCTGCCCGAGACGATCGGCAAAACGCCGTTGCTATCAGGGTCGGGAAAGTTCGGCACGCCGTGCGAGCGCATGCAGCGCGAATAGGCGAGCGGCTTTGCCGAGCGCTTCGCCGGACTCGAGCCGCCGGACGAGTTCGACGTGGTAGAGCCGATGCGCGCGACGCCGGACCCCGTTTGAGCCGCCGCACCCGGCCGCAGCAAGCGCCAAGGTAGCGGTGCAGAGCGTGGCGGCTAGGACGGCTGCGCGTCTTCGCGGCGTCGAGTTGTCTCTCCTCGTCAGACTGGTGGTTGAGGTCATCACGTCGCTCCTTTTCAGCGGACTGTTGTGCGCGTCTACATCCGGTGTACGGAGCGGGCGGTTGCACCCCGGTTACTCGGGCGGCCGCGGCCGGCGTTCTTAGCTGACTCTCAGCCGGCCTTGCGCAGTCGAAGCCGAAGCAGACGGGGCACGTGCCGCGCGTCGATGCGCGGTTCGCTCCCGTGAGGACGTTCCTCACTGCCCGGGTTGCGGGCGGGGAAGCTCACCTCGATGTCGAGTCCCCCGCGGGGCTGCGCGCGGCTGCCGATCACCGCTTGGTGTGCCGTCGCGATCGCCTGGACGATCGAGAGGCCGAGCCCGAGTCCATCGCTGTGATCGGTGCGGTCGTGACCCAGCCGTTGAAAAGGCTGGAACAGCCGCTCGACCTCGCTGGGCGGGATCACCGCGCCCGAGTTGGCGACCGAGACGACGGCTCGGCCGGCCGTTGTCGAGGTCGTGACGTCGACCTGGCCATGTGGGACGTTGTGGCGAAGCGCGTTGTCGATCAGGTTCGCGACCAGGCGCTCGACGAGGTGCGCGTCGCCGGCTGTCTCGGCCGGCTCGAGGGTCGCGTGGATGTACACACCCCGTCGCTCAGCCTCGGCATGGCGTGCGTGCACCGCCGTCGCTGTGATCGCGGCCAGGTCGACCGGCGTGCGTCGTTCGAGCCCGCGTTCGGAGCGGGCCAGCGTCAGCAGCGCCTCGATCAGCCGTTCTTGCTGCTCGCCGGCGGCGATCACCCGTCGGTGGCTGTTGCGGAGCGACTCGACGGTAGCGTCAGGGTCGTCCACTGCGATCTCGGCCAGCGTGCGCGCGCGCGCCAGCGGTGATCGAAGCTCGTGCGACGCGTTGGCGACGAACTGACGCTGAGCGGTGAACGCCGCTTCGAGGCGGCCGAGCAGCTCGTCGAAGGTGCCTGCAAGCTGGGTGAGCTCGTCGGCGGGCCCCTCTAGCGCGAGCCGTTGGTGCAGGTTCCTTGCCGAGATCTCGCGCACGTGCTCGGTCATCGTCCGGAGCGGCCTCAAGACGCGTCCCGCGGCGAGCCACCCGAGCGCGATCGAGACGATCGCCATCAGCGCGAGCGCGATCCCCGACTGCTCGAGCAGCTGGTGCAGCTCGGCGGCGTGCTGACGCTCGGCGAGCTGTCGGTCGTGCCGCGCCTGTGCCTGCATCTGCTTCGCCGTCAAATGAGGCCCGTGCGACTGATCCAAAGTGAACGGGCGTTTCTTGGTGGAGGTCAGCGGTGCGCCCCCGTCGGTCTTCTTGTCGCCGATCACGAAGGTGCTGCCGTTCGGATGGGTGGCGACGAGGAAACTCCCGGTCGCCTCGCGCACCAGCCCATAGGTCACTGCGAGCAGCCCCGCTCCGCATGCGAGAAACAACGAGGCATACAGGGCGGTGAGCCGAAGCCGCACGGTCCGCCGCGGGAGGCGAAGCGGTACGCGTGGGACGAACAGTTCTCGAAGGCGTGTGAGCATCTAGATCCGGTAGCCAGCCTGGGCGATCGTTTCGATCAAAGGGGGCTCGCCGAGCTTGCGCCGAAGCCGGCTAATCGTAACCTTGACCGCCGTGGTGAAAAGGTCTGCCTCTTCGTCCCAAACCCGGAACAGAAGCTCCTCCGTCGACACTACGCGCCCCTCCGCCGCAAGCAGGATCTCCAGCACCCCGAACTCCTTCGGGCCGAGCTCGAGTCTGCGCCCGTCGCGGGACGCTTCGCGCCTGCTGGTGTCCAGCAACAGATCACCGTGCGAAAGCAACGGGGGAATCGCTGGTTGCGCGCGCCGGAAGAGCGCCTGCACGCGTGCGAGCAGCTCTGCAAATGCAAACGGCTTCGGCAGGTAGTCGTCGGCGCCGAGGCCGAGGCCGCCGACGCGATCGTCGATCGTTCCCGCCGCCGTCAGCATGAGTACGCGGCTGCGCGATCCCGCCGCGACCAGCCGCCTGCACACCTCATCGCCGTGGACAGCCGGGAGATCTCGGTCGAGCACCACGACGTCGTAGCTCACGACCAGCGCCTTCTCAAGACCGGCCTTTCCGTCGTGCGCGACATCGACCGCGATCTGCGCCCGGCGCAGGCCCAGCGCAACCGCGCCCGCCAACTCCTCGTCGTCCTCGATCACCAACACCCGCAAGCGCTTCCCTCCGTTTGTCATCGGCGCCGTGATTGGCGGCCGCCGCTCTGATCGTGATACCAGCGCGGCGGCCACGATCATCGTGCCTCGACAACGGTTGCACACCGGTTACAGCTCGATTCGCCCCCAGCGCTCTCAGACCGGCAGTCGGTGCGCTCAGGACCCATTCGAGGGATTCATCGAGACGATTGCTTGTAACCGGGCTGCAACCGCCTCGGACGCATGCTGATCGCCAGAACACCGTCCAGCCGCTCGGTAAAGGGAGCCACACGCATGAAACGACACGCATCGAGAACCTTCCTGGCGCTCTGCGCGCTCTTTGCGCTTGGTCTCGTCGCCGCGATCCTCGGTCTGCCGCGAGCCGCGAGCGGACAACTCGTAGCGACATCAACAACGCCGACTGCCCCGCCGATCACGAACGGGAGCGTCCCGCCCGGGGGCAGTCAGGCTGCCGGAAAGAGGGTCTGGATGGCATTCCAAATCCAGCCCGCGTCGCTTGCCCTCAAGCCGCTCCGTCAATTCGCCGCATGCGCACGCCACCATGGCCTCCCGCACACACCCGACCCGAGGACGGTCGGCGGCAAAGTCGTGCTCATGCTGCCGCACGGCTACGTGCGTACGGATCCACGGATCAAGAGAGCAGAGCGGTTGTGTAAACGATTCATCCCCGTCGGCGGGCCTGGCTCAGGTCAGGGACCGACAACTACGCGCCCCACCGGAACGCAGCAAGGCCCAACAACCACCAAACCCTAAAAAGACTTCGCGACGTGCGAGTGGGCGGCGGCGTTGCCCACTCCCGATTATGAATCGCTCATCTCGGGTCAAGCGCGAGAACCGCAGGTGGAGCGGCCGCCTTGCTCGCCGGCGATGCCTTCGCGGTGCGAGCACGCCGATCAACATGATGTTCCCGAGGTCGACGACGTCAACGAGCAGCGACACCGAGGCCGAGGCTCCTGAGTGCGCTCTGCACCTCGGCGCGTGCAGTAAGTGCCTCTGAGATCGAATCGGAGCAGCTCCCGGCGGCAGCTCACGCAGTCATGCTCAGGGAAAAAGACAACCCTTCACGGCCTCGCCGCGGCAGCCTCCGCTGACCGCTGCTCTGGAACCGGCAGGCGTGCGCACAACCTTGGATCAGTCTCACTCCCTTTTCGACGCGTGAGGAGGCCGCCGAGACGGAGTGATGTGTTGGCTTCGCTGAGTGCGGGTGAAGCCGATCGCGAGCTCGTCGAGGCTGACCGAGAATCCGAGCGCGAGCAGGGCGAGACCGCGGGCGCTCACGAGCTGGCTGACCGCTCGGCTTCAGTGTCTTCCTCGCTCCGGTGACGCCGAGTCAATTCCGAGCTGGTCAAGAAGCTCGATCACATCGGCGGCGAGCACGTCTGTCGTACACTTCGCGAGATCGAACACCGGATCGTCGATCCGTGGCTCCTCGCGTCTGGCGAAATCGTTCGAAATCCGTGGTCAACGAGCGCGCGCACCAAGCCGTTTCGCTCCCACGAGCTGCCGAGGCTGGTGAAACCGTGGAGAAGAACAACGGGATTCCCCGTCCCGCGAGCCTCGTACCGCAACCGGACGCCCTCTCTACTGAAGGTCGGCATCTCCGGAGATTACGCCAGAGGATTTGCGCTCAATCGACATCCCGAACTCAACGTCAGGCAACCGCGCACGCCGCACCACGAACGGGCAGAGGTTCATCGTCCGGATTAGTCGCTGCCTCCGTGCATTACGACTCTCTGCGCGTCGGACAGAAGCTCCGACGGTTATGCGCGAGCTCGTCCGTGAGATCCGCTTGAACAAGCGGCTGCTGGCCCGACTGCGCCCGAGTCCGTGAGCACGACAGCCTCATGTTCGGGCACCGAAAAGGCCGTAGGGTTCGCAAACTCGTCCGCGGCTCTGTTGGAGCGGTCGGCGACGGTAGGTTTGGCGCTCGTGCCGTGGTCGAGGAGGGCTGCTTGCTCTGGTCGTTCGTCTATCTCGTTGTCCGGAACCTGTTCGCGCTGGTGTGGCTGCTGGGGCGGCCGCGTCGCGCAAAGGAGTTGGAGATCCTCGTCCTCCGCCGTGAGCTGGCGATTCTCCGCCGCCAGTCCTCGCGGCCGGGGCTGACACGAGCGGATCGTGTGCTGCTAGCGGCGCTGAGCCGCTCGTTGCCCCGGACTGCCTGGGCGGCCTTCCCGTTCAAGCCAGAGACGCTGCTTCGTTGGCACCGCCTGTTGATCGCCCGCCGATGGACCTACTCGCAGAGGACGCCTGGGCGACCGCCGCTCGAGCGCTCGCTCCGCGAGCTGATCCTGCGACTCGCCAGGGAGAACCCGGGCTGGGGATACAAGCGGATCGCCGGCGAGCTCAAGGGCCTCGGCATCTCGGTTTCGGCGACGTCCGTGCGCAAGCTGTTGCTCGAGGCTGGTCTCCAGCCGGTGCCACAGCGAGCGCATTCGTCGTGGCGAACCTTCTTGCGAGCGCAGGCGGCGAGCATGCTGGCCTGCGACTTCCTGACCGTCGAGACCATCTTCCTGCAGCGGATCTATGTCCTCTTCTTCATCTCGCTCGCGACCCGACGGATCGAGTACCTCGCCTGCAGCTCGAACCCCGACGGACCCTGGGTCGCCCAGCAGGCGCGCAACCTCGCCATGCAGTTCGCGGACGAGCAGCCGTTCCGGTTCCTCATCCATGATCGCGACACGAAGTTCTGCCACGCCTTCGACGACGTCTTCCGAGCGGAAGGCATCAAGGTGATCCGCACGCCGGTCCAGGCGCCGAACGCAAACGCCTTCGCCGAGCGTTGGGTACGCACGGTTCGGACCGACTGCCTTGACCGGATCCTCATCCTCGGTCGCCGCCATCTCGAGCACGTGCTCCGGGTCTACCGCCGCCATTACAACGAGCACAGGCCACACCGCGCGCTGCAACTGCTCCCACCGAACGGCCGCGACCCGACGCCGCCGACAGCCCCTGCCGACCTTCGCCGTCGCGATCTGCTCGGCGGACTCATCCACGAATACGAAGCCGCCTGAGTTTGCGAACCCTATGCGCCGTCTCGCCTCCAGCGCATGCGACACGCGTCGGGCGCGTGACTCACCGGAGCTCGGGCCGCGCGGTGAGCGTCGTTTCGCCCGAGAGCCTGTAGACCGTCCGCGCGACCGCGTCGCTCACGTAGCCGTCGCGGAGGTCGTCGAGCACGAGCTCGCGCGGGCGGCGCCGCGGGTCGCCGTAGCCGCCGCCGTTGCCGGTGTGGATTCGGATCACATCGTGTTCGTTCACCTCGAGCGCCGTCACGACCGCGTACTCCTCGACCGTGCCGTCGCGGCGAATGACCTCGACGTAGTTCGAGGAGCCCTCGCGGCCGCCGGCGACGGCCCACGGCCTGTGCTTGTTGCGCGTGTACGCGCAGGTGAGGAAGCACCCGTCCGAGCGGACCCGGTACTCGACCACGATCCCCTTGCCGCCGCGCTGCTCGAGGCGAAGCCGCCCCAGCCGCCGACCTGCGGCTCGACAATTGTGAAGTGCCTGCCGGTGTCCGGGTGCCGCCCGCCGATGAAGGTGCCGCAGATCGACGCGAAGTGGCCGGCCGGGAGCCGCTCGCCGAGGTGCGGCGCGAGGCAGCGCCACATGAGGTCGTAGAGCCGCATCCGTACCTCGTAGTAGGTGGCGAACGCCGCGGGCGGGGAGGCGTCGAAGACCGAGCCGGGTCGCGTGAGGACTCGCAGCGGGCGGAGCGAGCCGGCGTTCGCGGGGCCGTGCGGATCGGTGACGTTCAGGAAGAGGATCTGCGCCGCGATCACGGAGCCGTCGCGCGAGAGGTTGTTCGGTCCGCGGTCCTGGTCGGGGTTGTCGCGCAGGTCGACGACGAGCTCGTCTTCGCCGAGCTCGAGCGTCACCCGGTACACGGCGCCCGAGTCCTGCTCCTCCTCGAGGCTGAATCTCCCCGTCGGCAGCTCGGCGAGCGCCCGGCGCGCCGCCTGCTCGCCGCGGTCGAACGAGACGCGGAGCGCGTCGCCGAACGTGGCGGCACCGTACTTCGTCACGAGCTCGAGTAGCCGTCGCTCGCCCACGCGCACCGCGGCGATTCCGGCCCACAGGTCGCCGCGGAGGAAGTCCGGCAGGCGGCTGTTCGCCTCCACGATCGCCAGCACCGGCTCGAGCGGCTTCCCCTCCGCGATCAGCTTCACGGCCGGCAGGCGCAGACCCTCCTGGAAGATCTCGCGCGCGTCGGTCGAGATCGACCCCGGCACCATCCCGCCGACGTCGCTCCAGTGCGCGATGTTCGCCGTCCACGCGACGAGCTCGCCGTCCGCGAAGACGGGCATCGCGAGCACGGCGTCGTTCAGATGCGTCACCCCGCCGTAGAAGGGATCGTTCGTCACGAAGACGTCGCCGGGGCGGATGTCGCCCGGGTGCAGCTCGATGATCCGCTTCACCGCCTTGTCGAGCACGCCGACGAACGACGGGATCCCGGCACCGGACGAGGCGAGATTCCCCTCACCGTCGGTGATGCCGGTGCCCATGTCGAGCACCTCGTAGATGATCGAGCTCATCGCCGTCTTGCGCAGCGCCGCGAACATCTCGTCGCTGACCGCCTGCAGCGAGCTCTCGATGATCTCGAGCGTGATCGCGTCGCCGACCGCGTCGGCCGTTATCGCCTTCACGTCTCGAGACCGTAGACGGAGCGTGCCACCTCCTCGGTGGAGTAGCCGTTGCGGACGTCGTCGAGGACGAGCTCGCGCGGGCGGCGCCGCGGGTCGCCGTAGCCGCCGCCGTTCCCGGTGTGCAGGCGGATCACGTCGCCCGCGTTCACCGTCAGCGCCGTCACGACCGCGTACTCCTCGACGGTCCCGTCGCGGCGGAGCACCTCGACGTAGTTCGGCGAGCCCTCGCGGCCGCCGGTGAGCGGCCACGGCCTGTGCTTGTTGCGCGTGTACGCGCACGTGAAGAAGCAGCCGTCGGAGCGCACCTCGTAGTCGAGGACGATCCCCTTACCGCCGCGATGCTCGCCTTCGCCGCCCGGCTCGTCGCACAGGCGGAGCTGGTTCACGTAGAGGCCGTAGCGCGCCTCGGCGACCTCCGCCGGGCAGTTGAAGGTGTCGCCGTGGAAGCCGCTGAACATGGCGCTGTTGCCGTCGCGCCCGGCGGCGCCGCCCCAGCCGCCGACCTGCGGCTCGATGATCGTGAAGTGCCTGCCCGTGTCCGCGTGCGGCCCGCCGATGAAGGTGCCGCAGATCGACGCGAAGCTGCCGGCCGGGAGCCGCTCGCCGAGGTGCGGCGCGAGGCACCGCCACATGACGTCGTAGAGCCTGATCTCGACCTCGTAGTACGTCGCGAAGGCCGCCGGCGGGCTGGCGTCGAAGACCGAGCCCGGCCGGGTCAGCACCCTCATCGGCCGGAAATGCCCTGCGTTCGCGGCCGCGTGCGCGCCGGTGATGTTCATGAAGATCATCTGCGCCGCGATCATCGACCCGTCGCGCGACGCGTTGTTCGGACCCGGATCCTGGTCCGGGTTGTCGCGCAGGTCGACGACGAACTCGTTGTCGGTGATCTCGAAGGTGACGCTGTAGACGGCGCCGGAGTCCTGCTCCTCCTCGAGGCTGAACGTCCCCTTCGGCAGCTCGGCGAGCGCGCGGCGAGCCACCTCCTCGCCGTAGTCCATGAAGACGCGCAAGGCTGTCGTGAACGTCTCGAGCCCGTACTTGCCCACCAGCTCGAGGATCCGCCGCTCCCCGACGCGCGCGGCAGCGATGCCCGCCCACATGTCGCCCTCCAGGAAGTCCGGGAGCCGGCTGTTCACCTTCATGATCTCCATCACCGACTCGAGCGGCTTCCCCTCGGCGATCAGCTTCACCGCCGGCAGGCGCAGACCCTCCTGGTAGATCTCCTTTGCCTCGTTCGAGATCGACCCGGGCACCATTCCGCCGACGTCGCTCCAGTGCGCGATGTTCGCCGTCCACGCGACCAGCTCGCCGTCGGCGAAGACGGGCATCGCCAGAACGACGTCGTTGAGGTGCGTGACGCCGCCGTAGAACGGGTCGTTGGTGGCGAAGATGTCGCCGGGACGGATGTCGTCTCCGTTCAGTTCGATGATCCGCATCACGGCCTTGTCGAGCACGCCGACGAAGGCGGGGATGCCGGCGCCGGACGAGGCCAGGTTTCCCTCGCCGTCGGTGATGCCGGTGCCCATGTCGAGCACCTCGTAGATGATCGAGCTCATCGCGGTCTTGCGGAACGCGGCGAACATCTCGTCGCTGATCGCCTGCAGCGAGCTCTGGATGATCTCGAGCGTGATCGCGTCGGTCGCCGGCTCGAGGCGTGCGGGCGTCGTCGTCATTCGAGCACCACCGAGATGATCAGGTTGCCGTAGTCGTCCACGTGCACGTCATTCCCGGGATGGACGACGACGGTCGTGCCGCTCGTCTCGACGATCGCCGGCCCCTCGAAGCTCATCCCCGGCTCGAGCAACTCGCCCGCGTAGATGTCCGCGTCGTGCACGCCCTCCGTCGCGTAGTCGACCCGGCGCCGGCCCTTGAGCGCCTCCTCGAGCCGCCGCCCGATCGCCGGCAGCGGCGCGGGCGCGAGCTTGCCGACCTCGGCGATCGCGATCACGTGCGCCGCGACGAACTCGATCCGCGCGTCGAGCCGGTACGTGTACTCGCGCTCATATGCGGTGTGGAAGGTCTCCGCGATCGTCTCCACCGCCGCGGCATCGATCTCGCCGTCCGGCAACGGCACCTCGACGCCGTGCTCCTGGTTCTCGTAGCGGAGGTTGCCGAAGCGAACGAAGCGCACCTGCTCCGGCGCGACGCCCTCGTGTGCGAACTGCGCCCGCGCCACGTCCGCCATCTCGTCGAGCAGCGCCCCGAGCCGCGGCGCCGTCTCCGCGTTCAGCGTCATCAGGTGCGTGACGAAGTAGTCGCGCCGCAGGTCGCTCATCAGCATCCCCCACGCCGAGAACACGTCCGCGGCGCGCGGGACCACGGCCTTGCGGATCCCGAGCTCCGCCGCGAGCGCCACCGCGTGCATGCCGCCGCCGCCGCCGAACGCGACGAGCGTGAAGTCGCGCGGGTCGTAGCCGCGGTTCACCGAGACGAGCTTCAACGCGTTGATCATGTTGTTGTTCGCGATGCGGACCACGCCCTCCGCCGCCGCGGCGGCGTCGACGCCGAGCTTCTCCGCGACGGCGCCGAGGGCCCGCTCGACCGCGTCCATGTCGGCCTGGATCTCGCCGCCGCAGAAGTAGTCCGGGTTGATCCGGCCGAGAGCGAGGTTGGCGTCGGTGGTCGTCGCCTCGGTGCCGCCGCGGCCGTACGCCGCCGGGCCGGGCACCGCCCCGGCCGACTGCGGCCCGACGTGCAGGCGCCCGAAGTCGTCGACCCACGCGATGCTGCCGCCGCCCTGGCCGATCTCCACGACGTCGACGATCGGCACCTGGATCGGGTAGCCGGCGGAGAAGCGGTCGCGCTCGATCCAGTAGTCGGAGATCACCTTCACGTGCCCGCCCTCGATCAGCGAGCACTTCGCGGTCGTGCCGCCGATGTCGAGCGCGAGGATGTTCGGGAAGCCGAGGAGCCGGCCCAGCTCCGCGGCTCCCCAGAAGCCGCTCGCGGGACCCGATTCGACCATCGTGATCGGGATCTCCCTCGTCTTCTGGACCGAGTCGACGCCGCAGTTGGACTGCATGACGTAGAGCTGGCCGTCGAAGCCGGACTCGTCGAGCGCGTCGACGAGCCGGGTCAGGTACCGCTCGGCCACCGGCTGCACGTACGCGGAGAGCACCGCCGTGCTCGTGCGCTCGTACTCGCGCCACTCGCGGCTGATCTGGTGCGACGCGACGACCGAGACCTCCGGCCAAGACTCCCGCACGCGCTCGAGCACCGCCCGCTCGTGGCTCGGGTTCGCGTACGAGTGGAGCAGGCAGATCGCGATCGCCTCGACGCCCTCGGCCCGGAAGTCGTCGAGGATTGCGTCGAGGCCGCCCAGGTCGAGCGGCCGGCGCTCCTCGCCGGTCTGCGCCACCCGGCCGCGGACCTCCCGCCGGAGGTACCGGGGGACGAACGGCGGCGGCTTCTCGTAGTGGAGGTTGAAGAAGTCGGGCCGGTTGCCGCGCGCGATCTCGAGCGAGTCGCGGAACCCCTCGGTGGTGATCAGCGCCGTCTTCACACCTTTGCGCTCCGCGAGCGCGTTGATGACGAGGGTCGTGCCGTGTGCCAGGAAGGCGATCTCCTCCAGCGAGACGCCGCTCTTCCGGAGGACGTTCATCACGCCCTGCTCGTAGTCGGGCGGCGTCGTGTCCGATTTGGCGGTGACGATCCGCTGCGCGCCCGTCTCCGGGTCGGTCGAGAAGTAGACGAGGTCGGTGAACGTCCCGCCGACATCGGAGGCCGCGCGCACCGTCGCGCCGTTCACGCGGCCGCTACCTCCACGCCGTAGACGCGCACCGCCTCCTCCTCCGTGATCAGCTCGTTCTTCAGATCGTCCAACACCTTCTCACGCGGGCGGCGTCTCGGGTCGCCGTACCCGCCGCCGTTCGCGGTGTGGATGCGGACCAGATCGCCCTCGTTCAGCTCGAGCGCCGTCGCCATCCCGTACTCCTCGCGGCTGCCGTCGGTGCGGACGATCTCGACGTAGTTGAGCGAGCCCGGCCGGCCGCCGGCGAACGCCCACGGAGGCTGGACGTTCCGCGTGTAGTGCGAGGTGAAGAACAGCCCGTCGGAGCGGACGCGGTAGTCGAGAACGATCCCCTTGCCGCCGCAATGCTCGCCGGCGCCGCCCTCCGCGCCGCTGAAGGCGAGCTGCTCGACGTAGAGGCCGTAGCGCGCCTCGGCCACCTCGACCGGACAGTTGAACGTGTCGCCGTGGATGCCGGTGAACATCGCGCTGTTCCCGTCCCGGCTCGCCGACGCTCCCCAGCCGCCGAGCTGCGGCTCGACCACTGTGAAGTGACGGCCGGTGTCGGGGTGGCGGCCGCCGATGAAGGTGCCGCAGATCGATGCGTAGTGGCCGGCCGGCAGCCGGTCGCCGAGATGCGGCGCGAGACAGCGCCAGATGAGGTCGTAGAGCCGGATCACGGTCTCCGCGTAGACGCCGAACCCAGCCGGCTCGGTCGCGTCGAAGATCGAGCCGTGACGCGTGAGGACCCTGAGGGGACGGAAGCTGCCGTCGTTCGCCACGCCCTGCGGATCGGTCACGTTCTTGAACAGGAGCTGCGCCGGGATCATCGACGCGTCGCGGCAGAGGTTCGCCGACCCGGGATCCTGGCCCGGATTGTTGCGGAGGTCGACCACGAACGCGTCGTCGGTGATCTCCACCGTCACGCTGTAGACGAGCCCGTTGTCCTGCTCCTCGNGAGCCCGTTGTCCTGCTCCTCGTCGAGGTCGAAGCGCCCCTTCGGCAGCTCTCGCAGAGCGCGCCGCGAGACGTCCTCGCCGTAGTCCATGAAGAGCGACATCGCGTTCACGAACGTGTCGGCGCCGTACTTCTCCGCGAGCTCGACGATGCGCGCGGCCCCGAGACGCGCGGCCGAGATCGCAGCCCACATGTCGCCTTCGAGGAAGTCCGGCAGGCGGCTGTTGCACTTCATGATCGCGATGACCGGCTCGATCGGCGCCCCCTCGTCGATGAGCTTGACCCCCGGCAGGCGCAGACCCTCCTGGAAGAGCTCCTTCGCCTCGTTGGAGATCGAGCCGGGGGACCATGCCGCCGACGTCGTTCCAGTGCGCGATGTTCGCCGTCCACGCGACGAGCTCGCCGGCCGCGAAGACGGGCAGCGCGAAGATCACGTCGTTGAGGTGCGTGACGCCGCCGTAGTACGGGTCGTTCGTGACGAAGACGTCGCCCGGGCGGAACTCGCTCCGGCCGCCGTTCAGCTCGATGATCCGCTTCACCGCCTTGTCGAGGCAGCCGACGAAGGCGGGAATGCCCGCGCCCGAGGTCGCGAGATTCCCGTCCGCGTCGGTGACGCACGTGCCCATGTCGAGCACCTCGTAGATGATCGAGCTCATCGCCGTCCTGCGCATGGCGCTGAACATCTCGTCGCTCGTCGCCTGCAGCGAGCTCTGGATGATCTCCAGCGTGATCTGGTCCGCTCGCGTGGCGCTGATCGGCCCGGCCGTCACGACTGGGCGAGCGGCTCCGCGGCCGGCTGCGCCGCCGGCGCCAGCGCCGAGATCGTGTTGAGGAGGAGCGGGATGCTGGCGCGGGCGCGCTCCTCGGTGTAGCGCGACGTCGGGCCCGAGATCGAGATCGCGGCGTACGGCCTGCCGTCGGCATCGAGCAGGGCTGCTCCGCGGCAGCGCTGCCCGGTCGCGAACTCCTCCTCGTCGACGGCGAAGCCGTACCGGCGCACGTCGGCGAGCTCCGGCTCGAGTCCTGCCAGGACTGCTTCGGCGGCCGCGGCGCCGACCTCGCGCCGCAGCACCTCGAGCTGCCGGTCCCGATCGAGGTAGGCGAGGATCGCCTTGCCGAGCGACGTCGTGTGCGGAACGGCCGCGTCGCCGATGTGCACGACGACGCGCAGCGCGTGCGGAGACTCGTGGCGCGCAACGAGCACGATCCGGTCGCCGACGAGCGCGCCGGCACTGACGCTCTCGCCCGTCTCCGTGCCGAGCCGCTCGACCGCCTGCTGGAGGCGCGAGTCCGGCGTGATCCGCGCGGTCGTCGCGAGCGCGATCCGCACGAGGTCGGGGCCGGGCGAGAGGTGACCTTCCTCGTCGCGCTGGACGAGGCCGTGGTCGACGAGCATCGAGACGAGCCTGAACGCGGTCGAGGTCGGCATCTCGAGGCGCTCGGCGATGCCGGCGGCCGTGAGTTGCGCGCCTCCCGAGACGGCGACCTGCTCGAGCACGCGCAGCATCCGCACCAGGTAGCTGGACCGATCGCGTGAGCGCTCGCTGCGGCTGAGTAAGACGCTCGGTTCGCTCACTGAGAAGGAGCCTAATCGCGGCTGGCTGCCGTTTCAACCGGCGCGAGCCCGCTTTCTCCCGCCTTTCGGCCGTGTTGACCCTCCGCAGCGAGGGTGTTAGGGTCGTCGCCATCGAAGAGGCCGTTCTCTCTCAGTGAGAAGCGGGTGACCGGGGCTGCGACACCGTCCACTGCCGACCTTCCGGCCGGCACAGCGCAGCGGGTCGACGCGCTGCGGGCCGCGATGGCCGAAGAGGCCGTCGACCTGCTCGCGGTCGCGCCGTCGGACAACCTCCGCTACGCGCTCGGCTTCTCGCCGTTCGCCGACGAGCGCGCCTGCCTCCTGCTCGTGTCGGAGCAGGGCCTCGCCTTCGTCGTGCCCGCGCTGAACGCGGACCAGGCAGCCGCAGCCGCGCCGGGCCTTCCCGCCTTCAGATGGCAGGACGAGGAAGGGCCGCTCGACGCGCTGCGAGATGCGCTCGCGAGCGTGAACGGCGACGCGTCGAAACGCGTCGCCGTCGACCCGGAGATGCGCGCCGACGTGCTCCTGACACTCCAGTCGTTCGTCGCGGGCGCCGACTACCGGAGCGCGGCCGACCTCGTCGGCGGCCTCCGGGCGGTGAAGTCGGACGACGAGCTCGCGCGCCTCACCGCGTCGGCGCGGACGGCGGACGCGGCGATGACCGCCGCGCTCGCGGCGTGCAAGCCGGGCGTGAGCGAGCTCGAGGTGGCAGAGGCCGCCGCGGCCGCGTTCCGCGAGGCGGGCGCCCAGGAGGTCATGTTCACGATCGTCGGCGCGGGCGCGAACGGCGCCTTTCCGCATCACCACACGAGCCGGCGCGTACTCGAGGAGGGCGACGCGGTCGTGGTCGACATCGGCGGGAGGCTCGACGGCTACGCCTCGGACATCACGCGCATGGCGTTCGTGGGCGAGCCGCCAGACCGCTACCGCGAGGTCCACGCCGTCGTCGACGCCGCGGTCACCGCGGCGACGGCCGCCGCGAAGCCCGGTGTGCGGGGGCGCGACGTGGACTGCGCGGCGCGCGCCGTGATCGAGGAGGCGGGGTACGGAGAGTTCTTCGTGCACCGGACCGGGCACGGGCTCGGCCTCTCGGCCCACGAGGCTCCGTGGATCACGAGCACATCCGAGGATGTGCTGCGTGAGCGCACCGTCTTCAGCATCGAACCCGGCATCTACCTACCCCGCGAGTTCGGGGTCCGCCTGGAAGAGATCGTCCACCTGACCAGCGAGGGCTGTGCGCGGTTCAGCGAGCTGCCGCGCGACGTGCACGAGGCCTAGTGACATCCATGAGGGAGGAGCCATTGACCAGGTACATACCGAGGGGGCGTCGAGCGTGGATCGCAGGCGCGGCTCTCGTGGTCGCCGTCGCCGTCGCAGTCGCGTTCGCCGCTGCGTCGACCGGCGGAGCCCGCGTCGCGAAGCGGAGCGCCACCGACACGAAGACCCTCATCGTCGCGGTCCCCAGCGACATCCAGAACCTCGATCCGACGCTCTCGAGCGCCGACGTCGTGACGCAGGAGCTGCTGACGAACGTCTACGACTGGCTGATCGACTACAAGGTCGTCACGCAGAACGGCCACCGGATCGGCTCGCCGAACACGTTCGTCGGGGCGATCGCGCAGAGCTTCACCTGGAACAAGAACCACACCGTGGTGACGTTCCACCTGCGCCCCGGAGTGAAGTTCGCGAACGGCGATCCGATCGACGCGAACGCGGTCGAGTTCACGTACGACCGGATCTTCGACCAGAAAGGCGTGACCGCAGCGTTGACGAGCATGGCGGCCGTCCCCGACAAGAACGCGGTCACGGTGGTGAACCCGACCACCGTCAAGTTCGACCTCACGAAGGCGAACAGCCTCCTGTTCGGGAACATGGCGCAGTTCGGCCATTCGATCCTCGACCCGAACGTCGTGAAGCCGCACGAGACGACCCAGGACGCGTTCGCCCACAACTGGCTCAGCACCAACATCGACGGCACGGCGCAAGGGCCGTTCGTGCTCGACAGCTGGCAGCGGGGCAGCCAGTGGGTGCTGACGAAGAACGCGAACTACTACGGCACCAAGCCGAGGGTCGACAAGGTCATCTTCAAGATCATCCCCGACCCGTCGTCGCGGCTCGCGCTGCTGAAGAGCGGCTCGGTCGACATCGCGTACGACCTGCCGCTGAAGGACATCAAGAAGCTGCAGAGCGATAAGAACGTGCAGACCGTCCGCTTCCCGAGCCGCTTCGTCGTCTTCCTCGGGATGAACTCGAAGACCAAGCCCTTCAACAACGTGAAGGTGCGGCAGGCGATCTCATACGCAGTGCCGTACCCGACGATCATCTCGCAGGTCCTGCAGGGCTACGGCCGGCAGCTGACGAGCCCGGTGCCGTTCGGCACGCCGACCCACACCGACAAGGACTTCCCCTACAAGCTCGACCTGACGAAGGCCAAGCAGCTGCTCTCGCAGGCGGGCTTCCCGAAGGGGTTCTCGACGACGCTCTACGTCGCGAGCGGCGTCGAGGAGGGGACCGAGGCCGCGGTCTGGGTCCAGCAGTCGCTGGCGAAGATCGGCGTCAAGGTCCAGATCCAGCAGCTTCCGGGCGCGAACTTCACGTCACGCCTGCAGAAGCACGACCTGCCGTTCTTCTTCTTCAACAACTGGATCTCGATCAACAACGATCCCTTCTACCACCTGTTCTGGCTCTTCCGGTCGGACTGCTGCGACTACACGAACTACAAGAACCCGACCGTCTGGAAGACCATCGACACGATGATGCTGTCGAGCAACGTCAAGGCGCGGAATGCAGCCAGCCTGCGCCTGCAGAAGATCATCATCAGGGACGCTCCGTGGGTGTTCCTCTACCAGCCGGACTTCGTGCTCGCGATGAGGAAGAACGTCCACGGCTACGTCTACTACTCGGCCGATCGCTTCACGCGGTACAAGTTCCTCTACAAGACGCCGTAGACCCCAGGCGAGTGGGCCGGCACGCCCGGCCCCCTCGCACATCCCTCCGTCGATGCTGATCTACATCGCCCGCCGGCTCGCGTTGCTCGTCCCGGTGCTGCTCGGAGTGACGCTCGTGACGTTCGCGCTCACGCGCATCATCCCCGGCAACCCGATCGACCAGCTCGTGAGCCCGCTGGCGAGTCCCGAGCAGCGCCAGGAGCTGATCAAGCAGCACGGCCTCGACAAGCCGTTCTACGACCAGTACGTCGTGTACGTCAAGGACCTCGCGCACGGCGATCTCGGCACCTCGTTCACGACGAGCGAGCCGGTGCTCAAGGACCTCAGCTCACGCTTCACGGCGACGTTCGAACTGACGCTCTACGCGATGGTCGTCGCCGTCCTCGTCGGCGTGCCGCTCGGGATCGCCTCCGCCGTCTGGCGCAACTCGTGGGTCGACCACGTCTCTCGAGTGCTCGCCGTCACCGGCATCGCGCTACCCGTCTTCTGGACGAGTCTGACGCTGCTCTACCTCCTCTTCTTCCGCCTGCACGTGCTGCCGGCTCCCTACGGGCGGATCGACCCGCGCGTGACGCCGCCGCCGACGTGGACGGGGCTGCTGACGATCGACTCGCTCGCGTCCGGGCACTGGGCGGCGCTGCGCTCCTCGGTGGAGGCGCTGATCCTCCCCGTCGCCGTGCTCGCCTTCGCGGTGATGGCGCCGATCGCGCGCATCACGCGCTCGGGGATGCTCGAAGCGCTCGAGTCCGACTACGTTCGCGCGGCACGCTCGCTCGGGCTCTCTTTGCAGACGGTCGTGCTGCGGCACGGGCTACGCAACGCTGTCCTGCCGCTGATCACGATGATCGCCGTCGTCTACGGCTACCTGCTCGGCGGCGTTGTGCTCGTCGAGCAGATCTTCGCGTGGCCGGGGCTCGGCCGCTACGTCTTCACCGCGATCACGTCGAGCGACTACCCCGCCGTGCAGGGATTCATCCTCTACGCGACGACGATCTACGTGCTCCTCTTCCTGCTCGTCGACGTCCTCTATCTCGTCATCGACCCGCGCATCCGCCGCGGCGCGAGAGCCGCGTGAGGACCCTTTGAGCGCGATCGCAGCCGGTGCCGCGCGCGGCCGCAGCGGCCTCGCCGAGCATGCCGTCCGCGTCTGGCGCTGGGCGCGTCGCAACCCCGTCACCGCATTCGGGTTCGTGATCATCTTCGGCCTGATCGCGATCGCGCTGCTCGCTCCGGTGATCGCGCCGTACGGGTCGTACGAGCTCAACCCCTCGGACATCCTCGCCCCGCCGTCGCTCCACCACGTCTTCGGCACCGGCAACTTCGGGGAGGACATCTTCTCGCGCGTCCTCTTCGGCGCGCGCTACGACCTCGCGATCGGCTTCGGCGCCGTCGCCATCGGCCTCCTCGTCGGCTGCACGCTCGGGGCGCTGGCCGGCTTCCTCCGCGACCCGGTGGACGAGGTGACGATGCGTGTGATGGACATGATCGCCGCGTTCCCCGGCTTCATCCTGGCGATGGGGATCGCGGGCGCGCTCGGCCCGAGCTTCGTCAATCTGATTATCGCGATCTCGCTCGTCAACGTTCCGATCTACGCGCGGCTGATGCGGCAGCAGTTCCTCGTCGTGCGCGACAGCCAGTACGCGATGGCCGCAGTCGGCGTCGGCGCGCCGCCGGCGCGCATCCTCCGCTGGCACCTGCTGCCGAACACGTGGGGCCCGATCTTCGTCCAAGCGACGCTGCAGTTCGGCTACGCCATCCTCGACGCTGCGGGCCTGAGCTTCATCGGCCTCGGCGTGCGCCTGCCCGCGCCGGAGTGGGGTGTGATGGTGTCGCTCGGGGTTCAGCGCATCGTGTCGGGCGAGTGGTGGGTGTCGTTCTTCCCCGGTCTCGCGATCGCGATCGCGGTGATGGGCTTCAACCTGATCGGCGACGGCCTTCGCGACCTCCTCGACCCGAGGCGCAAGTGACGACCGCGCCCCTCCTCCAGGTGCGACGGCTCTGCACCGAGTTCGTGACGCCGAGCGCGCGCCTG
>WNGD01006680.1_pt1 | contig 19031 bp, 19 predicted proteins | sample 5400671 | NCBI WGS metagenome assembly WNGD01 (sample SAMN13153369, study PRJNA577476) | soil metagenome | isolation source: 40 cm soil or saprolite under grassland replicate 2 | place: USA:California | collected 2016-06-15
ACGAGGACAAGTACAGACTCTGCTACATGCGAGGCCCTGCGGGCATCATCGTCGCGCTGGCCGAGGAACTCTTCTGAAGCGTTCACCGCCTTCGGAGAAACCGGTGGCGCCCTGGGCGCTCCTTCGACTCGATCCCATGACTCGCAACCATCCTGCTTTCTCGCCTACTTGCGCCGCGGTTTTGTTAGGCGCACTAACTCGCTTCGTCCCTCTTCGGCTGTCAGACCATTCGCCCGCTGCGCGGCTCGCGATCCCGGGGCCGATGAGGTTTCGGCCGCGACCGGCCAGCCTGGTGACGAGACTCCACCGCCAACGCCTCGAGCCGATCGAGTGCGATCTCCCGGCGGACGCCCTTCGGCTGCTTCTGCAACGCGCGCAGGTGACCGACTCCATCGTCGAGCAGAGCCGGGAAGTTGCTCCGCGTGAGGCGCAGCGCGCTCAGCGTAACACGTCCCGCGGGGCGATCTACCGTGGTGCGTGCGATGCCCCAGATCACGCCGAAGGCTTGCTCGCCCGAGTCGGTGGCCTGCGCCGCCACCACGGCGCAGAAGGTGAGGCGGTTCCGCTTCCACGCGTCGATATGTGGTCGGTAGACGACGAGCACCGCAGCGGGGACCTCCAGCGCCCACGGCCAGGTGTCCCGCCGTTCAGCGCGGGATGCATCCGCCGTCGACGTCAGGAGCGCGAGTAAGGCGGCACCGACGGCGCCCGGAATACGATGCCCACTTTGCCGTCCGCGCCGCAGAGGAGCGAACGAATACGTGTCACCGCTCACGGACGGCGCTCGCTATCCGCTGCGCCAGCTCGGCGACGGCACGACTGAGGGCAGCCACCTGGAGCCGTGCGTCATCCTGCTCGATCTTCTCGGCGATCGAGGAGCAGTCCTCACGACGCACCGTCGCGGTGCGAGGGTTCCGGATCGTCCAGCACGCCTCCAGCCTCGCATTCCCGCCGACGTCGGCCTCGAAGCGTCTGACGTCCACACGCACGACGACGTCGAGAGCGGTGGGAGGGTACCACGGGTAGGGCACGATGCGGGCGGCGTCCAGAAGCACCGACAGGTCCTGGCCGAGGGCGCGCGCGAACAGGGCGGCGAGCGGCTCGGCCCAGCGATCGAAGTCCGCGTACCGGACCTGCGTGCCATCCACCCGCGTCGCGAGCATGGGTCGCCGGAGGTAACCTGGCAGGGTGATCGGGCCGAGGCCGATCCCGAGGGACCCGGGTGCGGACTCCGGCGGCGGGACCGTCGCCGTCAGGACGTAGAACCGGGTCGGGTCCCCCCGTCGGAAGAGGCACGAGGTCACGAGGACGCCAGCGGCGACGATCGCGACGGCGCGCCATACGGCTCGCCCGGCTTGATTCGTCATGATCCGCGCCGTCCCGTGAGGACCGCGTTCGGGTTGCGATCGAGGTAGCTCGCGAGATCTCGGATGCTGCGCGCGGCATCGCCGAGATCGATGAGCGTCTGCGTGAGCTCGACCGTGAGCGGCCCCTGTGTGTCGATGAGCGATCGCAGATCGGTGAGTGTGGCGTCGAGATGCTTCAGCGAGGCGCGAGCGCCGTCGCTCGTCGCGCCGAGATTCGCCATCATCGGCTGGAGGCCGGGCTTCAACGCGTCACTCAGCTGGCGAACGGAGGTGAGCGCTTCACGGGCCGCCACCAGGGTCCGATCGACCTGTGGCGAGCGCACCAGGAGATTGAAGCCGTCGACCGCGTCGCCGATCGAGCGGAGAAGCCCTTCGATGTCGAGCTTCTCGATGCGAGCCGCCAGCTTCGTGAGCGTCTGCGAGGCGCGCTCGAGCGCGGTCGGCATGGTCGGGATCTCGAAGATGTCCGGGCGTTCCGCGTTGACGAGCACGATCGGCGAGCCCGGGAAGAAATCGAGCCCGACGTAGAGAACGCCGGTGACGAAGCTCTCCGTCTGGAGCTGGGCGCGGAGACCCTGCGCGATCAGCTCGTCGAGACGCGCCCGATCCAGCCGGACCGCACGGCCGCCGCGGAGGTCGGCGAGCTGCTTGAGATCGATGTCGAACCAGACCGGGATGCGGAGTTCATCCGGGGTGGTCGCCGTCGCCTCTTCGAGCCACCGCATGTCGGTCACGGACCCGATCTGAACGCCACGGAACTTGACGGGCGCTCCGGCGTTGAGGCCGTTCACCGAGCCGCCGAAATAGCAGACGAGGGATCTGGTCTCTCGAAAGAAGCGACCCGACCCCCACACGACGACGACGACGGCGGCGAGGATCCCCGCTCCCAGGACGAAGACGCCGATCAGGGCAGGATTGGCCCTGCGTCCCCGGCTCATGACGCCGACCCGGCTTCGCGCTCGCCCCGCCCGCGCGTGAGGAAGCGACGGACGTTCGGATTCGGTGGGTTCGCGAGCAGCTCGCGTGGGTTGCCGCGGGCGCTCATGGTGCGTACCTCCGTGTCGAGGAACACGCAGTCGTCGGCGATCGAGAGGATGCTCGGCAGCTCGTGCGAGACGATGACCACTGTCGCCCCGAGGCTATCTCGCAGGGAGAGGATGAGCTCGTCGAGCAGGCGCGAGCTGACGGGGTCGAGACCGGCCGACGGCTCGTCGAAGAACAGGACCTCGGGGTCGAGGGCCATGGCGCGGGCGAGCCCCGCGCGCTTCTGCATCCCGCCGCTGATCTCCGACGGGAAGTATTCCTCGAAGCCGCGGAGACCCACGAGTGAGAGCTTCAGGGTGGCGGCCTCGGCCACCTCCGCCGGCATGAGTGGGGTGAACTGCTCGAGAGGAAGCCCGACGTTCTCGGCCAGCGTCATGGAGCTCCAGAGCGCGCCGCTCTGGAACAGGATGCCGAACCGGCGCCGGAACGGTTCGCGGTCCTCGTCCGAGGTGGCCGTGAAGTTCACGTCGCCGTACCACATGACGACGTAGTCCCCGTACGCCATCGTGAGGCCCTTCACGCGGATGTGGATGGGCCGTTCGTCCGCCATCTCATATCCCGACGACGTTGCAGATGACCGCAAAGATGCCGTCGGTCGCGATGATCCAGACGATCGCGAGCACCACCGCCGACGTCGCGGCCTGGCCCACCGCGGCCGCGTCGCGGCCGCTCTTCATGCCGCGGAGACAACCCGCGAGCGCGATCAGCGCGCCGAAGACGATGCTCTTTCCGATTCCGAGACCGATGCTCGTGAACCCGATGGCGTGCCGGGTCTCGAGCCAGTACTGCGTCGGCGACTGCGCCAACAAGCCGACGGCGACGGTCGCGCCTCCGAGAATGCCGATCAGATCGGCATAGAGGCAGAGAAGGGGCATCATCAGACAGAGAGCGAGCATGCGCGGCAGCACCAGGAAGTCCATCGGGGCAACGCCCATGGTGACGAACGCCTCGATCTCCTGATTGACGTTCATCGTCCCGAGCTGCGCCGCGAATCCCGAGCCCGTGCGGCCGGCCATGATGATCCCCGTCATGATGCAGCCGAGCTCGCGAACGGTCGCGATCGCCACGAGGTCGGCGACGTAGATGGTGGCGCCGAACTTCTGCAGCTCCACTGCGCCCACGAACGCGATGATGAGCCCCACGAGGAAATTGATCAGCGTGACGATCGGCAGGGCCTGCGGGCCACATTCTTGGACTACGAGCGCGAGATCGCGCAGGCGGAACGTCGCCTGCCCGCGGAGGAGCCGCGCGAAGGCGAGCACCGCCTCGCCGAGGAACGAGGTGGACTCGCCTGCGCCCCGCCATGCCACGGTAGCGGCCTCCCCGAGCCGTACGAGCCACGAACGCCTGGTGCCCGGCGGGCGCGCGTCGCGTTTCTCCGGCACGGCGTCCGCGAGCGCGAGGAGACGGTGCGCGCCTTCTGGAAGCCCACCGAGCTCGACCGGCACCCCCCGAGCACGACACAGGCGGCCGATCCTCTCGAGCACGATCAGCGCCGAGCTGTCCCACGAGACGAGCTTCGTCGTTTCGAAGGTGACGAGGCGTGGTGGAGGCGAGCCCTGGAGGGCTTCCTCGAGGACCCGGGTGGAAGGAAGGCCCTCGGCGAGGTTCCATGTCCCGCCGAGGTGGATTCGCAGGATCGCGTTGGTCCGGACCTCGACATCGATCGCGGCCCCCTTCGTCGAGGCGCTCGAACGCGCATCGGTCTCGGTCAAGGCGTCGCGGCTCCCGAGGTCGAGGAGGCTCGCCTCCCGGCCGACGTCTCGGTCCACTGGTCCATCGCGCTACCGGCGTCGTTCCGATCCCGACCCTATGCAGCGCGCGGGTGCTGGTCTTGCCATCTAGTGCCAGCTGCGCTGCACGGACCGCCTGCGGCGACGATCGTCCGAGCGAGACCGGCCGGATTGTCCCTGCGTCGCGCCGACGCTAGGGGCGCAGACGCGTGTCACTCACGTCACGATGGCTCGGAGATCCTGAGCCGTGTTGCGGCAACCCGGCGGATCGGAAAATGAGGCATGATCCTCGATGAATGTGGTTCGCGTCGTCGCGCAATACACCAGCGGTTGAGTCCGACGCGGATGAATGACGGGTTCAAGGCGAGCGCCTGGCAGATGTTCTCGAAATCGAGAGGCTTATCGGTGGCGCTCGATTGGAACCACGCTTCCGCATCGGCGAAAAGACGTCTTCCGCGGCAGCTCGACGCCGTCGCGTACTTCTGGAGGTCGCTGACGGCGCCTTCCAGCACGGCCAGCAGCAGGCGCTTCTCCGGTTGAAGCCGCGCTGGGAGGGCGTCGAGGATATCGCTCGGAAGGATCGAAATGGACCTGAGCCCGCTCTCCACTGCGGTCTCCGTCATGACATCTCCCTCGGTCAGCTCGTACGGCGTACCGCGATTTTACCTCACACCCGCGGCTGACGGCTTGCCATCTAGCGCCAGTCGCGAAGCGCTTCCCAACCGCGGCATGCTCTCGGAACTTGGCAGCCGTCGGACTCCGTCCCGATTGATTCATCGGCCTGCGATCCAGGACCGCTTGCAGCCGGCGCGTCGCCGGCGCGGAAAGGCAAGCGGCGTGGGCTCACATCGGATACCGAACGGCGAGCCCGGCCGATGCCTCGATCGTCTTCGGGTCCAGGACGCGACTTACCGACCCCCGGACGCCGGTCGGGTCGGCGCGCTGAACGTGCAACCGTAGTCGAGCGTCCTGCGAAGGGCCGCCTGTGCCGGGGAGTCTGGCCGAAGAGGTCATGAACGGACTCGATCTCGCCACGGTTCGCGACTTCGGCACCGCGCTCCTGATCGGAGCTCTCGTCGGGACCGAGCGCGAAAAGCGCACATCCGCGGAGGCGGAGGCCGGAATCGGGGGGCTCAGGACCTTCATCCTCCTGGCGCTCCTCGGCGCGATCTCCGGGTGGCTGGCGAACGCTCTCCACATGCCCGCCCTCCCCGTCGCGATGCTGGCCATCGTGGGAGCGGCCGTGCTCGCGGGCTACGTGCTCGCGGCCCGCGTGCACCCCAATTCGCTCGGGATCACCACGGAGAGCGCGGCCCTGGCCGTCTGCCTGCTCGGCGCCATGACGACGCTCGGCTACCGAGAGCTCGCCGTCGCCCTCTCCATCGTCACCGCCGCGGTGCTGGCCTACAAGCAACCGCTCCACGGGCTGGTCGCGAAGATCGACTGGGACGACATCTTCGCCGGACTGCGGCTGCTCATCGCGACGTTCATCGTTCTTCCGCTGCTTCCCAGCCGCGCCGTCGACCCGTGGGGCGCGCTCAATCCCTACTCGCTCTGGCTGCTGGTGCTGTTGATCTCGACCCTGTCGCTGGTCGGGTACGTCGGAAGCCGCTGGCTGGGCGCGGAGCGCGGCATCGTGCTGACCGGAGTGACGGGAGGTCTCGTGTCGTCGACCGCGGTCACGTTGTCGTTCGCGCGCCAGAGCCACGCGGACCGCCGCACGGCGACTGCGCACACGCTCGCCAGCGGCGTGCTCCTCGCGTGGTGTATCATGTTCGGCCGCGTGATCGCGGAAGTCCTCGTCGTGAACCGGGCACTCGTGGCCAGCGTGCTGATCCCATTCGCGACGATGGGGGCGGCGGCGGCGATCGCCGCCTGGATACTGTTCCGACGCGGTGCGGGCGGGGACAGCACGGCGGTCAAGGCCGAGGCGGTGCCTCTCAGGAACCCCTTCAGCCTCACGGAAGCGTCGAAGTTCGCCGCGTTCTTCGCGCTGGTGCTGCTCGTCGTGAAGCTCGTGCAGATCCGGTTTCCGGGCAAGGGCCTCTACATGGTGGCCGCGCTGGCCGGCATGACGGACGTCGACGCGATCACCTTGTCGATGGCCGAGTACGCCCGGAGCGGCGACGCCCACGTCGCGGTCAACGCGATCGTGGTCGCGGCCCTCACCAACACGGTGGTCAAGTGCGCGATCGTGGCGGTGCTGGGTGGGGCGGCGCTGCGGCGCGCCCTGCTCGTCGCCACCGGCACGATCCTGGCGGTCGGCCTCGGCACGATCGGCTTTCTGTGACTTGGTTGCGTTCCCGCGATCTCTCGGGACCTCGCTCCGATGGAGCGGCGTCGGGTGTTCTTGGCGCGAAGAGGCAAGACACCCGCCGCCGCGCGAAGTAATCGATTCACGGCATGCCATTCGTCGACGAAGGCCCGGGCCGTGTCCGGGCGTTTGGCGTGTTGCTCGCCTTGGTCGCGCTCCTGATGACCGCCCATCCTGTCTGGGCGACCGGCGAGGCGCCGCCGGAAGCGGTGCCGGCGGCGGCACAGAGCGAGAAGTTCTCGTCCGGGCAGATCGAGCAGCTCGTTTCGCCCATCGCGCTCTACCCGGACGGCATCGCCGTGCAGATCCTGATCGCGGCCACGTATCCGCTCGAGGTGGTCGAGGCCGCCCGCTGGCGCACGAAGAATGCGAGTCTGAACGGGGATGCCCTCGACCGGGCACTCGAGAGCCAGGACTGGGACCCGAGCGTGGAGTCGCTCACGCATTTTCCCGACGTGCTCCAGCGCATGTCGGACAACCTCGACTGGACGAAGGATCTCGGGGACGCCTTCCTCGGCCAGAAGGATGAGGTTCTCGATACGGTCCAGCGGATGCGGGCGAAGGCATACGAGTCCGGTGCCCTCAAGACGACGAAGGAGCAGGTCGTCACCCGTGAGGTCGTCAAGGAGAAGGAGATCATCCGGGTGGAGCCTGCGGACCCGCAAGTCGTGTACGTCCCCCAGTACAGTCCGGAGGCCGTGTACGGGGCACCCCCGACGACGCCGTATTACCCCGCGATGTATGCCTATCCTCCCGGCTACGTCGCCACGGCGAGCCTGCTCTCGTTCGGCGCCGGCATGGCCGTCGGCGCGGCCGTCTGGGGCGACTGCGACTGGAATAACGGCAACGTCTACAACAACTACGGCGGCGGTGGCGGAGGGAACAATCAGAACGTCAACATCAACAAGAACAAAGAGAAGAACGTCGACCGGAGCCGGGAGCGAACGCGAGGCGAGGGTGGCCGGCAGAAGTGGGAGCACAACCCCGGGCGCCGTGACGGCGTGCGTTACCGAGATCAGACCTCGGCGAAGAAGTACGGCGGCAGGGATCAGGTGGCGTCTCGCGACCGCGCGAACCGGGATGCGGCGCGTGGCTTCGATCGCGGTCGGTCCGGCGACGGACGCTCCTCACAGCGTACCGGTGGCCGCCAGGAAGGAGCATCGCGGCCGGGAGGGGGCCGCGGACAGGGCGGCGGGGGTGCGCGTCCGAGTCCGGCGACGCGCGACCGCGGGGGCGCCTTCGGCGGCTACGAGAGCGGCCGCGCTTCGCGTGAGGCGAGCGCGCGCGGCGCCGCGAGCCGAGGAGGCACCAGCTATGCCGGCGGTGGCGGACAGCGTGGCGGCGGCTCCGGCGGTGGAGGCGGACGAGGCGGCGGTGGAGGAGGCGGCGGCGGCGGAAGAGGCGGTGGCCGCGGCGGTGGAGGCCGTGGAGGCCGCCGATGATGACCGGCACGCGACTCGTGACATTGTTCTCCCTGGCGCTGCTCCCCGTGACGACCCGCGCGCAGGAGCACTTTCCGTCCCCCGAGGCGGCGGCTCGCGCCCTCGACGCCGGCGCGCGCGCCACCAGTCCCGAGCGCCTCGCGGCCGTCCTCGGCCCCGGGAGTGAGGAGATCGTCTCGTCGGGCGATCCCGTCGCCGACGCTTCGGCGCGAAGACGCTTCGCCACCGCCGCGGGCGAGCGGACACGGATCGAGCCGGCGGCTGGCAAGGAAGAGCTGCTCAATCGCCGCATCGGACGCAACGAGATCACCGCGGTCGCGGTGTGTCGCGCGTACGTCGACGCGCAGAAGGAGTTCGCGCGGCGTTTCCACGCGTATGCCCAGTCGTTCCGCAGCACGCCCGGTAAGCGAGACGGCCTCTACTGGGAGGCGACCGGTCACGACGTGAGCCCGCTCGGGCCGCTCGTCGCGTCGGCCACGGCCGAAGGCTACCACCATGCCGAGGCCGGCGACGCGCCGGCACCCTATCACGGCTACTTCTTCCGCATCTTGACGAGGCAGGGAGAGCGAGCGCCCGGCGGCGCGGAGGACTACGTGAAAGACGGACGGATGACCGGCGGGTTTGCGCTCGTCGCGTGGCCGGCCGAGCACGGATCGAGCGGCGTCATGACGTTCCTCGTGGCCGAGCAGGGAATCGTCTTCCAGAAGGACCTGGGCGAGGGGACCGCCGAGGCGGTGAAGACGATCACGGCGTACGACCCCGATGGATCGTGGGTACCCACCCGCTAGACGGTGCTTCTGAAGTCACGGAAACCAGCGTGACGGAATTCAGAGGGTCGCGCCGCCTCGCGCTCGGCTCGCTCGCGATCGGCGTGGCGCTTCTCCCCGTCATCGCCCGGAGCGCGACGCCATGCCTGGCCGACATCGAGAAGTACTGTGTCGACGTCCCGACGGGCGGCGGGCGGATACAGGCATGCCTCGAGAAGCACGCGCACGAACTCTCGCCGGAGTGCGCCGCCCGCCACGAGAATCTCGAGAAGGAGATGGGCCGCCTGGCGGCGAGCTGCCGCTACGACATCACGCGCTTCTGCTGGGACGTCTCGCCCGGGCGCGGGCGCGTCGCCCGCTGTCTCGAGCGACATGGCAGCGATCTCTCTCCCGTGTGCAACGACCAGCTCCGGAAGGCCGCGCATCCCGCCGGGAAGTGACTCCGGACGCAGGCGGGCCACAGCGCGACCTGGCGCCGGATGGCAAGACACCCCCGTCGGCGCCGGATATCCGGACACGACGAGATGGAACACGGCCTGTCACAGAAGGCGGTCGAGATCGCGAGACCGTTCGGCCTTCCGGTCACGAACTCCATGGTCGTGATGTGGATCGTCGCGATCGGACTCATTCTCTTTGCCCGGGCGGCCACGCGGACCATGAAGGTAGTGCCCGAGGGATCGCAGAATTTCCTGGAATTCCTCATCGAGGGCCTCTACCGTTTCCTGGAAGGCATCATTGGCCGGCACTTGGTCGACCGGACGTTCTGGTTCTTCGCCAGCATCTTCATCTTCATTCTCGCCGCGAACTGGGTCGGTTTGATTCCCGGCGTCGGCTCGATCGGCTGGGGGCACCCGACCGCCGTCGGTTTCACGATCGACGAGCCGTTGCTCCGGGGCGCCAACGCCGACGTGAACATGACGCTCGCAATGGCACTCGTCTTCTTCGGGTGCTGGATCGTCTGGGGCCTTCAGGAGAACGGACCGATCGGCTTTCTCAAAGAGCTCTTCTCGCCGAAAGGCGAGAGCGCAGGCGCCTTGAAGATCCTCATGATCGTCGTCTTCTTCGCCGCCGGCTGCCTGGAGATCGTCTCGATCCTGTTCCGGCCCGTGTCACTGACGTTCCGTCTCTACGGCAACGTCTTTGCCGGTGAGACGATGCTGGAGACAATGGCCAGGGTTCCCCACATCGGCTGGCTCGTGCAGATCCCGTTCTACTTCCTGGAGCTGCTGGTCGGACTGGTGCAGGCGCTCGTGTTCATGTTGTTGACCGCGGTCTTCACGCTGTTGATCTGCCAGCATCCCGAGGAAGGACATGCGACCGCGCAGGATTGATTCCACAGACGCTCGACCGCGCCGACCGTGGACGCAGTAAGCAACAAGAAGGGAGCAAGAAGGCACATGGGTGGCAACCTGCACGTCGGTCTCGCGGCCATTGGCGCGGCCTTCGCCGTTGGCATCATCGGTGCGAAAGCGGCGGAAGCGGTGGGACGCAATCCCGGCGCCGCGACGTCGGTCCTGGTCCAGTCGATCCTGGCCATCGCATTCGCCGAAGCGATCGTGTTCTACACCCTGTTCCTCGTCAGGTAGACGCCGCCGGGCGCGGAGCCACGCTGGCGAGGCGCCCGTACTGGACGAGTACGCGGCCATGAATACGCTCACGCTGATGGTCCAGTCGAGCGCCGGCGGGCAGGTGGAAGAGATCGCCAGAACCTTCGGCGTGGACTGGTCTCATCTGTCCGCCCAGATGATCAGCTTCTCGATCGTCTGCGCGCTTCTCTACTGGCTCGCATACAAGCCCGTACTGCGGATGCTCGAAGAGCGGCGACAGCAAATCGCGCAGGGTCTGGCCAACACCGAGAAGATCAACGCCGCGCTCGCCGCCATCGAGACCCAGCGTAAGGAAGCGATGACCGCGGCCCGGGCCGAGGCGACCCGGATCATCGAGGAAGCCCGCGGCATCGCCAGACGCGTGGGGGAACAGGAGACGCAGCGGGCGCAGGCGGCCGCCGAACAACTCGTGCTGAAGGCTCGCGACGCCGCGACGCAGGAACACACGCGGATGATGGGCGAGCTCAGACGCGAAGTGGGGCGCCTGGTCGTGAGGACCACGGCCGCCGTCATCGGCAAGATCCTGACGCCCGAAGATCAACGGCGCCTGGCCGAGGAAACGACCAAAGAATTGAGCAGCTCGTAGTGTCAGGACGAAAGCGGAATGAGAAAAGCCCGACAAACGAAACGTGACGCCAAGCAACTGTGGCGCCTGTGTCTGGTGAACGGATCGCTGGATGAAAACCGCGCCCGGCTGGTCGTCGAACAAGTGATCGAGTCGAGGCACACCGGCAAAGCGGCCATCCTGTCGTACTTTCTGCTTCTGCTGAGACTCGATCGTGCTCTCCACGCGGCCCAGGTTGCGAGCGCGGCGCCGCTCGAGGCCGACACGCGGACCGCCGTCGAAGAAGGGCTGACACGCAGATACGGGCGCGCGATAACGACCACGTTCGTGGTCGATCCGACGCTGATCGCGGGCATGCGCCTCCAGATCGGTAGCGATGTGTACGACGGCAGCGTCAAGGGCGGACTGGCCGCGCTCGAGGCACGCTTTTGAACCCGGCGCCGGGTGGGTCGAGGTGAACCGATGAGCACCCTGGTGCAGGAAATCGAAGCGCGCATCGGCAACGCGAAGGCCATCACGGCCAGGCAGAATGTAGGGGTCATTCGGGAGATCGGCGACGGTGTCGCCCGTGTCGAGGGTCTGAGCGATGTCATGCTCAACGAGATGCTCGATCTCGGCCACGGCATCACGGGGCTGGCGCTCAGTCTCGAGGAGACCGACGTCGGCGTCGTCATTCTCGGCGACGATACCCAGCTCGAAGAGGGCGGCGAGGTTCGCGCGACCGGTAAGCTGCTCCAGGTGCCGGTCGGTAAGGGGCTGCTCGGCCGGGTCGTGAACACGCTCGGTCAGCCGCTGGACGGCAAGGGACCGATCGCGAGCGACGTCGCCTATCCGGTCGAGAAGATCGCTCCGGGGATCATGCAGCGCCGTCCGATCAGCCAGCCCGTCCAGACCGGCATCATGGCAATCGACGCGATGATTCCGATCGGTCGGGGCCAGCGCGAGCTGATCATCGGCGACCGCTCGACCGGCAAGACGACGATCTGCATCGATACGATCATCAGCCAGGCCCGCCTGAACAGCGCGGCGGAAGCCGCGGCCGACAAGGACTATCGTCCCCTCTACTGCATCTACGTCGCCATCGGCCAGAAGCAATCGACGATCGCGCGGCTCATCTCGGTCCTCGAGGAAGCCGGGGCGATGCCCTACACCATCATCCTCGCGGCGCCCGCCGCCGATTCCGCCACCAGTCAATATCTGGCGCCGTTTGCAGGGGCGGCCATGGGCGAATGGTTCATGGACAACGGCATGGATGCACTCATCGTCTATGACGACCTGTCCAAGCACGCGGTGGCATACCGCCAGGTGTCCCTGGTGCTGAAGCGGCCGTCCGGTCGCGAAGCATATCCGGGCGACGTGTTCTACCTCCATAGCCGCTTGCTGGAGCGTGCCGCCCGCGTCGGGGAGAAGTACGGCAACGGTTCGCTCACGGCCCTCCCCATCATCGAAACGCAGGCCGGCGACGTGTCGGCGTACATCCCCACCAACGTCATCTCGATCACCGACGGGCAGATCTTCCTGGAAACGGACCTGTTCTATCAGGGCACGCGTCCAGCGATCTCGGTCGGTATTTCCGTATCGCGCGTCGGTTCCGAGGCGCAGCTCAAGGCCATGAAGCAGGTCGCGGGCCGTCTCAAGGGCGAGCTCGCGCAGTTCCGAGAGCTCGCGGCGTTCGCGCAATTCGGCTCCGAGCTGGACGCGACGACGCAGGCAAAAATCGACCGCGGCAAGCGCATCATCGAGCTGTTCAACCAGCCCCAGCACAGCCCGATTCCGGTCGAGGTCCAGGTCGCCCTGCTCTGGGCCGTTCAGAACGGGTACACGGACGCGATCGCCGTAGACCGCCTCAAGGACTACCAGGCCCGGTTGACCGAGTACCTGACCACATCGAAGGCCGAGCTGCTCGGAAAGATCGCGAAGGAGAAGGCGCTCAGCGAGGCGCTGACGGTGGAGCTGAAGGCCGCTGTCGATCAGTTCAAGCAGATCTGGACATGACCCATGGCGAGCGCTCGTGAACTTCGTCGGCGCATCAGATCGATCAGCAGCACGGCGCAGATCACCAGGGCCATGCAGATGGTTGCCGCCTCGAAGATGCGGAAAGCCCAGCAGGCGGCGATCGAGGTGCGCCCGTTCGTACGGTTGCTCTACCGCATCCAGCGCAAGGCGACCACACGGCCGATCGAGTTCAGTCACCCCCTGCTCGCCGTACGAGAAGTCCGCAAACGGGCGATCGTGCTGGTCGCGTCCGACAAGGGCTTGTGCGGCGCGCTCAACAGCAACCTGTTTCGCCTCGCAGGACAGTATGATCCGCATGCAACGGTGTTCATCACGGCCGGACGCAAGGCCGCGCAGTTCGTTGCGCGTAGCGGTCGCCAGCTCGTCGCCGACTTTCCCTACGGTGACACGCCCCATATCGCCGAATCCAGGGCGATTGCCGCCCTGGCTCGCGACCTCTTCCTCAAGGGCGAAGTCGACGCGGTCAACGTGGTCGCCACCCGATTCGTCAACACGCTCACCCAACAGGCCGTCGACCTCGAATTTCTCCCGATCGGCGACATCACAGGGGTGGAGATCCCAGGAGCACCACCAGCGGAAGCCGCGAGCGACCCCACCGAGTTCGTGTTCGAACCCAGTGCCGAAGACATCATCGGCTATCTGCTCGGGCACTATCTCAACATCTTCATCCACCTCGTGCTGCTGAATGCGAAGGCCAGCGAACAGAGCGCACGCATGGTGTCGATGAAAAACGCCACCGACAACGCCGACGGCATGATCAAGCACCTGACCCTCGAGTACAACAAGCTGCGCCAGGGGCACATCACCCAAGAGCTGCTGGAAATCGTCGGCGGCCAGGCAGAGTGAGCCGGGAGGCGGACGCATGAACACGGGAAAGATCGTTCAGGTCGTCGGGCCGGTGGTGGACGTCGAGTTCCCCGAAGCACTGCCCGCGATCTACAGCGCGTTGTCGGTCGAGTATACGGTCCAGAACCACCCGGCGACGGTGACGCTCGAGGTGCAGCAGCACCTCGGCGACCGGCGTGTTCGAAGCATCTCCATGTCCGGTACGGAGGGCCTCAAGCGCGGATACGAGGTCAAGGACAGCGGGGCGCCAATCCGCGTGCCGGTCGGCGACGGGGTCCTGGGTCGCGTGTTCGACGTGACCGGCTCCCCGGTCGACGAACGCGGGCCGGTCGAGGCAGAGAAGTACTATCCGATCCACCGCCCGCCCCCGCCGCTGGCGGACCAGTCGACCTCCCCGCAGGTGCTCTCCACGGGCATCAAGGTGATCGATCTGATCTGTCCCTTCCTGAAAGGCGGCAAGGTCGGCGCGTTCGGTGGGGCCGGCGTCGGGAAGACCGTCGTCATCATGGAGCTGATCAACAACATCGCCAAGCTGCACGGCGGTGTGTCGGTCTTCGCCGGCGTCGGCGAGCGCACGCGCGAAGGTAACGACCTGTACCACGAAATGACGCGCGCCGGCGTCATCAACGAGAAGGACCTGAGCGCGTCGAAGATCGCGCTGGTCTACGGCCAGATGAACGAACCGCCAGGGGCGCGCCTGCGCGTGGCGCTTTCGGGCCTTGCGATCACCGAGTACTTTCGCGACGAGAAGCATCAAGACGTGCTGCTCTTCATCGACAACATCTTCCGCTTCTCGCAGGCCGGCTCCGAGGTCTCCGCCCTCCTCGGCCGGACGGCCAGCGCGGTCGGGTATCAGCCGACGCTCGCCGCCGAGATGGGCACGCTCCAGGAGCGCATCACCTCCACGAAAAACGGCTCCATCACCTCCTTTCAGGCGGTCTACGTGCCGGCTGACGACCTGACCGATCCGGCGCCGGCCACCACGTTCGCCCACCTCGACGCGACGATCGTCCTCGAGCGGGCGATTGCCGAGCTGGGCATCTACCCCGCAGTCGATCCGCTCGCCTCGACCTCCAGGGCGCTGGCGCCGGAAATCGTCGGCCAGAAGCACTACGACGTGGCGCGCAGCGTGCAGAAGGTGCTGCAACGCTTCAAGGACCTGCAGGACATCATTGCGATTCTGGGCATTGACGAGCTGTCGCCCGAAGATAAGCTGACCGTGTTCCGCGCGCGTAAGATACAGCGCTTTCTGAGCCAGCCGTTCAGCGTCGGGCAGGTGTTCACCGGCCGTGAAGGCAGACAGGTTCCGGTGGCTGAGACTGTCCGGGGATTCGGTGAAATATTGGAGGGGAAACACGACCGCGTGCCCGAAGACAACTTCTACATGAAGGGCGGGATCGAGGAAGTCACAGCGCAGAGCACGTGAGATGGCCGACACTCTGAAACTGGAAATTGTCACGCCCGGCGCGACCGTCTACTCGGAAGACGTGCACATGGTCACGCTGCCGGCGGTCGAGGGTCAGATCGGCATTTTCCCACATCACGTGCCGCTCCTGACGAGGATCGTGCCGGGCGAGATCATGGTGCGCAAGGATCGTCACGACGATTTCCTGGCGGTGGGCGAAGGACTCGTCGAGATCACCGGGGGCCGCGTCGCCATCGTCACGGACATGGCCATCGCCGCCAAGGACATCGACGAAGCCAGGGCGGAAGAAGCGCGCCAGCGCGCCGCGGCCCGCCTGCGCGACAAGATCTCCGATGCGGAAGTCGCGACCGTCAACGGCGCGCTCGCCCGCTCACTGGCCCAGCTGCGCGTCAGGAGGCGGCGCCGCGGGTGAGCCAAAGGGGATACCACCATGGCCAACACCGCCAAGAAGACGAAGAGGGGCGGGGACGAACGCAAGGGCAAGTTGACCCGCAAGGAATACGAAAAGCGGCTCGCGAAGCTGCACGTCGAGCTCGTCGAGGTGCAGGAGTGGGTGAAGAAGAAGGGAGTGAAGATCTGCATCGTCTTCGAGGGTCGTGACGGCGCCGGAAAGGGGGGCACGATCAAGGCGATCACGGACCGGGTGAGTCCGCGAGCCTTTCGTGTGGTGGCGCTCCCCGCCCCGAGCGAGCGTGAGAAGAGCCAGATGTACATGCAGCGGTATCTGCCGCACCTGCCGGCGGCCGGCGAAGTCGTGATCTGGGACCGCAGTTGGTACAACCGGGCGGGCGTCGAGCGTGTCATGGGCTTTTGTTCCGAGGAAGAGGTGAAGCGTTTTCTTCAGCTGACGCCGGCCTTCGAGAAGATGGTGATCGAATCCGGCGTCATTCTGCTCAAGTATTGGCTCGAGGTGAGCATGGAGGAGCAGACCCGCCGGCTCGAGGCGCGCATCGAGGACGGGCGCAAGATCTGGAAGCTCTCGCCGATGGACGTCGAGTCGTACAGCCGGTGGTACGACTATTCGCGGGCGCGGGACGAGATGTTCGAGGCGACCGACACGGCGTGGGCGCCGTGGTACGTGGTGAAGTCCGATGACAAGAAGCGCGCCCGTCTCAACGTCATCACGCACCTGCTGAGCAAGATTCCGTATAAAAAGGTGGCGCGCGACGGCGTGAAGCTGCCGAAGCGGCAGAAGGCGCACAGCTACCGCGAACCGGATTACCCGTACAAGTTCATCCCCGAGACATTTTGAGGCTTGCGGAGCTGGCGACCGCGGTGCGCGTCCCAGTGCCGGACTGGATCCGCGATTATCGCCGCGAATGGCTGAAGCTCGACGTCGTCGCCGGACTCACCGCGGCCGCAGTGGTGATTCCGAAGGCGATGGCGTACGCCACCATCGCCGGACTGCCGGTGCAGGTCGGGCTCTACACCGCCCTGCTGCCCATGCTGATCTACGCGATGGTCGGGACCTCCCGGCCGCTCAGCGTGAGCACGACGACGACGCTCGCCATGCTCACGGCGGCGGCGCTCGGCGCGGTCGCTCCCGCGGGAGACGCGGCGTCACTCGTCGCTGCTTCGGCGACGCTGGCCCTGCTGGTGGGCCTCATCCTCGTGCTGGCGGGCGTGCTGCGGCTGGGGTTCCTGGCGAACTTCATCTCCGAACCGGTGCTGATCGGATTCAAGGCGGGGATCGGACTCGTCATCGTGGTGGATCAGGTCCCGAAGCTGCTGGGCATTCATTTTCCCAAAAGCTCCTTCTCCCATAACCTGCTCGGCATCGCCCAAGGCATCACGGATGCCTCGATGGCGACGTTGGCTCTGGGTGCCCTCGTGGTGGGGATTCTCGTCGCGCTCGAGCGCACGGCGCCGCGAGCGCCGGCGCCGCTCGTCGCGGTCGCGATCGGCGTCGCCGCCATGAGCCTGCTCGGCTTGCAGGCGTACGGAGTCGGAGCGGTCGGCCATGTCCCGACGGGACTGCCCTCCCTCACCCTCCCCTCGCTTCAGCCGATCGTCCGCCTGTGGCCGGCGGCCCTGGGCATTGCGCTGATGAGCTTTGCCGAAACGATTGCTGCCGGGCGCGCCTTCACCCAGAGCGGCGAGCCCACGCCGCGGGCGAACCGGGAGCTGCTCGCGACCGGCCTCGCGAACGTGGGAGGCGCATTCCTGGGGGCCATGCCGGTCGGCGGCGGAACCACCCAGACTGCGGTGAACCGGCTGGCCGGCGCGCGCTCACAGCTGGCCGGGCTGGTCACGGCGGGCGCGACGCTGGCGACGATGCTGCTGCTCGCTCCTTTCATCGGGCTGATGCCCGAAGCCACCCTCGCCGCCATCGTCGTGGTGTATTCGGTCGGTCTCATCAAACCGGCGGAGTTCCGCACGATCCGCAGGGCACGGCGGATGGAGTTCGCATGGGCCCTGGCCGCGCTGGTGGGCGTGCTGCTGCTCGGGACACTTCAGGGGATTCTCGTCGCGATCGTGATCTCGCTCGTCGCGCTCGCCCACCAGGTCGCCGACCCGCCGGTCCATGTCCTCGGGCGCAAGCGGGGCACCAACGTCTTCCGCCCTCGGTCGCAGGAGCATCTCGAGGACGAGACCTTCCCCGGGCTCCTCTTGCTGCGCCCCGAGGGCCGGATCTTCTTCGCGAATGCGGAGCGCGTCGGCGAGAAGATGAGGCCGCTGATCGCCGAGGCGAAGCCGACGGTCGTGGCGCTCGACCTCGCCGGCGTGTTCGATCTTGAGTACACGGCGCTCAAGATGCTGACGGAAGCGGAGAAGAGACAGCGTGCGGCCGGCGTTCTTCTCTGGCTCGTCGGCCTCACTCCCGGAGTGCTGTCGATGGTCCAGCGGTCGGCCCTGGGCAAGACCCTCGGGCGTGAGCGGATGTTCTTCAATCTGGAGCAAGCGGTCGTCGAGTATCAGGCCTCGTCCGCGAGGCTCACGTCCCCCTGATTCGGCTCCCCGCAGGGTGGCGTCATCTGGCAAGCCCGTGCGGGCCAGCGGCGGGCATGACCGGGGCGATGCCGGACAGCATGCAACCGAACCGCCCCGAGGATCTCGCACGGACGATCTTCCAGCTGCTCGCACTCGGCGCGCTCATCGTCAGCAGCTTCTACATCGTGCGGCCTTTCCTGGTGGCGACGACCTGGGGAACTGCGATCGCCGTCGCGACATGGCCCCTGCTCCTGCGGGTCCAGGCACACCTCGGCGGCAGACGTTCTTCCGCCGTCGCCGTCATGACGATCGCGCTGCTGCTCGTCCTGCTCGTGCCGTTCTACTTCGGTGTTACGGCGATCGTGGAGAACGCCAGGCAGATCTCGACATGGTCGGAGTCATTGGCGACGCTCACCCTGCCCCAGCCGCCTGGGTGGATCGCGGAGCTACCGGTGATCGGTACGCGGCTCGTGGCGCGCTGGCAACGGCTGGCGGCCGCCGGCCCGGAAGAAATATCCGCCCCGGTCTCGGCGTTCGCTCGCGGGGTCGTCCTCTGGTTCGTCGGCCAGGTCGGCAGCCTCGGCCTGCTGCTGATCCACTTCTTGCTCACGGTCGTCGTCGTCGCGATCCTGTACGCGAACGGAGAGACGGCCAGCCGGGGTGTGGAGAGGTTTGCCCGGCGGCTGGCCGGCTCACGGGTCGAGGAGGTGGTGCATCTCGCCGCGCGGGCGATCCGGGCCGTGGCGCTCGGGGTCGTCGTCACGGCCATCCTCCAGTCCGTCTTCACCGGGATCGGCCTCGCCGTCGCCGGCGTGCCGTTTGCGACGATCCTCACCGCGCTGGCGTTCATGCTTTCGGTTGCCCAAGTAGGACCGGGGCTGGTCCTGATCCCTGCGACGATCTGGGTCTATGCGCGCACCGGCGCGATATGGGGTACCGCCTTCCTCGTCTGGGCGGTCTTCTGCGGCACGTT
>WNGD01004285.1_pt1 | contig 19027 bp, 15 predicted proteins | sample 5400671 | NCBI WGS metagenome assembly WNGD01 (sample SAMN13153369, study PRJNA577476) | soil metagenome | isolation source: 40 cm soil or saprolite under grassland replicate 2 | place: USA:California | collected 2016-06-15
AAACTCTTGCCCTAAAAAAAACTTGACATTTTTAATCACTAATGCTATATTTGCTTCAGTCATCTGCAAGGGCGCTTAGCTCAGTGGGAGAGCGCTTCGTTCACACCGAAGAGGTCACTGGTTCGATACCAGTAGCGCCCATACATACATCTCTCTTGATGACGTTCCCTTAATCATGCAAATAACCTGTAGTTTTTCCTGGTATCAGATTTTCGTATAGCCTGATATCCCGCATCAAATTTTACTAGAGACATACCATCTGAAAATCTTATGACTTCAAATCTCGAAACACAACGCAAACAACTTCTTATAGAACTTCAGAAGGCAGGGGTACAGGATGAGCGGGTACTGACTGCTATGGCTAGCGTGCCCCGTGAACACTTTGTCGATGAAAAGCTCCAGAAACTGGCCTATTCTAATCGTGCCCTGCCTATTCTCATGGGGCAGACTATCTCGCAGCCTCTCATGGTTGCTGTGATGACCCAGGCGCTCTCTCTGACTGGTGAGGAACACATCCTGGAGATTGGCACCGGTTCTGGCTACCAGACAGCTATTCTGGCTCGCCTATCCTCTCACGTATATAGCATCGAGCGCTATCAGCAGCTTGCCATCCTTGCTGCTCTCCGCCTCGAACATGCTGGCATCCAGAATGTTACTCTCTATGTTGCCGATGGCTCGCTTGGCTGGCCTGCTGAAGCTCCCTATGATCGTATCCTGGTGACAGCCGCCGCTCCTACCATACCATCTCACCTCCTGGCACAACTAGCTATGGATGGGATGATGGTCATACCTGTAGGCAGTCAGGAACGTCAAGATTTACTGGTAATCCAGCGTGTGCCAGGGGGAACGCGTGTACAATCACTGGGCAATTGTGTCTTTGTTCCTCTAGTGGGAGAAGAGGGCTGGCACGAGTACAAATGACCTACTCATTACCAATCTAATTGCGCAATAACGCTTTGTCGATGTATAATAGCAGCTACAAGGATTTCTTTGCCAGGCCTGAGGTGAGGGACCTTGCAGCGTTTCTGGTGAGGAGTTTTAGTATGCCAGGTATATTACATAACATACACGTGACTAATTTCCCGGGTTTAGTTCTTCTCCTGGTATTGTGGATCGTCCTTTTCAGGTGTGCACACCTGTTGATCACGCTCCTGCGCCATGAGCCTCTCGTCGCCTGGGCCATTGGTCCCTTTGGCGTGACTGTCATGTTTGTCCATGAGCCCTCTATCCTGTTTATCTGGTTGAATGTCATCTGTCCTGCTATCGTGTCGGGAAGTGTGCTCTATGTCGGTTTCTTTACACCTCTAAGTCCCGTTGTTCTCCCTTATAGCCCTCTTGTAGAGATTGTGCTTGTGGCTTGTGGTATCCTTCTCACCAGCATCGGCGACATCTTCAACGCCTTCCAGGATCTGCGTCATCCCCTCTGGGGCGAAGCCCGTATCTTGCGCAGCATCCAATGGTTGCGTGCAACCTGGGCCAGAATCCACTTCACGTCCTTTGGTTACTCGTACCTGAACGATCACTTCGGCTCCAATCCGAACGATCTCTTGCAGGCCATGTAAGCTTTTCCTATCTTCCTGAATCGAACTTACATTAATGGTATTGTACGCGGCCTACGTGGTAGCGTAAAATGAAATGTACTTCCGGTGCTCTGATTATTGCTAAACCAGATCTGTCCACCGTGTCGATCAATGATGGCTTTCGCCACGTACAGACCTAATCCGATCCCCGAATATTGCTGGCTGGCGATGTTATGTACCCGGTAGAAGCGCTCAAAGATGTGGTCAAAGTGCTCCGGGCTGACACCTATCCCTTCATCGATAACACTCACTATGTACTCATTGCCCTTGTCTTCCAGGCGCACAGTAACTTTTCCGCCGTGGGGAGAATATTTGATCGCGTTATCCAGTATATTGCCGACGACCTGCCCCACACGCATGCGGTCTGCCATGACATTGCTCTCTTGTGATTGAATATCCAGGTAGACTGTGTGTAGTTCTGCACTGGCCTGGGCTGAACGCACAATTTCGGCCAGCACGTCAGCCAGGTAGAAGTTTTCATAATGCAGGTCCAGTTTGCCCCACTGGACCTGGGAGAGATCGAGCAGATCATTTACTAAGCGCTCCAGGTGCTCGGTCTGGCCCTGTATAATGTTCAGGCTGCGTAGATCATAACTTTCAGGCAGCTCGTTCAACGCAACATTTTTCTCAGGCGTATTCCGTACTTTGCGTATACGTCGCTCAATGCGTCGTACCAGGTGCTGTGTATATCCTTTGATTGCTGTCAATGGTGTGCGCAGTTCATGCGAGACAATCGAGACGAATTCGTCTTTCAGCCGCTCAACCTGCTTATTGGAGGTCACATCATTCAGTACCGCTACCACACCGATCGGACGCATAGAGACCCCATTGGCATCATGCAGCGGTGCCGCGCTAATGCTCAGTGTGAGTGGAACGGTTTCGCTCCCTTCGCCGATCATGAGTTCCTGGTTTGTGACTACTTTGCCCTTAAGCGCCTGGTCAACGATCTCTGCCAGCCTGGGCAACCACTCTACGTCGCTCGTTTCGGCGAGCTCATGCAGGGGTATCTCTGGCTTGAAATCGATCTGTGCCTGTGCCAACAGGAGTTGTGCTGATTGGTTGAGGGAGGCGATGGCTCCCTGAGCATCCGTAATCAGCAGGCCCTCTGCCATGCTTCTGATAATCAATTCCAGTCGTTGCCGCTCAAATTCTGCCTGTCGCCAGAGCGCATTCTCACGTTCGCGCAAGCGCACATTCTCCAGCGCGACAGCCGCGTAGTCGGCAATCATGGTCGTTAGTTGCAGCAGGTTGGTATCAAATGTGTCCACCTTCTCATCGAAGAGGCTGAGCAGCCCGATGATACGGTTTTCGACAGTCAATGGAATGTTCAGGCCAGACCCGATCTCACTGCCTCCTATATCTCTCAGAGCACCTGTTATAGCCAGTTCATCGGGAGCGTCGAGATACGCGGTTCTTGCTAATTGTTCGGGTTCTATACCGGGAAAATCGATCGCAGTAGCAGCGCTGACAATACGCTGAATCATGGCTTCTAGAAACTCGGCGCTAAGTGGATAGCTGGGGATAATGAATAGCTCAAAGGGATCTCCTTTGAGGAGGATACAGCATGCTGAAAAACTATACAGATCCCGTAATGCTGCCAGCAATGCACGATGCACTTGAAAGCGATCGATCGCGGCAACAAAGCGTTTCCCAATGGTATTAAGATACTCCAGCTCCTGACGGATAGCCGTTAAACGCTCCCCATTGTGCCCTGTGGAAGAGCGGTACGTGCTATTCTCAACATCCCCAACTTGTGACTCTGACCGCACGCTGCTCTCCATGATCATCCTTTATTGTATCTGTCTCAACTGGTGAGTGACTTCATCATGCAGTGGGGGCGCGATCAGATCACCCGTCAGCTCTCGCAAACCCGCGAAGCACTCATCCAACAACGCATGTAATCCTGCTGCCAGTTCTGTTGAGGTGGTGCCTGAGAGTTGTTCCTGGATGACGGATGGAACGACATCAGTATAAGGACGTGTGACAAGAAAGTGAAGAAAAGGATACTCGTTCATGACTCGCCTGGCAGCACCCTGTACGAGGACGCGCGTCGTCGCTTTGCCCAGGAGGGGCGCTACTCGCTCATCAATCAACCGTATGGCCTTCAGGTACGCCTCTGTAACTTGCTCACGGGAGACGGAAGAGGAGTTGTCATGTGTGGGTGACATTGTGTTCTCCCTTCAGCTCTTGATATGCTCTCCGCTGTATATTATAGCATAGCTGCCTATATTTTGTAAGTGGATAGTACTCACATTGTTATCACTGCGTTATTATCAATGTTGTACGGTTACCCCAACTCTCCTCTTACGCAGTAGTATTATACTAACTCTTGCGCTATTTTTCATTCGTTGAGCTTACTATGGCATTTTTATCCTACTTACAATAACCCATTTTTTATGTAAACTATTACAGCGAATCATCCGAATACCCTTATCTGAAAGAGTTTCTTCGAAACATAATAAGGGCACGTCCCTATTTATAATTACGTGCCCTTGTTACTCTGAGATCGCAACTATATTTTTTTATGGTACGAGTCCGAAAAGACGCGCCAGCCACAGGCGGAAGCCTCTCAGCGGAGATTTCTCTTTCTGCTGCTGGTCGTAGTCGGTGGCCATGTCGATCAGACGCTGCTGTCCGCGCGCTTTTCGTTCTCTCTCCTCCTCAGCCGCTTCCTGCACTGAGTAGCGCTCGCGTTGCTCATCGATGGCGTGCGCAAAGTGTTCTGCCCGAATCACGAAGCGAGCCGAAGGTATCTGCGGTGCATTGTCCTGCTCGGTCAGTGGCGTTGTTGTTCCCTTTGGTCTTTCCGTCGTGGGCTGTGGCTCCGTTTCGTCGCTTGCCTCTGTTACCTGCACTCGTCCTACGGCGATCTTAGGTGAGATCCACTCGCGCAGTGCAAGCAGTGCCGCGCGCCTGCTGATCGCTTCGATATCAGCGCCACTACGTCCTGGTGTGAGCCTTGCCAGTTCCTCAGCGGTGACCTCCGGTGCGGTCGGTCTTCCACGCAGGTGTACTTCAAAAATGGCGCGCCGTCCTTCTTCGTCTGGCTGCTGTAATTCAACAATCAGATCGAAACGGCCAGGACGCAGTAACGCTGGATCAATCAGCTCAGGACGATTAGTCGCTGCCAGGACAATGACGCCCTCGCGCCCCTCAATGCCGTCCATCTCGGTCAGTAACTGGGCGATGACTCTGTCACCAACATTGCCATCGTTCCCACCACCTCGCCGCGGGGCCAGTGAATCTAATTCGTCGAAGAAGATAATGCAGGGCGCAGCCTGTTTGGCACGCCTGAAGATCTCTCGCACGCCTTTTTCCGATTCGCCTACCCACTTGGAAAGTAGCTCAGGTCCCTTAATAGAGATAAAACTGGCTTCACACTGATTTGCCAGTGCTCTGGCGATCAGTGTCTTACCTGATCCCGGAGGTCCTGCTAACAGGACACCGCGTGGCGCTTCTACCTTTGCGTTGGCATAGATCTCTGGATAGCGCAACGGCCATTCCACACCCTCCGTGAGCGTTTCTTTGACCGATTCTAACCCACCTATGTCATCCCACGATGTCTCGCTGACTTCGACATATACCTCGCGTGTCGTCGATGGTTCGATCTCTCTGAGCGCAGCCTGGAAGTCTGCCATAGTAATATTGAGGTTTACCAATGTCTCGTAGGGTATGTAGCCGCGCTGGTAGTCGATATGCGGCAGGACGCGCCGTAGTGCGATCATAGCAGCTTCCCGGCATAGTGCTTCCAGGTCTGCTCCTACAAAGCCAGGTGTCAATTGTGCCAGTCGTGCGAAGTCGATATCGTTGGACAGCGCTGCATCCCGGCTATGGATACGTAGAATCTCCATGCGTCCACGCACGTCCGGGACGCGTAGCGAGATCTCACGGTCAAAACGTCCGGGCCGTCGGATCGCTGAATCGAGCGCGTTTGGCTGGTTCGTGGCTCCAATCAGGACGATCTGCCCGCGCGATGCCAGTCCGTCCATCAGTGCGAGCAACTGTCCCACGATGCGTCGTTCAACTTCGCCGCCGGTCTCAGCACGTTTGGGTGCCAGTGCGTCCAGCTCATCGATAAAGATGATGCTGGGAGCGCGTCGCTGTGCCTCTTGAAAGACTCCTCGCAGCCGTGATTCGCTTTCGCCGTAAAACTTATTAATGATTTCTGGACCGTTGATGACGAAAAACGCAGCATTGGTCTCTGCGGCTACCACACGCGCGATCAGTGTTTTACCGGTACCGGGAGGTCCATACAACAAAACTCCTTTGGGCGGCTCAACACCCAGACGGTCAAATACCGCGGGGTATTTCAATGGTAGCTCGATCATCTCACGGATGCGCTGCAATTCTTTGCCCAGCCCACCAATATCTTCATAGCCCACACGTCCCGGCGTTCCACTGGCCGCTCCACGTGCCTGCGCACGCACCAGCGTCCCTGGCTGCACCAGCACCGCCTCGACATCTGTCGCTGGCTCCAACGGCTGCTCGATAGGCAATTCACCCGTAACATGCTTATGAATGCTATAGCTAGGCGTTGCGGGCGTGGTGCCGATAATAAGAAACTCTCGTGGTGCCGTACCGGGTGTTCCGACGCGCAATAGATCGCCGATTACTACTGGCAATCCGACCAGGTAACGAGCAATATATTGCAGATCAGTCTCTTGAATCGGCGCTCCCCCGCTCAGCGGTAGGAGCGTAACCTTCTCAGCGGTGCGCACTTTAGCCTTATGGATCGTGATGCGCTCTCCCAGGCCCGACGCGCTATTCTGCCGTACCTGGCTATCCATCTGGATTATCTGCCGTCCACGATCGGCTGCTGCGGCTGGCACAACCTTTGCCGCTGTTGTGCGTGATCCGGTGACCATCACAATATCACCCGGCTGGCAGCCCAGGAGCGCTATATCGCTGGGGTCAATGCGTGCCACACCGCGCCCAATCTGAAATCCCTCGATAACAGTAAGCTGCAAGCTATCAACTGTCTTTGGACTCTCTGGCTCGCTCTGAGGCTGTTCCGGTTCACTGCTTGTCGTTCCATTGCTTGTGGTTACTTGCGCTGTATTATTCACCGCACTCTTCCGCGGGAGCCTGGTGGTGATAACTGCGTTCTGTTCTTCGCTGCCTACATTGGCGGTGTTGTTTGACTCCTCCATGTGCGCCTCTCTTCTCCTCTACAGACATATATCTAAAGGAATTGGTCTGCATAAGTCTACCACATGTACGACACAGGCATAGAAAAGTTGAACTATCACCTCCGCGCATTCCACAATGTCGTCCGCGCGTCTCTGCTCGACGTGTGCCCTGCCTCTATCATCGTACGTCGCAAAAAATATCCACCAACCAGCACCAGCACCGAGACAATCATCCCACCCTTATTGTGCTTGCTCTGCCTCCTCCTAAATAGCGACAGTGTCTGTAACAACCAGGGCAAAACTAGCCCACCACCGAGCATAAAGCGCCAGAATGTCATACCATGCTCCCCTGGAGCTGTGCCCACCAGTGGACGCGCGGCCCTTCCAGAACCGCGCAAGAATGCCAGCAATCCGATCAACTCGACCAGCATTGCCATCCATTCCATATTCTCCAACTTATGTAGTACCCGGCTCGGTGCTCCCACCATCCTCAACACGATCGAGATTAGCGCCGTGCTGGTAGACATCGCCGAAGACACAAATATTCCGCCCAGCAACTTGCTACGCGACCACAACGGAACGCTCGTCGCTGTGAGCAATACACCTGTATAGCCACCAAGAAATAGTCCAAAGGCGGTTCCTGGCACCGAGATCAGTTTCTGTGGCAATGCCGCCAACAGCCTCGCTCCCCACCATCTCCCCAGTATCTCGTCCTTCGCGGCCTGAATCACTGCCGTAATACCACTGAAGAACGAGAAACCGATCAGTCCCCACACACCCATAGACATCGGCGATTTGACCTTGAAGATGCGCAACATGTGCAGGAAGCGCTCCGGCCTGCCCAGGTCTTTAATCAACAGCAGCGGACAGGGGAGCAGGGTCAGCAGAGAAAGATAATATCCCGTGCGTACTACCGCCCGATCTTCTTTTGAACCGAACAGCGAGGCGATAGTGGCGATGATATACGAGCCCGCCGCCAGTCCTCCAAAGAAGAAATACCAGATTATCTCCCAGCGCCAGAACGGCTGCTTCAGGACCGGGTAGTCGTAGTACGTTGGCTCCTGCAACTCTCGCTCGGGATCGGGTGTATATCCCGTTGTCAGTGTTGCCAGTTGCTCAAAAAATGTCTCGCTCACCGGGGTTCTGCTCACCACGTCGCGTACGGGCTCAACGAGTGGCCGCACCGCGACTGGTATACGATTTTTCTGCATGGCCTGCTACTCCCTGAAGAATAAGATTCCCATCAGACCTAGAATGGCTGCGGCTACAATAGTCCAGAACGAGGCCGGAGCGACGTTGTTCGAAGGACGTTGTGGATTTTGTGGCAGATTGTAGACCTCTGGCTCGTCCAATAACAGGAAGAAGGAGTTCAGCCCTCCCTCCAGGATTGTATCGTCTGCTCCATACAGTCGCGCCTCGCTCAATCCACGTTTTTGCAGCAGGCCTACGCGCTTCTGTGCGTGCGCCTTGAGCTTTTCAACCTCGCCAAAGAGAATGGAATCGGTGGGGCACGCCTTTGCGCAAGCAGGCTCCAGTCCATCTTTGAGCCGATCATAGCACAGCGTACACTTATGCGCTTTCTGATCTCCCAGTTCATCGCGTGCAATGACTCCGAATGGACAGGCTACAATACAGTACCCACAGCCGTTGCAAATATCCTGCTGTACATAAACTGTGTCAAACTCAGTGCGAATAATAGCTCCCGTTGGGCAGGCTTCCTGGCAGGGCGCATTCGCACAATGCTTGCACACATCACTATGCATCAGCCAGCGATCAGTATTAAAGAAAGGAAGCGCTGTTCCTGGTGGCGTTGCGGGTATAGTTCCATTGCTTTTCGCCTCTGCAATCTGTCCTTCAAAAAGTGGCAGGATGGGCTTATAGGGCCTGTTACGCTCCGGTCGCCCTCGTCCAATCTGCTCGATAAATTGTACATGTCGCCATGTTGTTGCACCCAGTTGTCGTGTATTGTCATAACTGGAGCCACTCCAGGATGGTTCGGTGGCTGGAAGCTCATTCCACTGCTTACAGGCTACTTCGCAGGCTTTGCACCCGATGCAGAGGCTGGTGTCGGTGAAAAAGCCCATTGCTGGCTGTGGCGGCACTGGTGACTCTTTACGCAAGGACGACACTGTCCCTTTGAAAAATTCTATGCCGACCTCCAGAGGCGATCTTTGCCCGGATTCAACCGCCATAACATACTCCTTACTCGTGCTCAACCCGGCCCGGACGTACATTACATGTGAACGCCTTGGCCTCTTCAATACTGACATTTGGCTCCAATACCATGTGCGTCAGGTCGTTTGTGATACTGCCCTTGCTTTTGCCCTGAAAACCCCAGTGGAACGGCAGTCCGATCTGATGTACTGTTTTACCACCGATTCTCAATGGCCTCAAGCGCCGTGTCACCATCGCCCGCGCCTCTATCTCTCCACGCGGTGTGCTAATCACCATCCAGCTTCCATGTTTGATCTTGCGCTCTGCCGCTAGCTCTGGACTGAGTTCGGCAAACAACGCCGGTTGCAGCGCATTCAACCAGGGCATCCAACGCGTCATAGGACCACTGACATGATGCTCCGTCAGCCGATAAGTAGTAATCACAATAGGATAGTGCTCATCACCTACTGCTGCCAGCGGATTATCTTTCCGCTCTCTGAAGTATTTGGCCGCCGGATTACTTTGCTGCTTGTAGAGCGCGTTATGAACAGGCGACTCGGCGGCTTCATAATGCGCAGGCAGCGGTCCATCTTTTAATCCCTTGGGAGCAAAGAGCCAGCCTCGTCCATCAGGCTTCATGATAAATGGATCGCTCCCCGCAATCGCATCCATCCCTGTTGCCCCAGGTGCAGGCTTGTAATCAGGTGCCTTGCCCAGCGGAAAGTCCGGTATATCGTAGCCCGTCCATTTCTGCTGCCCGGCATCCCACCACACATACTTCTTGCGCTCCGACCATGGCCGTCCCTCTGGATCAGCCGAAGCTCGATTGTAAAGAATACGCCGGTTAGCAGGCCAGGCATACCCCCACTGTAAATTCGTATAGTTATCAGCTACTCGCGATGCCGCCCGATTATTCCCCGGCTCAGGATACACCCCACTATAGATCCACGACCCACACGCCGTACTCCCATCCCCCTTCAACACCGCAAACCCCGGAATGTGTGGTGCGTCCCGTAGAGGCAATGCCTTGCGCTTGCCGGTCCGCTCCTGCGCATCATCTTCCGCCTCTTGAGGTGGATGCACATAATATCCATTCACTTCTTTAAGTACAAGTAGCACATCAGGTTCGTCAAGAATGCGCGAATCGTGCTCCGGCTCCGCTCGATCATAATCCCACACCAGCGCCTGAAGCGGACGATCTTTCGCCTCCGTACTCTCCGCGTAAAGCTCTTTAAGCCGTTTGCCCAGATGGTAGATAAACCATAGATCCGAACGTGCATCGCCTGGCGGATCAACAGCCTTGTCGCGCCACTGTAAGAGCCGTTGCGTATTGGTGAAACAGCCATCTTTCTCAGTGGAAGCTGCTGCCGCCATCAAAAAGACCTCTGTCTTGATTTTACTGGGATCAACCGGCTCCGGTCCCTTGTACCAGAATGCCGCTGACTCAACCTCGTAGAGATCGCGCACAACCATCCAATCCAACTGCTCCAGCGCCCTTCGTTGCATCTTCGCATTGGTGCTGCCCGCCGCTGGATTCTGACCGAGCAGGAAGTAGCCCTTCACTTTCCCATCCAGCATCTCATAGCTGGTTACCAGGTGCGAATGGTCACCAATCATCTTAGGTAGCCAGTGATAACCGTAGTCACCTTCCTCTCGTCCCGCTTCCCCGTACCATGCCGTAAGCAGGCTAACAATATAGGAGGGTATATTAGACCACCAGCCAAGCTTCTGCCCTGCTGTATCTATATACTCTGCTAACGTCTGTTGTGAGAGCACATTCGTCTTCTTATCAACCCTCTTGCCCCACGTGGTCGCGCCGACCGAATCTTCGCTGTCAGGCTTCGGCGCAACGGGCGCACTGGGCTGCGGCATATAACCAGCCAGCAGATCATAGAGAGTCGGTACATCGGTTGAACCCTGAATCGATGCATGCCCGCGCAACGCCATAATCCCACCGCCAGGACGCCCAACATTTCCCAGTAAAAGCTGCATGATTGCCGCAGCTCGGATAATCTGCACACCCTTGGATTGCTGCGTCCAGCCTACTGCATAGCAGAGCGAGGAGGTACGTTCGCGCCCAGAGTTCTCAACCAGCGCCTGTACCACCTGCATCCACTGCTCTCTTGATACTCCACACACGTTCTCGACCATCTCTGGTGTATAGCGTGCAAAGTGTCGTCGCATGATCTGGAATACACAGCGTGGATCTTGCAATGTCACATCCGTTAGTGGTCGTCCATACTCGTCAAGCTGGTAATTCCAACTGCTCTGATCCGCGTATGTCCCTGTTTCAGGATCGTAACCGGAGAAGATACCCTCCATCTCTTCGGTATCCTCGTAGTCTGTGCGGATCAGCATAGGCGCATTGGTATAATGCACCACGTAGTCATGGAAGTAGGCGTTATTCTCCAGAAGATAGTTAATTATCGCGCCTAAAAACACAATATCGCTACCTGCACGCGTCGAAATATACAGGTTTGCCAGCGCCGAAGTACGCGAGAAATGTGGATCGACATGGATTACCTGCGCGCCACGCTCCTTTGCTTTGACCACGTTGGCAAACGCAATCGGATGGGCCTCTGCCATATTGCTGCCCATGATCAATATGCAGTCGCTATTGACAAGGTCCTGCGGAAATGTGGTGGCACCGCCACGCCCTAATGTGGTACCCAGACCGGGTACTGTTGAGCTGTGTCATATACGGGCCTGGTTCTCGATCGAGACGATACCCAGGCCGCCGTTGAACAGCTTCTTGATCAAATAGTTCTCTTCAATGTCCAGCGTCGCGCCGCCAAGTGATGCAATTCCCAGCGTATGATTGACCTCGCGCCCATCATCTAAGCGTTCCACAAAGGTCTCGTCGCGCGTCTTCTTTACACGCTGCGCAATCTGCTCCATCGCCCAATCCAGCGTCTTGAGTTCCCAATGGTCGCTATAAGGCGCACGATAAAGCACCTGCGTCAGGCGACTGGAGTTCACCGTATACTGGAACGTGGCTGAGCCCTTGGGACAGAGCGTGCCATGATTAATCGGACTCTCAGGATTGCCCTCGATATCAATCACCTTGCCGTCTTTCACATACACATTCAATCCACAACCTACCGCACAATAAGGACAGACACTATACACCTTCTTTGCATCGCGAATGCGCGGCGCTTTCTCCGTGCTCTCCTTACTAAACGGCTGTACCCTGGAGCCAATTTGCAAGACCTCTGAAACGGCGGCCTGCACTGTCTGGGGGACAAACGGATATTCTTGCATCGCTGTTTCCTCTTCTTCTCTATGCGGCCCTGTAGCATGCTTGAGGGCTATATTATTGTATCACGTAGAGACCCCGTTATGCTCTTTAAAAAATTCCTATGGATGTGACTGCGATAGGTATCGAGAGCAGGTTTCCATCGGGGTAGGGGCCACATTGACGGCGTCCGCGATTTATCGCTTCCTTCACGGAATAACAGTTTTGATTGTAGAGGAGAGATAAATCGCGGACGCGCTGATGCTGGTCCCTACCCCAAAAATCGTTATTTGGAAGGCTGTGCAACTACCTCAACGACTTGTTCCTACCGCGCAAGCATACGGGCGACCAGCGGTAATACACAACTCACCACCATAATACCAGCGATGATGTAAAAATGTCGGGACCCCTATTTCCTTGTTTCGACAGCACCGCTATCTCAACTAACCGCGCCCAGTCAGTTGGAGCGCTCGATCTCGCTGAGATGAACCGAACGGTGTTCAATAAGGGACATTTGTGCGGCCAGTGCCATGACTACCGGAGCACGTCCGTCGTATCCGGTGACAGGAACGGGTTCGTCGTGGAGCACCGCATGCACAAAAGCGGCCATCTCAGCGAGAAAGCTTTCGTTATAGCGCTCAACGAAGAAGCGATGCGGCAGATCATGCCAGATACTGTGTCCGTCACTGATAATGGCTGTGTTCGGATATGTGTTTCCGGTGTTGATTGCTCCAGCGCTACACAATAGTTCTACGCGCTGGTCGTATCCATAGACGGCACGACGACTGTTATCGATTGTAGCGATTACTCCATTAGTAAATTGCAACATGATCACCGCGGTATCCACATCACCCACGGCTCCAATGGCAGGATTGTCCATCACACTGGCCAGGGCAAAGATCTCTTCCACTTCCCTCCCGATCAGGAAACAAGCCATATCGAAGTCATGGATTGTCATGTCCAGGAAGAGGCCGCCCGAGGCTCGAATATAGTCAATTGATGGTGGAGCGGGATCGCGGCTAATGAGATGCAGTAGCTGTGGGTGACCGATTTCACCCTGTTCCACGGCCTGGCGTACGCGCCGATAATTAGCGTCGAAGCGTCGGTTAAAACCAACCTGCAGTTTGACACCTGCACGTTCTACTGCTTCTAACGCCTGGTCAATCGACGGAAGATCGAGTGCGATTGGTTTCTCACAGAAGATATGCTTGCCAGCCTGCGATGCCTCCTCAATGAGCCTGGCATGTGTATCAGTGGGAGAGCAGATCACCACTGCCTCAATATCCGGGTGCGCCAGAACATCGTGGTAATCCTGTGTGGCGAAGGGAATAGCATAGCGTTTTGCGCACTGCGTGGCTGCATCTTCGAATGCATCGGCCACTAGTATTACGTCGGCTGCCGGAATGTGTGAAGTGAGGTGTTCGGCATGCATGGTACCGATGCGCCCGGAACCGATCAGGCCGAGCTTCAACGAAAGTACAGACATAGTCTGTTTCCTTTCCCTGTTACAGCCTGATGGCGCTGAGATAGTCCCTGTTACGCTGAGCACTCGCCTTTGGACTACCCATGCCGGGAAGAACATCCTGCTCCACGACGATCCAGCCGTGGTAGTTCCTCTTATGCAACTGTTCAGCGATAGTGGCAGAAGGCACATTGCCTTTGCCTAACTCGCAAAACACACCATGGTGTACTGCTGTGAAATAGTCCCAACCCTCTGTACGAGCCTGCTCAGCAATTTCTGGCTGGCAATCCTTGAAATGTACATGCCTGATACGTGCACCAAAACGATTGAGTCCATCCAGAACACGTTGACCATCGACCGAACCTGTACTGTAAAGATAGTGACCAGTATCGAACACCAGCCCGATAAGATCCGGGTCGGTCATGCTCAGGAAACGCGCGATTTCTTCTGGTGTCTCAACATATCCGGCGCAATGATGATGGAAAGCCGTCGCTAATCCAGTTTCTTTGCGTACAGCATGGGCAATGCGTTCGCCTTCCAGCCCTTCGAACTCGTACTCGACACTCGCAAGAGATGTCATTACGGATCGACTCTACGGCTAAAACTTCCGCGACCATTCTCTGGGCCAGCGCTCGATCACAACCTTCTTCTCCGTGTAGAACTCAATGGCATCACGACCCTGGGCGTGCATGTCGCCGAAAAAGCTGTCTTTCCAACCAGAAAATGGGAAGAAAGCCAGCGGCGCGGCCACGCCGATGTTGATGCCAATGTTTCCGGCACGTGCTTCATAGCGGAATTTCCGGGCTGCAGCGCCACTACTTGTGAACAAACAGGCCATGTTGCCATAGGAGGTAGCATTCACGAACTCGATAGCCTCGTCAATCGTCTGAGCATGCATCAAGCTAAGCACGGGTCCGAAGATCTCGGTCCCGGCGACCTCGCTGCGTGGGTTAACGTTGTCCAGGACCGTTGGGCGAACGAAGTAGCCTCGTTCATAGCTGGGTATCGATGCAGCACGACCATCAACGAGGACTTTTGCTCCCTCGCTCGCGCCTTTTCCTATCAAGGACTCGATGCGTTGCTTGCTTTCAGCGGTAATCACCGGACCCATCTCGACGTCCGGGTCCAGTCCGTAGCCCACCTTGCGCGTCGCCGCCGCATCGCCAATCAGTTCCCTGAAGACGGGGCCAGCCTCGCCGACTGTGATCGTTACCGAAGTCGCCAGGCAGCGCTGCCCGGCGCAGCCAAAGGACGAGTCAGCGATGATTCTTGTGGCCATCTCCATATCGGCATCGGGCAAGACGACGACGGGATTTTTGGCTCCTCCCTGGCATTGTGCCCGTTTCCCGTTTGCCGCTGCCCGGCTGTAGACATATCTGGCGACCGGGGACGAACCGACGAAGGAGATGGCACGCACCGTTGGGGAATCGAGCAAGGCGTCGACGACCCCTTTTGAGCCGTTGACCAGGCTGATCACTCCCGGTGGCAAGCCCAGTTGATCGATCAGTTCAAAGACGCGGCTCATCGTCATCGGCACCTTTTCAGACGGCTTGAGGATGAAGCAGTTGCCACAGGCGATAGCATAGGGCAGGAACCAGAGTGGGATCATACCGGGAAAGTTGAAAGGAGTGATCGCCGCGACGACACCTACCGGCTGGCGCAGCATATGCTCGTCAATGCCGCGTGCGATGTCTTCGGAATTGTATCCCATCATCAACGACGGAATGCCCGTTGCGACCTCGACGTTCTCGATGCCGCGTCGTAGTTCACCCTGCGCCTCAGCCAGCGTCTTCCCGCACTCCTGCGTTGTCAGGCGCGCGATCTCGTCGAAATGCTCATCCAGTAGTTGCTTGAACTTGAAGAGATACTGAATGCGCTCAATCGGCGGTGTTCGTCGCCAGTCGTCGAAGGCCACCTGTGCCTTTTGTATCGCCTCATCTACCTCTTCGGGAGGTGTGAGCGGTACGCGTACCATCGTCTCAGTGGTCGCGGGATTACGCACGTCGAGATAGTCGCTGGCACGTGAGCGCCTCCAGGTTCCTCCAATATAGTTGAGCAATTGTCCATCCTGAATCATCGTATTACTTCCTCACTGCGATTGTTTTGCTTCTTTCTGCTGATCGCTTACAGGTTGCTGCTCGCTCCCAGGCAGTTCTTCTATATGCAGTTCTCCCGCTTCCACCTCAAGTTCTTGAGCAGCCTGGGCCAACTGTGCGCCCGCAACCGCATCAGTACGTGCGAACTCGGCCAGTTCGTGGCTCAGCTCCTCTAGCTCTTCGCCTCCCGCCATCATAGCGACGAGCTCCTCGCGGCTGATTTCAGATTTAGCGAACGTGCCGTAACTGCGTCCGCGGTTCAGCAACGTAAAGTGGTCGCCGATCGGATAGGCGTGATGGGGATTGTGTGTAATAAAGATCACGCCCAGACCACGTGCTCGCGCCTGCGCTATATAGCGCAGGACGACACCAGCCTCTTTTACACCCAGTGCTGCCGTGGGCTCGTCGAGAATCAAGACTTTGGCCCCGAAGTACACGGCGCGTGCGATCGCGACGGACTGACGCTCGCCACCGGATAAGGTGCCGACCGGCTGTGTCGTATCGCGGAGCCGAATTCCCATCTTCGCCAACTCTTCATGCGTCACCCGGTCGGCGTACTTTATGTTAAAGCGGCGCCATGGACCCCAGCCCACAGTCGGCTCCGAGCCGAGAAAGAAGTTGCGCGAGATACTCAGCAGCGGGATCATCGCCAGATCTTGAAAGACGGTAGCGATTCCTGCTGTGAGCGCGTCACGTGGCGAGCTGAAATTGACTTCCTTGCCTTCGACCAGGTAGTGGCCTTCGCTCGGTAGATGAACACCAGACAGGATTTTGATCAGGGTTGACTTGCCCGCACCGTTATCGCCGAGCAAGCACATTACCTCGCCTGCATGCACTTTCATGGAAATGTCTTTCAGTGCGATCACGCTCCCGAAGTACTTGGAAATCTCCTGTACTTCGAGCAAAGGAACCTGTGTATTCATCGTCGCGCCTCCATCGCATATTTGCGTACATAGCCGTTGAGAATTACGGCAGCCAGCAACATTACGCCAAGGAAGACCTGATACCAGTTCGCATCTACCCCGGCGAAGATAACCCCTACATTCACCATGCCATAGATGAGTGCGCCAAACACAGAGCCAATTGCTGAACCATAGCCTCCGGTCAATAGAGTGCCGCCAACAACTACCGCAACGATTGTGAAGAACTCATTACCCGTTCCACGCAAAGCATCTGTACTGGTAAGATTCAAGGCCTGGATAATCGCTATCAGGCAGGCAGCGAGAGCAGTCATCATGAACAGCGTAATCTTGACCCGCCTGACTGGAACGCCAACGTTGCGTGCAGCCTGAACATCGCCGCCGACACCAAAGATCCAGTTTCCAAACTTTGTACGTAGGAGCATCCACGTAGCAAGCGCGGCAAGCACCAGCCACCAGACGATCTCTATCGAAAAGTTGACTCCTCCAATCTGAATGTTGCTCGCGAAGATCGCAACGGCGGAGCTAAAGCCTGGTGCCGCGTCCAGCCCACCTACCTGTGTTCTTCCGGTGATCAGAGCAGTCAAACCGATCGTCAGACCACGGAGAATAAAGAGAGAGCTTAGCGTGACGATAAACGAGGGAAGATTGGTGCGTAGTACAACGTAAGCATTCAAGAAGCCGATCAAGAGCGCAAACAGAATTGCAACTACTATCGCAGCCCAGATATTCCAACCAAACTGAGTAGATAGAATTGCAATGAGCATTCCCGTGGCTCCTGTTGTGGAGCCGATCGACAGGTCGAATTCACCGCCAATCATCAAGAGCGCGACAGCTACTGCCACAATGCCAATATCTGCTGCAAGGTTCAGGTAGTTAGAGGTGCCACGTAGAGACAGAAAACCATTGTTGCCTGCAACGACGGCAAAAAAGATCCAGACGGCGATTGCTCCGGCGATTGCTCCCATTTCGGGACGAAGCAGAAGCCTGCGCAGGGGGTTCACCCGCGCTACTCGCTCGTCCTTGGTCGCCTGGGGGCCGGGTGTAGTTTTTTGAACTATACTCATATTCTCCCTCCGAGAGTAATAGACGGTACGTCAGTGCCAATTTCTTTCCTACTGTGGGGACGACGTTTACTACTTCCTGCGCTTCATTGCCATGCAGCTTCTCTATCCTTTTTCTTGAATTCGCATCTCTACATGACAATGAAGCGACATATACGATAAATCGAGTATTTAGCGTGTTCCCTGTTTCGATAACTGGATTACTCGTGCTGCGTTATCTTTCGTCACAAAACCAGGGCCGGTCATTAGTACCGGGTTAGCAATGGTGTTGAGATTCGTTCTGTAGAGCGTCATCAACACTATTGGCAGATACCCTTGCAGATATTGCTGCTGGTCGATGGCAAAGAGCATCGTGCCTTGCTCGATTGCTGTCAGCACATCTGGTGACAGGTCGAAGGTCGCAAGTTTGATCTGCCCAACTTTATTGACATCTTTTAGGGCCTTCAAAGCAGGCGCAGCGCCTGTAGGACCCAGTGCCATCATGCCATCAACGTCGGATTTGGATGTGAGTGCCGCCGAGATCGTTTGCTCTGACTGGGTCGGATTGTTGAGGTTCACAGGCAATACATCAACCTTCGCGCCAGCTTTTGTCATGGCATCAGTGAAGCCTTTACAACGTGCATCCAGGGCTGCATTGCCGACCTCTTGATTGATACAGAATGCATGTTTCACTCCAGCTGCTGCCATCTTCTGGCCACCACCCAGGCCTGCTTCATACTCGGTCTGCCCTATATGAACCAGCACACCTAGCTTTTGTGCAACATCACTACCTGAGTTGATCGAGATCACCGGGATACCAGCGGCTATAGCTCTCTGGATCGCAGGCCCTAATGCGTTTGCATCAGGAATAGAGACAACCAGCCCATCCGGCTTGGTTGCTACGGCTGAGTCGATGAGATGGGACATCGCAACCATGTCGAAGGTATTCGGGGCTTCATATTGGACATGGACACCCATATCTTTAGCTGCCTGGTCGACGCCATTCTTGACTACTGACCAGAATGGGTCCGATGCCTGACCATGCGTGATGACAAAAAAGTGAAGGCTAGAACGTGATGCGTTGCCGCTTGCTGCATTGCTGCCTGACGACTGATTGTTCGCTGTTCCTCCACCTCCACACGCTGCAAGGACGAAAAGTAGCATCACGAACGAGACAATGAGTTTGTAGGATCGGCGCATGTTGTTTGTTCTCCTTTGAAAATGATTGAGGTCTGCTCACAATAATTTGTGGACGACTCACATCGTCGGGAAACGAGCTTGCCACTGACACTCCGCGCATATGTTCCTGATGACCTCCTTTCGAGGAACATGCTACTCCCCCATTTCAGTGTTCAGTACTACGATCGGGAATGCCCCTTATCTCTCTAGAAAGTAGCGTTCCTGGCTC
>WNGD01002530.1_pt1 | contig 19012 bp, 16 predicted proteins | sample 5400671 | NCBI WGS metagenome assembly WNGD01 (sample SAMN13153369, study PRJNA577476) | soil metagenome | isolation source: 40 cm soil or saprolite under grassland replicate 2 | place: USA:California | collected 2016-06-15
TGCGGGGCGCGATACTCCTGGGCTCGTCGAAAGCTCCAGCCCGCTTGCGTGTTTACGGGCGGTGGAGGAGAAATTGCGCTGGCGGGAGATGCGCGGTCGGGTAAGTAATGGTCATGTGCGTCGTGGGGTGGGGATTGCACTTGCTTCGCATGGCAATCACCCAGGTGAGAGCAATGGTGATATAAGTACCGGTGGGGCTATTATCAAACTCAATGTCGATGGCTCATTTGATGTGTTCGCTGCGGCAAATGGAGGAGCCTCTACAACGCTGTTAGCGCAGGTGGCTGCTGAAGTACTGGGAGTGACCGTCGATGATATTCTTATGCATACCTCCGACACTTCTACGCTCCCCGTTGAGACGGGAGCAAGCGGTTCCGCGACTTTCTATATAAGCGGTGGCGCGGTGCAAAAGGCTGCTGAGCAGGTACGAAGACAATTGCTTAGCGTCGCCGGACGCATGTTGGGTGTGCTGCCCGAAGTCCTGAAGATCTCTGCTGGCGTCATCACCGCGCCCAACAGACAGAGCGTAACCATTACGCAGGTCGCCGAGTACGCGCTCTACGTTGAAAATCGCCATATTATGACGACTGCTTCCTGGAAGAGTCAGCATGTTCCACTTTCGTTTGCTGCCCAGGGCGTGGAGGTTGAGGTCGATACTGAGACCGGGGAAGTGCGTGTGCTCAAAACTATTACTGCCATTGATGCCGGGCGAGTGATGAATCCGCAGCTCATAGAGGGACAGGTCCAGGGGAGCACAACTCGGGGATTGAGTGCTGCTGTATGCGAAGAATTATTTTATGACCACAAAGGCTCTCCTCTCACTACCAACCTCAGTGAATACCGTCTCTTTAATGCATGCGATATGCCCGAAATGCAGACATATCTTATACAGACAGGCGCGCCCTCGAATCTCTTTGGTGCTAAAGCCATTGCCGAAATTCCCGCGCTTGGCATAGCTCCTGCCCTGGCGAATGCCGTTGCGGATGCACTGGGTGTGCGTGTACGTCAACTCCCCTTGACCCCGGAGCGTGTATTGCGCGCCATCCACTCACAGATGGTGAAAAGATAGCCTTCAAAATATATCGTAATTTTTTGTGGCACGACTGCCTGCATCGTGAAAGGAGCAATTTTCGTGATGCAGGTAATCTGTTTCATTAGAGTAAATTTCGTCCCTTCGCAAGTGCATATGCAGTAATCGTAAATTCATCAGTTATCTCGTTCTCACGAATCATACGCTCAAACTCTGATACAGGTGTTGGTAAGATTTCAGTGATAGCTTCATCTGTCTCAAACTCGCCGTAAGACTCAACATCTGCATAGAAGAAATCGTTGTATTCCGCAGCAGCTCCGGCATCTGGATATACATGACCAAGCGCTATCAGCCGAGAAACTTTTGCACCTATCTCTTCTTGAAGCTCTCTCTGTGCATTCTCTTCGCTAGAGGAATCTTTTATCCCGAACCCTCTTGGGATTTCGATATGCCAACTGCGAGTTGCATGCCGAAAATGACGAATCAGGAGGACTTGCTTTTGGTAGACAGGTAACACTATTACACCAGGTGTACCATCACTTACCATTCGAATATAAGTTCCCAATGATCCGTTAGGAAAGCGTACTGCATCACGAAGGATCATAGTGTACTGATCCTGAAAAAGCAATGCCGACCTGTGCCCACTCGACAGGTAGACCTTTTGCTTTAAGCCGTTGTTCCATCTGCGACTCAGCTTTCCGGATCTCTGCTTCGTTCAGCAGGATCTCAAAGCCTGCTCCATGAGGGTTTACGAAGAGCGTCGGGTTGTTCTTAGCAAAAGCAAAATAATCCTCTAATGTGCTCATACCTTGTCCTCTCTTTTAGAGATATTAGTAGTTCCGAGTAATCGCCGTTAGCTTCTCTTTGGGTCGGGTAGCTTCTTCTAGACACCTGCATAGTGACTCCTTATCTTTACTATTCGGTATCCAGGCAAAGCTTTTGAAATCCTTATCTTATTATATTACTTCGCATACAGTGTAAGTAGCCTCTTGCTCACCAATATACTTCGCTAACTGGTCTTAAGAGGTCAGTCTAAGTCTTCCTCTCTGCTCTTTTATGGAATGCTCTACGTTTAATCTGGATTTTTTTTGTACCTTATCGTGAGTACTAGATAAGTATAAGATAGGTATAGATATGTTGCACATGAAAAGGCTGTATGAAAGTGGCGGCGAGTTAAGAATTGTCTGAAGATTTACAATATCAGGGTTTATTCTGCTAGATTTTGCTAAAAATAGTCCACGAAAATTCAACAATACTGTCCGCTGTAGCGTTTATTGAAAATGGAAAGATACCAGGGGAGTATTTCTGGTGCAGATGGCGCTTTACTACATCAATTATGTCAATGTGGTTGTAAGAAGTAGATAATACTTTTTAACATTTTATTTACTATTTGATTACAATTTGTTAATACTATATATTTATCATGAGAGCATATATGATTTTTCCCGACAGGAGCATGTATGGAAATTGAACGCGATATCGTTATGTCTTCTTTGGGGGCAGCGGAGGTTGCTCGTTCCTTCCCAAGGAAGTTCAGGCGTTGGTTCTCAACCGGACAGGCGTATTTGTATCTACTTCCAGTCTTCATCATTCTAGGGATATTTTCGTATTTGCCATCCGTCTTTGTATTTTACATGAGTCTGTTTAAATGGAACTTCCTGACGCAAGGAGATCAGCCGTTTGTTGGCCTTAGCAATTACCAATTTTTGCTGCATGATCCGGATTTCTGGCAATCTTTGCGTGTAACGCTGCTCTATGTACTTATTTCGGTGCCATTGAATCTCTTTCTTGCGCTCTTCCTGGCGCTGTTACTGATGTCGGGAATCCGCGCTAAAGCGTTCTGGCGCCTGGCAATATTTGCTCCCTTTATTACTCCCATGGTGGCAACAACGTCGATCTGGTACTGGATGTTCGACAACTATCACGGGTTTTTTAATGGTATCTTGCACCTTGTACATCTAAAGCCTATCGACTGGCTGGGAGATCCACACTGGACGCTGCTCGGCATCATTTTCTACACGATCTGGAAGGGGGTTGGCTTTAGCACTGTACTGTTTATGGCCGGTCTGACGAATGTCTCTCCTTCTCTGGGCGAGGCCGCGCGGGTTGATGGCGCGAACTCCTGGCAGAGCTTCCGCCATATCACCTGGCCGCTGATTATGCCAATCACCATTGTCGTACTGCTGCTCAGTACGATCGATGCTTTCAAGATGTTCCAGCCGGTCTTCCTCTTTGTAGGTGCAGGCGGCGGTGCGCTTAATGCAGCACGCACTCTAGGCCTTTATCTGTTCTCGTCGGCCTTTTCTACGAACTCGCATGCAGGACTGGGAGCCGCCATCGGCGTCATCATTTTCCTGCTTGTCTTTACCATTTCGGCCTCACAATTGATCTTTACCCGGCGTTATACAAACGACGTCGGTTACTAGTAATGGAGCAAGATATGTCTGGCGCGAGTATACAATCTCGATCGCATTCATGGCGTCGGTATTTCAAGTCTCGTTTCGTTATACGCTATGTTATTGTGGCGATTGCAGCGATCTTTGCGCTCTTTCCACTGTACTGGATCTTCGTGACCTCGTTACTCACGAATAGAGATGCATTTGATGTTGTTCCGCACGCTCTTCCAGATTGGCAGTGGGAAAACTATGTGCGTGCCTGGAATCTTGCTCCCTGGCTACAATACTTTGTGAATAGCATCTTTGTTGCCGCGTGTACGATTGCTCTGGCAGTCATAACCTCGCTGCTGGCTGGCTACGCGTTTGGCACTATGAAGTTTCCTGGACGCAACGTTCTCTTTCTCGCTATTTTAGCATTGATTATGATTCCCGGTGAGGCCACGCTTATTCCAAGTTACTTGATCGTCTCTACGCTTGGCTGGATCGATTCGTATCAGGCACAGATCATTCCCTTTGGTGTCAGCATTTCGGGCATTTTCTTGCTACGCCAGTTTTTTCTCTCGCTCCCCCCATCGTTGTGGGAAGCGGCTCAACTTGATGGTTGTTCCCGTTTCGGCTTTCTACGCCGCGTAGCAGCGCCGCTCGCACGACCCGCGCTGGCTGTTGTTGCGCTGCAAATCTTCATTGGAAGCTGGAATGCCTTCCTCTGGCCCTACCTGGTGACCAGTTCGGATGCCTTCCGACCAATCGAAGTTGGTTTGCAAGCTTTCAATAGTGCTGAGGGAACCGATGCGACAGGACTGGCTGCCGCCGCCGCATTCACGACGTTGCCAGTCCTGATAGTCTTTCTCATTGCCCAGAAGCAATTCATCGAAGGCATTTCGGTGGGTGCTACGAAGGGCTAGTTATTACAACGTCCTTATTTTTTAGTGCAGTACCCTCAAACGGGTCAAAAAAAGCATTCAAGATGAACCGGCTCTTCGCATGCTTTTGTATACATGGGAAAGCCAAAAAAGTCAACTGAATTAGTATCAGGATGAAGGAAAGGAATCATATGCATCGCAAATCGTATGGTCTGGGAGCCGTTATCGTCATGATAACGATGTTGCTCCTCTCCGCCTGTGGCGGTTCGTCTGGGAGTACAACTGCCAGCAATTCAAGCCTGGGACCAGGCGAACTCGACTCGAACAAGCAGTATAACGTGAGCTTCTGGGAGGCTTTTGCTACTGGTGCCAACAAAACTACATTGGAAGAACTTACACAGCAGTATATGAAGGCACGTCCGAACGTTAAAGTGTCCTTACAAGCATACGACTCGTATCCTACGCTTAAGACAAAGCTAACTGCGGCCATTGCTGCTGGCAAGCCTCCCACTATCTCGCAGGTCTATGAGGAATGGGCGACCCAGTTCCAGCGGTCCAGCGCCATCATTTCGCTTGAGCCTTTCATTAAGGGCAAAAATGGTTTGAGCCAGAAAGATCTTGCTGACTTCTACCCAACGATGCTGAAAGATGGGCAGATCAATGGCACACAGTATATGCTGCCTTTCAACAAGAGCGTGATCGTACTTTACTACAATGCGAACGTCTTGCAGAAGCTTGGCCTGACGCCTCCAACGACGGTGGATGATCTGGTAAATAACCTGACCAGAGCTACAAAGGCCGATGGTTCCCAGTGGGGCCTCTCCTACACACCAGACGTTGATGGCTGGTCGATCCTTTACAAATCTCTCGGCGGTGGCGATTTCGTCTCGGCGGATGGTAAAAACGCGGATTTTGGCAATAGCACGAACGCGCCTTTCGCAACAAAGGCTCTCTCGGTCCTCGCTCCATTGGTGAAGGCTGGAGCTGTCCACGTAACCAAAGGCTTTAACTGGCAAAACGATTTTGTCTCGCAGAAGTCGGTCTTTGCTCTCAGCACAATTGCGAGCTATCCCTTCCTCAATAATCTGGTCAAGGGATCTTTCTCTTTCAACGAAGCTCCTGTCCCTGCTGGCTCTGCTGGTCAATTCACCACGCTCTTTGGTACCAACCTGGCTATGTATTCAAAGGTTGATGCCGATGCACAGTCTGCTGCCTGGGATTACATGAAGTTCCTCACGAACACTGATGCTGATGCTACCTTTGTGCAGAAAACTGGTTATATGCCTGTGCGCCAGTCAGCTTATAATAGTACGGCGCTTCAGAGCTATTATAGCAAGAATCCTGTGCGTAAGGTTGGACCGCAAACCATTAATTATGGCTTTGTTGCATCAACCTATCCTGCATGGGATCAATGCCGTGATATCATCAGTAACAATTTTACCAGTGTTCTGACCGGTCAGACTACTGCGGATGCAGCGCTGGCTAAGATGACGCAAAGCTGCAATTCTGTCCTATCTCAAGGATAAAAATTAGAAACGAACGACTGGCTGTGATGGCACCATTCTCAACGTAATGGTGCCATCTTTAATAATACTCATTTTTAGGAATAGCCGTCCCGATCATTCCCTGCTATAATGCACATTGGAAAAAGCTAATTTAGCCAGATAGAGGGGAGTCGGTCATGGCCCGGCGCTTTCGTCCAGGGAGCACACCAGCGGAAAATCTGCGCGTTATTTCGCGCGCGCTTCCCTGGAAACTTTTGTTGCTTTTACCTTTGATTATTGCTGTGGCTATTCCAACATACCTGTTTGGTTCACGCCTCGGCAACCAGGTTTTACCATCTATCACGAGTCTTTTTAATACCATATCGGCCTCTGCACCATCACCTACAGCGACGCCACCACCGGCCTTTCCTGCACTCTTGCCGCGCACCGGAACAATCCTCTATACGGCACAAAATGGCGATTCGTGCGACTCTATTCTGGCGTTTCAGATGCGTATGAATGACGCCGGACAGGTCTTTAGCGACGTGAAACCGGAAACGGTGAAGGCATTGAATGCTACTCTGGGCCGGAATTGCCACGCGCTACAACCTGGCATGACCCTGCCGCTGTCACCCCATTATCCCTTGATCGCTTTTGGGGGAATAGTGCTCAAGATAGAGTCGTCAACGCCTCAACAGGTATTGCCCACCCCTCTTATCAACGTACCTACACAGCAGCTTGGTCCCGACTGTTCCGGTGGCTGTAATCTGACTGTACGCCTGGCACCCAATGTACAGATCCATCTCATTGTACAGACAACACTGGACCTTCATCCTGGTGCCTGGATCTGGGCCCAGGCCATGCTTGCGCGCAAACATATTCGCGGCTTTGATGCCTACCCCTATGCCGATCCGGGCGCTTCTCTCAATGGCATGTCGTTGCGCGCCTGCGATTTCCAGGTCGGCAGTACGCACGATGATAACTCGCTTTCTTGCGACCAGCTTTCGCCCAATACAATCGATGATGATAACGGTGCCTGGCTCCTTGGAGTTACGGGCCCCAGCGCGCTTGATCACTGGGGCTACCATCTGAAACTTTCTTCGGGTACACAGGTGTTGCTCTGGCTCTCAGCACAAAATGGAGACTTGAAGTTTCATCCAGGTAATCCTGTGTATCGCTATGATGATAGATCAGGCCATTATGTAAAAGTGTAAAGTAGCCCATGTTGACCCGTAGAGGCATGCCTTGCGTGTGCCGGGTGGGTGTGCCGTGTGGGTGTGCCGGGTGGCTCGGGAGGAGTTTCCTGATGCCCAACAGTGGGTTTCCCACGCACGCGGCACACGCAAGGCATGCCTCTACGGGACGTTTGAAGCGCTCTGTTCGATATGGCGACGAAAAAAAGCAACAAAAGCGTAATGAGATCGTTTTATATCTTGTAGACATAATAGGAGCAGCATATATCTGCTTGCCGTCACTGGCTGGAGACAACTTATGGTAGACCTGGAGGGGAAGACCCTTGACCGCTATGAATTGCGGCAACTGATTGGTCGTGGTGGTATGGCTGATGTGTACCTGGCCTATGATCCTCATTTTGAGCGCGACGTTGCGATCAAGGTATTCAAGCGTGAGGATGATGAGATGCTCAGGCGCTTTATTCGCGAGGCGCGCTTGATGGCCTCATTGCACAATCCTCATCTCATGCCCATCTATGATACGGGCGAAATGGCAGTGGATGGTATTCATCGATATTACATTGTGATGCCTGTAATGAATGATGGAACATTGCGTGCGCGCATTCGACGTGCGCCGCTCACTCTGGCTCAGACCTGCCGTTACCTGCTCGATATTGCCTCTGCCCTCGATTACGTTCACTCGCAGGGGATTATCCACCGCGATATTAAGTCTTCGAATGTGTTGCTCAATTCTGATGGCGGCTGCTATCTCTCTGATTTTGGTATCGCACGTACCGCGACCGATGCAACGCAACTCACCAGTACCGGAAATGTGCTTGGAACCGTCGATTATATAGCCCCTGAACTTTTTGAGCCGCACCATAAAGCTGATGCTCTTAGTGATCTCTACTCTTTAGGTGTGTTGCTTTTCGAGATGGTGACGGGGCGCTTACCATTCTCAGGCGATACCCAGATTGCGGTTGTAGCAATGCATGTCGGCAAGCATCCGCCATTGCCACATACCTTTGTGCCGGACCTTCCGCCGCAGGTTGAGCGTATCATGTTGCGCTCATTGGAGAAAGATCCGTCATTACGTTATCAAAGTGCGACCGAACTGGCCAATGCATTTTGTAGCGCCGTCAGCGCGCCTCGCACACGTGATCTCCGTAACATGGATAGCTCGCCTGTGTGGGGCGATGAGAAGACTGTTGTACAGACGACGCGTGATGAGCCTCTGGTATTGCCACCTGTTCCCGCAACCCCTCGTGTGACAGAATCCGCACCCGCAACACGTGCTACCGGAGCCTATTCTCCCTATGCACCATCTGAATATCCACAACAGGCTCCACAAATAGCGAGTCAGAGAAATCGTACCTCATCCGCGAGCAAACGTGGTCGTATTGTGGCTATATTGGCATTGCTGGCGTTACTGGTAGTCGCTGTACCAATGATCATCTATGCTGCAACTCATCCTTCAAGGAATAATCCTTCTCCTACTCCAACTACAACGACTGCCTCCACTCCAACGCCTGATCTGACTGCCACTACCCAGATAGCGGGTGCCACAGCTACCGCCCAGGCGGCGAAAAATGCTACAGCTACGGCTCAGGCAGCGGTGACAGCCACAGCCCAGGCGGCGAAAAATGCTACGGCTACGGCTGTCGTTGCTCCAACTGCTACCGCACGAGCCCAGGTCACCGCGACTGCTGGCGTTATCCAGACCGTTACGGCTGGTACTGCCAGCTATATAGACCCTTTGACCGATCCTAACAATCCTGCCACGCAGAAGGCGAAATGGGACTCTGATACTACTCATTGTGTGTTCGAAGCGAATGGGTATCATGTGCTTCAGAAAGCATCCAATCTAGGCGATCTTTTGAAGGGTTGTATTGAGACTGGTAATACGTATGCTAATATAGCTGCTTCGGTTGATATTACCATTGTAAGTGGACATTCGGGAGGCATCTTTTTCCGTACCAACAACCAGGGAATAGGTGGTGCCTATGCTGGTTATCTGTTTGAGGTAGATAGTCAGGGCCATTATAGGATATCGCGTTCCAGCAATTTTAGCCTGCCTGTTGCAACGGTTGCGCTGCAAGACTGGACTGCTTCACCTGCTTTAAGGCCTGGCGACAACATAAAAAATACATTGCAAATATGGGCAAACGGTGGGATGCTGGACCTTTACGCGAATAACGTGTTTTTGAAGGAAGTGCAAGATCCAACGTTTATGACCGGCAATATTGCTTTGCTTGCCACGACAACAAACAGTGGCACGGACGCTGACGTCTTCTACACGAATCTGCAGGTCTTCCCCAAGTGAGTAAGCTAGAAAAAAGGCGTCTATTCTAATTCATCGTGTCTATGTTCGCGTTTTTGTGGTGGAATAAGCTTATGTTCAACAGCAAAGGCTGCGGCTTCGCTGCGCCGTGAGAGTCCTAACTTCTCCAGGATATGACTGACATGGTTGCGCGCGGTTTTCTCTGTGACGGACAGGCTATCAGCGATCTGCTTATTCGTATAGCCTCGTGCAACCAGAGCTAACACCTCGCGTTCACGCTCGGTAAGTTCTTCGCCGGGAAGGTGCTCTATCCCACTTGCCAGTGTTGTCATACGCGTTCTGGCTCGCTGAGCTGCATCAGGATCGAGTAGTGATTGACCGCCTGCCACGCTGCGGATCGCTTTGAGGAGTTCCGCCCGGCTCACATTTTTTAAGAGATAGCCGCTGGCTCCTGCCACAATCGAGGCTAAAACCGCTTCCTCGTCTGTGTAGGAAGTGATCATCAGGATAAAGACATTGGGATGGGCGCTCTTGATCTCGCGACATGCCTCGATGCCGTTCATTTTCGGCATACGCACATCCATCAAAATTACCTGTGGATCCAGGACACTCGTTTTCGCCAGTGCTTCGGCACCATTGCTTGCCTCGCCTACAACATTGATATCCGCTTCCAGTTCAAATGCGGCGCGCATGCCCAGTCGTACCACTTCGTGGTCGTCTACTATCATAAGCCGTATCTTTGCCATCCTGGTCTCCTCCGGCACCCGCCAGGGATGCCTCTACTATACAGGTATCCACGCATGTATTTTGACACCGCCTTCTGGCATCTCGACCAGCTCAAATGTCCCTCCCAGTTCTTCGGCGCGGTCACGCATGCCTCGTAAGCCGTGCCCGGAGTAGATGCGCTGGCGTTCACCGTTCATCGAGAGATCGTAACTGTAATAGGCCGCTTGCAGCCCACGTCCGTTATCACAGACCTCAACGTCTATTCCATCAGGCTTATACGTCAGGTTCACCCATAATTGAGTTGGATCAGCGTGCTTATAGGCATTGGTAAGAGCTTCCTGCACAATACGGAAGATAGCCGCGCCGACCAGAGCTTGCCTGCGTGCACCCTTCTTATCGTCATCTACACTTTTTTCTGTGCCCTTCACCTCTAGACGTACCGGTAGATCGCTAATGGTCTCGAACTCGCGCAACTGGTTGGTCAGCATCTGTGTCAAGTTCATGGCCCCACTCATTAAAGGCTTTAAAGAAAACATATAATTGCGCGTTTCCCATAGTGCCTGCTTAGAAATCGTTACTAATTTATCCAGACGTTCCGCCAGGGGCGTCACCAGTTCCGCGTCTTCTTCCGACGCTTCAACAATACGCTGTGCCTGTGTCGCGCACGTCTCTGCGTTGAGGCTCAACATGTAGATGGTCTGGGCAATGCCGTCGTGAATTTCGCGTGCAATGCGTGTCCGTTCAGCCGTTGCTGCTAGCTGTACCGTCTGTTCTGTCAGACGAATATTGTCGAGCGCAATGAGTAATTGTGTTCCTGCAGTAGACAGAAATTCTTCTTGCTTACTGTCAAAGGCTGTTCTACGCAGATTCTCAGCTCCCAGGATCATCTGTACCTGCCCATCCTTAAAGAATGGCATATAGAGGCGTGCATATCCTTCTCGCGGATCGGATGCGCCCTTCAATGGCTCAAAGGTGATCAGTTTTTTTCCTGACTGTAGGAGCTGTTTGAGCAGTGCCTCATCCATATCTGGCATCTTTGGTTCGGGCACGGGGATATCCACATTGATGCAGATTTCGATCTCTAGCAATGAGGAAGATGTATCTCCAGTTTTTAGCCTCGTACCATCATCCTGCTCTTCGTTTGAGGGCGTATTTACCAGAGCCAGTACCAGGCGTTGAAAATGTCCTCCGCTGCGGATCGCCTCGGCGCTTTTTTGTAAGAGGAGCGGCTTGTCATTGATATGTCGTAATATGATGCCGCCTATGTCTCGCAGTGCTTTTTCCCGGCGTCCGTTCATCTGTACCTGTTTTTTGCTACTGGTTATATTTCCGAGCAGTGATACAACGTACCCTGCCAGGATAGCGGCTAAAGGGGCATCAATCAGTGACCCTGCGATATCTATAATGTTAGCATGGTAAGGGGGACCGCCCGGAGCGGGGATCACGGCTCCTAATATCACAAACAAGTCGTACCCAATGGCTGCGGCTAATCCACCCTTATAACGATAAGCAAACGCTGCTGCAAATGCCGTTGAAAACCCGTAGCGGTAAAATGGCGACCCTACACCAAAATTTGGAGTCATGCCAAATGGTCCGCTGTAGTACATGATCAGGCCACAGATGACCACATCCATGCTATAGATTGCGATATCCGAATAGGCGTTACGTGTGCGTACAAGTGGGGACGGAATAGGCGGCTCTTCCCCTTCCGCCGGAGCTCGCTGTGGTTGCTGTCGCAAGCTACGCAATATATTCAATACACCAAAACGTGGTAGTATTACCTGCAATACAGGCGCATACAGCGTCACTACGAGTGTCTGGAGGAATGCTATGATCAGGAGATAGAGACATGTATGGTAAACAGGGGAAACTTTATATGTTGGTCCAGATCCCAGAATAACGACCAGCGCATACAACCATGTAACCCAACGCCAGATGAGGAAAAAATAGCCAGGCGTATTGCGCAAACGGCGTAACGTTGTGTCCGGGAACGCCTTATAATTTTTCTTGGATAGGCTCATTGCTTTTATGCTTCCCAGGGATATCAAGGCACACTCTTTATATGCTTCAACTTGTATGAGTATGCACTGTTTTATCAATGCTGTCAATCTCGTATTGAAAATTTGCCCGCGTTGACCCGTAGAGGCATGCCTTGCGTGTGCCGTGCGAGCGGGCGCAGCTCGCGAAGAGTCTGTTACGGGAGCGACCCGGCACACGCAAGGCATGCCTCTACGGGGTGTTTGAAGCGCCCTGGTGAAATTGGCAACGATGATGAGGAAGTAATCCGTAAACGGGGATTCTCTCGTACGTGTAAATGTGATGTAGGTGACAATGGATGTGATATCTTTCACTGGCAAACAGAGACAATTCTGTGGTATGGTATGAGTACACAACAGATTTCCGCTTAAAGGAGTCTGGCAAAGAAGAGATTCGTGGATCTTCTATGTGTGCAGGAACCCGAGTAGTCGGATGAAAAGTGTAGTTGTGCCCTAGTAGAGAAGGGACGGTAATAGTCGTGAAAAAAGCCGAAGGTAAACGTGCATCGTTGTTGGCAAATCTGGGCGATCTCAACCGGCCTTTGCGTGTTCGACCTGTACGCTATATGGCACGTGAATGGTGGGCTGTTGATGCTGAAGATATATGGCCAGGAATGGTAATGGATCTGCGACGCCTGGGATTCGAGTCGGTGGCCATGGGAGATGAGGTGCTGGTACGTGAAGGGGCGGCCTATGAGCCTCAAATGGTGGGTCCCAATGCACCAACAGGCTTAAAACCTTTCCCGACCATCAATCCAACCATCCAGATCCGTAAAGAATCATACTCACCTGATTATTCGGATCTAACCTATCTGGATGAGTACGACGACGACGATGAGGAAGACGACGAGCTGGAGCCTGAAGACCTGGACAAAGCCGAGTAGTCTGTCCAGGTCTCTAAATATATAAAGTAAGCATATGCTGCGTGAAACCCTTTGAGGTATTTACTTCAAAGGGTTTTATGTTTTTTGGAGTCGCTCTAAGTGAGTGCGAACATAGTTGCTAATTCTTGTTATTCTGCTATAATGAAAATATGATGGTGTCTAACCAATAAAATTTGTCAAGGAGCGATATATGCAGAAGGACCTCCAGCCGGAAAATCAAACAGAGCCGACTCTAACTGACGATAGTACTGTCCTGCAGTCCAGTCTCTTTGGCGCTCCAATCGTGATTGCGGAACCCGCCGACCCGTTGGAGACGCCTTTTCCTCCACTCGTTCGTACCAATCCGCTTACTGATCAATCCAGCCTCGCTGCTTGCGCTCTTCCTTATCGGCAAGAACTGCTGTTACGTGGCAAGTCGAACTATACTGTGACCTGCTTTCTCTCAGATCTCAAGATGTTTGGTGACTACCATGGGCATGATACTCCGGTTGGACGTATCACGAAAGAGCATCTGACAGACTGGTTGATGAAGCTGAAATTTGGTACGCAGGGCCAGGCTCCTGCCCCTAAGACGATGGCACGCCGTGTCACCTTCTTGAAGAATTTCTTTTCCTGGCTCGCTCGTGAGGGGGTGATTAAAGAAGATCCAGCGGCAAGTTTAACGCTAGAACGTCCATTGCCACCATTACCAGAATTGTTGTTTGCAGACGAAATACGACGTTTACTTGCTGCCGCTGCCGAGGATCCGCGCTGCCATTGTCTCGTCTATCTCATTCTGTATGCGGGCTTGAAAAAAGAAGAAGTGATGGGATTAAAGATACAGCATGTCGATCTCTCTGAGCCGCAGATGCCGATGGTAACTGTACACTTCGCCCCTACAACCGGTAAGCAGCATCGCGAACGAAGACTTACTCTGCCTGCCGAGTTTACGAGCATCTTTCAGGCCTATCGAACGCGCTATAAGCCTGTTGACGCGGTTTTCGAGTGCACTGATCGCAACCTGAACTATATTCTGGCCCGAGTTGTAAAGGCTGCTGACATCAAGAAACGTGTGACGTTGCAGTTGTTGCGCGACACATTTGCCGTACAGCAACTTCAGGCTGGCGTTACGTTTGATGCGTTACGTGAGAAGCTTGGTTTGTCCGACGAGGCATGGCTAGAATCCAAAGAAAAGTATCGTCGTCTTGCCTTCCCGAAGTAAGGAAATAGATAGTCCGTAAAAACTTCCCTGCCCCCGTCGGCATCTCTATTGCGGCCTCGGGGGCATTTGCATTGGTGGCTGTTGGACAAACACGAACTGCTGTTTGCGCTTTAAGGCATTATTTAAGAGCACTGCGTTGACAATGATAGCTGCAATCATCATTGGACCCAGGCAGAGAAGACCAACGCCCAGAGTGAGCAGCGTGCCTGCTATTATAAGAGGCCAGTAAAGAACGAAACTACAGATCAAGAGAATGACCCCGGTTGTTGTTTCGCCTGCCATCAGCCAACCGACTCCAAAGATGCCAAAAAGTGAGAGGATTATTTCTGCTATAAGCGCACCATCGTTTTTCCCACCCCCTGGCATATTATTGATGACAGTTACATTAATGCCGGGCGCATATCCTGGATTAGCATTATAAGGTGGCGGCGCATAGCCATAATTTGGCTGCGGAGGTATGTAGCCCTGATATCCCTGGTTTGCCTGTTGTCCATCAGGACGTGGTGGAGCATAGCCTCTTTCATACCCTCCCAGATTACCTTGCGGATAGGACCCATATCCAGTGGGAGGCTGCTTTGCAGAAGCGGCCTGAGTTGTGAGAGTGCCACAGATGGGACAGATAGCTGCATTATCAGCCATGTCGTTCCCACAGCGTTCGCAAATCATGATGACAAAATCCTTTATTATAGATGTGTTGATAAATCTATCTTATGAACTCTACTAATGGAACCTTACGTGCATCATACCATGCCCGATACTCTGCCACGATCATACTATGTTTATGCTCCACCCAGACTGGCTATTGCTTACCTCAATAGTACCTTCCACTGCGGTCTGTATAATTTGTGAGGCTTGCCATCTACCATCTCTGGTTAGCGCTGAGACTGGACCTATGGCCTGTATACCGGTCTTGCGTTGTTTGGCGCTCAGCGCGGCAGGTGTCAACAGGAGATCTGTAGGGTTTGATCTTTGTAACACGCTGCTAAGCTCCTCAGGGAAAGATGTCCTTGCCTCCTCTACCATCTGTACGACCTCGGCTTGTAAATAGGAAGTGTCAATATCGTTCAACAGCCCGGTCAGTGCATACCTGCTCTGCGCGCTTGCACCTAACAGGAGGAGACGTAATCCTGGCATTGTGATACGGACAATCAGTCCGTTATCACGTACTTCATCGCCTCCTTTATGTAATGGCAAGCCGGGCCAGAGTATCTGCAATGAGAGAAATATGCCTATGTTAATGCTCATGCCCTGGTTGGCGGCAAGGTAACGAAAGTTTCGCTCACTAATTGTACGTCGCCAGAGCGTATAAGTTGTACCTGGATGTAGCATCCCTCCATCGAGAACCTCTCTTATTTCGTAACGTTGTACGATATCCAGTAGACCATTGAGATGATCTTGTCTGGGTGTTGTTAACAGAACCGCGTCGAGCGAGCGTTGCCAGGATGGTAGCCGACTATCCAGTTCCTGCGCTAATGAAGTTGCGTCCAACCCGCCATCGATCAGGATTGATCCTCTTCGTTATTACTTGTCGTAATAATGTCGATATCAACGAGGTCTTCCTCTAGGAACGGTAAGAATGTATCGTTGTCTGTCCAGATGATGGACCCCCTTCTCGTATTTTCAGCCTCGATGCCGTGTCGCTTCATGAAAGCACGGTCATTTACCGCTAGGAAGTTGGCTGCGGGGTCACTTGGGCTGTATTGTTCGCTGCGTACATTCCGTTTGATTTTATTCCTTTGCGCGTATGCGATTATAGCGTGCCATGCACGGTTAGGCAGTTTCTCCAAAATCTCGTCTGCTTTACTGTATGGGTACATCTCCCTTAAAACTTGCTTTTCCTCCGGTTGCCAATATGAGTTGGAGGAACCTGGAAGCCACAGGTATCCAGTATCGGCGGTAGGTAACTCTGGGCTTCTCCATATAATCTCCACCTTGAGCCAGTTTGGGGTTTCCCGCGAGATAATTACATGGTCAACTACCAGTCGTATAACTCTTCGTTTCTTTTCAATGGTATACACATTCCATTTCTCCAGCACATGATCTAAGAGCTCTCTGCTCTCGGCTTTTTCATTTTGCCTCGTTTCTATTTCTTTTTTTCTTTTTTCTAGCTCCTTTTGGGTCTTTCGCAATCCTGCTAAATCTTTTCCGTATTCCCTGAGCGTGTCATCATCAAGATCATAACCTCCACGTACTAGGCGGTCCAAGTGAATGATTTTAGGTTGTATGATAGCTAACTGTTTATCTATCGCTTGCGTGCTCGGTGGTTCCTCTTTTATTGCTTCCTCCTCCTGTAGGCGTTCGTAAATTGTCGCGCCCACTTCCCTTCCCTCCATCTCCATTTGCCACGCTGTTATGTACTCAAACATCTTTTCTACCACCTTTGCATCTAAAAGCGAGGCATCGACGTTAGTACTATAGCGTTTTTGAAATGTGTTACCTACGAGAATCTGTATTGCATAGTTTTCTTTATACTTTCCTGTGTCTTTATCATGCATCTTGACACAGTATACTGGACCATTTGGATTTTTAAGAATACCGTTCATTTTTAGTAATGCCACTGACGGTATTTTTCCCTCCTGATCGTAGCGTACTACTGCCTCGTGCGCATCGTTGATCTCCCCGTCTATGGTAACGGGGCTTAAACGCTTGAATGCATACCAAAAGTCTTCTTCGTCAACGATGGGTGGGTGATTAATGATTGGGAGCCCGTCCTGACCTCTGAGGACTTGATTCTTGTATTTCCAATAACCAATGTAGGTAACGTTTGTGAGCATGTAAATTAAGGCACTATAGCCTCCTATACTGAACCCTCCGTTTTTCACCTTGAGTTTATTGAAAGGTGCTTTGACGCCTGCTTCATAAGGTGGGAAGACGTAGGGCATGGTCTCTAGCTCTTTTCCGAGTTGAAAGATGCTCCCCCCCAATTCTTTGAATCGCTTGAAAAGCCACCGTATGATATATGCGTGCGGCTCATAAACGATGAAGCGATTATAGTTGGGATTAGGTAGCCCGTTTTCCAGGAACTTCTGCCTGTCTAATATGTACCCTATTGCTACAGATCCGGCATAAAACTGTCCCCGACGCCCTACGCGGTCTCGCATGTCGTGCATATATCCTATCTGGTCTTTGATAAAACGGGCGGCTATTTGGCATTGCATCCTGAACTGATCCATATCGTATGGATTACGCCTGAAGTCATAGCGGTATGAACGCGTAACTACAATTACGTCATGGTCGTAGCAAGCCTTGATAAAGGTGTCAGGCCCGATCATGAACTCGTCACGGAATAACCTGGACTCATTCCAGGTAAAAATTGTTTTGAAGGTGCCATTGTACACTCCTTCCAGAAGTGTATTTAATCCTGGTCGTTCATCAATGCGTAGTCTACCCGATACGCCGCGCTTTCCCTCGCCTTCGATGAAAACGGTTATTAGGCCGTCTGTCCATCCAAGCTGATATACTCTGTCGAGTTGATCCTTTGTCTGGGCCTCTGAACTCTCGCGATTTTCCACTGTTTGCTTTGTGGTGCTCTGGCGCGCCTGGATCGCACATGGTTGATCGTTACGCCAGGTACGTTGCTGTTCCCATGTGAGTTGTAACTGATCTTTTGTCTCGTTTGGGCTTACTGGCTTAAAAGTAAACTTCTTACGCTTGGTCATACTCTTCTCCTTGCTTTAAGTGAGTATAAGTAATAAAGTTCTCGTCACTGCGTATCATACTAACATTACTTATGTTTTTCAATCGTCAGTTTGCTCTAGAGCGGGCTCTATGAGACGCTTCGACGGTGGTTGCTATAGAGGAAATGGCGCTAGCCTTCAAAATTCCGCGTTAGCGGTTCCTCTCGTGCATGTCGTTATGGGTGCAGGGTTCCCGTAGCGACATGCGCGGGGGTAGGGCGTGGGCAACGCTGCGGCGTTCATCAAGCATCCCTGTCTGCTGCGGTCGAGGCCAAACGTACCACGAGTACACTGTTGGGGTTGGCGGCGTTCCGCTAGGATGGCGTACTACCTTGACCGATGGGCTATACTCGGAGAGCGAGACGAGCGGGGCTTCTGTTCTTGTCATCAATGCAGTACCCCCGCTCGTCTCGGCCCGTAGGGCTATAGCCTGTCGAGTCAAGGTGGAGACGCCAAGCCGCCTTGCAGGATGTTCGGGTGGGCGCTCGCCTTCCATTTCCGCGTCGCGATTCCTTCCTCATAGGGCTATCCTACATAGACGACAATCACACGAATATGTTGTGTATCCGTGGGGATGGTGGCGCTACTCACCGACACACTTTGTATTCCTGGGATGTGTAAGACTGCATTGGTTGCCTGAGCCTTACTTTTTCCTGCAATCAGTGTTTTGATGCCCTGCTGCTGCTGCTGGCTGACTTGATAGGCATAGCTCTGTGCCATCGTGACGTGCAGTTGTGTCCGACGATGGTCCTGTGAGGTCGCCTGGGTGATGGTGCTCTGGACCTGCCCAATGGGGAGATAGCCATCTCCGGCCTGTTGGGTAGCGATCTGCGTGAGACGGCTTTGATAGGCGTGCGTGCTATAGGTCATTCCTGTACACGTCTCGCTCACCGTGATTTGGACCTGGGTTGCTTCCTCTCCTGGCTGGTGATCGGGCTTCACACTCTGTTGACAAGGCAAGGGCGTAATCAGCGTTTCATCCGTGTGAACCTGCGTCTGCAATGCGGCTTGGACGCTCTGGTTCACGCTCGTTTTCAGACTGTTTCCGACGGTGCTAATATCTTGCGGGGTGACGGTCTGATAGTCGCGTGCGAGCGTTCCACCCGTAAAGGGACCATTGACGGCGGACACATTCAGGCGGCAACAGGGGCCGTAGATGTCTCCGCCTGCAATGTTGCCTGCTGGTCCGGTGAGAACGGCGTGCGCGGCGACGGTGGTTTGTCCAAAGATGGGATAGCTGGCGGCGGCAATGATGGCGTCCT
>WNGD01002531.1_pt1 | contig 19008 bp, 20 predicted proteins | sample 5400671 | NCBI WGS metagenome assembly WNGD01 (sample SAMN13153369, study PRJNA577476) | soil metagenome | isolation source: 40 cm soil or saprolite under grassland replicate 2 | place: USA:California | collected 2016-06-15
TCATCTTCGTAATCGGCGGACTCTCGGGCGTATTCAACTCATCATTGGCCCTCGACATCGCGCTTAGAGGCACTTACTTTGTTGTGGGTCACTTTCACTACGTGATGGTTGGGGCATCCGAATTTGGCTTGTTTGCAGGGATCTATTATTGGCTCCCGAAGATGACAGGAAGAATGTATAATGAGAACCTGGGAAAGACTCACTTCATTCTATCTTTCGTTGGGTTCAATCTCCTATTCTTCCCAATGTTCTACCTGCAAGACATGCCCAGACGCATCGTCACGTATACCGCGGACACAGGATGGGGACCATTCAACTTCCTCTCCAGCGTTGGTGCCTTCATCTTCATCCCATCACAATTACTCCTTGTCGTCAACATGATCATGACGCTGAGAGGTCCTCGCGCGCCCGCGAACCCATGGAACTCGACGGACAGAGAATGGTCCACCGAGACGACGATGCACCCTTCGACAGAGCTAGGCAATGGCCTGGGAAATGGTATGACGCATTCATCGCCAGAAACGGCCCACGAGACATCTCCCCTCAGCACCAAGCCCGTAATCCTCTGTCTCGGGCTCGCTGTAAGTGTCGCCGGGGTCGCATTCGGTTGGCCCGTCATCATAGTTGGTGTCTTGATCTTCGCGTGGGGTATTGGAGGCTGGGCGTGGGATGACTATCATGGCAAGTTTACGTTACCCGAGGAAGAGGAAGGTGAGCGCTGGCCTTTCAGCAAGGTTTCAAAGAACAAGCTGGCTATGTGGACGTTTCTGGGGTCAGAAGCTGTCCTCTTCGGCGTGCTGCTTGGTAGCTACGCGTTCATCAGATTGAACTTTCCCTATTGGCCTCCGCCTGGAAGTCTTCACAGCATAACCATTGGAACGACAGACACAATTCTCGTCCTCACCAGTAGCCTTGTATTGTATCTTGGCCTTCAATCGATCAGGAATGGTAACAGCAAGGGGCTCGTTGGATGGCTGAGTGCCACATTCCTCTTGGGAATGGCATCTCTCGCGATAAAAGGGGGCGAATGGTACAATCTGATAACAGGGTCACCAACTCCGTTCGCGGGGTTGCCGGAGAGCACCTTCTTCGTGACCACAGGCGTTCACGGAGCGCATGTCCTAGCTGGATTACTTCTAATCCTCTATGTGATGCGCAAGGCCTCCGCCGGAGGGTTCTCGGCCAAGAACTATGGAACCGTCGAGAACCTCAACCTCTACTGGTCCTTCGTCAGTAGCGTCTGGCTCGTCGTATTCGTACTATTCTATCTAATCTGATGTGAGACAATGAACAAGATAACCCCGGTTGCAGCCTGGTCCTACTTGGTGATTGCGACGCTCTTGGAGGCGGCTCTAGCCAACAAAATTCTATCCCTCAGCACCACCTATACTGACATTGCTATCGGGGTGCTCGCTGCCAGTCAGGTTGCAACGGTAGGTGCCATCTATCTCGGTCTAAAGTACGAGCCACGGGCAGTTGTCGGTATCGCAGTGGCATCGCTCTTCTTCGCGGTTCTCGCTGTCGTACTTGCCTTGGGGTCTCTCGGACATTAGGTGAACCACGTGGCGGCCCTCGAGTATCAGCAGAATACGATCGTCCTGTCTGCCCTGCTTCTCATCACCATAGCCCTTGGAGCCAGCATGTCTTACGTCCTAGTCTTTCCCGCCAAACCGAAGCCAATCTCTTGCGCGACTGCCACTTGCATAGACATCCCCCCGGGAGTGTCGTCAGATAGCATCCTGAACTTCTTGCCCTCGAACGTAACCATCGCCCCTGGAGGTTTTGTGGAGTGGAAGAACAGAGATGACGCTCCTCACACAGCCACATCATTAGCCACGGCCAATTCCGTACCGAGTGGAGCGACAAAATTCGACTCGGGGGAGGTAGATAATGGAAATACTTTCTTTGTGCAGCTCAATGCTCCTGGAAAGTACTCGTATCACTGCATATTCCACCCCAACTGGATGAAGGGAACCATCATCGTTAACACGGGTTGAGAAGCCTGCCGTAGAGTCGATTCAAACTCTTCTTGCGCGGTCGGAGCCACTACAGGCACATTGGGTTAATTGAAAGTTCTACTTGTGGCCGGCCATCCATTTCTTCTCTTCTTTGTTGGGAGTAAGTTGGCATCCGGAAGACCAGAGGAATGTTCTAGCGGTCGAGGGGCCCACGTGCTGGAATCTGTCTTGCACGTCTGTCTGTAGTCGCTCCTCGTCCTTGCCGTAGGACTCGATGTACTTTTTGACTGAACCGAACTCTTTCTGCAGTTTCAGGAACTCGCCGGCGTTATGAATAGTGGCTTTTATTTTCTTCTCATTACGAACGATTCCCGTGTTGCCCATCAAGGTCTTGATGTCTTTCTCATTGTACTTCGCGACTTTGGGAAGGGAGAATTGCGAGAAAGCTTTCTGGAAGTCAGGCCACTTATTCTCGACGACACTCCAGTTAAGCCCGGCTGTGAAAACCGATTTGGTTAGTCGTTCAAAGTATTCAGCGTCATCTTTCGGCGGTTTCATACTCCTTGGAGACATGTTACGAACAGCGTGGGATTCGCGGATATTTATGCGCCCCGCTTTTCTAGGTCAAGTCGGGCTTACTTGATACGCTCGGAGCAACCTACTTGGTAGCCCCATACTACCAGGTTTATAATCAGGGCACACGGCTAGGACCATAGATGGTCACCACGGAAGAGAACCTCGGTCGATTCCCAGAACCTGCACCCGACGAGATCGACCTCACACCGAGAGACAGCAACATCCTCCATGCAATCCAGGATGAAGGCTTGACAGTTTTCGCCTTCGACGGACTCAAGCGCCTGCTCGGGGTCCATCAGGAGATGTTGTCTAGGGTTCTCGACAGACTGGAGGATGAAGGGCTTCTGGAAAAGGTGTCCGAAGGGTACAGACTAACCGAAAGGGGCAACCACCAGGTCGCTCATCCTCTAAGCTCAACTCAACCACGGATCCCAATCGTTCAATCTCTCCTGCCACATGACGTCGATGTCCAGCGAATAATCGCAGGATTGAAGGGTCGCTGGTTCGGAAGTCTACGCTGGCTAGGATACTCACAGAACGAGGATGGTCTTGTCCTGAAATGGATCACAGAGGAGGACGGCATCCAGATAGATGCCAAGTTCACCGAGAACTACCTCAGTATCGACGCTAAGGTCGGAGAGGAAAAAGACGTCAGTCAGGCAGTGAAGGCGTCCCACCAGCTAATGGGCCATATCTCGCGGCTCTACAGCGGACCAAGGCGTGGCCGGAACCTCTTGACACCTGTCTCATTCTATCCGGATCTCTCCTTCGCCTAGTCTTGTGACCCGGCTTCGGGCTCCTCGGTCAACAAATAGCTCCATTCGCCCCTACAAGGGTAAGGTGAAAAAATGAGTAAACAAACAAATTCGTCAGCGATACTTGAATCAATCTCCGACGCAATAGTTGACGTTACAGAGAAAGTCTCTCGATCCGTTGTCCGGGTAGGAGCCGGAAGATGGAGAGGGGGAACAGGAACCGTCTGGAGCAAAGACGGACATATCGTCACAAGCAACCACGTCATCGGCGACATGCGCGAAGTCGAAGTAGGCTTCAGCGACGGGACCAAACACACAGCCAAAGTTGTGGGACGAGATCCATTCTCGGACATTGCACTATTGAAGATCGACTCGAACAACCTCACACCAGTGGAGCCAGGAAACTCTGACAATCTCAAGGTAGGGCAGTTCGTCCTCGCAGTAAGCAACCCCTTCGGCCGACAACCAAGCGCCACATCAGGAATCGTAACAAACCCAGCATACAGTGTACGCGGATGGTGGGGTTCGACAATGGACAAAGTCGTCGTCACAGATGCACGGCTCAACCCCGGATACTCTGGCGGTCCACTAGTGGATGCTAGGGGTCGAATGATTGGCATCAACGCTGCATACGCCAACAACCGCGGAATCTCAGTGCCAGTCAACACAGTCAAGGGCGTCGTCGACAAGCTAATGCACGATGGAAAGATCAAGCGAGCGTACATGGGCATCACAGCAGACAGCATCAACCTACCTGACAATCTGTCCAAGCAGGCCGGTATCGGCCAGGACGCTGGACTGATCGTCTACGGTGTAGACCAGGATAGTGCTGCGAAGAAAGCAGGCCTAGCAATAGGCGATGTCATCGTGAAGCTCGACGGGAAACCGGTTGAGAGCCTAATCGACCTTCGCGGACTACTAGACGACAAAGCCATCGGGAGACACGTCAACCTATCAGTTCTTCGCGGAGAGAAGCTCACGCAGCTGACGATAACACCAACAGAAGCAGAAGAATAAGCAAACCCAATAAGAACTGAGACTCTGGCCCAAACAGCCAGGGTCAACCTCTTCTTTTTCCGTTTTTTGAGTCGCGGTCACTACCACTCATAAGGTTGGTTTTTCCCTGGTGTTACGCTAAATGTTCATAGGAGAGCTGGCTTCATTATAGGTCAAGAATGTCATCTGAATCCGGTTCTAGCCAGAAACCGCCTCAGTCAACGATAGACCTTACCAGTATGACCCCGATGGAGTTCACAGTAGTTTCTGAACCATGGACAAAGTACAAACTGGAGGATCAGACCAAGCTCTTCGTGAAGCTTGTAGTTGTCAAAGTGGTAAGGGGGCTGAACGAGCAAGGACAACCTGCCTACAATATGAACGCCCAGAACATCATCGCGACTCACGGTGCTCCGAATCTTAGAGGCCAGCCCTCGACGACTCAGCTTAACCTGGCGGACCCGTCAAGCTACAAGGTCGTTGCGAGCCTGGATTTTGATCGGATGGGCGAGGAGAAGTGGAACGAGTATCACCTTACCGACGGAACTGTGTTGAAGGCAAGGCTCGAACTGTCCAACGTGTCTAGAATAGACAAGTATCAAGGCGATGGCGACCCGGTCTATCTCGTGAATACAAGTCAGCCTCTCGTCAGGTTCAAGGTTTCCGAGCAGGTCCTGAAATCAGTCCGAGCCCCAATTCGGCAGCCTGACGTCAAGGCACCTTATGGTTAGAGGTCCGGATCGGAGTCCTAGGCTATCAGGCCCATTCTATAAGTAAACGGTTCCGCCAATCACAGCCCGACTGGCTGATGACAAAGGTCTGACAAATCTTCCAGTCAAAAACGTTCATAATGGAACTTTGACAGTGTATTTACTGAAGATGTATGCCAGCCGATTTGGGCTCGCTGCACAGGATACTGAAGGACCCAACTCGGAGACGAATCCTTTCTGCCCTGAATGAGAAGGGCCCGCTGGCCTATGTTGAGATTCTGGGCCTTCTGGAGATTGAACATACAGGCAAGCTAAATTACCATTTGAAACTGCTCGGGGACCTGGTTTCGAAAGACGATAGCGGGAGGTACAGCCTTACCGAAAAGGGAAAGCTAGCCATTCAGGTGACATCGAAGTTCCAGCGTGTGTCTATTCAAGAGAATCCAGCAACGCTCCATGTAGGTAAGATTGGGCTTGGAAAGCTCTTCCTCGTTCTTTCTATCCCCTTGTTCATCCTCTCCTTCATACCCCTCTCTCCAGACTACCGGTTGGCGTCCAACTTGTCTGTTCTCTTCGGGGTTGTTACTGTCATGTTTCTGGTCTTCGGCATGGTTTTCATTTTCCCAAGGAGTCAATCCAATGACCATTTGTCACTTCTGCAAGCGTTAGGCTACGGTGTTCTAGAGCTTTCTCTGCTAGTCTTACTTTTAACGTTGCCAGTCTCGGGGTCCATTGGAGGCATCCTCCTCGGGTCTCGATGGTCCGCTGCTTCGGTCTACTTTCTCATCCTGCCGGGTCTCCTAACTTGGTTGGTTATAGCCTTGCGTCGAGGAGATCACACATCTGGCGATGTTCTGAAAGCCGCAATAGGTGCAACCGGGTTGCTCTGGGTTGGCGGATTAGTTCTAGCCGGCATAGTCTCATTCCCGCTCGGAGCTGCGCCGGGCTTTCTGGGAGTATATCGATTAGTGGTAGGAAACAGCCTCCTTGTAACACTCTTCCTCTTTGTCGGAATCATCGCTATCGAAGGAGCTTACAGGCTCATCGGTTGGAAAGGTCACAGCGGTCTGTGAGATGAAGCCAGACCCTACCATACTTCCGTCGAAGCATTTCGGGTCACCGGTCGATCGCGGCTCTTATCTTCTTTCCTATCTGTTCTAGATCAGCATCGCTCGCGGTCTTTCGTTCAGGGAAACCACCTGGCAGCTCGTGAATGTATCGTGGAATAACGTGCACATGCATGTGGAAGATTTCTTGGGACGCAGCTCGACCGTTCGACTGGCCGATATTGATCCCGTCTGCCTTCGATGCTTTCATGACCCCTTTCATGATCTTGGCCACGGATACGAAGACTCTCCCTACTTCTTCGGGCGGCATCTCAGCCATGCTTGGATAGTGTTTCTTCGGGACCACCAGCGTGTGTCCGGGATTCAGCGGGTGGATATCGAGGAATGCGAGCGAATGCTCATCCTCGAAAACGATTACGGCTCCTGCTTTTTTCGAGACGATCTTGCAAAAGATGCAGTCCTCATTCATGAGTCCATTCCTCCTCCTTGACCTTGTCTCGCTGGTTCGCCCATCTTGCGAGATCGAAAAGGAGACTTGACAACCGGTTCACGTATGGAATCACCTCCGGATTAATCGCCTCTACCTTGGCCAATGCTGCAACCCGTCTCTCAGCCCTCCGACAGACGGCTCTCGCGACGTGAAGCTGGGCCCCGGCAACGCCTCCCGTTGGAAGGATGAACCTTCGCAGAGGCTTCAGCCCAGTGTGAATCGAGTCAATCGTCCTCTCCAAATTATCAACATGGGATTTGCCGATGCGTGGAACGTTTGCGCTGACAAGCTCCGAGGCAAGATCCCCGCCCAATGTGAAGAGATCCTCCTGAACGCCTTTCAGAATCTTCCTCGTCTTCGCATCTTTCACAATCGCCCTGGCCAATCCTATCTGCGAATTCAGCTCGTCAACCGCACCATACGCTTCAACCCTCGGGTTCTCTTTTCCCACCCGGGTCCCGCCGTAGAGACCCGTCTCCCCCCTATCACCTGTCCGCGAGTATCCTTTCATCAAACTTGTAGCCTACGTCCCAACCCAGATCAGACTCTTGCTTATAGTAGCTTAGCACGTCAGCCCTTCTATCTCAATCGAAATCCTCCCCCTACGTAACTTGTGACAATCAATACACGAAGACCAGTTGGTCATGACCGATCCTAACGCCGAACTCGTTCGCGGCGATCGACGTAGTCATAGACCGTAGTGCGTTCACTTTCTGATCGGAGAACTATTGCACCATAACTATGATATCTACAAGGAATTACGAATTCAATTTCGCACTGATCGTTTCACGAGTCTTGGTTGCGCTAGCCTGCGATTGTGAACGTGAACTGGCTGTTTCGACCTGTGACAACGATTACTGCGTAGGAATAACCAGTTTGGAAGGTGAAGGCTTTCCCGTCTATGATTATGTTGATTGAGAATGTGGTGTTTGGCGGTATGTTGGGCCCTGACCAGTTGCTACCGGCGTAGGTCTGACCGTTTGCGTCTTTGACATAGTATGATGCAAGGGAAACTGCGACGGAGCCTGTATTGATTATCCTCAGTGTAACATTGGTCGGGGAGTTCACATTAGTAGAGACAAGGTTGAGTAATTCATGAGCCGGACAGGGCGCACCTCCACAAAAGGGAACAGTCGATTCGTAGACTAGCAGGCCAAGAACTGCTGAGGCTATTACAAGGATCGAAAAGAGGATCACTGCAGCCTCATGCTCACCAGGCGACCACTGCCTCTTCGGGCTCTCTTCCATGCATCAATCTAGGCCGCCTCCAATAGTTGGGATGAGTGTCTCCCCGATTGGGGCGAACTGGTAGTATGGGATGATTGTCCTCAAACTGGTATCTGCCCTAGTTCCGACTCGCAAATATTCGCCCGACCTTAACAAGGTCTAGAAGACCTATGTTGAAGCTCAGCAGTGGGGCCTTGATCACAACAATAGGATGGATGGTCTCGGCGACCGCCATGGTCGGAGCCTTTGCATTTGCAATGGTCTGGCAATCAGCATTCAATTTCGGTGGCGTATATCCTCCCGAACTCGTCTACTTTCTCCTCTGGCCCCTTCTGGCCTTTGGCGCGATCATAACATACTCTGGAGCTAGGACGATTCACCGGCCAATCCTCTTACTGTTCCCTCTGGCGAGTGTCGCAATCATGCTGATTACGCTTCAATATATGCCGTGTTTTCCCATAGAAAGATGCCTAGTTGTCCCTTGACAACACCTACGGGGTAGTTGTCCAGAACATTCGCATGATTTTCTACATTGATCACTACCAGGTAGGCTACCAGTTCGTTACATTCCGCAAATATTTCCACAGGGTGAGATCATCGCCAGAAATGCACTCGTTAGGATTGAGCAGGGGAGCGTTGTTCACCACAATTGGATGGTTTCTCTCAGCAGACGCGGTCCTGGGCGCATTCGCATTCCTCAGTGTACGAATGTCAGTGGGAGACTTCGGCGGTCGATATCCTCCAGATCTCATCTTCTTTCTAATGTGGCCACTTCTGCTCGCAGGAGTCTTCGTTTCTTACCATGGATCGTTGCTGCTTCACAAACGGAAAGTGCTACTATTCCCGCTTGCGGGAATCGGCGTAATGTTGTACATGCTCCAGTACCTTACATGCGTGCCTTGGATGCAATGCGTCGTGCCCTAGGACGGTCGCCAAATGGGCGAAGTAACTCGTGAAGGTCGAAAAGTCACGTCCAATGGGACAGTTGTTTCTGTGCTTTGTAGTAGCCTAGCAAACGACTCGCTTCCGCCCAATTTCGATAGGGAATTAGCAGTCTCTTTCGTGCTTCCGAGAGAGCCTCCTCTAGGGTCGTGAGCCGGGACGGATCTCCTGTAAGCGCTCTCCTAGCGAGTTCTCTGAATCTCCAGACTCCAAGTGGAACCCATTCCTTTGTCACCTCAAGAAAGACGATAGCCCCAGCCTGTCGCCGAATCTTGTTGAGATATTCCAGGACGGGAAGCCTTGAGGCATGGTAGGCACCGGCGATATTGGTTGGATAGTCTTTTCTTCCCTTGTTGAGTTCGTAATCGCCGAAGACCGCTGGGGTTGGCCCGGTCAACCAGCCCTCTAGGGCTTCGAACATCCAGCTCGTCGGGAGCAGAAGGACGTGCACGTTGTTGCCGACGGAGTGGGCGCTGAACAATCGGAACTCGTCCAGCAGAGGATGATCTAGGACTTCTCTCCGCAGGTCTTTGGATAGAATATCATCAATCGCGGTAATGCTCCATTCTGTCGGGACCAGCCTGCGCGTTCGGCTGGCTCCCAGGAGACCGATGGAGAACATTCTGACAATGTGCTGCTGTGATATTCCATTTTGATAGAGAGATTGGGCTCCTTCGTTGGCGGGGAGGTCTGTGTCGGATACGACTCTGTCGATTTGCCGTGGGACATCTGGGTTGCTGGCGAGGCTGAGCCGTTCGACAACTCCTGACGGTCCGTGAGGCGAGCTTCTGGTTAGAAGGTTGAGTCTCACATACGGTTTCTTCTTCAAGACCAGCTCGGTATCAGTTGGGCTCTCTGACATCACAATCTCCTGGACAAGTGACAATGTCTTGTCCGGGTTTCTTGCGTCCTGGACCTTTACAGTGGACTTTCCGCGAACTAGTCCGAACCGGTATCGTAGTAGCTCGTCTATCGACTTGTCAAGCCAACGGTCCGGAGCATCGAGCAAGGACGGGTCCGGCTCCTGCAAAACAGGAACCAAAGGACCCGCTAAGAGGTTAGGATAGCCATAGCTTCCTAGAAAGACGCTTGGGGGAGAGGGTCCGAAAAACTCAGTCTTCCCAACCACCTTCTCAATATCAACCAGACTCTTCGCTCTGAGGAAGACTGGACAGCGAGAAGAGTTCTGCACACAGACCAGCCGATTACCCTTGCATATCTCACACGATACCTCGTGGCTCTGCTCGCTCCGTGCTGGCCGGTAGAGGGTCTCCTGCAAACCTTATCGCCTGCCCGGTAAGGAAAACAATTTCAAGCCGGAATAGTCAATCTACCCATAGCAAGAGGCGGGTTCAAATCCGTTTCCCGCCAAACCTTTGGTGAAAATCAACGATCAAGGAAGCCCTCCTCTACCAGCCACTGGCAGATTCAAGGGTCAGATGCACAGCATGCGCCCGATACTGCAACATACCAGAAGGAAAGGTCGGCCTTTGCGGCGTCAGACAAAACATCGGAGGAAAACTCCAACTCCTAGTCTACGGAAAAGTGATCACTGGCCATATCGATCCTATCGAGAAAAAGCCCGTGGTTCATTATATGCCCGGGTCGAAAATATTCTCCATCGCAACGACGGGTTGTAACTGGCTTTGCTCTTACTGCCAGAACTTTGACATCAGCCAGCGGAGAAAGGTGGAAGGAACAGACCTCATGCCTCCAGATGTGGTAAGCCTGGCGCTAAGCCATGGCTGTCAGGGTTTAGCGTATACGTATAATCAGCCAACGATTTTCATGGAGTTCGCCCGGGATATCGGGGTTGAAGCACGTAAGAACGGGCTCATCAACATATTCGTCTCCAATGGATTCGATACTCCAGATACGGTTGCGTTGATGGATGATTTTCTCGATTGCATAACCGTCGATTTCAAGGGCAGTGCGGAAACCAGTTTTGTCAGAAAGTATATCGGAATACCGGATGCGCAACCAATTTTCCAAACGATACAGGAGATCAGGGACCGAGGCAAGACACACATTGAGATCACAGACTTGATCGTCCCGGAGATAGGCGATAATCTCGACGAGGCCCGGAAGTTGAGCCGCTGGCTCTACGACAACCTAGGACCAGATGTTCCAATTCACTTCCTCCGATTCCACCCCGACTACAAACTCATGCACCTCCCAAGCACGCCAGTGAAAACCCTTGAAGAGCACTGCAGAGTAGCAAGAGAAGAGGGACTACGATACGTCTACGTCGGGAACGTCACCGGGCATCCCTGGGAACACACGTACTGCCCAGAATGCAAGAATATAGCGATCAAGCGCTACGGATTCGACATTACCGGATGGAACCTAGACGACAAGAACAGATGCGTGAACTGCGGATATCAACTGCCAATATTCGGCCAGCTCAGTTCCTCAGTCAGTGAGGACCGATTCCTACCCGTAGTCAACTAAGTGCTTGTCAGGCTTTCTAGTTCCAGTTCAGAATATTTGTTTCGGCTCAATTCGTGGTTGGTCGCTGACAGCAGGATACGCACCAGCTCGTCAGGCGCGATCCTTCTGACTCCTTTCAGATGGTGGAGCAGGAGTTCTACCCGGCCGGGTTGGAAGGTCAGCCTTGCCAAGTACTGGTCCTGATGGACCTTGTGTCTCTTGCCATCATCGACAGAGTAGTGAAGATGAAAGACTAGATCTAGGGTTCTGAACGTTCCTTTCTCCTCTATCCGTTGAATCACTCTTTCCGCCTCCTTATCGTCAAGAATGTCGAACCCGTCCTTGTTGCCAACTCCAAACTTGAACATTACCTGTCCAGGCTGGTACCCGGGAATGTCTGCAACCGTGATTTCTAGCGACCTTTTCTTTTGAGCAAGCGATCGTAGGCCTGCGAAGATTGCTTTCTGCAGACTTTCAGTGTTGATATCGTAAAGCCATGAGGCCCGAGCGTGGTAGACCGTCGGGAAGCGTTCCAGTGTTCCCAACCAGGGGTCATCGTCAAGACTTTGATTCATAGCGTGAGGCCGCCAATGCCGTGAGAGCTATGACGAGACCGTTAACAATTAACCGTTCCATCTCGAACTTAGAATCAACAGCGGAGTCCGCGGTAAAGGTAAAAGAGACTCGACCCAACATAGGAAACCAAGCCATCCTTGTCAACTGAAAGCGAAGATCTCGAGTTCCGCGACATCCTGAAGCATCTTGATCGGGAATCAGCCCACTTTGTCATACGGCTGGAGACCCATCATTCCGGGAGGCTTGTGACGGTTGTCCAGCCCCACGATCTCATCAAGGATAGCATCGACTTGCCTGGACTAACACACAAGTTGAAGCAGAAGGTTGGAACCAGCGGCGACCTAGAAGACGGTCGCATCATCCTTCACGGAGACCATCGAGACCAAGCCAAGAACGAACTGGTAAAGTTAGGCGTTTCCGCCGACAACATCGAAATGATATAGGCCAACAGAGCCAATCCCTATGATCCTCCTCTGAGCTAATGGCCCGATGTGTTTTCTCAGGAATTAGAAATACCAAAGGTCCCGAAACTCGGAGACACTAAACTGAACTGAGCGCTCGTCCCAACAAAAGCCTGGGATGGAAACGCCCAACACCCACAGACGCAGCTTCAAAAGATTCGCCTACTTCGGTCTCACATCCGTGATCCTGGCCAGCTTTGCGTACGGAGTCTACTGGGCATCTCAGCCTTGTACTCTCTCCATCCATCCTGGATGCGGGGGGATTCCTGATCCACTATACGTGCAATCGTCCGCGATGAACTCTGCAACCAATATGACCCTCCAAATATGTCATGGCGGTCAGCATAGCATCTCCCTATCAAGCTACTACGTGAAAGATTCTGTTGGCCACCTCTATTCTTCTCTGGGATGGATTGGTCCAACGATTCCACCTATGGCCCAACTCAACATGACAATCACGATAGACGGGAAGGATTTCACATTCCAGCCAAAGAACACCTACACTTTGGGTTTCCACACTTCTCAAAATTACAATGTTGATTTCACGATCACAACTTAATTCTCGGGTGCGCGATTGGAATCTTCCAGCCTCTCCACACGCTAACCATTCGAAGAACGAATGTTGCTAGGGCAGCCAAGATTTCGGCTGGCGTTCCAAGAACTCCTGCTTGATTAGCCAGAGTGATTATGATCGCTCCAAGCAGAGAGGCGACCGCGTATACTTCGCTCCTCAGCACCAAAGGCACTTCCGCGGCCAGTATGTCCCTCAGCGCTCCACCGCCAATACCGGTGAGCATTCCCAACAACGCGGCTGGGACCGGGTTGAGCTGAGCTGCGAGGGCTATGGTGGTGCCTGTGACAGTGAAGATAGCCAGACCTGCCGCATCGAACGCGGTAACGAACCTACTCCATTTGACGATTTGGCGAAAATCAAAGAATACTACGAGTCCTGCAACTACGGCTGCGGCGAGATAGCGCCAATCCACCAGCGTCGTCGGGGGAACATGTCCGAGTATTATGTCCCGCATTATTCCACCGCCAAGCCCCGTCGCTACCGACAGCACCAGGACCCCGAACAGGTCCATCTTCTTCCGAACTGCAAGTATTCCGCCCGTCAAACCGAACGCAAAAGTTCCTATGAGGTTGAGTATCAGCATCTCGTCCATTTCATTTCACACCTTCAGAATGCCCAATGTTCGGCAGTATCACATAACATGAACAGAATCCATCGTCATGACAAGGGTCCAGCGGTGGAGAATCAGACTAAGGGGAAAATAGTGTCGGTCCCGAAGTTTCCGCGGAACCATTACAGAAGCTTGTGAACGACTCGGAGGCAGGCGTTCATCACGTAAGGGACCTTGTTCTTTGAAAGCATTTTCTTCGCTTCCTCGTTTTCGAGTCCTAGTTGTGCCCAGAACGCGAAGGGTCTGCCATACTTGATTCGCATCTCTATGACCTGCTGAGCAACCTGCGGAAGTTCTTCGCTTGGACGGAAGACGTCTACGATATCGACCTTTTTCGCCAGTTCCGGCGGCAGGTCCATGAGGCTCTTGTATGCTTTCTCGCCTAGAATCTCATCAGCAGTCGGATTCACAGGGACAATCGTGTAACCGTGCTCTTTCATGTATGCGGGTACCGTGTAGGCTTCTTTCTCAGGATTCTTGGAAGCGCCCACTACAGCAATAACGTCGTATTTTTTCAGAATCTCTCTCGGGGATGTTGTTGTGCTGGGACCGTGGGTTTGGGACGTAGCGCTTGCCTCTGATCTAGCCTCTTGTCCGGTGGCTAAAAAGATGCTTCGCGCCGATCGTGCGCTAGCTCTGGGGTCGTACGCTCTTGAACTGGGTATAGAACAGTGTGATGGAGATGACATAGAACACGGTTGCCAGATAGAAGGGAATGTCAAATCTTCCTGTTGCCAGGATCAAACCCCCAATCACCGTGGTTATGCTATTGGGAATTCTCCAAACGACAGTGTTGATAGAACTCGCCAGTCCTCTCTCGTCCTGGGACATGATGCCCATCAAATACGAGTCGCCCAACGGTCCAGCCATGTTCATCAGAGCCGCTCGAATGATGTAGAGACCGCCGGCCAGTCTAACGTCCGGGACGAGCGCTAGGCTCAGCATGAAGACTGTCGAGAATCCTTGCGTAGCGACGATTGCCTTGACCAATCCGAACCGGCCGGAGATTCTAGGACTCGCTACAGCAGCGAGCGCTATCGTCAGGTTGGACAACGAGAGTAGGGGTCCGCTGAATGTGTCTGGGGTTCCGAACTTGAGGAAAAGCCACGTCGGAATCAGTGGAATAATGAACCCTGCTCCGAGTCCGATGAGACTGTTTATCCCGGAAAACTTGAGGAGAGTCGGGAAATTCTTGCCTCTTATCAGTTTTTTCGGGTTCGGTGTTTCTTTGTAGCCCTTGAGGATACGAAACAGCCAAACCGGCGTTATGGCTGAGACCAGTCCCATTAACACAAGTAGGTCTTGATGTATGATGATGGAGCTGAGTCCTGTCAGAGATTGAAGCGTCGGAATCAGTGTTGGTAAAAGGAACCCGAACGCTATGGATCCATTACCAATGATGAAAGAGAGAGAGAAAGAGGCGTCCCGGTTCTCCAGGCTCGTTTGGTCAGCGATTATCGCGTTCCATGTTGAAAGCGCGGCGGACTCCGCTAATCCAAGAATTATCGCCGCAACGACCAGGACGGCTACACTTATCGTGAGGGCGACTAGAATGATGGGAATAGGAACCAGAGAGGTCCCGATCAGGAGTAGTTTCTTTCGACCTCTTCTGTCGGAGAGTATTCCGAGGGGTATTGAGAGGAGAACCATTGCACCCTCTAGCCCGAGGAGAAGTCCAACGATGCCAGCGCTGATTCCTAGCTCGGGGAAAAACGCGGTTAGGTAGACGAGGAGGTATCCTATCGCGACGTTGTTGAAGACGAGGGCGACGATGAGCCATCTCAGTTTTCCAGGAATTTTGAAGAAGAATCCACGTTTCTCCTGGACTTCGGGATCCAATTCAGTTCTCGGCGGTGGTCGGGATGAAATGGGGGTTATTTAATCGGAGCCGAATTAGTCGAGTTGGGAATCGCAAATTATCCGAGTCGAGATTGTTTCTTCGGAAGAGTTGTGGCATTGAAGTGGAGGGGAGAACTGTTGCAGAAGGCAAAGCTAATAATTGACTAAAGCGAAAAAAAACGGGCGGAAGGGGGAGAGTTCTGGTTCTAGAGTGTGATTGTGGCGGTGAAGGCGTCCTAGTTTGTGCAGCCGAACGAGGGTACTATGTTGCTGCAGGCGTCTCGGTTGTCGGCCCAGACGACATGGGCTGCTGTTGGGCTGGAAGCTATCTGGATGTAGTCGCCCATGAAGATCTCCGGATCGCCGAAGTCGGCTCTCTCCACTATGTTGGGGTTAAACGATGTGCTTGTTATTCTGATGTTGGGTGAGAAGGTAAGGCCGCCGTCTTTTGAGTTCGCGTAGAAAACGTCTAGAGCCGTTATAGTGCCGCTCGAAAGCTGGCCAAGTCTGCTGTCATACCATGCGATACTTATCGTGCCGCCGGAGACGGATATGGTGGAGAAGAAGTGTTGACCAGTAATCAAATCGTTGACCTGTAGTGGACTGGTCCAGGTGACCCCTCCGTCGGTGGATTTGACGAACATGACGTTGGAGTTGCCTCTTCCATAGTCATCCCACACAATGTATACGCCGTGGTTGTCGGCAGCGATTTGAGGTACGAGGAAGTATCTGAAGGAGTTGCCTGGTAATGGGCTGGGGGCGGGAGACGCGCTTGTAGCTATCTCATGGCCATGGAAGGTCAGTCCATGATCATTTGAGACGGCCACGGCTATGTTCGAAGATGTTCTAGACCGGCCTGGCGTGAGGCTAGAGACGAACACTCTTCCTTGAGCGTCAACTGCGACTCCCGAGGCAAATCCCTGTCTTATCGCCAGTAGCGGTGAGGAGTAGGTTACGCCCCCGTCGGTCGATCGGATTAGGGCGACCCCTGCGCCGGTGGCGCCTCCTGATAAGCTGAAAGTGTCGTAGGTCACGTAGACTGTGCCATCGCTTGGCCCGCCTGAGGTGTCAACGGTAATCCAGGGCTTGTCGGCTAGACTGTAGAGGGACCGTGGGAGGAGGGTGGTGAAGGCGTAATCGGCTCCGTCATTGATGAACTTGGCAACGAAGAGATTGAAACCGGAGTTGCTGGTGAAGGTCCCGGCCGCGGTGATACCCACGTAGTAGACGTTTCCGGACCTGTCAAACGAGAGGACTGGGTCGGAGGTGGCGAGGAATCCCCCGTGTAGAGGAGAGGCCAATCCCTGTGGGGAGTTATCGCCTGGATAGCCAGGCAGAAGCATTACCGTCCAGGTTCGACCACTATCGACGGAACGATAGTATCCATGCCATCGGTGCCCTCCCGTAGACAGGAGTCTATAGTCTTGAGCACCGGCGACAACGACATTCGGATTATGAGGATCGACGGCGATCGTAGGTTCTACCTGTTGCCGTTCAGCGGAGTCGTTGGAGGCGGTGACGTCGACGTTTGCACCCGCAACCGGCAATGCATGAGCGGGTGCTAGGGTTATGCAGCTCACGAGAGCGATCGCTATCATAACAGTCTGGGATCTCAAGAATTTTCCGAGCTGCCAATATTCGATTGATTTTCTTATAGCCCTTGCGATTCGCGCGAACGGGTTTCGCCATCGACTGTCCAGGATCGAACTGAGAAGTTGGCGATAACAAGCCCGTCAGGCCGGTTTGGAATCAGGGCATCATTGACGTTGAGTTCGTTCTCTCAGAAAGAGTTGTGACAGTGCTGCGGAGCTGAGAGCTGCCGCCAACGCGAAGAGAATGACCGACTGCAGCCGCGTCGCGTCTGCGATCACTCCCCCGATCAAGGGCCCCAGCCCGCCCCCGAGACTAATCGCCGACTCAAGAATACCCAATCCTTTTCCCCTATCAGCGATCGAGGTAGAGTCTGACATCAACGCCGCAGCCGACGCTTGGATCAATGGATAGATCGGAAGGGTCCACAATATCGTCACCACAATAGTGTTAGTGACAAAGTAGATGGTTGCAAAATAGATCGCATATCCCACAGCTCCCACGAGGAACATAGGTTTCCTGCCAATCCGGTCATCCAACGGACCAACGATCCGAAACGCAATCGCGCCGAAGACCGTTGTGGCAGTGGCGGCGAGACCTGCCATCAATCTGGACCCGCTGAGGGAATCCACCAGGTAAATTGTGAAGAAACTGTTGAAGGAGGAGGATGAGATGAGCGCGAGGATTGATACGCCGCAGAGAATCAGGACATTTCGTTGCTTGAGAAGACTCCAATATCCCTCTGGGCGGATAGAAGACCTCGCGATAGTAAGACCCTGTTTGGCCAAGAAGGAAACGACAAGGATTCCTATGTAGCCATAGAGTGCTCCCAGGACGTAGAGGTAGACCGGGTCGAGGAATTGGAATAATACTCCTCCGATGAGAGTTGCTGATGCATAACCTAGTGAGGCTGCTGTCCAGAATTCTCCGATAGCCCTCCCGTACTGGGCGGACTTGTCGGTCGCCAGTGCGGCAAAGATTGGGATGAAACTTGAGGAGAAGAGGCCCATAAGTGCAATCACGAACACGAACTGTGCAGGATCCCGCAGAAACGGGAACAGAGTGAATCCAACACCTTGGACAAGAACTGACAGAGCAAGAATCCTTGTCCCTCTTCCAGTCCTGTCCAGAAAACCTCCCCAGACAGGAGAGAGGACGATGGTCTCGATGGCGGGAAGAAAGGAGACCAGGGAAATTAGCGAGAAGGATGCTCCCAGCGATCGAAGCTGGATCGGGAGAAAGGCCCAGATTATTCCAGTTGGGCCGAAAGCCAAAGCAGTTGATACGTTAACGGCGATTCGCTGGTCCGTAACGACCCGCCCACGAGATGGCGCCGAAGAACCCTAAGAGGTCATTTTGAAGGTGTCGACTGGATGAGACGTCGGATCTCTTCGCTTATCCTGCGACGCTCATTGTCGTCCTTCGCCATCATCCACTCTAGCTTGAGCTTGAACACACGATCCTCAAGGCTAATGTTCTCCTTCTGCACCGTGTTTACCACGCTTGTCGACGCCATCGTCCGGTATCATGCTCATTCTCGATCGTGGGAATATAACAAGTTCTGAACCCATAACAGGCTATAGGCCCACGAGTCCCCCAATCACAAACCCGACAATCGCCAAGAGCCCAAATGCCAGATGCAGAATTATCGTGTTAGCATTAGCAGGTATTATCGCGTGCGGATCCTTGTAATTCACCCTCAAGATCCTGACCGCTTTCAGCGCAAACGGGAGACTGAACAGGGCGATGAGCGTTGTGTAGCTCGTGATCGGGAATGGCCCGAAGATCTTCAGAACCGCGTAGAGGAGAACTAGAAAGTAGGATGTTGCCAATAATCCCACGTAAACGGCGACTGACCGGAGGTAGCCTAGCCTCAAAACCAGAGTCTTCTTTCCGACCGCCTTGTCCGCGTCCATGTCAGGAAACTCGTTGATCCACAACACCGCTGCAATGAGCAGCCCGACCGGGATAGATGCAAGTAGCGGTACCGTTGCGGATGCAAGGGATCCGGTCTGAACGTAAAACGCGCCCAACGTCATAACGGGTCCGAAATTCAATCCAACAAGAAACTCTCCAACCCCACGATAAGCGAGTTTGAAAGGAGGCCCTACGTAGAAGTAGGTGGACACGACACCTATCAGTCCAAACCAGAACAACTGATACAATCCGAGGGCGAAAATGAAGTAGAATCCTATGAGGGACCCGAG
>WNGD01002534.1_pt1 | contig 18999 bp, 14 predicted proteins | sample 5400671 | NCBI WGS metagenome assembly WNGD01 (sample SAMN13153369, study PRJNA577476) | soil metagenome | isolation source: 40 cm soil or saprolite under grassland replicate 2 | place: USA:California | collected 2016-06-15
TAGGAGCCGGAGGCGGTGGCGGTGGTGGCGGCGGAGGAGGGGGTGGTTGAGTGACAATAGGCACGGGCTTCTTTTTGCAACCAGGGGCCAGCGTCAGCGCCCCTATCAATAGGAGGGTCAAAGCAGCAGCAACTGCGTAAGACGATTTCCTCATTTTCTCTCCCTCTTATATTGATGTTGGGTCTTCAATTCACACACTGAGTGGAGCTATCTAAGTTTCTTTCAACATTGAAAGCTGATTGGCGCTCGTGGACCGTTTAATATAACACACGCACAAGGCCGTCCAAGAAAATTCGCCTCACTTTTAGCCACAGAGCCACGGAGACACAGAGAAACTCTTTTCTCTGTGTCTCCGTGGCTCTGTGGCTCATCGAAAGTATCCGCTCCAGGAAGGGCTTGTGTTGGTTCCCTGTGTCGTAACCAGACGAAGCTCGGACCCATCCGCAAGCATAATGTAGATCTGCGAACTTCCCGTCCGGTTCGACTGAAAGGTCAAATGCCTGCTGTCGGCAGACCAGTACGGGCTCTCGTTGCTTCCCGAGTTGCTGGTCACCTGAAGGGTATTTCCGGTGCCGACTTCCGCGAGAAAGATGTCATAGTTTACCGACTGACGGGGCTTCCAGTGGAAAGCCACCCAGCGGCCGTCAGGGGACCAGGCGGGGGAGTCGGCATCGCCACCTTCCTTCACAATCCTGCGCACGTTCGCACCGTCGGCGTCCGCAATATAGACCTGGCTGGCTCCATCCCGGCTCGAAACGAAAGCGAACTGCTTCCCTGAAGGCGACCATGCGGGGGACACGTCGATGGCAGGATGGTTGGTAACATTCCTGCGATCTGATCCATCCAATTTCGAGATGAAGATATCGGTGTCTCCCCTGGGGGTCCGGAGCGCGAACAGCAATTGCGTTCCATCCGCGGATATTGCGGGGGTGGTGGCGAAGGAGTTGAACAGGGGGAAGGGAAGGCGCGACCCGTCGAGATACGAATGAATGTTGACTTCGGGCTTGCCCGTTCGATAGCTCACGAATGCCAGCTTCGAATTGTCCGGCGCCCAAACCGGGAAGAGATTGCTCGTGCTGTTGTGAGTGAACTGCCTGGGATTGGCTCCATCATAATCCATGATGTAGATCTCTTTGGCGCTTCCCCGCCTGGACGAGTACGCGATTTTGGAAGATGCGATGCCACGCGAAGCGCCCGCTGTGAGTTTGAACACGATCTCGTCGGCCCATCGATGAGCTACGGCCCGTATCTGATCGGCGTCTCCGCGAATCACCTGGCCGAACGCCATGGTGCGCTGCCTCATATCAAAGACCCGAAGTTCCGCGGTGAGGATGCCGCCCACAAGGTCCATCGTGCCGGCAGTGAGGAAACTTACCTTGAACGGAAGCCCGTTCCAGGCATCGTAGTTGATGTCTTCGGGGCGAACGATGGGCGGCGGCGGATAGAAGCTCTTTCCTGCCATCGTAAAGTAGCCGGAGAACTTCAGATCGTCCCAGAGAACCTGGTTGAAGGTCTTCAAAGGCTCCGCCACTTGGGCGGCCTTGTCGGGAGTTTTGGGTTGAACGTCAGGCGTTGCGAGTATGATCTCCTCCTCGGCCCGCGGACGAATGACGATCTGCGGCCTGGCACTGGGGCAGGCAAACGACAACGTGAAAAAGAATACAGCGGCCAGGAGAATCAGTTTTCGTGCGGACATCACGCTCCTTAACAAATCAGGGGATTATGGAGGATAGATGAACTGAACCAGAAACTGAACGGGCCTCCCTCGCAACTGCAGAGGCAGGGGCGGGAGCGGGTTGGACGCTCGAATCGCGCGCTCGCCCGTCAGATCAAGAAGGTCGTTTCCCGAAGACTTTTCTTTTTTTACATCCTGGATCCTTCCATCGTTTGCGATAAAAAAGCTGTAGACAATCTCGATTCTCCCCTGCACCTGCGGCCTGATCCAGTTCGATCCGATGCGGCGTTCCACCTCACGGGCATACCAGAAGTCACCCAGGCCTCCGCTTCCGGGGCCGACAGAGACACCGACGCCGCTCCCGAGGCCACCGCCGGCGCCGCTGCGCACTCCTCCCGTACCTCCCGCTCCCGGCTGGGGAGCTGTGGGAATCACGTTCGCGGGAGGAGGGGAGATCTTTTGCTTGGGAGCAGGGTGGCTCACTTTTTCTTCAGGCTTGGGCGTGGCTTTCGGGGGCTCCACGGTCTGGGGAAGAGGGACCGCCTCCGGCTTGACTTCTTCCTTCTTGGTTTCTGGAGGGAGCGCGGGAGGCTGGGGGATCGGGGAAGGTTTGACCATCCCCGCCCCTCCTGCAAGCTCATCGGCAATCCCGACCGTATAGGTCTCACCGCCCGACCCGCCGCCAGAACCGGTTCCCAGAAGAATCGGCTTGGGCTTGGGCAGGAGATAGGGGGCCAGCATGAACGCGAATGCCAGAGTGATGTGTATGGCCACAGAAGCGAGGAAAGCCGGGCCATATCGTTCCCGCAGCAAGGGAACATTCCACAACGTGCCTCGCGGAAAATCGGCCATAAAGATGCGTTACCTACCCTGTGGTACGTCTGTTTGGTCGCAAGTACAGTAAAGTGCTTTATGGGACACGGATGAACACGGATCTAACGGAACTTCACGGATACGGCGGTTCCGTGTCATCCGTCGGATCCGTGAGGTTCCGTGTCCCTTTGTCCGTTCTTTCGAAAGAACTACGATATGTATGTGCGACCCCATGTACTTAGCGAGGCGCCTTGAATTCCTTCGTCACAAGCTGGATGCGGTTAAATCCGGCGCCGCGCACAACGTCAACGACTGAAACGATCGAGCCCCATTTCACATCCTTGTCGGCCCTGAGAAAGATATCGTCCTTCGGGCCTTTGGTGTCCTTCTTCAATCGTTCGGCGATATTGGAGAAGTTGATCGGCTCCGAGCCATAGTAGATCAGCCCCTCGCGGCTGATCGAAAGAACGACGTTCTGTTCCGGGTTTACGGAGGCGACGTTCCTCGTCTCGGGCAACTGCACGTCGATGCCGGTCTGAAGGATGGGCGCCGTGACCATGAATATGACGAGCAGCACGAGCATCACGTCGACCAGAGGCGTGACATTGATGTCAGCGAGCGAACTTGCGGTGCGCCCTTGCGGCGTGGTGAATGCCATCAGCTGAAACTCCGCTCGACAAGATTGAGGAACTCGGCGGCAAAGTCATCCATTTCCGATGCGATGTTCTTGAGCCGATGCACGAACTGGTTGTATCCGATCACCGCAGGTATTGCCGCAAAGAGCCCCGCCGCGGTTGTAATGAGAGCCTCAGCGATGCCTGGCGCCACGGCCTGAATGGACGTCGTCTTCTCAAGACTGAGACCCACGAACGCGCTGATTATCCCCACGACTGTGCCCAGCAGCCCCACGAAGGGAGTCACGGCGGCGGTTGTCGCCAGCCAGCTCATGCTCCTTTCCAGTACCGTCAACTCGGCTGACGCAGCGCGCTGCAGGGTCCGCTGTATCGCCATAACGTTTCTCTCGCTCAATGCAGGATGTCCCGGATTGGCGGAAGTTTCCGGGGATTTTGACTTCAAGCTCTGCAGCTGGGCATTCAGCTCCTGATAGGCGGCGCTAAACATCCCGGCGAGGGGCGTTCTCCGGTAATGCTCACACGCCGCATCGACATCGCTCAATCGCGGGCTCTTCCGGAAATAGCTGACGAAAGCGCGGCTCTGGTGGTCGATGGTACGGCACGTCAACCACTTCCGAACCATTATGGTCCATGAAAGCAGGGAAAAAACCAGGAGCAGGGACAGAATGGCATAGCCAAAGGGAGTGATGTGCGCTACCGCGTCCAGGAGTCCTCCAGTTAACCGAGGTTCTTCCGGTGCGGCCTGCAATAACAAGAGCTGGAACAGTATGGCTAAATAACCTCCATAAACCTTAGAAATTCTATGGCGGTAACGTACACCAATATCATAGCTTACAGGGCCAAGTCAACCCCGGATTTCCCAATTGCGGATTGCGGATTTCGGATTGCGGATTTCCGATTGCGAAACCCCAGTCGATCTCAAATCCGCAATCCGAAATCCGCAATCGGAAATCTTCATGACAGCCTTCGTTTTCGTGACTACAATGAGCTCGTATCTGTGGAGAGGAAACCAGATGTCTGACACTCCGAAGAGTACATATGAGATCGTGATGGAGCGGCTGCGGCGAAAGGATCAGGAAGCGGGCGTCGAAGAACGTCAGCTCAATGGTGAACAGAAGGCCGCCATCGCTGAAGCGAGGAAGGTCTATGAGGCGCGCGCCGCGGAACGGCGCATCCTCCACGAGTCGGCCATCGCCCGGACTTCGGATCCCGCGGAACGCGAAAAGCTGGAGGAGCAATGTCGACGCGACATGGATCGGTTCGCGCGCGACCGCGACGCGAAGATCCGTAAGACCCGAGCGGGAACCTAGCAGTCGTTTTCACAAATACAGTGACGTCTTTGGGCGCCCTATAGGACGCGGATTTGCACGGATGCGACGGATCTTCACGGAGAGATCTGTGTTAACCCGTCGCATCCGGGCAAATCCGTGTCCCATTGGCTGGCTTGGCGAATCCTACCCAGGAAGCATGCTGCGATTCATCCGAATTCGCGAATTTGCGCTTATCCGAGACCTGCAGGTCGAGTTGGCTCCGGGTTTGAATCTGCTCACAGGTGAGACCGGTTCGGGGAAATCTATCCTTGTGGATGCATTGGGCCTTATCGTGGGAGCGCGCGCTTCCCAGGAGATGGTTCGGTCCGGAGATGAACCGGCCGTTCTGGAAGGTATATTCTCAATGCCAGGCGAATCTCCCGGGCGTCGAATGCTGGCTGAAGCGGGAATTGAGGGTGAAGACGATCAGGTTCTTGTTCGCAGGGAAGTGTCGCCGGCAGGACGCAATCGGATTTTTGTAAACAACAGCCTGGTCACGCTCTCATTTCTCAAATCTATCGGAGAACATCTTGCGGACATTCACGGCCAGCAGGATCAGCACGCTTTGCTGAATTTGAAATCTCATCTGGGGTTTCTGGACCGCTTCGGAGAAAACGATCCTGCGGTGCGTGAGCTGCGGGAACGCCATCAGTCCCTCCAGGGGATACAAAAGCGAATAGACTCCACGGCAATGGACGAGCGGGAACGCCTCAAAAGGGTAGACAGTCTGCGTTACCAGGTGGATGAGATCCGGCGAGCGAATCTGCGCCCGGACGAAAGGGAAGATCTCGAAAACGAGAAGGTCGTTCTTTCGAATCGCGAGGAAATATTTGCCTGCGCGAGCGAGTTGTACAATCTGCTTTACGAGGGCGAGGGTTCCGTCCTGAGCCAGGCAAAACGAGTCTGCCGGATACTGGAGCAACTGCAGGGCTTCGATTCCGCCTGGCGAGAGCAGCGTGAGTCGCTGGCGGAGTCCCTCTATAAGCTGGAGGACGTTGCGTACTTCGCCCGGGATTACAAAGAGGGGATCGATTTTGCTCCCGGCCGGTTGGAGCAAGTAGAGCAAAGGCTCTCGGAGCTGGAGAGACTGGCCCGAAAATATGGACACTCGGCAACGGAGACCCTAAAATATGCAGACAAATGCGAAGCGGAGCTGCTCGATCTCGTTTCGTACAGGGAGCGGTTGGCGCTTCTTGAAGAACAGCTGAAGACGGAGATCAAACAGTACCAGAGCCTCGGGGAGCGATTATCCGCAAAGCGCCACAGGGACGCCAGGCAGCTCGAACGGGAGATACGCAAGGAACTCCAGGCGCTTTCCATGGAAAGCGCCGAATTCAGCGTCTGCTTTCACACGCACCAGCCGGAAGATGGAAGCGGGCGGATACCAGGCTACTTCACGGATTCCGGCATCGACCGCGTCGAGTTTATGGTTTCGGCCAACAAAGGTGAGGAATTGAAACCCCTCGCCAGAATCGCTTCCGGAGGCGAGCTCTCGCGCATCATGCTTTCCCTCAAGGCAATCTGCGGGACCGAAGAATCTGGAAAGACGCTCGTTTTCGACGAGATCGATGCCGGGATCGGAGGACGCGTTGCGGAAGCCGTAGGACGCCGCCTGCGCGACATCTCGACCTCCCAGCAGGTGTTGTGCGTCACACACCTGCCTCAGATCGCGGCCTTTGCGTCCAGCCACTATCGCGTGACGAAAGGGACCGCGGGATCGCGAACGGAGACGTCCGTGCAGCGGCTGGACGAGTCCGAGAGAATTGAAGAGCTGGCGCGCATGCTGGGGGGACTGACGATTACGGAAACCACACGGAAGCACGCGCGGGAAATGCTGAGTCATTGCCTTAGCCCTGCGAGAGGATTCTAGCTATGATCAGACCTCAAGAATCTGAGGTCTGAGGTCTGAGGTCTGAAGCCGGAGATCAGACGATCCATGTCTAGAACCTTCTATATTGAGACGTTCGGATGCCAGATGAACGAGCTGGACTCGGAAAAGATCGCCGGCAGTCTCCTGCACGAGGGCATGGAGCCGGTCTCCGATCCCGCCAAGGCGGACATCATCATACTGAACACGTGCAGCATTCGCGAAAAAGCCGTTCAGAAGGTCTACGCCCGATTGGGAGAAGTGAAGAGGCATAAGACCCGGCGAGGAGGGGATCTTGTCGTCGGCGTCGTCGGGTGCATGGCGCAGCTCGAGGGCGAAAAAATTCTCGAGCGAGCGCCCTTCGTCAATATCATCGCTGGGCCTCAGAAAGGGCATGTCATGCCCGAGCTTGTGGCACGGGCCCTGGAGACCCGGCGCCCCGCCATCGATCTGCGCATGGATGATGACCCTGAGCCACTCGAGACGCGTCATGTTCTTCGCGTGAGCGCGTGGCGCGCAGGCGTAACCATAAGCGAAGGCTGCAACCGTCATTGCGCATTCTGTGTGGTTCCGCTCACGCGGGGCCCTCAGAAGGACCGGCCGAGCTCCAACATCATCTCCGAAGCCGCGCGCCTGGTCGACCAGGGTTACCTCGAGATCGTCCTGCTGGGCCAGACAGTAAATTCGTATCGGGATCCCTCTCCGCCCGGCCTGCGATTTGCGGGGTTGCTTCGGAAGCTGGCGGAGATTCCGGGGCTGAAGAGAGTACGCTTCACTTCGCCCCACCCCAACGACTTTTCGGACGACCTTCTGGACGTCATGGTATCCTGCTCCCAGGTCTGTAACCAGATTCATCTCCCGGTCCAATCGGGATCGACGCGGGTGCTCCTCGCAATGCGAAGGGGTTACACGCGAGAGCGGTATCTGGAAACCATCCGGAAGATTCAGAGCGCCACCCGCGCGATCGCAATTTCTACCGACATTATCGTCGGCTTTCCCGGCGAAACCGAAACCGACTTTGAGGATACCCTTCGGTTGCTCGATGAGGTACAATATGACAGCGTGTTTTCCTTCAAGTACTCGCCGCGCCCGAATACCGCGGCCCTGAATCTTCCCGGCGAAGTACCTGAAGAAGAAAAGGGGAAAAGGTTACGACGGCTGCAAGAGCATCAGAATCTCATCCAGTACAACAAGAATGCAGCCTACGTCGCACAGGTGCTTGAGGTTCTTGTGGAGGATCGGGCGCGAGCTAATTTTTCGCTAGCCGGGAGGGCCGCCAACAACAAGGTGGTGAATTTTAACGGCCCTGAAAGCCTCATTGGAAAGTTCGCGGAGATCCAGATTACCGGCTTCAGTGCCAACAGCCTGAGGGGTGTGCGGGTTCAATAAATGACCGGAGGAACTATGAAGGAGATTGAATTTAAGATAAAAGGACTAATGATGGATCCTTTGACAAACTCTCCGATTGTCGTGTTGCAGGACACCAACAGCGACACACTGCTCCCTATCTGGGTCGGGATATTCGAGGCCAATGCAATTGCCCTCCAGATCGAAAAAGTGGATACGCCGCGCCCCATGACACACGATCTCATGAAGGGTCTCCTGAACCATCTCAACGCGCAGGTGACCAAGATCGTCGTAACGGAGCTGAAGGACAACACCTTCTATGCGCTGATCTTCCTTAACGTGGGGGGTAAAACGATCACGGTGGATTCGCGCCCATCGGACGCGATTGCGCTCGCGCTGCGAACCGACTCGCCGATCTATGTCACCGACGACGTTCTCGCAAAATCGAGCAGCACTACGTCGCTCGCCCCCAGCGACCGGAGCTCGCCTGAGGACATAAAGCAGTGGCTTGAAAATCTGAACCCTGAGGATCTGGGCAAATACAAGATGTGAGGCGAGACGCCATCAGATCGACTTCGCGATCTTCAAAATGTCGCTTAAGACCCCTGCCGCTGTGACTCCCGCTCCCGCCCCCGGCCCCTGGATTACCAAAGGGTGTTCAAAGTAGCGCTGGGTCTGGAAAACGAGGATATTATCGGGTCCCGAGAGACGCCCGACGGGGCTGTCTTTCGCGACACTTTTAAGGCCCACCGCACATCCTTCCGTGGAAATATCAGCAAGAAAGCGCAAGACCTCCCCTCGAGAATGGGTCCTTCGGACCAACCCGGACATTCGCACGTCGATCTGAGGCAGTTTATTCAGGAACGCCGGTACGGAATCCATTTTGAAGAATCTTTGCGGGATCATCGCTGATAGTTGAATCTGTTCAAGCTCAAACAGAATACCCAGCTCCCTGGCGATAATCAGCGACTTTCGAGCCACATCGAGACCGCTCAGGTCATCCCGCGGATCCGGCTCCGTATAACCTAGAGACATTGCTTCGGCAACAGCCCGCGAGAAGGGAACGGCTTCATCCAACCGGTTGCAGAGGAATCCGAGAGTTCCGCTCAAACAGCCCTGAATCCGCAGTATCTTGTCTCCGGTGTTTATCAAGTCCTGAAGCGTGTAAAGGAGCGGCAGACCTGCCCCAAACGTGGCTTCGTAGTGGTAGTTCAGCCCCTTGCGGCGGCGAAGGGATTGGATCGCTTCGTAGTCGCGGAACTTTGAAGTCAGAGGCTTCTTATTGGCGGTGACCACGTGGAATCCCCGGCGAAGCCCTTCAATGTGCAAAGCCGTGAGATCGGCGCCGGTTGCATCAACCAGAACGATGTCGGATTTGTAGGTCGCGGCAATTTGCTTGAAGACCTCGTCGTTTGTGGGCCGTTCGCATCCACTCTCCAGTTGCTCCAGAGGAGTTCCGGAGGCCAGCGCTTCCAGTTCGGCGCCGCTCAACCCGGCAGGTGAGAACCGCCAGTGGCGGGAATTGGCCACCCCGAGTATCTTCAAGTTGACCTGCAAGCTGCGTGCGATTTGTTTCTTGCTCTCCTGAATCTGCCTTAACAGCATCCGGCCGATATTCCCGCATCCGAAAAGGAAAACGTGGAGATCTCGCGTAAGTCCAAAGGCCGTGTGGATCGCCTGAACGGCATGTTTGTAATCTTTCTCCAGGATGGCCGCCGAAATGTTCAGTTCCGAGGATCCCTGAGCTATGGCAAGCACATTGATGCGATACCTGCCCAGAGCATCAAAGAATTTCCCGGAAATTCCAGGCGTGCCCCGCATACCAGCGCCAATGATGGACACGCTGGCCACCTTGGATGTGCAGATCACTTCCTCGATGAGCTTCCGCTCCAGCTCCAGTCGGAACTCGTCCCGAATGGCGTAAACGGCGCGCCGGGCGTCGGCAGCTTTCAGCACTAAGCAGATGCTGTGCTCGGAAGAAGACTGGGAAATCATCATGATGTTGATGCCTTCGCGGCCCAGCACAGCGAATATTCGTGAACTGACGCCCGGGATGCCGATCATCCCGTTTCCTTGAATATTGAGCAGAGCGAGGTCCCGGACCGCAGTGACAGTCTTCACCACCGGACGGCGAAGGCTTCGGTCGGTGATAAGCGTTCCCGGGGCGGTCGGATTGAAGGTATTCTTGATGCGTATCGGTATGTGATGGATGACCGCGGGAATCATGGTCTTCGGGTGGACCACCTTGGCGCCGAAATAAGACATTTCGGCTGCCTCCTGGTAACTGATCTGAGGCAGGATACCGGCTTCCGCCACCAGGTTTGGATCCGCTGTCATGATTCCATCCACGTCCGTGTAAATCCAGACTTCTCGGGCGCGCAACGCGGCACCCACGATCGACGCGGAGTAATCTGATCCGTTGCGCCCGAGAGTGCTGGCATGGCCATCGGGCGTCCGGCACACAAAGCCCGGAACCACGGGAAGGAACCTGCGCTTCAGCAATGGCAGAAGGAGCCTTTCGATGCGGCGCTCGGTCTCTGAAAAATCCACCACGGGACCCTCACGCGTCCCCTCCGCAACGGTCCAGTCGCGCGCATCGGAGTGACAGAAGCGGTCGTCGATTGTCTGAAGGGTACGCGCGAGAAGCGTGGAGGACAACATCTCGCCATAAGAAAGGAGCTTGTCTTGAATTCGGTGGCTGAATTCTCGCAGCAAGAGAATCCCATGGGAAATCTCACGGATTTCCTGAAACTGCTTATCCAGGAAGCCGCGCATCCAGTTCTGATAGGAGGGGCTGGAAGTCAGGGAGCCAAAAGTCTCCTCGTGCAGCGCACGCAGACTCTGGATCTCCGTCTCGACGCCCCGTGCTTTGCCGAGAAGAGCCTCCTGGCCCAGTCCGAGCAACCGATCCGTCACCCCAGCCATGGCCGAGACTACGGTGAGGACCTCCGAAAGACGAGCCTGAGTGCGAATGATTTCTATGACGCGAGAAATCGAGTCGCGGGTACCCATGGAGGTGCCGCCGAATTTTAGAACCAAAAGGGATCGACCCGCCATCTTCAGCTCCCTGGAAAAGATCCATACTCTAAACCCTGTGAGCGTTGGGAGTCCAGGCTTTAGCCTCAGTTGGGTGCCATTAAAAGGATCGCGGATACGCGCAAGAGACGGACAAAAAACGAGTCCGACATGAAGTGCGGCGACCTGTCTGACCTTTCGCCGCTTTCGAAAAGAGTCGTGGATTGCTCATCTGCAGCTCATCAAAGCGGCACCTTGAAGCGAGGCGGCACCTTGAAGCGAGTCGCATTTCTAATTACACCCGCCTCAGTTCGGGTGTTCGGACTTCAGGCTTTTGTTCAGGGTTCCTTGAGCCTGCGTTGGGAGAGAACCCTACCTGTCACGTAATCCCCCCCCTTGGTCGCGCGCGTCCCGCGAACGAGTGGCCTCACAGCCGCCGCTCATTTTCCATTTCACACAATGGCTAAGGCAGTGGGGGGCAGTCTGAAGGCTGAGATCCAAAACCTGGCATCCGTGTTTTCTTAGTTGACATAATATATCTTATCCGAAGCTGTACCAGTACTGGCTCGCAGGGTTCGGAATCGGTAAAAGTTCCCCGGCCTGGGCGCACGCCGCCTGGCGGCCAGGCCCCCCGTACGGCTGGCCGTAGACGGGCCGATTTACTAGGCGCGAGAGCGTGTGCTAGTCTTTCCTCGTACCTATGCGCAAGGTCGATAAGCTCATCCTTGGAGCCGTGTATCCGCCGGTCATTCTCTCGGGCGTTGTTCTTACGTTTGTGGTCTTTATGCGGGAACTCGGGAGGCTGTCCGAATTGCTGATAACACGGAACGCGTCCCCGGAAGTCATCGGAATGCTTGCGGGCGCCATTCTCCCTGCGATCCTGATCTTCTCCTTGCCGATGTCCTACCTGATAGGCACCTTGATCGGGCTCAGCGGGCTGTCGGGAGAAAACCAAATCACCGCGTTGCGGGCCTGTGGGGTCCCCCTGCGACGGATACTCCTTCCAGTCCTTGCCCTTGGCGGATGCGTTCTGGCCGTTACAGCCGTACTCTCCGTGTTCATCCTGCCTTCATCGAACGATGTCCTTCACACCCTCAAGGACAACATTAGCCTGCGCCAGGTCACCTCTCAGGTTCAACCCAGGGTGTTCAACGAAGAATTCTCCAATGTCGTGTTTTATCTGGATGACATCGCTCTGGACCGCCAGCGCTGGGCACGTGTCTTCCTGGCAGACAATTCCGACCCAAAGTCGCCTCGAGTGATTCTCGCCCGGGATGGGGCGTGGGTTACCAACCAGCAAGCATTTCGGCTTCAGTTTCACCTGGAAGATGGGACCATATATGAAGCAAATCCCGATGATCCGGGCAAGGACAACGTGAGTCTGTTTGCTGCTACGGACATACCGGTTGATTTGAATCACGGCGGACCTCCCCATCCGGCGGAAAGCGGCTATGGCAGGCCCAAGCGCCCGATTGAGCAGACTACCCTGGAGCTTTGGCGCGGCCGGCCCGATGTCCCCGCGGCCCAACGGGGAGAACAGCTCATCGAGCTTCACAAGCGGTTGTCAATTCCCTTCTCAGTTGTGGGCTTTTCGTTGCTGGGACTGACGCTGGGAATAAACACAACAAAAGGAGGACGCGCCTCGGGCTTTGTCCTGAGTTTCATTCTCGTGCTTGTGTTCTACAACCTTTTCTTTGGAGGAGTCCGGCTGGCTTCTGTAGGGAAAGTCTCTCCCTGGCTCGGAGCCTGGGGAGCCAATCTGATTCTTTCAGCGTTGGGGCTCGTATCGCTTGCGACTGCGGAGCGCAGTCACTGGCTTAGCTACTGGATGTCAAGTTGGGCATGGAAAAAGAAGCTGGAACCTCTCAGCCGCCAGTTCCATCTTGACCAGGCCACTCGAGCCGGCATCCAGAGGCTGGACAATGTCATTGACACTTCGACCCGCGGGTTCGCCAGATTCCGATTCCCAAAGATACTCGACATTTACGTGAGCAGGGGCTTCCTGACGTATTTTTTATGGGCCCTTCTGGTATGCAGTTGCCTCTTTGTCGTGCTTACGCTCTTTGATCTGCTCGACGACATCATTCGAAACCGCATACCGGCAGCCTACGTCATAGGCTATTTTGTGTTCCTGATGCCGCAAATCTTGCTTCTCGTGATCCCCATGTCCATCCTGCTTGCCGTACTCATCAATTTCGGCGTCCTGGAAAAGTCCTCGGAAATAACAGCGCTGAAAGCAGGCGGGTGGAGCCTGTATCGAATATCCACGCCGGTATTCCTCATTGCCGCTTTGCTCTGCCTCGGCGTTTACCTCATGCAAGACTATGTCCTTCCTTACTCAAACATTCGCCAGGACAACCTGAGGAACATCATCAAGGGTAGGCCGGCCCAGACCTATATGCGTCCTCAAAGAAAGTGGATTTTCGGGGAGTCGAACCGGATTTTTAACTATGACTATTTCGACCCCGGCCAGCAGATGTTCGTGGGTCTCAATGTGTTCGAAGTTGACCTGGGGGCACACCGGATTCTCCGCAGGATACACGCGGCGCGTGCGCGGATTCGGGACGGACCCAAATGGACCCTGGAAGATGGCTGGGTAAGGGATTTTCGCAACCCTGCCATGGGTTTCAGCAGGATCGTCAAGAATGACTTTAATTTCCCGGAAAAGGCGAGCTATTTCCAGAAGGAGATTTTCGAGCCCAGAGAATCGTCCAAGCTGACCTATCTTGAGTTAAAGGATTACATTAACTATTTACAAAAGTCCGGTTACAATGCGACGGAACTTCAAGTAGAGCTGTACAAGAAGATTTCCTTTCCGGTCAGCTGCGTCGTCATGTCCCTGCTGGGAGTGCCTTTTTCGTTTTCAATGGGCCGGAAGGGTGCCTTCTTCGGGATCACAGCCAGTATTGTGATTGCTATGGCTTACTGGGGAGTCTTTAATGCTTTTGAGCAACTCGGGGCCTACGGAATTCTGGTCCCGACGCTCGCGGCATGGGCACCAAACATTCTGTTTGGAGCGGCCGGGCTCACGCTGTTCCTCACTGTTCGCACCTGATCAGGTGCCTTCGGACCAGCTCTGGAGGTAGCGCTTCTGCTCTGCCGTGAGCACGTCAATTTCGGCATTAAGAGAACGCAGTTTGAGCCGTGCAACCTCCTGGTCAATCTCCTTGGGCACAGGGTACACTTGCTTTCCCAGGCTCTGAGAGTGCTTGATCAGGTATTCAACGCTCAGCGCCTGGTCGGCGAAAGACATGTCCATCACCGAGGCGGGATGCCCCTCCGCGCTGGCGAGGTTGATAAGGCGCCCTTCTCCGAGAAGATAGATCTTCTGTCCTCCGCGCAGCGTGTATTCGTCCACATACTCTCTCACCCTGCGCTTATTGACGCTCAGAGACTCCAGGGCCGGAATGTCAATCTCAACATTGAAGTGCCCTGAGTTGGCCAGCACGGCTCCGCTTTTCATCAACTCGAAGTGTTCTTTTCGGATAATCCCCTTGTTTCCGGTGACCGTGACGAAGAGTTGTCCGATCTTGGCCGCGTCGGCGATGGGCATGACCCTATAGCCCTCCATTACGGCTTCGAGGGCTCGGATCGGGTCAATTTCCGTGACGATTACATCCGCGCCAAAACCCTTGGCCCGCATGGCAATGCCACGCCCGCACCAGCCGTACCCGCAGACTACCACCCGCAGCCCGGCCAGCAGGAGGTTTGTCGCCCGGATGACCCCGTCAATGGTCGATTGGCCGGTACCGTATCGGTTGTCAAATAGATGCTTGGTATCGGCATCGTTGACGGAAATTACGGGGAATTGCAGGACGCCGTCTTGGGCCATACTCCGGAGCCGAACGACACCGGTGGTAGTTTCCTCGGTGCCCCCCAGCACTTCGCTGATCAGCTCTTTCCTCTCCGTCAGGATCGCCGTGACCAGGTCGGCGCCGTCATCCATCGTGATCTGGGGCTTGTTCTCCAGCGCGGACATTATGTGGCTGTAGTATGTCTTGTTGTCTTCGCCCTTGATCGCAAAAACGGGAATACCATACTCCCGGACAAGGGCGGCCGCGGTGTCATCCTGAGTACTGAGCGGATTCGACGCGCAAAGACAGAGCCGGGCCCCTCCGTCGCGCAGCGTGATCGCCAGGTTCGCTGTTTCCGTGGTCACATGGAGACAAGCCGAAATGCGAATTCCCTTCACTGGCTGCTCCTTCTGAAATCGTTCGCGGATCAACTGCAGGACGGGCATCGACTGCTGCGCCCATTCGATCCTGTCCTTCCCCTTGCCTGCCAGAGCCAGGTCTTTCACGTCGTATCGCATGCACTGCCCTCTTTAAGAACGGCTGTTGAATGGGGAATCAAAGCGCTGCGGCCTTCTGGAGAATTTGCGCCCGGTCCGCCTTCTCCCACGTGAATTCGGGTTCGGAACGTCCGAAGTGGCCGTAGGCGGCGGTCTTCTTGTAGATAGGTCGTCTGAGATTCAAGGATTCGATGATCCCGCGGGGTGTGAGATTGAATTCAGCGCGCAGAATTTCCTCAATCTTCGGTTCTGCTATTTTCCCTGTGCCAAACGTATCCACCATCACCGAGACGGGTTGGGCAACACCGATGGCGTATGCCAGCTGGATCTCGACGCGGTCCGCAATCTTTGCCGCGACGATGTTCTTGGCCAGATAACGCGCCATGTAGGACGCGCTCCGATCAACTTTCGAGGGATCCTTGCCGGAAAAGGCTCCGCCGCCATGATGGCCGTACCCGCCATAGGTGTCGACAATTATCTTGCGGCCCGTCAGACCGCAATCCCCTTGAGGTCCCCCTATCGCGAACCGCCCCGTCGGGTTGATGTGATACTGAGTCTTACCGTCGCGCAAACGTTCCGGTATGACCGGATAAATTACCTGCTCCAAAACCTCCTGGCGCACTTTCTCGATGCTCACGTCCGGACTGTGCTGCGTCGAGACCACAACTGTCTCGACTCTTATGGGCCGGTAGCCTTCGTAAAGAACTGTGACCTGGGACTTGCCGTCTGGCCGGACCCAGTCGAGCACCCCTTTTTTGCGCACTTCGGAGAGCCGCCGGGTCAGCTTGTGGGCCAGCATGATCGCCATAGGCATGAGTTCTTCAGTTTCGTTGGTCGCGAAGCCAAACATCAGTCCCTGGTCGCCCGCTCCCCCGGTATCCACACCCAGGGCAATGTCCGGCGACTGCTCGTCGATCGAGGAAATCACGGAGCAGGTGTCTGCGTCGAAGCCGTACTTCGCGCGGGTGTAGCCCACCCCACGGATGGTTTCACGCACCACCTTGGGAAAATCGACGTAACACTTGGTCGTGATTTCGCCCGCGATCATGGCTATTCCAGTAGTGACCAGGGTCTCGCATGCGACTCGACCCATGGGATCCTGCGCCAGTATGGCGTCCAGGATCGCATCAGAGATTTGATCGGCGATCTTGTCGGGATGCCCTTCGGTCACCGACTCCGACGTGAAGTGATACCTTCCTCGTGCTGACACCCCGTTTCTCCTCCAGCTGTACCGTACCCGGCGTTGAAGAGCAAAGCAAAACAACTTTTTCTATCATACAGCCTGCCCTCCAGTCAACGAGCAGTCTTGGGTTGACTCTTTCAAAGCCATAACGATCCCGACGAGTTGCGCACCGCCAAGCTCGAGAAGAATTCAAGCACTTTATTCACCACGGAGACCCGGAGTACACGAAGATGCGCGGAGAACCCTGATGCCTCTGTGAAATCTCCATGCCCTCCGTGTCTCCGTGGTGAAACAGGACACGTTGCCGCTGCAGGGTCGCCCTTCTGGCAAGGTTTTGCGTCCGCAATGGGTCTCTAGGCGCGCGGATGGTACTTTTTGTAGATTTGTTTCAGACGCTCGCGGGTCACATGAGTGTAAATCTGCGTCGTGGAAATATCCGCATGTCCCAACATCATCTGTAAGGAGCGAAGGTCGGCCCCGTTCTCCAGCAGATGGGTGGCAAAGGAATGCCGGACAACATGAGGCGTGAGCTTTCTCCTAATGCCCGCCTTTTGTCCGTAGGCGCGGATGGTCTTCCAGAACGCCTGCCGGGTCATGCGCGAACCCCTTCGCGTGACGAACAGGTAACTGCTGGACTTTTTCTTCAGCAGCACCGGCCGGCTGTTCTTCAGATACTCCCGCACATGGTGCGCCGCTTCTTGCCCTACAGGCACGACGCGTTCCTTGCTCCCCTTTCCCACGCACGAAAGGGCCCCAAGGGGAAGGTTCAGTTGTTGAACCTTGAGCCCGACCAGTTCGCTCACTCGAAGTCCCGAAGCATAAAGAATCTCCAGCATCGCCCGATCCCGGCAGCCCAGAGGTTCGGCGCTGTCGGGCTGTTGAAGGAGCCTCGTGATTTCGCCGCCGGTGAGAAACCTGGGGAGAGGTTTGAAGGCCCGCGGGGACACAATCTCTTCCGTGGGATCACGCTCGATCACCCGATCCCCGAGAAGGAACCTGAAGAACAGACGCGCAGCCGAGAGCGCCCTTGAGACCGATCTCGGGGAGAGCCCCTGCTTTCGCAGGACCTGACTCCACAGCAGCACTGCCTCTTGGTCGAGCGCGGTCAGCTCCTTCGAGTTTGCGTTGGCAAATTCCCTAAGCTTTCGAAGGTCCTGGAGATAAGCCCCCACGGAATTTGGCGCGAGACCTCTCTCCACGCGCAGATAGGTTTCGAACTCCTGCAACCAGTCGCGCTTCACTTTGCAGTACGGGTGACCCTTCGTCGAATCATGGTGTACAGTTCGGCCGCTTCCTGAACGCGAAACAGGCGTAACAGGAGGACAACGGAAACAGCGCCCACCGCAATCGCAAAGCCCAGGACCGTGGCGAGACTGGCGGTCCCCCGTATAGGTAAAACACGCTCTCCCAGCTTATAGGCCAGAAGAGCCAGGGACGCCATCGCGAACGAGGCAATCGCGATCCTTCCGTATACGGCAATCTCTTTCCAGTCCCACTTCCAACCCGTGCGGCGTCCCAGCTGCCGCAGCAGCAGGAAGAAATTCATCCAGGACGCGACCGCGGTCGACAGCGCCAGTCCGAGGAAACCCAGAGGCGCGATAAACAAGAAGTTCACGGCGATCTTGACAGCCACGGTGAACATGCTGGTCCTGACTGGGGTGCGCGTGTCATCCAAGGCATAGAATGTGGGGACCAGGATCTTTACGGCCGAATAGGCAAAAAGCGCCAATGCATAAAGCAACACAACCTGGCTTGTCTTAATCGTGTCGCTCGGAAGAAAGGAACCGCGCTCGTACAGCAGACGCACAATTTCTTCGCGAAAAACAATCAATCCCGCGGTGGCGGGAAATGTAAGGCACGCGGCAATGCGGAGGCTTGAGCCTATGGTGTCCCGCAGCTTGCTCAAGGCATTCTGGGCAGCGTGGTGCGAGACTGCCGCCAGTGTGGCAGTAGCGACCGCGACGCCGAACACTCCAATAGGAAGTTGCATCAGCCGGAAAGCGTAGTTCAAATAGGAAACCGGGCCGTCACCGTAGCGGGAGGCGATCTGGTTATCCACGGTTATGTTGATCTGCGTGGCAGAGAGCCCGATGACGGCGGGCAGCATGAGCTTTCCAATGTGCCGGAGCCATGGATCGGAGAAGTCGAGCGCGAGCCGGTAGCGAAACCCCAGCCGGCAAGCGGAAGGCATCTGAACAAGGAATTGACTGGCCCCGCCGGCCAGTGCTCCGACTGCCATGGAAACTATAGGCTCCAGCCCGTAGCGCGGCAGGAGGGGGGAGAGGAAAATACCTGCCAGAATGCAGCAAACGTTGAAGGCGGAAGCTGCCAGCGCCGGAATGAAAAAGACGCCGCAGGCATTGAGCATTCCCATGGCTACGGCCGCCAGGGCGACGGTCAGTAGAAACGGGGACATGATCCTTGTCATCTGGACCGTCAGTTCAAACTTGGCCTGCTGCTGCGCGAAGCCTCCGGCCAGGAGATACACAAAGCCCCGCGCTCCGAAATAAATGAGGAGCGTCACCAATCCCAGAATCACCAAGAGCGCATTCATGACCCGGCTTGCCAGAAGCCACGCCTGGGACTTGCCGCCCTGGTTCAAGATCCGCACGAACGTCGGCACGAAGGCCGAACTGAGGGCCCCTTCGGCAAACAGGTCGCGCAGGAGATTGGGGATCCTGTAAGCCACGTTGAATGCATCGGTGAGGATGCCGGCCCCGAAATACTTGGCCATCACCATTTCCCGGGCCAGTCCCAGGACCCTGCTGATCATCGTGGCCAGGCTTATCAATCCGGCGGACCGCGCAACGCTGCGCGGCCGGCCGGCGGGTTGCGTATGGGCGCCCCCTTCGAAGCTCGCCGG
>WNGD01003331.1_pt1 | contig 18994 bp, 17 predicted proteins | sample 5400671 | NCBI WGS metagenome assembly WNGD01 (sample SAMN13153369, study PRJNA577476) | soil metagenome | isolation source: 40 cm soil or saprolite under grassland replicate 2 | place: USA:California | collected 2016-06-15
CGCCTCGCGAACCGGATCGAGCAGATGCTGGTCGATGCCGGATTCGGCAAGACCGTCGAGCTGATCACCGCCGCGCCGCCCCCTCGCGGGCTGTTCGAGCGGGCCGCGCGCGCCAACGACGTGCGGGCCGATCTCTTCCTTTCGATCCATCACGACGGGGTGCCGGATGCCTTCGTGGAAAAATGGGAGTACGACGGCAGCGAGCATTCTTTCAGCGACCGCTTCAAGGGCCATTCCATTTTCATCTCTTATGACAATGGCAATCCCGCGGGGAGCCTGCGCTTCGGCAGGCTTCTGGGCAATCAGCTCAAGGCGCGCGGCTTGCAGTACACGCCGCATTACGCGGAAAAATTCATGGGCAACCGGCAGCGAAAATTGGTCGATGCCGAGGCGGGAGTTTACCGCTACGACCAGCTGATCGTGCTCCGCAGCACGCGAATGCCTGCCGTCCTGCTGGAGGCCGGCTCGATCGTCAATCGCGACGAGGAATTGCTGCTGGAGTCTCCCGAGCGTCAAGCGGCGATCGCCGCGGCGGTCACCGACGCGGTCGAGGCGTTCTGCGTGGCGCAGGCGCCGCGCAAGCCCGCTCGGGCTGCGCGACGTCCCGGCGTCTGACCTGTCCGCACGCGCTCTTCACCTCCCCTTGAAAAGGGGAGGTCGGCTCGCGAAGCGAGCCGGGAGGGGATCACGATCCCCACCCCATCCCTCCCCTTTTCAAGGGGAGGGAGGAGTTTGCGTCACGCCTCAGGTAAATGCGACAGCTCGAATCTGCTGCGCGCTCACGCGGCTTCCTGCTTCTGCTGCAGCTCGGCGTCCTTCGCGGTCGCGCGCTTGAGCGCCGGGCGCTCGTTCAGGCGCCCCACATACGCCGCGAACTCCGGCCGCTCCGGGATGAGCTTGAACATCGTGCCCCAGCGCAGCCCGGAGCCGATCACCACGTCGGCGGCGGTGAATTGCTCGCCGAGCAGATAGGGCCGCGCCGCGGCCGCCGCCTTGGCGAGCACGTCGACCACCGTATCGAACTCGCCGAACCCGAGCGCGGCGCGCGGCGCCGGCTCCTTGCGCGGATAGGCCTGCTCCCAGATCGCCGGCTCGACGCAGCTCGGGCCGAAGAACAGCCATTTGAGATAGATTCCGCGCCGCGGGCTGCCGATCGGAACGTTGAGCTTGGCGCGCGGGAATTCGTCGGCCAGATACGCGCAGATCGCCGACGCCTCGGTGATGACGACGTCGCGGTGGCGCAGCGCCGGCACCTTGCCCATCGGATTGACGGCGAGGTACGCGGGCGCGCGGTTCTCGCCCTTCTTGAAGCTCACGAGATGGATGTCGTAGGGCTCGCCGACCTCCTCGAGCATCCAGTGCACGATCGAGGAACGCGACGGGGCGGCGTGATAGAGCGTGAGGTCGGCCATGGGGCGGATTCTCCGGGGTTTTGGTTTTCGCGAGCGGCGGGCTCTAGCCCCCAATTGCGGCAACGGCGTGGGGGCCCCGGTCCACCTCTGTAGCCCGGATGAGCGCCCGCGGAGCGGGGCGAAATCCGGGATCAGCGCTTCGCGTGTGTTCGGCTTTCGAGGAAAGAACCCCGGATTACGCTTCGCTCCATCCGGGCTACGGCAGCCTAGTTATCCGCCCCCGGCGGTCCTGTGCCGGACCTCCGGGAGCACGCTGCGGCCGATGAGCTCGATCGAGGCCAAAATGTCGTCCTGGCCCATGCCCGGCCAGCTGACCCGCATGGCGACCTGATTGATGCCGGCGCGATGCTGCGCAACGAGCGCGTCCGTGACTTGCGCGGGCGTGCCGATCGCGAAGCGGTTTTTGGCCAACCGGCGCAATTGCTCCTCGGGTGCGCCGCCGCGGTTCTCGGCCACGCCTCCCAATCCCCACGACGCATAGGAGGCGTATTTCTCCAGCAGAAACGGCGCGACGCGGCGGAACGCGGCATCCTCGTCTCCCGCGCAGGCGACCTCGTAGAGCCGGCAGATGTGCTCGGGCGGCGGCAGCTTGGCGGCTGCGCGCGCGGTTTTGAACAGCGCCATCTGCTCGGCAAGCTGCTCCATCGTCGGCGTCGGCACCAGCAGCCATCCGTCGCCGATGCGCGCCGCGCGCTCGATCGCGGGGGCGGCCTGGGCCCCGATCAGGATCGGCGGGCGCGATTGCAGCGGGCGCGGCCGGATGGAGGCGTTCGAAAATTGCCAGTGGCGGCCCTGGTGCGTGACGCTTTCCTCGCTCCACAGCCGCCGGATGATCTCGACGCCCTCGGTGAGCCGGCTCACCCGCTCGCGCATCGGCACGCCGAACGCGGCGAATTCTTCCGGCCGATAGCCGAGCCCGACACCGAGCAGGAATTTTCCGCCGGTGACGAGATCGAGGAAGGCGCCGATCTCCGCGAGCTCCACCGGGTTGTGCAGCGGCAATAGCGTCACGTGGGTGCCGAGCCAGAGCCCCTCGGCCTCGGCCGCGATCCGCAGCAACAGTGGCAGCTGCGGGAAATAGTGGAACTCGGGCACGAGGTGGTGCTCGCCGGCCCAGATCGAATCGAAGCCGAGCGTGCGAATGAGCCGCGCCTGCTCCAGCGTCTCGGCGAGGCGCCGCGCCGGATCGTCGCGCTCCCGATGCTGCGAGTTGAGATAGACGCCGAGCTTCATGGTCTTACGCCTCCGTAGCCCGGATGGAGCGCCCGCGGAGCGGGCGCGAAATCCGGGGATCAGCGCTGCACCTTGCCTCGGCGCTACCTGGGGATCAGCGCTGCACCTTGCCTCGGCGCTACCTGGCTAGGAAATGAAGTGCGAAAAGCGTCTTTTTCGGGAATGGGCAAAGTTCTGAGACTACCAGAAAAGAACCCCGGATTGCGCTTCGCTCCATCCGGGCTCCGGGCGTCATTTCTTCTCGATCGAGATGCCCTTCTCGCCGATGTTGATGTCGATGCCGGTGGTCTTCTTGCGCTCCTGGTTGAGCTGATAGCCGAGCACGACGACGGCGACGACCAGCGCGCCGAGGATCAGGAACAGGATGCGGTCCCGGGTCATGGGCTTCCTCGCTCTATCTATCGTCAGCCTGAGAGCCTGCCCCGGACCTGATCCGGGGAGCGAGCCGTCGCAGACGGCGAGCCTCGAAGGCCGCACTCATTCTTCTAGCGCCTCGGCCGCATCCTTCGAGGCTCGGCGCCTCGCGCCGAGCGCCTCAGGATGACGGAGCAAAATCACGAGCACCCCGTGGTGCTGCCGCAGGTGTCGCATTTCATGCAGGTGCCGTTGCGCACCAGCGTGAAATTCCCGCATTCGCCGCAGGCTTCGCCTTCGTAGCCCTTGGCCTTGGCCTCGGCGCGCTTTTCCGCCGCCGCCGCGCGGGCCTCTTTCTGCGTCCAGGCGAGCGGATCGGGCGCGCTCCTGAAACCTTGCTCGGGCTCGACTTTCAGCGCAGGCGCGGCGCCGCCGCCGGCCCGCGCGACGGCACCCGATCCCGCGAACGAAGTGACGTTACCTGATCCCCCGCCCCGACCCTCCCCGGCAGTGGGGGAGGGAGTTCCCCGCGCCTCGGTCGTGCCGCTAGTCGACCCCCCACCCCGACCCTCTCCCACAAGGGGGGAGGGAGAAGAAGCGCCGCCGCCCGACATCACCACGAGCCTGTCGCCGCGCGAGCGGGTGAGGCCCTTGGAGACGTATTTCGACGAGCCGCCGGGTTTTCCTTCCTCGATGCCGCGGCCGAGCGCGTCGAACCCGGTGGCGATCTCGTTGGGGTCGACGTGGGCGAGATCGAAGCGGGACAGATAGCTCACCGCTAGCTCGCGGAACACGTAATCGAGGATCGAGGTCGCGTATTTGATCGAATCGTTGCCCTGCACCGGGCCCGACGGCTCGAACCGGGTGAACGTGAAGGCGTCGACATATTCCTCGAGCGGCACGCCGTATTGGAGCCCGAGCGACACTGCGATCGCGAAATTGTTCAACAGCGAGCGCAGCGCCGCGCCCTCCTTGTGCATGTCGACGAAAATCTCGCCGAGCCTTCCGTCCTCGTATTCGCCGGTGCGCAGATAGACCTTGTGGCCGCCGACCACGGCCTTTTGCGTATAGCCCTTGCGCCGGTCGGGCAGCCGCTCGCGCTCGCGCAGCACGGTGATGCGCTCGACCACTTTTTCCACGATGCGCTCGGCGATGCCCGCGGCGCGCGCCGCCGCCGGCTTCTCCAGGAACGCCTCGATTTCCTCTTCTTCCTCCTCGTCGGCGATGAGCTGGCTCTGCAGCGGCTGCGAGAGTTTCGAGCCGTCGCGGTAGAGCGCATTCGCCTTGATCGCCAGCTTCCACGACAACAGATAGGCCGCCTTGCAGTCCTCGACGCTCGCCTCGTTGGGCATGTTGATGGTCTTGGAGATCGCGCCGGAGATGAACGGCTGCGCCGCCGCCATCATGCGGATGTGGCTCTCGACCGAGAGATAGCGCTTGCCCGTGCGTCCGCACGGATTGGCGCAGTCGAACACCGGATAGTGCTCGGGTCTCAGATGCGGCGCGCCCTCGACCGTCATCGCCCCGCAGACGTGGATGTTGGCCGCCTCAATCTCGCGCTTGCCGAAGCCGACGTGGGTGAGCAGGTCGAACGAAGGGGCGACGATCGTCTCGGCCGGGATGCCGAGTTTTTCGCGCAGGAATTCCTCGCCGAGCGTCCATTTGTTGAACACGAACTTGATGTCGAAGGCGGTCGGCAACGCGTTGTCGATCTGCTCGATGATCTCCGGCGTGAACCCCTTGGCGGCAAGCGTGGTGTGGTTGATCGCCGGCGCGTTCGACAGCGTACCGTGGCCGACCGCATAGGCCTCGATCTCGGCGATCTCCGCCTCGCTGTAGCCGAGCACGCGCAAGGCTTCCGGCACCGCGCGGTTGATGATCTTGAAATAGCCGCCGCCCGCGAGTTTTTTGAATTTCACCAGGGCGAAATCCGGCTCGATGCCGGTGGTGTCGCAATCCATCACTAGGCCGATCGTGCCGGTCGGCGCGATCACACTCGCCTGCGCGTTGCGATAGCCGTGGGCCTCGCCGAGCGTCAGCGCCTTATCCCAGGCGTTCTTCGCGTGCTCGATCAGCTCCACGTCCGGGCAGGCGGCATGGTCGAGCCGCACCGGCGGGGTCGAGAGCTTCTCGTAGCCGGTCTTGGCGCCGAAGGCCGCGCGCCGGTGATTGCGGATGACGCGCAGCATGTGCTCGCGGTTCTTCCTGTAGCCCGGGAACGGGCCGAGCTCGGCCGCCATCTCGGCCGAGGTGGCGTAGGAAACCCCGGTCATAATCGCCGACATCGCCCCGCAGATCGCGCGGCCGGCCTCGCTGTCATAGGGGATGCCCGACGACATCAAGAGCCCGCCGATGTTGGCGTAGCCGAGCCCCAGCGTGCGGTAGTCGTAGGAGCGCAGCGCGATCTGCTTGGAGGGGAACTGCGCCATCAGCACCGAGACCTCGAGCACGATGGTCCACAGCCGGACCGCATGCTCGTAGCCGTCGACGTCGAAGCGCAATCTTCCCTTTCCCTCCCCTGAAAGGGGAGGGTCGGACCGCCGCAGGCGGTCCGGGGTGGGGTCGCCAGCCGAAGATTCGACCCCCACCCGGCTCGCTTCGCTCGCCGACCTCCCCCTTGCAGGGGGAGGAGAAGCAGGGGCGCGGAACGCGAGCAGGTTCAGCGAGGCGAGATTGCACGCCGTGTCGTCCAAAAACATGTATTCCGAGCACGGGTTCGACGCCCGGATCGGGCCCGAGGCCGGGCAGGTGTGCCAGTCGTTCACCGTGGTGTGGAACTGCAGGCCGGGATCGGCGCTCGCCCAGGCGGCGTGCCCGATCTTCTCCCACAGCGCGCGCGCCTTTAGGGTCTTGGCGACCTTGCCGGGCTTGGTGCGCCAGGTCAGGTCCCAATCGCCGTCGGCCTCGACGGCTTTGAGGAACTCGTCGGTCACCCGCACCGAATTGTTGGAGTTCTGGCCGGAGACGGTGAGATAGGCCTCCGAATCCCAGTCGGTGTCGAAAACCGGGAACTCGATGTCGGTATAGCCCTGCTTGGCGAACTGGATCACCCGGCGGATGAAATTGTCGGGCACGGCGTTCCTGCGCGCCGCCTTGATCTCGCGGCGAAGCACCGGGTTCTTGTCGGGATCGAAGCAATCGTCGCCCGAGCCCTCGCAATTGACGCAGGCTTTCAGCACCGCCTTGAGGTGCCGCTGGTTGATGCGCGAGCCGGTGACGAGGCTTGCGACCTTCTGCTCCTCCAGCACCTTCCAGTCGATGTATTGCTCGATGTCCGGGTGATCGACGTCGACCACGACCATTTTCGCCGCGCGCCGCGTGGTGCCGCCCGACTTGATCGCGCCGGCGGCGCGGTCGCCGATCTTCAAGAAGCTCATCAGGCCGGAGGATTTGCCGCCGCCCGACAGCCGCTCGCCCTCGCCGCGCAGTCTTGAAAAATTCGAGCCGGTGCCGGAGCCGTATTTGAACAGCCGCGCCTCGCGCACCCAAAGGTCCATGATGCCGCCGTCGTTGACGAGGTCGTCGGCGATGCCTTGGATGAAGCAGGCGTGCGGCTGCGGATGCTCGTAGGACGATTTCGACCGGGTCAGCTTTCCGGTGGCAAAATCCACGTAATAATGGCCCTGGCTCGGGCCGTCGATGCCGTAGGCCCAGTAGAGGCCGGTGTTGAACCATTGCGGCGAATTGGGCGCGACCATCTGCCTCGCGAGCATGGTGCGCAGCTCGTCGAAGAACGCGGAGGCGTCGGCCTCGGAAGCGAAATAGCCGCCCTTCCAGCCCCAATAGGTCCAGGTGCCGGCCAGCCGGTCGAATACCTGCTTGGCGGAGGTCTCGCCCCCGAATCGTTCCTTCTCGGGCAGCGCGGCGAGCGCCGCCTCGTCGGCGACCGAGCGCCACAGGAACGAGGGCACGCGCTCCTCCTCGACGCGCTTGAGCCGCGCCGGCACGCCGGCTTTCCGGAAATATTTCTGCGCCAGCACGTCGGAGGCGACCTGCGACCAGGACGCCGGCACCTCGACGTCCTCCGCCCGGAACACCACCGAGCCGTCCGGATTGCGGATCTCGCTCGTGGTCAGGCGAAATTCGACGCCCTCGTAGGCGGACTGACCTTCCTTCGTGTACCGCCGCTCGATCCGCATTGCTCCACCCCTTTGGCTCGTCGGCGCGAGCTTTCCGAGCGCCGACATTTTCATCCTGCGCGGGCCGAAAAACCCGCGCGCTGCCGGTTGGTCCCGGCACTCTGCTCGACGTCCCGTTACGACCGGCGCTTTTTTCGCGGCGCCGTTGGTTTGGTGGGTCGCTGCCGACCGCCCGGCCATGCGGAGCCCTGGCTCGCCTTAGCCTTCGGCCTCGGCGAAGCGGCGTCGCTAGCCTGTTCTGGGAGGCGTCCGGCGAGCACTTGGTACGATCCGCGCCCGACCCCAGAAGGCTAAGACGACTCCCTCCCGCCAGTCAAGAACTAGTGCGAGAATCTGAATCAACCCCTAAATCTGGGGAAAGTGACCGTGAATAGCGGGGAAAGCGCCAAGCTGCATTGCGGTAAATATCGGAGAAGGGAAGCGGATTCGGAAGGGCAGGGCGCCGCGGACCCTAATGAATTTGTCATCCGGCCGTCATAAGCCGGGCGCTGAAAGGTAGTTTGACACCGGCAGACCGGGCGGTTTGCGAAGAATCGGAATGCCGTTTGGCCGCCGCCGCTTGGCGGCGACACCGGAATCGGGATGGCAAAGCGCTCGAATCGCATCGCGGCTCGCGCGAGGCGCCGACCGGCGCGCCCGCTCCGGGAGAAACGCGGTTGCTGGACATCGTACCGGCACGATGGCAGAACCGCGCTCGGAGCCGGAATCCAACATGATCAAGATGATCAAGACCTTCCTGCTGCGCTTCTTCACCTGGTGGAACGGCACCACGTTCGGCACCCAATTGTGGACCTGGGCCTATGGCGAATCGGTCGGGACCGACGAGTTCGGCAATCGCTATTACCGAACCCGCGGCGGCAAGATCGACCCGACGCTCCGGTTCGAGCGCCGCTGGGTGGTCTACAACGGCTATGCGGAGGCCTCGAAGGTGCCGCCGAGCTGGCATGGGTGGCTGCATCACACCGTCGACGTGCCGCCGACCCAGGAGAGTGTGAAGACCTGGCCCTGGGAGAAGCCGCATCGGCCGAATCTCACCGGCACGCCGCAGGCCTATCGCCCGCCCGGCTCGACGCTCGCCCAGAACCGCCGCCACCCCGCGACCGGCGATTATAAGGCCTGGACGCCGGGCGAGTGATTGTCTTTTCCCTCCCCGAAGGGGAGGGTCGGCGCGCCGCAGGCGAGCCGGGGTGGGGCAGCGGGGCGCCCTTTCGCCGCCGCAATCCGCGTGTTAACCAGCCCGATTCCGCCGCAAAAAATCGCGCGTGCGGCTCCGGGCGCCGATGGCTGGACCAAGATTTCTCGCAGCTCTTGCTTGCGTCGGCGTGCTCAATGTTGCGCCGGCTGCGGCGCAATTCGGTACGATTTTCGGCGATTCGCCGCGTCCGCCTGCCAGCGTGCCGGGACGCCAGAACTATCCGGCGCCCCCCCCGCCGCCGGGCAATTCCCGCGGGACTGCGCCGCCGCAGGGCGCGATACAATCGCAGCCGCTGCCCCCGCCGCCGGGAACCGAGCCGAGCCAGCAGGGGGCGTCGCAACGACCGGGGCAGCCGCTACCCGGCATGCCGCCGGGCCAGCGCCAGCCGCCGGCGCGCGGCACCCCGCAGCCCGGCACTGCTGCGCCGCAGCCGGGCGACGAAGTGATCACGGCGCTTCCCGTCGAGAAAATCCCCAACCCCACCGCGGTATTCTCCGGCCTCGACAAGATCACCGGCCGCATCATCACGTTCGACGTCGCTGTCAACGAAACGGTGCAATTCGGCGCCCTGCAGGTTACGCCGCGGGTCTGCTACACGCGCCCGCCGACCGAAACGCCCAATACCGACGGCTTCGTCGAGGTCGATGAGATCACGCTGCAAGGCGAGACCAAGCGCATCTTCAGCGGCTGGATGTTTGCCGCGAGCCCCGGGCTCCACGGGGTCGAGCATCCGATCTACGATGTGTGGCTCGTCGACTGCAAAAAAGACGGCGTGGCGGCGCTGGCGACGCCATCGCCCGCGCCTGCTGCTGCCGCTGTGACGCCGAGCCCCCCGGCGCAAAAGCGGTAGCACGCGCCGATCGAAGACGTACGCCTCTCAATGTTTCATAGGCGGCGCGGCACGCGAGAGGCGCCTGAAATCGATACCTCAGCCGCCGCCCGTCGCGCGCAGGAGCGCTTCGCGTCCGGAGATCGGTCTCTCCGGCGCCAGTGCGTTGAAGCGCCCTTCGCCGGTGAGCGCTTGTTCGAGCAGCCGGTGATACTGGCGCCGGGACAGCTCGACCGCGCCGAACATCTCCAGATGATCGGTGACGAACTGGGTGTCGAGCAGGACAAAACCGCCCGCCCGCAGCCGGGCGACGAGGTGGACCAGCGCGATCTTCGAGGCGTCGCGCGCGCGGTGGAACATGCTCTCGCCGAAGAAGGCGCCGGCGAGGCTGACCCCATAGAGACCGCCGACCAGCGCCTCGCCATCGTAGACCTCGACGGTGTGGCAATGCCCGCGCTCGAACAGGGCACGATAGAGCTTGCGGATGCGGGCGTTGATCCAGGTTCGCGCCCGGCCGGGCTTGGGCTCGGCACAGCCGTCGATCACCGCGTCGAAGTCCCGGTCGCACACGACGCGAAAACGATCGGCGCGCACGGTGCGGACGAGCCGCGCCGGCACGTGGAAGCGCTCGATCGGCAGGATGCCCCGGCGCTCCGGCTCGATCCAATAGAGCGCCGGGTCCTCGGCGCTCTCGGCCATCGGAAAGATGCCGCAGGCATAGGCCTTGAGCAGCACCTCGGGCGTGATCTCGACCTGCGAGCCCTGACGGTTGGCCATGGAATCGAATTGTAGGATGGGCCGAGCGCGAGCGAAACCCGCCAATGTGGGGCGCGCCGCGCACGACCCCCTGCGGGGCCTGTCCCCTCACTCCTCCAGCACGGCGCGCGCGAGAAAATCTTGCAGCCAGTGGATATGATAATCGCCGTCGACGATGTCCTGCTCGCGCACCAGCGCGCGGAACAACGGCAAGGTGGTGTCGATGCCGTCGATGACGAACTCGTCGAGCGCGCGCTTGAGTCGCATCAGGCACTCGGTCCGGGTCTTGCCGTGCACGATCAGCTTGCCGACCAGCGAGTCGTAATAGGGTGGGATCTCGTAGCCCTGATAAGCCGCGGAATCCACCCTGATGCCGAGCCCCCCGGGCGTATGATAGTGCAGGATCCTGCCCGGCGAAGGCCGGAACGAGACCGGGTTCTCGGCATTGATGCGGCACTCGATCGCGTGGCCGTGAAAGCGCACGTCCTTCTGCTCGAGCAAGAGCTCGGCGCCCGCCGCAACCCGGATCTGCTCGAGAACGAGGTCGATGTCGGTGATCATCTCGGTTACGGGATGCTCGACCTGAATCCGGGTATTCATTTCGATGAAATAGAACTGCCCGTCCTGGTGCAGGAACTCGACGGTGCCGGCGCCGAGATAATGCAGCGACCGCATCGCATCCGCGACTTTCTCGCCGATGTCGTCGCGCTCCCCCGCATTGAGCGCCGGCGAGGGGCCTTCCTCGAGCAGCTTCTGATGCCGTCGCTGCAATGAGCAATCGCGCTCGCCCAGGTGAATGGCGCGGCCGTTGCCGTCGCCGAGCACCTGGATCTCGATATGACGCGGCGCCTCCAGATATTTCTCGAGATAGAGCGCGTCGTAGCCGAACGCCGCCTTGGCTTCGGCGCGCGCGGTCGCCAAGGCCGAAGCCAGTTCCGGTTGCGAGCGCGCCACCTTCATGCCCCGCCCGCCGCCGCCGGCCGCCGCCTTGATCAGCAGCGGAAACCCGAAGTCCGCCGCCAGCCTGGAGGCCTCCTCCTCGGAAGCGACGGCCGCTTCCGAGCCCGGCACCACCGCAAGCCCGAGCCGTTTGGCGGTGCGCTTGGCCTCGATCTTGTCGCCCATCAGCCGGATGTGCTCGGGCTTGGGCCCGATGAAATGCACATTGTGCTCGGCGAGAATCTCGGCGAACCGGGCGTTCTCGGACAAAAAGCCGTAGCCCGGGTGCACCGCATCCGCGCCGGTGATCTCGCAGGCGGCGAGCAGCGCGGGAATGTTCAGGTAGGAATCCTTGGCCGGCGGCGGACCGATGCAGACGCTCTCGTCGGCGAGCCGCACGTGCATGGCGTCGTCGTCGGCGGTCGAATGCACGGCCACGGTGGCGATGCCGAGCTCCTTGCAAGCGCGCAGAACTCTGAGCGCGATCTCGCCGCGGTTGGCGATGAGGATCTTATCGAACATGATCTCGCAGCGATGTTAGCGTTGCCCGGACGCGGGCTGGCGGCCGCTCATTCGATGATCATCAGCGGCTGGCCGTATTCGACCGGCTGGCCATCTTCGAACAGAATCTGCATGACCGTTCCGGCTTTTGGCGCCGGAATCTGATTCATGGTCTTCATCGCCTCGACGATCAGCAGGGTATCGCCGATCTTGACTTGGGCGCCGACGTCGACGAACGGCTTCGCCCCGGGTTCCGCGGCCCGGTAGGCGGTTCCGACCATCGGCGAGGTCACGGCGCCGGGGTGCTTGGCCGGATCTGCGGGCGCGGGGACCGGCATCGGTACCGGCGTCGGCACCGTCACGGCGGCAGGCGGGGCGGCCGAATCCGGTCCGGTCGAAAGGTGCATGACGGGCGAGTGCCGCGCCACCCGCACCCGCATGCCGTTCTGCTCGATCTCGATCTCGTCGAGACCGGTTTCCTCTAGCAGGTCGGCGAGCTCGTGGATCAGCTCCCGATCGATTGCAACTCTGCCCTTTTGCATCGGCCTCTTCGGAAGCTGCATGGCGCGGTCAGCTCTTGGCGGTCGCGCCGACCATGGCGGCAAGCCCGACGATCGCCAGCGCGTAGCCCTCGATGCCGAAGCCGCAGATCACGGCGCGCGCCGCGCGCGAGACGTAGGAGTGCTGGCGGAAGCTCTCGCGTGCGTGGATGTTGCTGATGTGCACCTCGATCACCGGGATCTTCACGGCCAGGATCGCATCGAGAATCGCCACCGAGGTCGTGGTGTAGCCGGCGGGATTGATCACGATCCCCAGCGCCTTGTCGCGAGCCGCCTCCTGAATCCAGTCGACGATCGCGCCTTCGTGGTTGGATTGCCGGAACTCGACCGCAAGCGCGAAGCGCTTGCCCGCCTCGCGGCACAGCTGTTCCACGTCGGCCAACGTCGTATGGCCGTAGGTTTCCGGCTGGCGGGTGCCGAGCAGGTTGAGGTTCGGGCCATTGAGGACATAGATGGTGTCGGCCATGACGTGCCTTGGCTACGAGCTTCTTGAGGAGAGATGGTCGCCGCCGCTCCGGCTCCCGGGTCGTTATAGGAGGGCACGGCTGCCGGGGGAAGCCCGGAGCAGGCAACCGCGGCTAATGTCGCGCGGTGCCGACCTTTTCCCTGAGTGCCGCCAAGCCGACCGCGCCGACGACGACCTCGGTGCCGATGACGTAGCTCGGAGTGCCGTTGAGCCCCAGTGCCTCGGCGATGTGCATGTTCTCCTCGAGCGTGGCCTTGGCCTCGTCGCCGGCCATATCCTTTTCGATGCGCGCCATGTCGAGGCCGATGTCTTTGGCGACGGCGAGCGCGTGGGCCCGGTCGGCCGGACCCCGGCCGCCGAGCAGCTTCTGATGGAACTCGAGGTACTTTTTCCCGGTCGGGTCCTGCATGCGCACTGCGACCGCGACCTGCGCCGCCTCCACCGAGCCCGGTCCCAACACCGGAAATTCCTTGAGCACGACGCGAAGCTTCGCATCCTCCTTCATCAGGTTGAGCATGTCGGCCAGCGCCCGTTTGCAATAGCCGCAGTTGTAATCGAAGAACTCGACCAGCGTCACGTCGCCCTGGCGATTTCCGATCGTGACTTGGCGCGGCGAGTAGAACAGCGCCTGACTGTATTGCTTGACGCCGTCCCGGTGCTTGGCTGCATCGGCGTCGCTCTGGCGCTTTTCGAGCTCGCTGAGGACTTCCTGAAGCACCTCGGGATGGGCGACGAGATAGTCCTTGACGACGCGTTCAATCTCGCCGCGCTGGGTATCGGAGAACGATTGGGCGCGCGCCGGAGGCGCGGCGATCGCCAGCACAATTGCCGCGACTGCGATCAGGAGTGGACGGAGCAAGCGTTGCATCGAAAGCTTCCTTTCAGTTGCGGCTGGCTCGCGCCGGCGGCTTGTAGGTTACGATATCGTCGGCCCGGACCCAACCGGGAGATCCGGTGGGAAACCGGGTCTTGGCCCGGGCCGCGAGATCGCGCGCGGTCTTGAACTCGCCGCGCGCAAACGCCGCCTGGGCCGCGGCAAGATCCGCTTCGGCGAGATCTCCCTTCTGGCCGTAGGCCATGGCCAGTTGACTATAGCCGTCGGGCATATCGGGTTCGCGGGTCACCGCGACGCGCAGCAGCGGGATGGCTTCGGCGGCGTTCTTCGGCTCGTTGGTGGCGACCAGCGCCTGGGCGAGCAGAATCTCGATCAAAGTGGCGCTGGGCGCGAGCGCCGTGGCCCGGCGCAGCGGCGCGATCGCCTCGGCAGGTCGGCCGTTTTCCATCAGCGCCTGTCCCTTGAGCTCGAGGAAATACGGATTGTTCGGCTGGGCCTGGACGAGGGTCTCGATCTGGGCGAGGGCGGAATGCAGGTCGGAGTGCCTGTAGGCGACGATGGCGCGAGCGTAGCGCGCGGCAAGGCTGGTATCGCTCATCGGGTAGCGGCGCAGCACCGTGTCCGGCCGCTCGATGAAGCCCGACAGCTTCGCCCGCATCATGTCGTGGCGCAGCTGTAGCTCCGGCGGGTCCTTCTTGTCCCAATACGGGCTCGTCCTCGCCACCCCCTCGAGCGCGGCCACGCGTTCCTTCGGCAGCGGGTGCGACTGCAAATAGGGATCGATGTAACGCGAACTGACCAGCATCTGGTCGGCAAGCCGCTTAAAGGTGTCGTACATGCCCTTGGCCGACTGGCCGGTGGCGGTCAGGAATTTCACCCCGGCGCGGTCCGCCTGCTCCTCCTGGGCGCGCACATAGGAGAGCAGCGATCGCATCGCGATCGATTGCGGCGCGGAAATCGCCGCGGCCCCGACCTGACCGATGCCGGAACCGGCGCCGGCGCGCGCGCCGGCGACCATGGCGCCCACCCCGAGCAGCATGGCGATGATGGCCGAAGTCTCCGCCCGCGCGATTTCCTCGCGCATGCGCGCCAGATGCCCGCCGGCGATGTGGCCGGTTTCGTGGGCGAACACCCCGATGATCTCGTTCGGGGTCTTTGCCTCCATCAGCGCGCCGACGTTGACGAAGATGCGCCTGCCGTCGGCCACGAAGGCGTTGAAGGCGCGGTCATTGATGATGACGACCCGGATGTTCTGCTGCGTCAGCCCGGCAACGCGCAGGATGGGCTGGGTATAATCGCGCAGCAGCTGCTCGATCTCCGCATCGCGGATGATCGGCAGGCCCTTTTGCGGATCTTGCGAGCTTGCCGGGCCGACGGAAGCGACCATTGCGGCCGCGGTGATGAGCGCGATGGCGCGCGAGGCTGGCGTCCCGCGCCGCTCCCTGTTAAGCCCTCGGCCGTTCGTCATGACAGGATCGGATTCCTGAGCAATTCCGGCGCAAGCTAGAAAGACGCCGGGATAGGGTCAACGAGGCGACGATCACCACTTGGGAATGCTCGGAAAAGCCTGCGGAATGCGGCAATACCGAGGCGATACGGCAAGGATGACATCGGATCGATCGCGATCATGCTCGATGCGGCGAAACGGCTGATCACGGCCTCGGCCCGCAGCGATGTGGCGCCGTTCATGGTCATGGACGTGATGGCGGCGGCGGCCCGGCTCGAGGCCCAGGGACGGCGCGTCGTGCACATGGAAGTCGGCCAGCCGGCGGCGCCGGCGCCGTCGAGCGCCATTGCGGCGGCGCGCGCCGCACTCGAGACTGCGCGGATCGCCTATACCGAGGCGCTGGGCATTCCCTCGTTGCGTGCCCGCATCGCCCGCCATTATGCCGAGTCTTACGGCCTCAACCTCGATCCCGCCCGGGTCGTGGTCACCACCGGCTCGTCCGCGGGGTTCCTCCTGGCGTTCCTTGCCCTGTTCGAGCCTGGCGAACGGGTGGGGATGGCGCGGCCCGGCTACCCGCCTTATCGCCACATCCTGACCGTGCTCGGCTGCGAGCCGGTGCCGATCGAGATTTCTGAAGATACCCGCTGGTCGATCACGGTCGAGAGCCTGCTCGCCGCGCATCGCCGCGCGCCGCTCCGAGGCGTGCTGGTCGCGAGCCCAGCCAATCCGACCGGCACGATGATGACGGGGCAAGCGCTCGCCGATCTCGTCGCGGCCGCGGAGACGGAGGGAATTCGGGTGATCTCGGACGAGATCTATCACGGGCTCGATTACGCCTTTGCGGCCGAAACCGCGGCCCGGCTCTCCGAGCGCGCTGTCGTGATCAATTCGTTCTCGAAATATTTCTGCATGACCGGATGGCGGGTAGGCTGGATGGTGGTTCCGCCGCCGCTGGTGCGGCCGATCGAGCGATTGCAGCAGAATCTGGCGATCTCGGTGCCGACGCTCTCCCAGATCGCCGCGGAGGCGGCGTTCGACGCGCGGGCGGAAATGGAGGAGGTTAAACACGGGTACGAGCAGAACCGGCGCATCCTTCTGGACGGCCTCCCCAAGGCGGGGCTCGACAAATTCCTGCCGGTCGACGGCGCGTTCTATCTCTATGCGGACGTATCGCGGTTCTCGAACGACAGCTTCGATTTCGCCAGCCGGATGCTGCAAGAGGCCGGCGTCGCCGCAACGCCGGGCATCGATTTCGACCCCGTCAACGGCAAACATTTCGTGCGCTTCTGCTACGCGGGATCGGCGGAGGAGATGCGCGAGGCCGTGAGCCGGATCGGGGATTGGTTGAAACGAAGCTGAACGCGCCTGTTCGCGTCGGAACGAGGAGCCGTCGTCCCGGCCGAGCGAGCCTGCCGAGCGAGAGCCGGGACCCATGCACACCGCCCTATGCCCATTGCGCTATTCCCTCGAATAGATCCCGCCAGTCCGGGTTTTATGCTTCGATTAGTCTAGGGCGCTGACTCATTTAGCGCGCAGCCATAACCTGATCCACGCCAGCCGGACGAAAGCGAGGTAATTTACCGCGAGCTTGTCATAGCGTGTTGCGATCCGCCGACATTGTGTGATCTGGTTAAAGAACCGCTCGACCAAGTTTCGGGCGCGATAGAGGGCGGGCTGAAGCGGATCGACTCCTTCCGATTGCATCTGCGCGGGACGTTGGCCCATGCACCTCTCTCAGTGACAAAAGCTCTTATCCAGTCCGCGTCATATCCACGATCAGCCAGCAGCATTGATCCCGACCTAAGGCGGGACAAAAGTCTGACGACGAGTCTGTTATCGTGCGCTTCGCCCGCTGAAAGTCCCACGGACGGGCAATCCATTGGTATAGACCACCGCACGAATCTTGCCGGTCAGTCCGCCGCCTCGTGACCGGCCCATAGACTGACCTTTGTTCCGAGCAATGCAGGCGCCGTGCTGATGCACCCGCACAATGGATGTGTCGATCATTTGAACGGCCTCATCATAAGCACCAGCAAGTGCGGTCATAATCCCGCCCCATACTCCGGCCCGTCGCCAACGGACGAAACGGTTGTAGCAGGTGGTGTATGGGCCATAGCATTCCGGCAGATCGCGCCACGGTGCGCCGGATCTCAGCACCCAGAAGATGCCATTGAGGACACGTCGATCGTCCACACGAGGCACGCCACGGGATTTGTTCGGAAGGAATGGCTTGATGGCGGCCCATTCAAAGTCAGTCAGCCCATACCGCATGATTCGAGACTCCAGTTTGGGAGCTTGAATCACGTGCATGGCGGCACCATCAAGCCGCAAAGGCCGATCGCGGCAGATGCCACAATCCCGATTTTACTTCCGCTTTCAGGGGCATAGCGGGCATGGCCGGACTAGCTGCTGGCTCGACGCAGTCGCGAATGACCCCCGAAGCGGACATGAACGCGTAGACGGTGACTCTTTTCCGCGTCCTCGAACGTCCTAGGTTGAGCAGACACGAAACACGGGAGCAGGCCGATGAGCCTCACTATGACAATCGCAGACAGAGCAGTTCTGGTCACCGGAGCCAATCGCGGTATCGGACAGGCGCTGGTCGAGGAAGCCTTGAGGAGAGGCGCAAAGCGCGTGTATGCCGGTACGCGCCAGCCCTTGGCCCACTTGGATGGGCGTGTCACGCCGCTGACCCTGGACGTGACCAACGCCGCGCAGACTCAGGGAGCTGTCGAGAGAGTCGAATCTCTCGATATCCTCATCAATAACGCCGGCTTGGCGCTTTACGATGACTTGAGCGACCGTGCCGCGCTCGAACGGCACCTCGCCGTCAATCTCTTTGGCACATATGGCGTGACCCAGGCTTTCCTGCCGTTGCTGACTCGTTCCCGGGGAGCCATTGTCAACGTTCTGTCGGTGACGGCCTTTGCCGCCTTGCCGCTCATTCCGGCCTACTCGATTTCAAAGGCGGCCGCGTTCTCCTTGTCACAATCGCTGCGCGCTCTTTTGGCCGGACGGGGCATGAGGGTACATGCCGTCCTTACCGGCCCCGTGGACACGGATATGTCCCGAGGCCTCGACATACCGAAGGCCTCTCCGGAGTCCGTTGCGCGAGCCATCTTCGACGGAGTGGAGAAAGGGGAGGAGGATATCTTCCCAGATCCCATGTCGCAGTCCATGGCGGAGAGCTGGCGCAGCGGTGCGGCCAAGGCGCTCGAGCGCCAGTATGCGGCGCTCGTAGAAGCAAAGCCCGTCAAGACGGCGGCCTAAACGCCTAATAAACCGCTACGCGAACGCGCGTCGAAACTGGAACTAAAGCCGCACCGACCAAAGGAGAGAAATGATGACCGACCACAAGACCGGAACACGTGAAGAGTGGCTTGCCGCCCGGCTGAAGCTGCTCAAGGAGGAGAAGGAACTCACGCGGCGCAGCGACGAACTGGCGCAGCGGCGGCAGGAGTTGCCGTGGGTTCGAATCGACAGGGAGTATCGATTTGACACCGACGAGGGGAACGCCTCGCTGGCAGATCTCTTCCGAGGGCGCTCGCAGCTTCTCGTCTATCACTACATGTTCGGTCCCGAGTACACGGCGGGGTGTGCGACCTGCTCGACGATCGCCGACGGGTTCGACGGCTTCGCCGTGCACCTGGCGAACCACGACGTCACGCTTTCGGTGGTATCGCTGGCTCCTCTCGCGAAGCTGCAGGCGTACAAGCGGCGGATGGGGTGGACACTTCCCTGGGCCTCCTCGCGCGGCGGCGACTTCAACTTCGACTTCAACGTCTCGTTCACCGAGGAGCAACAGCGCAAGGGGGCTATCGAATACAACTACGAGCGCGGCGGCCACGCGATGGACGCGACGACACAGGTCCCGCAGCCCGTCGCCGCGAACGCGGCCATGACCGGAACTGACGCGGCCACGTACACGCGCCAGAGGCCGGGCATGAGCGCGTTTGTGCTCGAGGACGGCGTCGTCTATCACGCCTACTCCACTTATGCGCGCGGACTGGACGGCCTCTGGGGCATGTACCAGTGGCTCGACCGCGCCCCCAAGGGGCGCAATGAGACAGGCGTCTGGTGGCTCCGCCACGACGAGTACCGCCATGACGAGCACTAGGACAGCCGCAGCGGCAACCGCGCTGACGGCGACACTCGGGCTCGCCGCCGCATCCTGGGTCGTCGCCGTCTGGCAGATGAACGGGATGGACATGGGCGTTGCGACCCCGCTCGGCTCGTTCACGTTCTTTGTCGCTATGTGGGTGCCGATGATGGCGGCGATGATGCTGCCGGGCGCGGCCCCGGCAGTCTTGAACTGCGCGGATGCCAGC
>WNGD01002537.1_pt1 | contig 18991 bp, 19 predicted proteins | sample 5400671 | NCBI WGS metagenome assembly WNGD01 (sample SAMN13153369, study PRJNA577476) | soil metagenome | isolation source: 40 cm soil or saprolite under grassland replicate 2 | place: USA:California | collected 2016-06-15
TGAGGATGCTTTTGTCCCGCGAGCGCAGCGTCGGCACTTTCTCATAAATTTTTGTCAGTAGATCACCCACCGTAGCTTTGTCCGGAAGATCGATACTTAACTCAGACGCGCCGGCTAGGTCACGCAAATGCGAGTAAAATTGGACGCGGATATTCATCGGCGTGATCAGGCGGGTTGGGCAATCAATTCCCTTCGCAGCACGCCAATATAGGGAAGGTTGCGATACTGTTCCATAAAATCGAGCCCGTAACCGACCACAAACTCATCTTCGATTTCAAAGCCGACGTAATCTGCATCGACCTGCCGTGAGCGTTCTTTCTTTTTGCGAAGCAAAACGCAAATGCGGATGCTGCGCGGGTTGGCTGTTTCTAATTTCTCGCGAATGACTGCAAGCGTGTGACCGCTGTCCAGAATGTCATCGAGAAGAAGAATATTCCGATCGGCCACGTCGGACAGGCCGACCTGCTTGAAAATCACTTCTTGGCTAGTTTGGGCTTTTCCGTGATAACTCGCCACACTGAGACAATCCAGCTTCAGCGGGAGCGGAATCCGGCGCAGCAAGTCCGCTATGAAGATCAAGCTTCCGTTCAATACCGCGATGACGGTTAACTCGCGACCGCGATAGTCCTTCGAAATTTGTGCGGCGATCTGGTCGAGTCGCCGGTGAATTGCCGGCTCATCAAACAGCACGCGGTCCAGATCGGCTTGCATCGATAGATTATTAGGCCACTAGGCCGCGCAAAGATCAACGCACGACTATGTTTTCTGTCGATGCTATTTTTGCGCTGCAAAATCGAATGCGTATTCACCAGGAACAATTAGAAGTGCGCACAGACGGCAAGGGCACTTGCGAAATCACCGACGATATTCAGGCAAAGATTGATAAATGCGGTCTGCGCAACGGGACGGTCACGGTTTTTGTTCGGCACACCAGTTGCAGCGTAATCCTCATGGAAAATGCCGATCCGACTGCGCGACGGGACTTGGAGGAGTTCTTCAATCGGATTGTGCCGGAAGATGCCGATTACTTCACGCACGGCTCGGAAGGCAGCGATGACATGCCGTCGCACATTCGCATGGTTTTGACGCGAACGAGCGAAACCATCCCGATCGTCAATGGGAAAATGCAGCTCGGAACCTGGCAGGGAATTTTTCTCTTCGAACATCGTCGCGCACCACATCGACGCAAGATTTGGATCACAATCATTGGTGAGTAGCTGCTGTAGAGGCAGCCGTGTCGGCTGCAACCTTTTGGAACGCGGACGACACGCCCCGCCACTACACCTCTGCATAAATCGCGTCCACAAGCCGCAATGATTTTTCGTTAGGCAGGAGCGACTGCTCCATTTGGTTCATTACATAAGCAAACGCAATTTTGTTTTCCGGATCGGCGAACCCATGGCTGCCGCCCGCGCCAGGATGCCCAAATGCCCTCAATGTGCCGAAAATTCGTCGCCGCGCACTCTGCGCATTTTTCATAAAGCCAGCCGAGAACGCAGTTGGTATTTGAAAGACGCGGTCGATTCCATCGGCAAGTCTTGTTGTCATCCGACGCAAAGTTTCCGGTGAAAAGAAATGTTGTCCGTCGAGCTCGCCACCGTTCGCAAGCATGGAATAGAATTTTGCCAGTGCCGCGGCGCTCCCGATTCCGCCAAAAGACACGATCGGCTGGACGCGGATCGAGATGTTGTTCATCGCGCTGACCGCGTGCAATCCGTAAGGGGAAGTAAATGTTTTGCGCGCCAGCGTGCCGGGCGTAATTAAATCGAGATAAAATTGTTTCGGTTCCGGCGGTTTGCCGGCTTTTGCGGCATACATCGTCGCCATTCGAGGATTCTCTTTTTCTGGCAAACCGATCCACAGATCGAGTTTGAGAGGCTCGACAAAAACTTCTTGCCAGTACTCTGTCAGCGGTTTTCCAGCGATCCGGCGCACCAGTTCATCGAGGAGAAAGCCGAACGTACGGGCATGATAACCATGCGCGGTTCCAGGCGGCCACAACGGTTTTTGTTCTTCCAACGCACGAATCACTGCGCCGTAGTCGAGCACGTCGACTCGTCGATCGAGTGCGCAAAGTCCCGCTTGATGCGACAGCAATTGCGCAAGCGTGATTCTTTCTTTACCGGCTCGCGCAAATTGAGGCCAGAACTCAGCCACGCGTTCGTGAATGTCGATCTCATTCTCCTGTAAGACATGCAGCACGCAAGCGCTGCCGATTCCCTTAGTTGCCGACCAAACGAGAACGATCGTATCTGATGCCCATCGATGCTCGCGACGTGCGTCGCGAAAGCCGCCGTAAAGATCGACAATTGATTTTCCATTTTGCCAAACTGAAACGGCAGCGCCTAACTCGCCGAAGCGCATAAAGTTCTCTTGAAAAAGCGGAGCGATCCGTTTTTTCAACTCCTCGGCGTCCAATTTCATCTTCGAACTCGGAAAGCCGACTTCTCTGTCTTCCAACTTTTGCTACAGCAAGAGCGATTCGAGCTCGTCCAGGCGCCGCTCAAACAGTCTGAGCGTGCTCTCGATCGGCGCAGCTGTTCCCATATCCACCCCCGCAATTTTGAGGGCTTCGAGCGGAAACTTCGAGCCGCCGGAGCGCAGGAAATTTAGATACGCTTCCACGCTGCCCTGTTCCCCGGACAGAACCCGTTCTGAAAGCGCAACCGCGGCGGAAATCCCGGTCGCATATTTATAGACATAGAATGCGCTGTAGAAATGCGGGATACGCAAGCATTCCAAATCGAGCTGCGGATCAAGAACAAAATTTTCCGCGAAGTAACCCTCGAGAAGCCTGCGGTACTCCGATTTGAAAACGTCGAGCGTGAGCGCGTCGCCGCTTTCTTCGATTGCGTGGATAATCCTTTCAAACTCGGCAAACATCGTCTGCCGAAAGAGCGTGCCGCGAAGATCGTCGATCTGTCGATTGATGATATAAGCGCGCATCTTCGGATCGCTTGTTTGCTTGAGCAAATGATGGGTGAGCAACTCTTCGTTGAATGTTGATGCAACCTCGGCCAAAAAAATCGGATATTCATAATCCTGAAAACGTTGCGATTTTTGAGAAAACCAGGTGTGCATCGAGTGGCCGGCTTCGTGCGCTAGCGTATAAACGTCGGCAAAGACGTCGTCCTGGTAATTCATGAGGATATAGGGCGGCGCGCCATAACTTCCGGATGAAAACGCGCCACTGCGTTTGCCTTTTGTTTCATAGCGGTCGCACCAGCGTCCGCGCAAACCTTCGGCCAGAACATCGACATATTCCTTCCCAAGCGGAGCAAGCGCGACGAGAACATGTTCGACGGCTTGATCAAAAGTGACGCGCGTTTCAATCTCCTTAACGAGCGGCACGTAGGTGTCGTAATGATGCAGTTCGGGTAACCCGAGCACTCGCCGGCGTAATTCGAAGTACCGAAAAAGCGGTTTCAGGTTTGCGCGAACGGAGGTGATCAATCCGTCATAAACGGAAACCGGCACGTCGTCAGGGAAAAGCGCCGCTTCGAGAGCGGATGAGTAACGCCGGGCGCGCGCGCGAAAGATGTCGGACTTCACTGAATAAGCCAATGCTGCAGCGAGCGTGTACTGATGATCTTGGAACTCAGCGTAGAATTGATGAAAAGCGCGTTTGCGCAATTTGGGATCGCGTTTTATCAAAAACCAACTGAAAGAACTCTGCGTCAGCGGTTTCTCGCGTCCGGTTTCATCAATTAAAACGCCGAACTTCATGTCCACGTCCGTGAGCTGCGAGAACGTGTCGTCATACCCGCTCAGGGCGACCCTTCCTAACGCGAGAATTCGTTCCTCCGGTTCGGAAAGCACGTGCGGCTTCAGTCGGCGAATTTTGTGCAACTTGATCCGCCAATCGGCCAGCGCTGCATCGACGATGAACTTCGCGAACGTTTCGTCAGGGATCGCTTGAATTTCGGGAACGACGAACGCAAAAGCCTCGCCGATTTTGGTGAACAGGTTCTGAATCTGTCCGATGCGTGCGAGATATTCGGTGTTGGCGCTGTCCTCCGCCAGTTGCAGCGATGCAAAATGATAGAGGCGTTCCAGTTTAAGATCGAGCTCCTTCTCGAATTCCAGACATTCCGCAAGATTTTTAGCCGAACCGCCGAGCTTGCCCCTCCACTCCTTGATTCGCAGATAGGTTTGCTGCACCCACTTGAAATCTTCCTGCCATTTGCTGACATCGGCGAAGAGATGCGCCAGGTCCCATTTGTCGGACTCGGCAATTTCAGCGCGGGTTGGGACGTGCACGGCAGATTCTCGCACAAAGTTCACAAAGGACACAAAGGAACAGCAGAATTTTACCGTCGTGACCTTCGTGTGAGATCTTTGATCGCCGGATGGCGCGCGATTTTGCGCATCGCTTTCGCCAACAATTGTTCTCCCGGTGGAATTTTATGCCAGGGCGAAGCCCCGGAGGGATGCGGCAGTGGAACAAGATCGAAGCTGTGTTCGGCGCGATCCGCGCAAAACCGGCGACCGATCACCTGCTCTAGTTTCGTACACTCGATGAATTGGGCGATGGCCAATCGCCCGACCGGAATAATCAGGCGCGGCTTCAAAATCTTGATCTCCTCGTTCATCCAGGAAGAACAATTGCGAATTTCGTCCGGGGCTGGCACGCGATCGGTCCCGCCGAGAGATTTTCCAGGGAAACATCGACACACGGCCGCAAAATAGATTTTAGACCTCACGAGGGCTTCGTTCATTCCGCAAAATTGCTCGAACCAGCGGAAAAGTGTTTGCCCAGCCGTGTGAGCGAATGGGCGTTTCAAAGTGGGCTCGCGCGGACCCGGTGCCTGGCCGATTAACATCACATCGCTGACAACCGCGCCGCCGGATACCGGCGTCGATTTCATTCGCGGACAACGCCGGCATCGAATCAGTCGCGCGACATGTCGATCTAAAGCGAGTTGTTTCGCCGACGCTGGCATCAGCGTCGGAAAATCAAGAAGAGCAGACTCAGTACGATGCTGATGATGATGCAGGTGACGATTGGAAAATAAAAAGCGGAGTGTTCGCGCTCGATCCGAATGTCGCCTGGCAAGTGTCCCAGCCATTTGGGAGCGAAGCCGCTCCACAAGATCGCGCCGAGCAGCACGACAACTCCACCACTGATGACCAGGAATTTTCCGAGCTCGCGCATTCCTGAGAAGGTTGCGCGAATTGCATGGCGGCACAAGGTTGAGGCTCGATGGCAGTGCAGTTTAGAGATTATTACGAAACTCTCGGCGTTTCTAAAACGGCGACGGAGGACGAGATCCGGAGCGCGTTTCGGAAACTGGCGCGGAAATATCATCCCGATGTCGCCAAGGACAAAAAAGTCGCCGAAGAAAAATTTAAGCAGATCAATGAAGCCTACGAAGTCCTAAGCGATCCGGAGAAGCGGAAGAAATACGATCAGCTCGGCGCCGACTGGAACCAACCGGGCGGTTTCCAACCGCCGCCGCAGTGGGGCGGCCAGCCAGGCGGAGGATTTTATCAATGGGGCGGTGATGGCGGCGGCGGTGTGCAATTTGAATTCGGCGGCACCGGTTTCAGCGATTTCTTCGAAGCGTTTTTCGGCGGCGGGCGCGGGCGCTCGGCTTTCGGCGGATTCGGCGGGCGCGAAGCAACGGCCGAACGCGGAGCCGATGTCGAAGCCGACATTTTGGTCACGCTTGAAGAAGCGCTGCACGGATCGACCCGCACGGTTTCGTTGCGTCGCGCTGGCTCCAACAAAGTCGAAAATTATCAGGTGAAAATTCCGCGCGGCGTTCACGAAGGTCAGCGGATTCGCCTCGCCGGTCAGGGCGAAGCCGGCGCGCGCGGCGGAAAGAGTGGCGATCTTTTTCTGCGGGTGCGGCTCGCGAAACATCCGGATTTTTCAGTGGAGGGCAGCGATCTCATTCACGAAGTGAAGATCGCGCCATGGCAAGCGGCACTTGGGACGCAACTGAAAGTGCCGACACTCGAAGGAAATGTTCGCCTAAAAATTCCGGCTGGAACGCAAGGCGGTCAGCGGTTTCGTTTGCGCGAACGCGGTCTGCCGAGCATTTCCGGAAAACGCGGTAATCTGTACGTGGTCACGCAAATAAACATTCCGAAAAAATTGTCGGAACGCGAGCGCGAGATCTGGAGCCAGCTGGCGAAGCTGCATGGGAGCTGATGTGTTTTTGTCATTCCGACCGGAGTGGAGGAATCTCTAGATATTTCTCTCAATTTACTTCAATCGGTCCGGAAATAATGAGAGATGTCTCGACTTCGCTCGACATGACAGGTTTGGTTATACTCGACACTGATGGTTAGCCTTCAGCACCAAAGTGGACAGAAATGAAAATCTCACTCGGCACCGATCACGCCGGTTTTCGTTACAAGGAGAAAGTGAAGGAACTTCTCACTTCGCTCGGTCACGAAGTGAAGGACTACGGCACTTTTAGTGAAGACCCGGTCGATTATCCGCTTTTTATTCGCCCGGCAGCCGAAGCGGTTGCGCGCGGCGAATGCAAGCGCGGCATTGTTTTTGGCGGATCGGGCAATGGCGAAGCGATGGCCGCGAACAAGGTTCATGGCGTACGTTGCGCGCTTTGCTGGAACGAGGAAACTGCGCGGCTGTCGCGCCAGCATAACGATGCCAATGTTCTTTCCATCGGCCAGCGCGTGATTCCCGAAGACCTCGCGTTGACGATTGTGCGGGTTTGGCTCGAAACGCCGTTTGAAGGCGGCCGGCACGAGAAACGTGTCGCGCAGTTGAACGCGATGTAACTGTTAGACCAGCCGGTCCAAACAAACCGCCGCCAAAAAGACAGCGCTGACAAAAGCGTTGCTCTGAAAAAAAGCGCGATTAATACCGGCGACATTGAGGGATCGCGCGCTTCGATGTTCGTATATCAGAGCAGCTGCGACCAAAGGCATCGCCCAAAAATAAATTGGTCCGAGCTTGGCTACAAAGCCGAAGCCGATGAGCGCGCCAAGGAGCAACAGGTGGAGCAATTGCGCGAGCCGAAGACTGCGCGCGATACCGAGGTTTACCACGAGCGAGCGAATTTCTTCGCGTTGATCAAAATCAAAATCCTGCGTCGCGTAGATCAGATCGAATCCGGCCACCCAGCAGATGACCCCGAGGGCCAAAACAAATGGCGCAAGATCGACGTTTCCTCGTTGAGCGATCCAGGCGCCAATCGGAGAAATTGCCAGGGCTAATCCGAGAAAAAAGTGGGTCGCAGCGGTGAAGCGCTTGGTCAGCGAATAAAAGAACACGATCGCGAGCGCAATCGGTGAGAGCACAAACGTCAACCGATTGATCGCAGCGGCTGACGCCAAGAACACGACCGAACTGACGGCAAGCAATGCGCCAACGGCCGATTTTGGGAGAAGCAAATGCCTTGAAGCCGTGCGAGGGTTGCGTTGATCGAGCGACCAATCGACGAATCGATTGAAAAGCATGGCCGCGGTCCGCGCAGAAACCATGCAGACCAAGACCAGAAGTAATGTTCGAGCTGAGGGCAGGCCGTCCGCCGCCACCACGAGCGCACCAAGAGCAAACGGCAACGCGAAAATCGTGTGCGAAAATCGAATCAATCGAAGAAAGCGCTCCAGCGCACCGCCCGATCGTGTTTCGCTCCGAAGGTGTCGATCTTCCAAATTCACACGGCGACCTAGGAATCACTTTCCAACAAGCGTCCCAACCGCGCATTGGCGCTGGAAAGAATTGGTGTGCCGTGCGCAAACAACATTCGCTCCGCTTGGCAGGTCAGCAGTTCCAGGAGGGACTGCCGGAGCTGCTTTTCGTTCACGCAATATTTCCGGGGCAGAACCGTGAAACCCGGTGGTTCGAAGTTAATCAACGCGTCGCCAACGATGAGCGTTCCGCGGTTCAATGAATGGTGAATCGCAATTTCGCCCGCGACGGCGCCCTCGATCGCAATCACCTCGAGGTCATCGCAAATTTTTGTGCCACCGGTGATTTCCACAAATTGTGACGGTTTCTTACCTTGAAAACTCCCGCGCTGCGCCAAAATCGGCACGGAAAGCTCTTTCGAATAGTAATCAGCTGCGCGCAGATGGTTGGCGTTTGTGACAATGATGCTAGCCGGGGGCGCTTTCTGTCGCAGCCGGTCAAGTTGAGAAGCTTCCAATAAAATTGGATCAACGATGTAAATTTTTCCGGAAGCCAGGATCGCACTGGAACAGAGGTCAGCCTTTACCGCGGCATCGTAATACTGCCAAACAAAGAGGCCGGGGAAGGGTTGATCCAGTTCGCAAGCGACAGGCATTACGGAGCCAAGATTGAGGGGATTATGGGAGAAGGCAAGCGTGGCATTATAGGTGCTTGATTGGATATAGAAATTATAACATGATCACCTTTGCCTACCAAGCCCGAGACGCCTCCGGCCGCATCGTCTCCGGCATCCAAGACGCCCTCAACGAAGACAACGCCGTCACCAGTCTGATGAGCCGCGGCCTGATGGTTTTATCGCTCCAAAAGAAAGCTGTTGCCGGCCGCTCGCGTAAGAAAACCTGGGCGGTCAAGGAAACCGATCTAGTCCTTTTCACCCGCCAGCTCGCGACCATGATTGATGCCGGCATTTCATTGGTCCAGGGATTGACCGCGCTTTACGACCAATCCGATCCCAAGCGCCAGCGCAGTTTGCGCCATGTCGTCAGCGATGTAACGACACGCGTGCAAGGCGGCGAAACATTTCATGAGTCGATCGCGAAGCATCCGCGCGTTTTCAATCGACTCTTCGTGAGCATGGTGAAAGCCGGCGAAAGCGGCGGTTTGCTCGCGGAAATTTTGGAGCGCCTTGCCGGATTTCTCGAAGCCAGCGCGCGTTTACGCAAGAAAGTCAAATCAGCCATGACCTATCCGGTCATCGTGGTTTGCATCGCATTCGCCATCACCACATTTCTCATTGTTCGCGTTGTGCCGATCTTTGGCGAAATTTTCAAGGATTTCGGCGCCAAGCTGCCTGCCCCAACCCAGTTCCTGATCGACGTCTCCGATTTCGTGCGCGGCGAATGGTATTTCCTTCTGCTCGGAATGGGTTCCCTGTTTTTTGGGATCCGAACGTTTCTGCGCTCCAAACGCGGCAAGCAACTAGCCGATCGCTGGAAACTGAAGCTACCGGTGTTCGGTCCGCTTGTGCACAAGATCAGCATGTCACGTTTCGCGCGCACGTTCGCCCAGCTCATCCGGAGCGGTGTGCCGATTCTTGAGGTGCTCGATATCGTCGGCGGTTCCGCCGGCAATCACGTCGTCGAAGAAAGCATCAAAGGTGTGAGTGACGACGTGGAAAAAGGCGACAATCTGTCGGTCGCGATGTCGAAGAAATCAATTTTCCCACCGATGCTTCTGCGAATGGTCTCGGCCGGTGAAGCTACCGGTAAGATCGACAACATGCTCGAGAAAATGGCCGATTTCTGGGACGAAGAAATCGAAGCGATGCTAGATGCCCTTACCTCTTTGATTGAGCCGATGCTGATCGTTTTCCTAGGCGTGATCGTCGGCGGCATCGTGATCGCGATGTTCCTGCCCATCTTCAAACTCAACGAAGTAGTTTCCCAAAACCAATCAGCGCATTGATTTCCCAAAATAAGAGCTAGGAGAAGCTCGTAGGCAGGGAGGGGGCGGATCGAAAGGTCCGTCCCTTTTCTGTTTATAACCTTCCTCTACCTCTTCCTCTTCTCTCTTCGTATTCAAAAGAGCAGATTAAGATTTAAGCCGAAGCGGAAGAGAAGCCTGCGGCCCCGAGTCCGCAGTCTTACGGATCGACAAAAACAGGCCCCGCCGAAATGTCTTTCGCGTCGAAAGAAAGTCCGTGCGTCGTCCGCCGGAGCAATTTCAGAACCTCAGCAACGTTTTGCGCGGTGGCGGCGGAATAAAAACGCACCAAGCCAACCGTGGTCCGCAAACCGAAAACGGTGATCATGATTGTTTCGTCATCGACCGAATTCATGAACATGTGACTTCCGTTGCCCTGATGATAGAGAGCATTGAATTCTACTTCGCCGATGCGGCGGGCGAGCTCGCGCGTCGCGGCGAAAGAGCCGGCAGCGAGCGCCGCAATCACGGTGACATCGATCACGTCCATATCGCCGCACTGCGAAATCACGTTACCGCCGCGATCAATCACTACGATTAGATCGGCCTCGGTTATTTTCAAAAAATCTCCGAGAACGCCATCCAGCGTCGCTACATCTTCTATGGTCAGGACCGGGATCGCGTTCATGCGGGAAGTTGTCTCCCTTCTGGCACGGCTGGCTCGATCGGAATCGCGATCGGCAGTGGCGCGCCCTGTGGCGCTTCGCTGCGCTTGCTGAATTTGTGCAGCAGAATCTGCGAGACCGCATTAAGCGCCGCGAACACGTTTTGACCGGAGCTCGAGGTCACTTCGAAACTTTGCAGCCGCTTCTTCCGGTTGTTCAAAACATATTCCATGTAATTGACCGGCGCGATGTTGGGGAGGTCGCGCTTGTTGTACTCGAGCACGCAAGGGATCTCTTCGATTCCCATGTTTTGAAGGGCGAGGTTGTCGCAGAGATTTTTGAAGCTCTCGACGTTCTCCTCCATTTTTTCCCACTGCGAATCGGCCACGAAAACAATTCCATCTACGCTGCGCAACACCAATTGCCGGGTGGCGTTGTAAATCACCTGACCGGGGACGGTGTAGAGTTGAAACTTGGTCACGAACCCTTTGATCACGAGCGCGTTCAGCGGCAGGAAATCGAAGAAAAGCGTGCGCTCGGTGGCGGTGGCGAGCGAAACCAGGTCCCCGCGATTCAGCGGATTGATCCGCTGATGAATATAGTTCAGGTTCGTTGTCTTGCCGCACAACGCCGGACCGTAATAAACGATTTTGAACTGAATCTCGCGGCTCGCGTAATTAATGATCGACATGCGGGGCCTCCGGCTGCGCGTAAGTACGCGAAAGTCTCTCCACGAGTTCGGCAATTTGGGTACGAGTCTGCGGCGGCAGCGAGCCCTCGGCGTGCAACGCCGTCATACAAATGTTCCCTTGCCCAAAAAAACTCAGGGCCGAGCCGCTCGTGTAAATTGTTACCGCCACCAGCGAACCGAGTCTCGTCTCGCGCATATGTTGCGCGATCCGTTCTAGAATCGCGGGCGCCATCGCGCACAAACCTTGGGCTGCGATTTCCTCAGGCAATTCTCCGGCCAAACTCAAACCGTCTGAAAAAGTAATTGCGCATGCTTTCACGCCAGCCAGAGCGCTCGCTTGAGAAACAACTTCTTTCGGATCGATCCTTTTCTCGGCCACAGGCGCGACATCGATCCTTGCTTCGACCGCCGGCTCCTCCGTCGGCTTATCAGAAATTTTTTGAGCTGGCGCCTTGTCGGCCGCGAAGCGTTGCGCGTCCTCTTTTGCTTTGATCAAGAACGGCGTCTCGAAATCCGTGTCGAGCGCGAAGCCTTCCTGGTCGTCGCGAAGTTTTAATATCGTCGCCGGCAGATTCTTCAGCACTTCTTCGAGTGGCAGCGTCACCGGTGTCTTCGCTTCATCGATCTGAAATAAATCGCGATGTTTTCCCGGCAACGCCGCTTGGAAAACATCTGGCGAAATCGATACCCGGCCGCTGGCCAGCTGCGTCTCGATCAGCGTGAGCGGTAACGCCAGCCGGTCTTCAGCTGAAACGGCGGCGACATCTCCTTTCAATTGAAAGGCAGGCAGATTTTGCAGCACCACTTTCAGCGAAAGCGCAATCGGCGTCTTGTCTTTCGCTGGCGCAGAAGTTGCCTCGGGTTTCGCTACGGATGGCTCTGCCGAAGTTTTTGTGGGCGGCGCGACGGGCTTCTCAGTCGGCGGGTGAAACGCGCTTTTCGCGAGCTCGGGGGTGAACGGTAAAGGAATTGGAACGGGCGGCCCGGCAGAGGCTGGAACTCTCTCGGATGCGGACGCACCCGTTCCATTCGGCGAAGTATCAAAAGGGATTTTAAAGCCAGTCTGGTTCGGACCCGCCGGCTCGCTCTTCGGTTTGAGCTCCGGTGAATAAAGTGAAATGACTGGGTGACCAGATGATGTCGATTTTGTCGCCTGTTGCACGGTCGCTTCCGGTTCCGCGGCGGCAATCGATTCCGCGGTTGCCGGTTTCATCGGCACCGGCGGGAGGAGCGAAGCTTCGAGCGGCTCGACTTTGGTTCCGAAACGCTCCGAATCCTGGATCGTCGCTTTCAAGATCGGCGTGTCGAGTTGGGGAACGGTCGGATCGCGCATCTGATCTTCACGGACGTGCGCACTCTTGAATTGCTCGAGCACTTCCTCATACGGGAGCGCGACGCGCGTGTTATCGTCCGGTCGGACGCCGCGCAGGAAAATTTCCGGGACTTGCTGGTAAAGACTGGGAAGCGAAATAGTCGGATTCTTGTCCGGCATTCCTTTTTCAATTTCGGATGCTTTCAACGAAACGCGCGCGGCGGCGTCGAGAATCTCGAACGGTTTAATATAACCAGCAGGGACGCCATCGATGAAATCCGCGATTCGCAACGAGATGGCGCGCTCCAGTTTCGGTTCGAGTGCGCGCGCGAGCGCCGGCGGCAGTTGACTCGATTTTGGCTTTGCCGTTGAGGTCGTAATTCTGCCGGCGCCGAGTTCAAGCGGCGGCGTGCTCGTCCGCGCGGAAGTTGCGCCAGCCGCGCTCCGAAACGGATCCGGCGGCGAAAACGAGCGCGTCGCGTGCGGCAACACGGTCTTGCTCAACCGTTCGCCTGCAGGTTTTTTGACCACTCGCGCCGGTGCGGCGGCCGCAGCCGGTGGCATGGTCGCAGATGCCGAGCGCCCAGCGAGTTTGTTGAAAAGATCGAGGAACGGGATCGTCATTTTAATGATCCTCCGCCGTTACTCGCCACACTTCTTCGAGCGTCGTCACGCCTTCGAGCGCTTTCTCAACTCCCACCATCCGCAAAGTTTTCATTCCCTCGGTGACCGCCTGGCCTTTAATCACCGCGGCCGAAGCGCGTTTGATAATCAATCGGCGGATCGCCTCGCTCACTGGAAGCGCTTCAATCAACGCCGCACGTCCGAGATAACCGCGGCCTTTGCAGCGGTCGCATCCGGTTCCGTGATAAAAAACCGTGTTTTTGTTTTCGCCGAGCGCGAGCTTCTCAATCAACTCCGGTTCGGCCACGAACTCCTCCTTGCAATTGGTGCAGACGCGCCGAAGGAGTCGTTGCGCGCACGTCATCAAGATTGAGCTGGAAATCAAAAACGGCTCAATGCCCATGTCGTCCAGACGCGTGATGGCGCCGGCGGCATCATTCGTGTGCAGCGTGCTCAACACCTGGTGACCGGTCAACGCCGCTTTCACCGCAATGTCGGCGGTTTCGTTGTCGCGAATTTCACCGACCATCACGATGTCCGGGTCCTGGCGCAGGATCGAGCGCAGCGCGGAAGCAAAATCGAGTCCGATTTCGCTGCGCACCGCAACCTGATTGATTCCCGCCATCTCGTACTCGATCGGATCTTCGACCGTGACGATGTTGTATTGCGGGCTGTTCAGTTCGTGCAGCACCGAATACAGCGTCGTTGTTTTACCGGAACCGGTCGGGCCGGTGACGAGAATCATTCCGTGCGGCGCGTCGATCGCTTTCCTGAACTTGGACAGCGTCTCCTGATCCAGGCCCATCTGGTCGATGCTCCCGGTCAAGGAGGCTTTATCGAGGATACGAATGACAATCTTTTCGCCGTGCGCTGTCGGCAGGATCGAAATACGCAGATCGATCTCTTTCCCAAGAACACGAATCCGGAACCGGCCGTCCTGCGGAATGCGCCGCTCCGCAATGTTCAATCCGGCCAAAATTTTGATGCGCGATGTGATTGCGAGCTGCAACGCTTTCGGCGGCGACTCCGCTGGAATTAATTCGCCGTCGATGCGGTAGCGGAGCTTGAGCGTGTTGTGAAACGGCTCGACGTGAATGTCGGACGCCTTTTCCTTCACCGCTTGGGCCAGGATCAAATTAACAATCTTGATGACCGGCGCGTCTTCGCTGTCGTGCGCGAGACGGTCGAGATCGATCTCTTCGCGCTTGTTCGCATGCACTTCAACTGCCTCGGCGGTCTGCGCAGCTTCTTCCGCAACCTTCTTCATCACCTGGCTCATGTTGCCGGCGCCATGCACGCCGCTGAGCGCGTCCGCCACCGCGCGCTCGGTCGCGATCATCGGAACGATCTCGAGTTGGACGCGTCGTTTCAGGTCGTCGACCGCGAGCACGTTGGTCGGGTCGGCCATCGCCACAAAAAGTTTTCCGTCCAGACGCGCGACCGGCACCAACCGGTTCGCCTTCGCCATCTCCCGCGGCACGAGTAACATCACTTCATCCGGCACGCGCAACCGCGCGAGATTCACCGGCGGCGTATTCAGACAACGCCCCATGCTGAAGACCATGTCCTGCTCGGTCACGAACTGCCGGTCGGCCAGAATTTTAAGTAACCGGCCGCCTTCAGATTTTTGAATGCCGATGGCTTCCTCGAGTTGATTGGGCAGAAGCAGCCCCTCCTCAATCAACACGTCCGCGATCCGTTCGCCGAAAGATTTACTTCTCATGAACGGTTACGCTCCGGAATCGAGCCGGTAGATGGACTGCAAAGTTTTTACAATCGCCAATGGCCGCGCCAGGTACCACGAAACTGTGTAATCGACCGATTGCTGCACCGCATCGCGACCGGCGGAATCAAATGGATTGCAGCAGGCCACCATCATGGTGCGGCTGACCAGATCGAACGGCACGAACAAGCGGCCGAGCGTCAGATATTCCGGCAACATCGGCGCGATCTGCCGGTCGGTGTCGTAATATTCGAGCGGGACGTAGGCGAATTTCGTCCGGTCGATCAGCGCCGAGAGCACGGCGTCGAGTTGCGCAGGTTTATCTTTGCAAAGCTCTTCCAGCATCGAGGCCGCCATCGCCTGCGCGGTTAAATCTTTGTTCGCAGTTTTCACCAACTCGAGCGAGGCGTTTACTTCTTCTTCCCCGAAGAGCTGCTGCACGATCAAAAATTTCGCGAGATGATCGTCGCCGCGCTCGTGCAGATTCGGGACCCGTCCAAAACCTTTGCCGCGCGAAGGATCGACATCGATCAAGGCGCCTTCCGTGTTCGGCGAAATGAGCGACCCGTCGCTGCGCGTGAACGGACTGCTGACCAGACCACTTGTCTGTTTCGATTGATCTTCATCGACAAACGTCTTTCCCGAGGCCTGCAAACGCGACTCGATCTCGCCCAGCATCGCCAGAATTTCGGGCGCGTTCGGCTCGCGCGTCAGAATCATTTCGCATTGGTGAAGCGCCGGTGTGTACGAGCCGGCGTTAAAATATGCTTCCGCCAGCTTCCGGGAAATCCGGAGCGTGTCATCCTGACGCCCGATTTTGGTGTAGGCCTCCTTCAAAATCTCGAGCGATTGATAATCCTCGGGCTGTGCTTGAGTGATTGCCTCAAACATCTCGATCGTCTGGAGGATTTGGCTATGCTCCTCGGCAGAAAGCGTGTGTTCCAGCACGACGCACTTTAAAAGCTAGAAGCATGCCCCTACCCCTCGGGAACGGGCAAATTCACTCTTAAATTTGCGAATTTCTCAATCCTGATAAACCGCTGCATTCTAACGATTTATCTCTGTGGCGGTAGACGTGTCGTCTGCATTTTCCCGCGAAAGCCGAAACGCCGCGTCCCTTGCGTTCTCGGCGGTAAAATCTCGTCCCTCCGCATTTCACGATTGGACGAAGTCGCCATGGTGACGGTTTCGAGATTCACAATTCACAGACGATATCGTATACTTATGTTCGTGTTTCCCGCCCGCACATCTTCTCGTCACCGGTCGCTGGTCACTCGTCACGCAGCGTTCGCGCTGAAACAACGTGAGCGCGCACGCGCTTTTACGTTGCCAACGCTGCGTGAGCGCTTCGCTTTTACGCTGCTCGAGCTTCTCGTCGTCATCGGCCTCATCGCCATGTTGATGGTCTTGATCGCTCCAGCATTCACAAATATCAAAAGCGGAACCGACGTCACGACTGCCGCCTACACGATCAAAGGCACACTGGATCAAGCCCGCACCTACGCAATGGCGAACAACACCTACACATGGGTCGGATTTTTTGAGGAAGATGTCTCACAATCCTCAGCAAACCCAGCTACTGCGGGCGCCGGAAGAATTGTGATGTCGATCGTGGCTTCAAAAGATGGAACGACGATTTACACGGGCGGCTTGACAAGCCCCGCAGTAGAGCTCGATCCCACGAAGCTAATTCAGGTCGGCAAGTTAACGAAGATCGACAATCTTCACTTGAAAACATTTCCGGATGCAACGGCCACCCCTCCTCCCGACACGTTCGACAAGCGGCCAGCAGCGGGGCTAAATACAGCGAGAATCGGTGATACATCTCCTGACAACGATTCGCTTTCTCCTTTTCGATATCCGGTGGGTAGTACAACGGGAACTGCTCAGTATATCTTCGGAAAAGCCGTTCAATTTAGTCCCCTTGGCGAAGCAAGGATCGATAATAACAACTACACTTTGAAAACAGTAATCGAGATCGGTGTCCAGCTTACGCACGGAATCACGCCTGAGCCGAGCCCCGTAAAAAATCCGGTCGCGATCCAGCTCACTGGCGTGGGCGGCAACGTGAAGATTTACAGACGATGAAAGCGCACGCTCGTTCAGCCGCTGGCTTTTCCCTTGTCGAAATAACGCTCGCACTCGGTGTCGCGGCCTTTTGCTTGATCGCGGTTCTCGGCTTGATGGCAGTCGGATTGAAGACCCAACAGGCCAGCGTTCAGCAGACGAAGGCCAACGCGATTATTTCGCAACTCGCCGATGACTTACGCGCTGATGTCCGCCTACCTCCGGGGCAAGCTTCGAAGGCGCAGGGTCAGTGGTCTAATTTGCACGGCCATTGGGCGAACCAAGCGACGCCAGACACGCTATACTTCACAAACGAAGGGAAGCAGACTGGCTCTGTGAGTCAGAGCCCTCCTCCGATCGACGCGGTATTTAGGGCAAAAATCACGTATTACGCGCCGCCTACGCCCGGGTACACGACGGCGCTGGCAGATGTTAAGGTTACCTGGCCAGCGCAGGTCGATCCCGCGACGCGTGTGCCGGCGGGGTCAGTGGAAACATTTATCGCCGTCAATCGATGATGACGAAACCGTTCACGATCATACCTCCGCGACATGGACGCGGGGCCTTCACGCTTGCAGAATTACTCGTTTCGGTTGCAGTGCTGACACTGCTGGTTCTGATGCTCACGCAGTTAATCAATAACGCCGCCCCTATCGCGCGCACTGCTAACAAACATATCGACACTGATACTCAGGCGAGGGTTGTCCTTGATCGGATGGCGATCGATTTCGCCAAAATGCTGAAACGCGCCGACGTCGATTATTATCTCAAACAACCTAACGGGAACTATAAAGGCCACGGCAATGGGCATGGATACGGAAACAAAGTGCAAAGCGGACAGCAGGGGAGCGACCAGTCCGCCTTCTTTAGCACGGTGCCCGGCTATTATCCATCCACAGGAGCGCAAAGTCCGGTTTCGCTTGTAGCTTATCGCGTAAATCAGGACAGCACTTCCGCATCCTATCTCAAACTTGAACGGATGGGCAAGGGGCTGCTTTGGAATGGAGTTTCCACCTCAAACAACCCTCCTACCAATTCGAATTATACGAGCCCGATCGTTTTCTTACCGCTTCTGATCAACGATAGGTGGCCTGCAGCCACCGACGGCAGCACAGCAAATTCCGATTACGAGGTACTTGGTCCCCAGGTCTTCCGGTTTGAATATTACTATCTGTTAAAGAACGGCAGCGTGACTGACGTCCCGTGGAACACTGACGCCGGGCACACATCGATCAACGGCCTCGCAGACATAGAGGCGATTGCCGTGACGATTGCTGTGATAGATCCGCAAAGTCGTTCACTGATTTCCAATTCGAGCCTGTTTGATCTTGCCTCAGACATGGCTGACTTCAAGGACGCCAAGGGCAACGGCAACCCCGCCAAAAACATTGGTGATATGGAAGCTCAGTGGAACGGCGTTTTGTTTGGAGACGCGACCCTGGGGCTGACTGGCGTTGTCAGCACAGGCCAAACCAGCACAGGCTCATCCGTTCCACGAGCTGCAGCGTCGGCGATCCGGATTTACAACCGCTACTTCGATTTAAAGACGTTGTAAGATGGATTCGCTGCACAAGGCTTCTTCGCAGCGTGAGCGAGCCGCCGCGCTCGTCATTGTGCTTGCGTTTGTGGTGCTCATAACCGCGCTAGCGGTCGCCTACTTCTCGCGCACAACGTCCGACCGGCCGGTTGCCCACAGCAGCTTTAATCAATCAAAGGCTGATCTATTGGTGGCAAGCGCGATGGATAACATCATCGGCGACCTCCGCCAGGAAATCACCAACGGGTCAACAGCCACAATTGTAAACGGCGCGACAATCTACACGCCAACCTCCGCTGCAAAGATGATTCCTCAGCGCAGCGGAAATGCAGCCGGAGTGCCGAACCTCATTCGCCTGAGCGTCCGTTCGGACTTGCTCTCAGGAAACCCTGCCCCAGGAAGTCGTGCCTCGGCGGTGAACTCAACAACTGATGTTTCCGCCAATGGCCGGTTTGTTACCAGTACGCGCTGGAACACCCACTACCTGGTTCCAAAGAAAAATACGGGAACTGATGATTCGATACCTATCGACGCGTTCACGAATGCAACACCGGACTGGGTTTTTGTTACTAACCAAGGCGCCACCATCATTACTTCTCCAAGTAATTCAGTCATCGGCCGCTATGCCTATGCGATCTATGACGAAGGCGGTCTATTAGACATGAATGTTGCTGGTTATCCGACAGGTACAACTGCGACCCAGTCGGGTCGAAAAGGGTCTATCGCCTTTGCGGATCTCACTGCGCTGGGGAATTGGCCCATCCCCAATGGCGGCGGTGGCTCGGCTTATCAAGTAGATAAGCTTGTCGGCTGGCGCAATTATGCAACCACGCAACCGAC
>WNGD01002539.1_pt1 | contig 18984 bp, 22 predicted proteins | sample 5400671 | NCBI WGS metagenome assembly WNGD01 (sample SAMN13153369, study PRJNA577476) | soil metagenome | isolation source: 40 cm soil or saprolite under grassland replicate 2 | place: USA:California | collected 2016-06-15
CGAATCTCCGAGCCCGAGCGAGTCACCGAGTCCGAGCCCGAGCGACTCCCCCAGCCCGAGCCCCAGCGAGTCCCCGACGCCGAGCCCGAGCGAGTCGGTGACGCCGAGCCCGAGCGAGTCGGTGAGCGCGAGCGAGTCGGTGAGCCCGAGCGAGTCCCCAAGCGCCCCCGCGAGCGTCACCGGGGCCTTGATCCAACAGGCTGGGCGAGCCGATCCGGGTAGTCCTGGTGCGCCCACCGGTCCGCTCCTGGCGATCACCCTTGCGTTCGCGATTCTGCCCGCATCGTCCTGGTGGTTGCGCGCCTGGTCCCAGAACCTCCCCTGACCACTCATCCTCATCCGCCGGCGATCGGGTCAGAGCTCATCCCCTCCTTGAACACTCTTGTCGGCGAGCGTGGGCGTTCTCAAGCGCTCCCGCATCTCGCACCACCCTTGCCAGGTTCTGCGCTCCACTCGACGTCGAGCAGACCAACCCGGCACTCCGGGGCTCTTTGTAACTTGACGGCTACGTAACTCTTACATTACGGTTCGCATCCATGGTCGGAGCCTTGAAAGCCATCGCGGAGCCCCGGCGACAGGAGATCCTCCGGCTCGTGTGGAGCCAGGAGCGAGCGGCCGGCGACGTCGCGAGTCACTTCGATGTGAGCCGGCCAGCGATCTCGAAGCACCTTCGCATCCTGAGGGAGGCCGGGCTCATCGAGGAACGGCGGAACGGGACGCAGCGCTTGTACCGGGCCCGGGCGGAGAAGATCTTGGAGATGCGCCGATTCCTCGAGAGCTTCTGGGATGACGGTCTGCTTGCGATCAAGCTGGCCGCCGAGGCGGGTGCGGAAGGTCGAACGGAACGATGACCGAAGCCAAGGACATCGTTCGCGAGGTCCGCATCGACGCCCCGCCCGAGGACGTTTTCCCCTTCTTCACGGACCCCGACAAGATGATCGTCTGGAAGGCGATCGAAGCAACGCTCGATCCGCGTCCGGGCGGCATCTTCCGCATCAACGTGACCGGACGCGACGTCGCCCGCGGGGAGTACCTGGAGATCGATCCCCCGCCGCGCGTCGTTTTCACCTTCGGCTGGGAGTCCCCTCGCTCGCCCGAGCGGCCGGGCTCGACCACCGTCGAGATCACCCTCGCACCCGACGGCGAGGGAACGTTGGTTCGCTTGGTGCACAGTGGCGTGCCCGACGAGACCCGTGCCGGCAGCGCCGGAGGGTGGGATCACTACTTGGCCAGGTTGGCGGTGGCGGCCGAAGGCGGCAACCCGGGCCCGGATCCGTGGGCCGAGGCGGCGAACGCGAAGGAAGGAAGGAGCGACTGATGGACGCGCAGCGGAACAAGGCGAACCTCACGAGGCTGTACGACGAGGTGATGAACGGTCACCGGGTCGACGCGGCCGACGATCTCATCGCATGGGATCGTCCAGACCATGACCCGAATCTCCCGCCCGAGTTCACACAGGATCGAGAAGGGTTCAAGCGGCTGTTCCGGATGTTCATCGAAGCCTTCCCCGACCTCTCGTTCGAGACCGAGCACATGGTCGCGGAGGGAGACCTTGTGGCCCGCGCACAACGTGATGGGTGGGACCCACCGAGGTGAGTTCATGGGGATCCCCCCGACCGGGAAGTCCTTCTCGGTCAACGCGTCAGACGTGTGCCGCTTCACCGACGACGGCCTCATCGCCGAGCATTGGGGGGTATTCGATATGGGGTCGCTGATGCGGCAGCTGGGCGTAGCCCCCGCCATACCGCCGACGACATAGGGTTCGTCCGGATGATCGAACCGATCGCGCTGTTCGGCACCCAGTTCACGTTGAGTTTGGTCGCGTATTCGCTGATCGCGGTCTGGTACGTCGCCCCGCGCCTCTCACGGCTCCCGCTCGCGGCGGCGTTGGCACCGTTGCTCTGGGTCCATGCGTTCCGTATCGTCGGCGGATCGATCCTGGCACCCGGAGCCGTCGGGCCCGGCGTGTCAACGGAGTTCCGCGAGATGATCGGGTATGGAGACATGACGACCGCAGCCCTGGCCCTCCTGGCGTTGATCGCGCTTCGCGCGCACCTCCGTTATGCCATCGCGTTGGTCTGGGTGTGCGTCACCGTCGGGATGCTCGACACCGTGAACGCGATCATCCAGTCGATCCGCTTCAGCGTATTCACATACCCACTCGGCGTGAACTGGGTGATCGTGACCATGTACGTCCCGGCGCTGCTGGTGAGCAGCCTGTTGATCTTCCTGGCACTTCTCCGGCCCGCTCAGCCGACGGACGTGGGGTAGCGCGCCCGTCCCGATCAGCGGCCGGCGGCCGTGCCGAGCTCCTGGAGCCGCCGCTCGAGCAGCCGCCGTTCGGCTTCATCGTGGACCAACGTCAGCGCGCGCCCATACGCCTCCCGAGCCTCTGCGGTACGCCCGAGGCGACGCAGCAACTCGCCTCGCGTCGAGTGCAGATAGTGGTAGTCCTCCAGAGCGATGCGATCGACGATATCGAGGCCTTCCTGGGGACCTCGCGCCTCGGCGACCGCGATGGCCCTGCTCAGCTCGACGACCGGCGAGTCGGTGAGGCGAGCAAGCTCGCCGTAGAGCGCCGCGATCTGGGGCCAATCGAGCGGCTGCGCGGCATGGAGGGACGCGATCGCCGCCTGCACGACGTATGGACCACGGCCGCGAAGTTCGAGGGCTCGGTCGAGCACGAAACGGCCGTCGGCGATCTGTGCTGCGTCCCAGAGCGAGCGGTCCTGGTCGGCGAGCAACACGATCTCGCCGTTCCGGAAGCGCGCCTCGCGGCGGGCGTCGAGCAACAGCATCATCGCCAGCAATCCGTGCACCTCCGGTTCGTCGGGCATCAGCTCGGCGAGCGCCCGCCCCAACATGAGCGCCTCCGCGGCCAGCTCGCCGCGGCCACGGTAACCCTCGTTGAAGATCAGGTAGACCACCGCGAGCACAGACACGAGCCGGTCGGCCAGCAGGTGCTCGGGAGGCACCCGGAACGGGATCCCGGCGGCCTTGATCTTGCGCTTCGCCCGTACCAGCCGTTGCGCCATCGTGGGCTCGGGCACCAGGAACGCGTGGGCGATCTCGACGGTCGTTAGACCTCCGAGCGTCCGGAGCACCAAGGCCACCTGCGCGTCGACGGCGAGCGCTGGGTGGCAGCACGTGAAGATGAGCTCGAGTCGTTCGTCCGGGAAGGTCGTCGCGCTCACCATGCCCTCAGCCGGCTCCGGCACCTGGAGCAGCCGGGTCTTCGCCGCCAGGGTGCGATCGCGACGGATCCGATCGATAGCTCGATTGCGCGCGGTCGTCACCAGCCAGGTGCCGGGGCTGGTCGGCGTTCCGTCGCGCGGCCACCGCTCTGCGGCGATCGCGAACGCCTCCTGCGCGGCTTCCTCGGCGAGGTCGAAATCGCCGAGGAAGCCGATCAACGCAGCGAGAACGCGCCCCCACTGGTCGCGGAAGACCTGTTCGAGGATCGCTACCACTCCACGATCGGGCGCACCTCGATCGCACCACCGAGCCGTGCCGCCGGGATCCGCGCAGCCAGCTCGATGGCGGCGTCGAGGTCGTCGGCCTCGAAGACGAGGTAGCCCCCGACCGCCTCTTTGAGCTCGACGAACGGACCGTCGGTGGTCAGCGTCTTGCCGTCCTGTACCCGCACGGTGGTCGCCGTCTCGGGAGCATCCAGCCCGAGGCCGGGGGTGACGCCGGGGGTCTGGTTGATCGCCTGGTAGTCGGCGAAGACGGCCTTCTGCTCGTCCTCCGACAGTGTCGCCCACGCCTCGGGTGACCGCGGCGTCGGGGCGTCGCCTTGATGGATCAACAGCATGTACTTCATCGCTTCCTCCTCCCTCTAGGGAACGGGTCGCCCCTAAGACGAACGAGAGCGCCGGAATCGACAGGTTCAGCGTGAAGGATCCGCGGAAGCTGGTCGATCTCGCCGCGGAGGAAGGATACGGCTGGCGAGGTTGCATGGGAGAGGTTCAGCCAAAGCAGGTACCCGCTTCGCGGTGGGTCGGATATCGTCCCCACCTCGGCCGGCGTGGGAGCGGAGCGATGCGATTTGCGGGTAAGGCAGCGTTGATCACCGGGGCGACGTCGGGCATCGGCGAGGCGACGGCGGTCCTGTTCGCCGAGGAAGGCGCCGGCGTCGCGGTGATCGGGCGTGACGCCGCTCGAGGTCACGCCGTCGAAAAGCGGATCCGCTCGGCAGAGGGGCAGGCCGTCTTCGTTCGGGCAGACGTCCGGCGGGCGGACGACTGCGAGCGCGCGGTCGACGAGACCGTGGGAACGTTCGGACGGCTCGACGTCCTGTTCAACAACGCGGGTGTCTACGTGGCGAACGACGCGATCGGCTGCTCTGAGGAGGAGTGGGACGACCAGGTCGATACCAGCCTCAAGGGCGCGTTCCTGATGTCGAAGTTCGCGCTGCCGCACATGATCGCCCAGGGCTCCGGCTCGATCGTGAACTGCTCGTCGGGCTGGGGGCTGGTCGGGGGCGAGAAGGCGGTCGCGTACTGCGCGGCGAAGGGCGGCATGGTCCTCATGACGCAGGCGATGGCGCTCGACCACGGTCCGCAGGGCATCCGCGTGAACGCCGTGTGCCCGGGTGACACCGACACCCCGATGGAGCACGACGACGCGAAGAGCAAGGGCATGTCGTGGGACGAATACGTGCGCTGGGCCGTGGAGGGCAGGCCGATCGCGCGTGTCGCCGCACCCGAAGAGGTCGCCCGCGCGGTTCTGTTCCTCGCGAGCGACGAGGCCTCCTTCATCACCGGGGCCGCGCTCCCCGTCGACGGCGGCGGGGTCGCCGGCTGAGGGGGGCATCGTGTCGAGGATCGTGCTGATCACGGGTGGGGCAGGCGGGATCGGCCGCGCGACCGGCGAGGGATTCATCGCCGCGGGGGATACCGTCGTCTCCGCGGACCGATCCGCAGAAGCGCTGGCCGAGCTGGGATCGGCGTCCGACACGGTGGTAGCCGATGTCACGATCGTGGCGGACTGCGAGCGGATGGTGGCCGAAACGGTCGATCGATACGGCCGGCTGGATGTGCTCGTCAACTGCGCCGGCGTGTGGGTCGAGGGCCCGACCGCCGAGATGACCGAGGAACTGTGGGACCACACGATCGACGTGAACCTCAAAGGGACGTTCTTCGCCTGCCGGTTCGCGATCCCGCACCTCGAGCAGACGGAAGGCTGCATCGTGAACGTCTCGTCCGACGCCGGCCTGGTCGGGACGGCCGAAACCGCGATCTATACCGCCTCGAAGGGCGGGGTGTCGCTCCTCACGCGGTCACTCGGCCTCGAGCTGGCGCCGAAGGGTGTCCGCGTGAACGCGGTGTGCCCGAACGACGTCGACACGCCCATGCTCGCGGGCCAGGCGCGCGACTACGGCGGTGGCGACCCGGAGGGATACCTCGCCGCGCTGCTCGGGAGCTATCCGCAGAAGGGTCGCGCCAGGTTCATCCGGCCGGAGGAGATCGCGGCGCTGATCGTTTACCTCGCATCGCCCGAGGCCGCCCCGATCACCGGCGCGTGCATCCCGATCGACTTCGGCAGCACCGCAGGCTACTGACGAAACGGCCGCTCGCACTGGCCGGCGCTCATGTCGTCCTCAGGCGGGCGCCGAGGCCGCCTCACGTCCCCACCAGATCGCCTGTGTCAGCGACCGGAGAAGGATCTCCGCGGAGGCGAGGTTGGTGGCCACCGGCACGACGTGGACGTCGCAGATCTTCAGCAACGCCTGGATGTCGGGCTCGTGTGGATGGGCCGTAAGCGGATCACGCAAGAACACCACGGCGTCCACCTCGCCGGTCACGATCCGAGCGCCGATCTGGACGTCGCCTCCCTGTGGACCGCTCTGCATGATCTGGATCGGCAGATCGAGCTCCGCCGCCAGGAGTGAGCCGGTGTGTGAGGTCGCGATGAGCTCGAGCCGCTCGAGGGTTGACCGGTACCGGCGCGCCAAGCGCAACAGTTCGTCCTTCTTCTCGTCGTGTGCCACCAACGCGAGCACGGCGGCGCGAGCGGCTCCGTCCGTTGGGATCCCGATGGGCTCTGCCATACGTCAACGGTACGAGGTGCGCGGGCCGTCGCGGCCGTTCCGAGGTTACGAATCCGTGAATCCCGCGGCGATCCGATCCGAGATGGACCGCTAGTCAAGCAAGGCGGAGTAGACCCGTTGCGCATCGGTCAACCGCACGGCCAGCGTCGTCGCGAGCCACCGGTGCAGCGCTGCTGCTCGTTCCGGCTCTTCGGCTTCCAATCGCTCGATCGAGGCTCGGCTGAGCCCGAGCACGACGCTCGGCACCTCGGCGACCACGTCGGCCGTTCGAGGAAGACCCGTGTACAACGCCACCTCTCCCACCATCACCCCGGGACGCACCGTGCTGAGGCGCACCCGCGTCCCATCGGGCGTCGCCCACTCCACCCGAAGCCGGCCCGACTCCAGGACGAACACGTCGTCGGGCCGATCTCCCTGTCGGAACAGCACCGTCCCCTCGGCGAGCGACCGACGTTCGAGATAGGGCTCGAGATGAGACGGCAGGCCGGAGGAGCCCACACCGTCCGGGGAATGGCGCGCGGCGCCGGGAGGAGCCTCCGCGAGCAGTTCGTCTTCACTCCGCTGCAGGGCGTGGTCCAGGTCCGGCTCGAACCGCACCACCCCATCGGAGGCGATCAGTCCACCGTGTCGAAGTTGCGCCTGAACCCGGTCCGGGACGCCGGCGAAGACGATCTCGAATCCGTTCGCCTCCGCGAGCAGCGCCACCTTCCTGAACGCGAAGACGCCCGATGCGTCCACACCGGTGACGCGCCGCAGGTCGATGAGGAGGAACCGGATCGGCCCGGACTCGACGCGCTTGCGGATCCGCTCGAGGAGCCCGCTGGCCGTCCCGAAGAACACGAACCCGTTCAGTCGGAGGATCTGGACGCGGTCCGCGAGGCCTTCCAGGATGACTCGGTCGCCGGAAGGGCGGTCGACGTTGCTTCGGAACGTGGTCCCGAACGCGACATCTCGCACGAGGTCGATCCGACCGTAGTTGACCGCGAACAGGATGACCGCGAGGATCAGGCCGACCTCGAGACCGGTGAGGATGCCCTTGGTCGCGATCGTCAGCACGATCGTGAGGGTGATCAAGTACTCGCCCAGCGGTAGCGAGCGGCGCATGTCGACGATCCACGCCACCAGGAGCGACAGGCCCACGAACACCAGCACGCCCCCGACGATCATGCGTGGGATCAATCCCACGAGCGAGGCGCCGAAGAGGACCGTCGCGAGGGGGACGAGTGCGGCCACGAGACCGGCTCCCCGCCCGTCGACGGCCATCTGCTGGCCGAGAGCCGTGAGACTGAGTGCGTGGTACCCGGGGATCCCTCCGAAGAGACCGGAGACGACGTTCACCAATCCCGCGTCGCGGAGCTCCCGGTTGGAGTCGAGATCCGTGTGGAGCAGCAGCTCGACGCCGCCCACGTTGAACAGGCACCCGATCACGGCGACGAACACCGCGGTGGCGATCCCGGGGAGCTGATGCACCACCGCCGACCAATCGGTGCCGCTGCTGGTGAGTGCGCGGTAGGTCCATGGTTGCCACAGCCGTGTGGCATGGAACGGACCCAGCAGCCAGAGACCCTCTCGCGCTTCCTGGATCGAGGACCCGGTGACGAGCACGCCGATCGCGAAACCCACCATCCCGAGGACGAGGACGGCCGGGATCACCAGTGCTCGCCTCACCACCCTGGTCGCGACCAGCAAGACGACGCCGAACGCGAGGGCCGGTATCCAGCGGACCAGCTCGAACGGGTCCACGAACTGGCCGATCGTGCCCAGCTGTGGATCCGTGCTCGCGGCGACCGCGAGACCCCCCTTCATGAGCAGCCATCCGGTACCCGCCAGGAAGCCACCGACCACTGGATACGGGATGAACCGTGCGAGGTTGCCCAGCCGGAACGTCCCAAGCAGCAGGAACGTCAACGCCGTCAAGAGCGTCACGATCATGGTCGCCGCGACCACGGTGAGGAAGGCCTGATCGACGCCCCCGAACGCGTCCAAGGCCGCGCTCGACGCGACGATCGCGAGCACGGGGACGGCTGCATCCTGCACGCTTCCGACCACACCCCGGACACCCGCCCTCAGCGCGAGGATCGCGAGGGTCAGTGACGCTGCGACGAGGTAGATGCCGATCCCGGAGGGGCGCGCATCCTCGAGGTAGCCGCTGAAGACGAGCACGGCGAACGAGATCGCGAGGACCACTTCGACGACGCCGATCACGGCGCCCGCCGATACGGTCACCAGCACCCTCTTGCGCAGTCCCTCGGACACCTGTCTCCTTCTGCGACGACGTGTGCGGGCCTGCGGACTGCCACCCTATGTGCCGACGCCCGTGACCGCCAGAGGGAGTCCGATCGACCGGCCCGCTTTGCGCACGCGATCGGGGGGCCATAGGCTGAGCGGCAGCATCGCTGAGGAGGGGATCGGTGCACACGCGGATCCGTCAACTCGTCCGGACGTCGCTCCTCGCGTTCGCGCTCGTGGTGCTCCTTGCTGTGCCGGCCTCCGCCCTGGGCGCAACGACCGACGTCACCTCTCGCGACCAGGTGGTGCTGAGCGGTCAACTCGTCGTGGGACAGGGCGAAACCGTGGATACGGCGCTGATCTTCCACGGCCCGGCGACGATCGAGGGAACGGTCACGGGATCCCTCGTGGTGTTCGACGGCAGGACCGATATCTCCGGACACGTCGCGGGTGACGTCGTCGTCTTCAGCGGGGCGGTCACGGTCCGTTCGGGCGCCGCGATCGGGGGCAACCTCGTCACCACGGACACACCGACGGTGGAGTCCGGCGCCACCATCACCGGACAGCGACAGCGCGTCGCTACCCGGTTCGATGTCGGCGACATCGGGTTCGCCAGTCGGATCGCGTGGTGGATCGGCTATTCGGTCTCCACGCTCGTGCTCGGGATGCTCCTCCTACTCATCGCCCCGGCTCTAGACGGCGCGATCGTCCGGGCCTTCCGCGAGCGAACGGGAGCCTCGATCGGACTCGGCGTTGCCGTGTTCTTCCTCCTGCCACTCGTGGCCGTCCTGTTCCTAGTGGTCGTGGTCGCCATCCCGCTGGGGTTGTTCCTGTTGCTCGCCCTTGCGCTCCTGTACACGGTCGGGTACGTCGCCGGCGCACACGCGATCGGGCGGATGATCGTGAAACAGCAGCAGACGTCTCGCTTGCTGGCGTTCCTGGCCGGGTGGGGGATCGTGCGTGTGCTTGGGTTGGTCCCGTTCCTCGGTGGGGCTGTGTGGACGTTGGTCTCGATCTTCGGGCTCGGCGTCCTATGGGTCGCGTCGAGGGGGACACGGGCCGAGGTCTCGACCGCGCCCCTCCCACCGCCTGCTCCGGTCGGCTCTGACATCTAGCACACCTTGAGGCGCGCTCGTTTCTTGCCCCGTCCGCTTCGTCCCTGACGAGTCCTTGTCCCCACTGCCGCTGGCCGGATCGTCTGGAGTAAGGCACACCCGGCCACTCGGGCGCGTCGTCTTCTTCGCGACGTCGAGGTGCAACCGCGGCAGTTCCGCGCTGCCTACCAGTCGAGGCCGGTTACGTGCCTCGTCAGGAGATGCCGATGGCTGCCGTCGGCGCGCATGACCCAGAGCTCACCTCCCGAGCCGCGTAAAGCCATGAACGCGATCCGGGAACCGCTGGGCGACCACCGAGGCCGGCGGAAGGCGTAGTACGGAGCCGCCGGGCTAGCCAGCACCGCCTGGTGAGTGCCGTCCCTTCGCATCGTCCAGATCTCGCCGCAAGCGTGGCACACGTTTCGCCAGTCCTCGAAGACGATACGCCGCCCGGTCGGAGACCAGTTCGGGTTCCGGCCGGCCGCAGCGTGGAGCGTGTGCAGTCCGGTGCCGTCCGGGTGCAACTTCCACAGTCCGGTGCGTGCCCCTGCCCGGCATGGCAGGGTTGTGCTGAACTGCTCGAAGGCGGGCGTGAGCCACAGTCCATGCGGGCTCCAGTCCAGACCGTTGATCGAGAGCTGCCCGCTGAGCACGCGGTGCGCGGCCGATCCATCCGATCGCAGCATCCAGATCAAGCCGCAGAGGCGGAAGGCGGGTGCCGTGCCACGCTCTCGGATCATGCCGAGCGCGAGTCGCCTGCCCAAGGGCGACCACGCTATGTCCGCGAGGCTCAGGCTCGGATCGAAAAGCCGCAGGATGCGGTGGCTGTGGCTGCCGTCGGCGTGCATGACCCAGAGCTCTCGGTCGCCCACGGTGAAGGCGATCCTGCCGTGGCCTGGGCCCCAAACGGGGATCCCCTCCCGCCGAGGCGTTCGGGTGAGCTGGCGGACGCCCGACCCGTCGGGACGAACACTGAAAAGGTCCCCGTGACGCACGAACGCGATCCTGGGCCCGGTCGGCGCCGCCGTTGCGGAACGTGCCATCGAGACAGCCAGGATCGAACAGAGGGCGACCACCGCGAGGACACGCGTCGTTCTCCGCTTGCCCACTCGCCTCACCTCCGATGCGGGCGCGAGACCACACCTTACGCGCCGTAGTGCACTGGTCAAGGTGACGTTCGGAACGACGCAGCCACGGCTCCCGATGCGCGGTTCGGGCACGGAACAGGTGGATCGGGTCGGACCGCGCTCGGCGATCCAGATCGTTGAACGTCGTTGGCGAGCCACAGCACGACATGGCATCCCCACAGATTCCGCTACGTCGCAGTTGCGATTCCCGCGCGTATCGCATATCCTTTCCGAGACGTTCCCGGATCGGAACCTGCGAAGGAGGCCCACATATGGAAAACGCCGAAGGCTACGAGCGGAGATGGTGGATCCTCGGGGTCCTGTGTCTTTCGCTCCTCGTGATCGGACTCGACAACACGATCCTCAACGTCGCGCTCCCCACGCTCGTCCGAGACCTGGGCGCCTCGACCAGCCAGCTCCAATGGATCGTGGACGCCTATACGCTCGTGTTCGCCGGCCTCCTCCTCACGGCCGGCAGCCTGTCGGACCGTTACGGGCGCCGAACGGCACTCGCGGTCGGGCTCGTCATCTTCGGCGTGGGATCGCTCGCCTCAGCGTTCGCGGGATCGGCGAGCACGTTGATCTTCACCCGCGCGCTGATGGGGGTGGGCGGCGCGTTCATCATGCCTTCGACACTGTCGATCCTCACGAACGTCTTCCCGGCGGGGGAGCGCGGACGCGCTATCGGCATCTGGGCCGGCGTGTCTGGACTCGGCATCGGGATCGTGCCGGTGGTCGGTGGCTGGCTGTTGACCCATTTCTGGTGGGGTTCCGTCTTCCTGGTCAACGTCCCGGTCGTGATCTTCGCGCTCATCGCGGGCCGGTTGATCGTTCCCAACTCGAAGGACCCCTCGGCACCGCGGCTCGACCCTGTGGGCGCCGTCCTGTCGATCGTCGGGCTGATCTCGCTGGTCTTCGGGATCATCGAGGCGCCGTCGCACGGCTGGGCCGACCCGTTGATCCTGACGGCTTTCGGGATCGCCGCGATCGCGCTGACCACCTTCATCGCGTGGGAACGCCGGAGCGACCACCCCATGCTCAACCTCGAGTTCTTCAAGAACCCCCGCTTCACCGCCGCGAACATCTCGGTGACGCTCGTGTTCTTCGCACTCTTCGGATCTCTGTTCTTCCTCACGCAGTACCTTCAGTTCGTGCTGGGCTACTCACCGCTCCAGGCCGGCTATCGCGTGGCGCCGATCGCCCTCGTGCTGATCGTGGTCTCCCCGATCACGGGACGGCTGGTGAACCGGCTGGGCAACAAGGTCCTGGTCGCTGCCGGGATGGGTGTGGTCGCCATGGGGCTGTGGTACCTGTCGACCCTGACGATCGCGTCCGGCTACGGCCACGTGCTGATCTCGCTCATGATCCTCGGCACCGGGATCGCGCTCGCGATGACGCCGGCCACCGAATCGATCATGGGCTCGCTGCCGCTGGCGAAGGCGGGCGTCGGATCGGCGATGAACGACACCACGCGACAGATCGGCGGCGCCCTCGGCGTGGCGATCCTCGGGAGCGTGTTCGCGTCGGCGTACACGGCCACGCTCGGGCCCTGGCTCACGGGCCTGCCGGCGAGCGCCGCGACAGCAGCCCAGAGCTCGGTCGGAGCCGCGATCGCGGTCGGCAACCAGGTGGGGGGCGCGGCCGGGATCGCGCTCGTGACGGCGGCGAAGTCAGCGTTCATCCACGCGATGGACCGGGGGCTCGCCGTCGGGACGGCGGTAACCCTGGTCGGTGGGGTCGTCGCGCTACTGTGGTTGCCGAAGCGGGCGCAGGACGTAGAGGCGATCGAGGTCCACGTCGATCGCCACGAGGGCGCGCCGTTGTTCGCCGTCGAGGAGGTGGAGGCGTGACCGCGTCTGCACAGCCGAACGTAGACGCCCCGGCCAAAGGGCCGGGGCGTCCACGCGACCCGGAGGCGGACCGTGCGATCCTTCAAGCGACGATCGAGCTCCTCGGCGAAGAGGGATACGAGGGGCTCTCGATCGAAGGGGTGGCTGCACGCGCCGGCGTCGGCAAGACCACCGTGTACCGACGCTGGCCTTCGAAGGAGCCGCTCGTCGTCGACGCGATCGGGCGCTGCAAGTCGCCGGAGGATCCGGCGCCCCCCCGGGCAGATGAGTCGACGCGCGACGCACTCGTCCGGGTCCTGAACCATTTCACTCGAGCGATGGAGCTTTCGGAATCGGGTCGGATGATGGCCGGGCTCATCGTGGAGATGTCACACAACCCCGAGCTCGCGGAGGCGGTGCGCACCGGGATATTGGAGCACCGTCGCTCGTTCGTCTTCGCGATCCTGAAGCGCGGGATCGAGCTGGGAGAGATCCGCCAGGACGTCGACGTGGAGGTCGTCGCCGACATGCTGTCGGGTCCCGTGGTCATGCGCGTGCTCCTGACGGGTGGGCCCATCACGCCGCGGCTCGTCCGCAAGGTCGTCCACACGATGCTTGACGGGATCGCGTTGCGCTCGTAGGCCTCCGCAGAAGCTCTTCGAGTCTGAGATGTCAGGGACTCCCTGACCTGCCCCGGCGCTAGTGAGCGCTGGCGCTTCGACGGTCGTCCCTGCGCGGGCCCACGAGGTACCAGGTCTCCATCTGGCCCTTGCCCTTGATCGGGATCGTTCCGCGTAGCGTGCAGACGAATTCGCCCTTCAACAGGTCGTACGTCGCGCGCGTCATCTGGATCTCGCCGGGCGTGCCATGCGATTCCATCCGACTCGCGGTGTTCACGGCGTCACCCCAGAGGTCGTAGAGGAAGCGTTTCGTGCCGATCACCCCGCCGACGACCGGTCCGGAGTTGATCCCGATCCTCACCTCGAGGCCCGGCCACGCGGTGACCGCCGAGGCGGCAACCACGTCTCGCATGTCCAGCGCCGCAACGCAGCCATCCGCGCATGGTCGGGGCGAGGGTTCGGCACGCCTGCCGCGGCCATGTAGCAATCGCCCACCGTCTTGACCTTCTCCAGCCCGTGCCGCTCGACGAGCGCGTCGAAACGTGAGAAGAGCTGGTCGAGCATGCCGACGACCTCGGCCGGCGGGAGCCGTTCGGAGAGCGGAGTGAAGTCCACGACGTCGGCGAAGAGGATGGTCGTCGCATCGAAGTGGTCAGCGATCATCTGGGTGGTCGCCTTGAGCCGCTCAGCGATAGCGCTCGGCAGGATGTTCAGAAGGAGGGTTTCAGACTTCTCCTGCTCGGCTCGGAGTGCCGTGAGGGCAGCATTGCGCTGTTGAGCGAAGGAGGCGAGCAGAGCGAAAGCGACGGAACCGGCACCGATGATGTTCAACACCAGCATCGTGCTGGTGAACCACGTCGGGAGGTCTGCGTCCGGAAACAGCATCTCGCCTGCGAGGCCCGTGACCACGAAGATCACGACGAACGCAGCGAACCAACGGATAGCCCGGCGCACATCGAGGATGACCAGAGCTCCAAGCGGAGCGAGGATGCCCCATAGTCCGACACCGCCAGAAGGAAGGAACCCGCCGACGAGCATCTGCCCGGCCGTCGTCGTCAACATGATGTCGAGGAGTTGCGTGTTGAGGAGGAGGTCGAAGTTTCGGTTCCGCGCGAAGACCACTAAAGAGCCGAGAGATACGGCGAAATACACGAACGGAACGACGCCCACCGGCGAGCCGAGGCCGAGGTAAAGGCTCCCCCATACGACGGAAACGGGCAGGATCAGGACGGCAAGGAGGACCAGGAGCGCCTTCTTCTGGCGCAGGTCTTCATCGTCCTCGGGATCCGCCCCTATCCGGCCGAGCCAGTCCACCGTCTTGGCGATCCAACCGAGACGATGTCTGGCGCTCGACCCTGATGAAGCCGTGGCATCCTCGGTCATGGGGGAGGGAGATGACCAGCGCCATCATCGTTTCGTGCGTCGGTCTCTGGCGTATCGCCGACCGCGGTCTTCGGGCGCTCGTCTCTGTACCTCAAGCGGGCGCATCTTGACCTGTTCGCACTGGAACGACAAGCGGTCCCACGTCCACGACTTGAAGCCTGGTCGGCCACGAGCCGGAAGTCGGCTGATTCATTGGTTGGTCGTGAGTCGGTCGGTTGGTGGGGCGTTCTCAGAATTCCTTGACCACACGGAATGGGCCCTGCTTCTGTACCCCTTCGTTCGTCCTGCTCGGTAGCACGGTCCGGCGTCACCAGTAGCCGCCGTCCGCGTCAGGTCGGCCGAGCCGAACCCTGGGGCGGCTCTCCGGGCGAGCGCCCGGCTTCGAACGCGTGCAACTGCTTCGTCAGGTCGAGGATCTGCCGCGAGAGGTCGAGCAGCTCTTGGTTCTGCTTATCTTCGTCCTGCACGGTCGCCCACTGCTGATCGGCGACGATCTGTCGCTTCGCGTCCGCTCGGTTCTGGCTGATCATCACGAAGGTCGACAGGAAGATCGCCTCGAGCGACACGATCATCGTCAACAGGCCGTACGGGTAATGCTCGACGCCGAACCCGATCCAGCAGCCGAACCAGATGATGTGGATGTAGACGAAGGTCATCGAGCCGGCGAACACGGTGATCCTGTCGGCGATCCGGTTCTGGGCACTCTCGGCACGCACGCGGGCGTGTTCTGCCAACGCCGGGTTCGGGAGCATGTCCAGCCAGTTGCGCGCAGCGGAAGGCCTTCCAGCCGCGACGGCCATGCTTCGAGATCCGGAACTGCCTGTCTCAGCCATCTCGCCTCCGCTCGGTCGGACGGATCGGTCGATCTCTCTGAAACATATCCTTCACCCAACCCCGCGCACGCGGAAGGTGATGGGAGTGAAGCGATGTCCGCCGCAGCCGGTCTCGAGCGGCGATGCTTTGGGCTCCCGCGTTCGGAAGAGCGAGAGCACGCGATGCTCATGGAACGTTGGGTCCATGACGCAGATATCGATCTCCCACGCTGGAGCATGCTGAACCGGATCGGCGCCAGATCAGGGGGCCCCGCGCTGCCAGACTGCACGGATGACCGACCCGCGGGAAGAACCGCCCGAGCGGTCATCAGGGCCGCCTTCTATGCCCCCGGCGACCCATCGGCAGTACGTCAAGTCAGTCGTGCTCCTCGCCGTAACAGCGGTGTCGCTCTACCTGCTCCTTCCCGGCCTGATCTCGGTCTTCTCCTCCTGGCGTTCGCTCGAGCATCTCGACTGGCCCTTCGCGGTACTCGTGCTTCTCTTCGAGGTAGGGAGCTCTTTCTGCTTATGGGAGGTCGACCGGATCGCGTTGGCCACGAACGGGTGGTTCCCGATCGCGTGCGCCCAATTGGCTGGCAACGCGCTCGGCCGGATCGTCCCCGGCTCGGCGACCCCGTTCACGGTGGTGATGCTGCAGAAGACGGGACTGGACGCTGGGGACGCGGCCGCCGCCTTGACCGCGTCGACCGGGCTGCAGATCTCGACCGCCTTGGCGCTTCCCGTGCTCGCGATCCCGGCGATGATCAGTGGTGCACCGGTCGACCGGGGGCTCGCGAACGCTGCATACCTGGGCGTGGCAGTCGTCGTGTTGCTCCTCGGAGCAGGCGCCGTCCTTTTGCAGACCGACGCTCCGCTCGAATGGATCGGGCGCGGCATCCAACGACTCCTGAACACCACGGTTCGGCGCCGACGCCCCGTGACCGGGCTCGCGGACGAGTTGCTCTCCGATCGGAACTTCATCCGTAACACGCTCGACCGACGATGGAAGGCCGCGGTCCTCGCGGCGGTGGGGAACACCGGCTTCGATTACCTGGCGTTGCTCTGCGCCTTGCGGGCGGTCGGAGCCGACCCCCGACCCTCGCTCGTCGTGCTCGCTTACGCCTCCGCCGAGCTGCTCGCGCAGATCCCCTTCACGCCCGGTGGGCTGGGCTTCGTCGAAGCGGGTCTGGTCGGCACGCTCACCTTGGCGGGCGTCCCGGGGGCCGCCGCGCTCGCGGCGACGCTCCTCTACCGACTCGTGTCGTATTGGCTACCGATCCCGGTCGGTGGCGTTGCCTATCTCCTCTTCCGTCACCGTTACCCGTCAGGTCAGCGAGATCGGCATCGTCTCAAGGCTGACGGCGGTGTGGACTGATCCCGGTCTAGGATTCGAGGGCACGTCAAGCTCGGGCGCGAAGTGGGAGGGGCTCAGCCAGAGATGCCCGATGATCACTTTCCCGGGATGAGCTACTGGGCGCGGGCGACCTTGACCGTCGCAGGCGTTCTCGTGCTTCTCGCAGCAGCCTGGTCGGTCCGGAACATCCTGCTGCTCGTGCTCGTCGCCGCGGTGCTCGCCGTAGGCCTGGACCCGCAGGTCCGCCGGCTCCAGCGTCGGCGCCTGTCTCGCGCTTGGGCGGTGACGATCATCCTTCTGTTGAGCGTCGGATTCCTCGCCCTCTTCGCCTGGCTCGTGATCCCGCAAGCCGTCCGCCAGGTCCACGAGTTGGCGAGGACCGACTACCTCGATCGGCTTCAGCATGCGACGGGGTTCCTCGGGACCATGGAGGCGAAGTACGACCTCGCGGAGCGGCTGAGGGAAGCGTCCGCGAAGCTCCCTGATCTGGCCATCGGGAAGATCCCAAGCATCACCGCGGGCGCCGGGAGCGTCGTCTTCAACCTCCTGACCGTCACGGTTCTCGCGGTCTACTTCCTTCTCGGGTTGGAGCGCGGCCACGAGGCTGCCAAGGCCCTGGTGTCAGGGCCTCATGCGGACCGGGACATCCGGATCTTGGACGAGTCGGTCGAACGGATCGGCGGCTACGTCTCCGGCAACATCTTCATCTCGGTCATCGCGGGAACGCTGGCGTTCGTCGTTCTGGAGATCCTGCGAGTCCCCTTCGCCGCTGCGCTCGGTGTCTGGGTGGCGATCGCAGACCTCATCCCAGGCGTCGGCGCGATGCTCGGTGCCGTCGTGTGCGTGTTCGTTGCGCTGTTCTCTTCGGTCGGCGACGGCATCGCGGTGGCTGTGTATTTCATCGTGTACCAGCGGATCGAGAACTACTTCATCTTGCCGAGGGTGATGGGAAAGGCGATCGACCTGTCGGCCCCGACCGTGATCATCACCCTGCTGATCGGATCGAGCCTTGCGGGGCTCGAGGGCGCCCTGATCGCGCTGCCGATCGTCGCCGTCCTCAAGGTGGCGATCCGAGAACTTCGGCTGGGTCCAGGGGTCGATCCCCCGGCCGCATCACGACCTGTCGAGTCCGATGACGCTCAGCCTTCGACCCAAGACCACGTGCCGCCGTCAACGGCCGCCTCGTCTTGACATCGAGCTGACGACCATCCCAGGCCGGTTCACGATAGAGCCCCAGGAGCTCCCCCTGAGCGACGGACAGGACCGAGCCGGCGACCTCTCGACAGAGACGGCGATGGTCGTCATGATTCACGGCACGTCACGTCCAGCCACACGCCGGGGAGGGTGACGATGACTGTGCAACGTGCTTCCATCAGCAGGGTGTCGGACGCCTTGCCGGCGCTCCGAGATGATCTCGTCCGTGAGTACGGCACCATCGTGCCGACAGGGACCATCGAGCAAGTCGCCAGGCAGGCCCTCGCGGAGTTCGACGATGTTCCGATCCGCGAATTCGTCCCGGTTCTCGCGTGGCGGCGCGCTCGCTCGCGCCTGCGCAGAACTCTTTGACGTCCCTCCGGAGAGTTCGGCCGAAGCGACGATCGACAGCGTGGCGAGGCCCATCGCTACCCATCGGAATGGTTGGTTGGTCGTGGGTTAGTCGGTGGGTCGTTGGCTGGTTGGTTCGTTCGCATCGTTCGTTGGTCGGTCGGTGCTTGGGTCGGTTTGGACGGTTCGTGGGTTGGTGGTCTGATCGATCGGTGGGCGGGGGAGTCTGCGAGTTCACCGGATAGTGGACAGATGTGTCGGAGCATCGTGGACACCGACGACGGGGGTCTGCGATGGATCTGGCTCGCTACGTGGTGGATGCCGTGGTGCTCGAGGGCTGCTCCTACCGGGAGGTCGCTGCGGCCCACGGGTCTCCAAGAGCTACGTCGGCAAGCTGATCGGGCGGTTCCACCAGGGTGGCTACGGCGCGATCGAGCCTCGTTCGCGTGCCGCGAAGCGGATCCGGAACCGCACCCCCGATGGGATCGAGGATGCGATCGGACGATCCACTACCACCTGGGGCTCCAGCACGAGCAGGTGCCCTCGGTCTGCACGATCTGGCGGGTGCTTCGTCGACGAGGCTTCGTGACTCCCCAGCCCGCACAAGTAGTGCCCACACCAGAGCAGCGGCACTCTCCTTGGGGCGCCTCGCCCGCAACTTCCCGTTGACCGTGTATGCGAGCAGGAGCTCGCCACGGGTGATCAGGGCCTTGCGGCCTTTGCTCCTTAGCCGTCCGGCTTGCGCGCCTGCAGTTCGGCGATCTGAGCACGAGCCGCCGCGACGAGCTCCTCGTTCGTGTTCGCGTGGCCGCCGAGCCCCCAGCCACCGTCGGGAGCCTCGGTCAGAAGGACCCAGGTCCGGTCGGCGAGCGAGGGATCACCGGCCGCCTCAACGACGAGAGCCGTGAGTCGCCTGACGACGGCAAGCTGCTTGTCGCG
>WNGD01002540.1_pt1 | contig 18981 bp, 19 predicted proteins | sample 5400671 | NCBI WGS metagenome assembly WNGD01 (sample SAMN13153369, study PRJNA577476) | soil metagenome | isolation source: 40 cm soil or saprolite under grassland replicate 2 | place: USA:California | collected 2016-06-15
AGTTTGCATGCAAGAGAAAGCAGCCGTTGTGATCGTAGCAGCAGGCTCCAGTAGACGTATGCAAGGGCAAGATAAGCTCTGGACGCCACTAGTGGGACGTATTACGCTCGCCCGCACCATCGATGTTTTCCAGCACTCATCTGTTATAGATACCATCGTTCTCGTTATGAGCACCGAACGTCTCAACGAGTGCCAGGAACTGTGCAAACAAGAAAATTGGCACAAGGTTGCGGCGGTGATTGCGGGTGGCACACGTCGTCAGGATTCTGTGCGCATAGGACTCGATACGCTGGCAGAAGTTGATCCCAGATGCAAATGGGTAATGATTCATGATGGGGCACGACCCTTTGTGACAGCAGAGATATTGGAAGAAGGTCTGAAGACTGTACAGAAACAGCAGGCGGCGGTCGCGGCTGTTCCGGTGAAAGATACAATCAAGCAGGTTCAGAATGGGCGCATATATGCTACGCTGGATCGTGCACAATTGTGGATCGTACAGACACCACAGGTCTTTTCATTTCCGCTCATCCAGCAAGCCCATCACAGTTCGTTCGCGCAGGAAGATGTTACCGACGATGCGACACTGCTTGAGCGTATGGGACATCATGTGGCGATCTTCCCCGGTGCCTATACCAATATCAAAATTACGACACTGGAAGATCTCCTCTTCGCCGAAATAGTATTGCAAGGACAATCAAAAGTATGACGACACGCGTTGGTTTTGGTTACGACGTGCATGCTTTCACCCAGAATCGCCCTTTAGTTCTGGGCGGCACCACTATCCCCTTCGATTATGGTCTCGCCGGACATTCCGATGCCGACACCGTAATTCACGCGGTGGTCGATGCTCTCCTCGGAGCTGCCGCGCTTGGAGATATCGGCACCCACTTCCCTTCCAGTGATGTACGTTGGAAAGATCAGCCCGGTGCCGTCTTCCTCGACTATACCATTGACCTGTTGCATCAGCACAATTGGACTATAGGAAATATCGACGCTACGATTGTGGCTGAGCGTCCTAAGCTAGCACCTCATATACAAGAAATGCGCGTACATTTAGCTGAACATCTGCGCCTGGATAAAGAGCAAGTGAGCGTAAAGGCAACGACAACGGATGGACTGGGTTTCACGGGACGGCGTGAGGGCATTGCGTGTTATGCGGTTGCCTTGATTGAGCGCTAACTTGCCACTCAGACATGCTCCTTCTGCGGGCGAACTGGTTCTCAAGTGAAACGCATCTTTCTTGCAGAACCAGGTGCCGCTGGCTCTACGCCGTCTTCGTCTATCTGCGATAAGTGCGTAGAACAGTATCACACCATACTTGAGCAAGCCTAAAAAAACACAAGGCAGGCCAATTGCAAAGAAACTTCGGAGAGCGTCACACTATTCTCATGGCTTATATGTTTGAACCTGGAACGGTTTCAGCTCGAAATTCGCGATGCGCTGAATATTGCTACAGACCCAGGTTGCGCCTCCCTGGAGTTGTCCGGTCAAGGGATCGGTCTGTCCCGTATACGCATATTGCGCGTTAGTGACCAGGTCATCGAGTAGCGAGAGAGCCTGGGGTTGGGCCAGTTGATCTTTGTTCATCACAATGAGCTGCTTCGTATCCTGGTGGATCTGCTCTAACCAGCCTCTGGTCTGATCAATGGCAACATGAACGCGAGCAGCCAGGTCGCGCTGGTCCGCTGTAGCGTCCGGTGAGAGAACGGTCCCGGCCAGATGGCTCTCGACCAGATACACGTACCCTGGCGATGGTTCATCGCTAAAACTATAGCCAGGTGGGTCCTGACCATCCGGAGCGGGACCCAGCAGTGGAACTTGTGAGGCCAGTGGATCGGCAAGCATCACCGGATCGCCAGCAGGAAGATCTGCCCGGACATGATCTTTCCCATCCAGGTAGTCTAGAATACGGATAAGCTGGCGATGGAGCAAATCTGGTCCACTTCTCCAATCGTCCCTGGCCGCGTTCGACCATTCCAGGATCTTTTGAGTATTGCGCAGGAACCACATATCCAGCCCTCCGCGGAGCCCACGAAGCTGGAGTTCTGGTGAATCTGAGAGCAGGTGGCGCAGATGGTCCAGCATGCTAAAATGCAGTTTGTCTTTGGGGCTGGCGGCCTGCGGGAGTTGTGCGTAGTAGATCCAGTTACTATAGTTCGGCGAATAGCTGGCAGGCTGCACGCTGGCATCTTCTTGCGTGATCAGAATGCGGCTGCGAATGGCGAGCAGGTTGTTGTGCTGGGCGGTGCCTTTGTAGAAAAGGTGCACGTTGCCATGATCAACATGTAACTGGCCAAGAGGCGTCAAGATGGGCTCATTGAGCATACGGTCAGCAAGTAGCCAGGCGTAGTACGCTTTGCCTGCTGGAGGATCAGGAACGGTATGCAGGTCGAGCTGGACCTGATCGTTAATGCCCTGGCTATTATCCGGGTTGAGCTGACCACTACTAATAAAGAAGGCATTCCCCACTATTCCGTTTGCTGGAGCCGAAGGCTTCGCGGTATGCGTCAGCACCAACAGGGTACTCATACTTGCCGTCACAAGCAAGAGCGCGATCAGAAGCGCAATGATCACTTGCTTCCTCCGTGGTCGCAGTGACTGCGACGATCCTGGTGGAGTGGGTATCAGAACGGAAGCGCTGGCATTCGAGAGAGGTGAGGCGGAAGGCGGTGTGTCATTTATAAAGACCGTGGAGTTTGGGCCTGGCGTCTGCGGATATGATCCGGAATTCCCACTGGCTGGTCCCGTTGGTCGATTGGAAGAGTGCATGAAGGCCCCGCTTGCGTCTGGTCCCCTATCCAAAGCGGCATTGCTGGCAAATCCTGGGGCTGATTGAGGACTCGGCCAGGCAGGAGATGAAGGGGGCGGTGGAGTACCTGAAGTGAAGAACTGCATTTCCGACTGAGGAAAGAGAGGCGTGATGGGCACAGATGGGAACCCAGGTGCTTCAGGGCGTATCGGGCTGATGAAGGTCGCGTTATCCATTTCCTGCATCTGGTAGGCAGCTTGCTGTAAGCTGGAAGGAACGGGCTGGTGGAGTGCCTCGGCAAGTGCGATTCCGAGAGCACAGGCACTGGGAAAACGGTCAGTCGGCACTTTTGCTAGCCCACGCAAGATGGCTGCTGATAACGCAGGTGAAATGTTCGGATTGATGAGTGCAGGAGAGATGGGATCTGCACTGATCTGTTGCATAATAATCGCGGTGGGACTATCGCCCTGGAAAGGCAGCGTGCCCACGCACAGTTCATAAAGAATGACGCCCAGAGCATAAATATCGCTGCGTTCATCGCCCGCTGCGCCTTTCACTTGCTCTGGCGATGTGTAATAGGGTGTGCCAAGCCACCAACCGCTATGTGTACTGGCGGTGGTTCCGAGCAGTTTTGCGATTCCGAAATCAGAGAGAATCGGTTCACCAATGTTCTTATGAGAAGGATTGCGCCGGTCCAGTAAAATATTGGCCGGCTTGAGGTCGCGGTGAATCATGCCCCGCTGATGGGCATAGTCGACCGCTTCGCAGATTGGTGTAAACAGTTGGACAATATCGGGTGGCGAAGGAAATCTTCCCACCCGTGAGGTGTCGCGGAGGTAATGTGCCAACGTAGTGCCTTCCACATAGTCCATGACCATAAAGGCAATAGTCTCTTCCGCTTCAGGTGGGCGAGCAACTCGGAAATCATGGATCTGCACAATATTAGAATGATGTAACGATGCGATCAAGCGCGCTTCGCGCTCAAAACGGGAAATAAAACTGGGATCCTGTTGCAAATCAGCATGGAGGATTTTAATGGCGACATAGCGTTGTAACTGGGTATCGAAGGCTTTCCAGACCTCGGCCATTCCCCCACGCCCCAGACGTTTCCTCAACTCATATTTGTCGAGACGATGTGGACCGGTGGTACTCATGAGCTCACTCCACTCTTTTCAAGGTCATGCTACCTACTGTATCAATATCCGTACATGAGGCTATTTTTGCTCAAACGCGGAATATACTTCATCGGTTTTCGCTGCCATGATGAAGTCGTTGCGATGCAAACCATCGACGCTATGGGTCCACCATGCAACACCAACGCGGCCCCATTCGACCAGGAGTGCGGGATGGTGGCCTTCTTGCTCAGCGATTGCGCCTACCTTGTTTGTAAAATCCAGCGCAGTAAGAAAGTCCTTAAATCTGAAGACGCGCTCCAGGCGCTTGATGCCATCGCGTTCGATGATGACCCATTCGGGAACCTGCGGACGAAACTCTTTCAGTTCTTCCTCGGTAACCTGAGGTGAACCAGGCCCGCAGGCTTCGCATTTCTGTTGTTTCAGTTCTGCCATTTTTCTTACCTACCTTCATGGGATAACCACATCCTGTAGAACGACAGGATAACAGATATTACTGAGTGTTGGAGCCTGCGGAGCGTCTCTAAGCATCAACTTTCGTCTCAGCAGCCTGCTCTGATGTTTTTGCTGGCTGCTCTTTTTTTGATGATGCTTTCTGTTCTGGTGTCATCAGCATTCTCACAGCTTGTTGGGGACTGAGAGGAACCTGGGGAATACTATCGGTTACTTTCGCAATCTCTTCCAGCGGTAACTCGGCCATAATCTTATCTTTAGCATTTTTCGCTTGAGCAACGCCCTTGCCTGCATTGCGTGCTACCGACTGGAACGCCTTGGGGCCAAATATTGCCAGGCCGATAACCGCGACAATAATGAGATCAAACATATGGAAACCCATAATAGACTCCTTCCAGGAGGGTTACTTACGTCACTGTATTGATTACGTGCTATTTTCCTTATTGTATCATATGAGTTTTCAAGATGAGGCAAAGCAAACCAGCAAGTCACGACAAATTTTCCCCAAAAAAGTCAGGGGGATCGTTTATTGTAAATAGAGAGTATGCAAGAAGCTGCGAAGTGGCAGGATGGCTCGATGTCTTATGGCATATCTACGGTATGTACCATCTAGCTCCATCGAGCCATCCTGGTCGCCAGCAGCAGGAGGTATTCCGAACCCAGGACTTCCCCCACACACCCCTTATCTGGGTTACGCCGGTCGCACTCCCCCCCAGGGCTGCGACCGGTCTCTCTTTTTGGCAAGAGATGCCGATGAGTGGATAAGAGTCAACACATTCTACGAGCAAACCAAAAGGTACCAATTTAGGCTATATCCCGTTTATTCTAGCAGAAGCTGACTAGAAGCATGATAAGATGAGAACAAAAGTTTCGTTGCATAATGCACATAGAGAGCGGGAATTATAGTATGCAGCAATTAGCATCCAGACCACGGCCAGACTTACAAGTAAATAACGGAGGAGCACCACGCTCTCAAATCGTCCTTATCGTTGCGCTGTTGCTCTTCTCCGTGGCTGGTCTCGCAAGCGGTTTCTCTGTTGGAGCATTGACGCGCTCAAAACAGTCGTCGATGCAATCCAATGGCAAGTCCATCGTTACGCCACATCCAGCGAATAGGACCATAACACCCACGCCAAAACCAATGGTCGCCACAGTTAAAGAGCTAGGGTGTCCACAGGCAGATAAAAGCAGTTCCATCTATCAGAGTCTTTTCCAGCTAGCAGATGGAAACACTACTTATACAATTGCATCCCATGCTACCGACAAAACAGGCGGTAAGTGTACCCAGGCAAACAAGCCGCTCCACCTGGCTGGTGTTATGTTTAAGTTATGGTTAACTAACCGCGTGCCCTTGCACAAAATCCTTCAACTACCAACAGATGCGCTGATGCACACAGAGCAGCTTTCACAACCCATTACAGGGAAAATAGATGATACCGATTACCCGGAGATCGCGAATGCCCTGCAATTTGACCCCAATATAAAGCAATTACAGCCGTCCAATGACCAGGGTCAGGCAAATTGGACCTACAAGCTAGATCCGAACTTGAAAGATGGAGACTATAGCCTGGTCATACTCAGCGATTGGCAGGGTAACCTTTACAACTGGAGTTGGTTCGACATTATCGTTAAGAAGCAAGGGTAGCTATCTCGCGCACTATTCCGCGCACCAGGGCAGCAAACTTCGGACGGACGGTGTCAGCAGTAGCCAGGACTTCGGCATGGTTGACCTCTTCCATTTCGTTGCCTGTAGCAGTATTGGTGATCAGGCTCAGTCCAAGTACACGCATACCCATATGACGCGCAGCCACGACTTCTGGCGCAGTTGACATGCCCACTGCATCGGTACCTATAACACGCAGGAATCTGAGTTCGGCAGCAGTCTCATAGCTCGGACCCGCCACCATAGTATAGATACCCTCGTGAAGAGTGATTCCTTGTATATCCTGCGCAACGGCATGGGCAAGAGTACGCAATTTAGCATCATAGGCCCTTGCTAAAGGTGGAAAGCGGACTCCGAAGCGTTCATCGTTTGGTCCAAGCAAGGGACTTACTCCAGCCAGGCCAGGAAGAGAGATATGATCGTGAATGAGCATAAAGTCTCCTGGACGGTAGGCCGGATTAACCCCACCAGCAGCATTCGTCACGATAAGTATTTGCGCACCTAGCATGCTCATAACACGGATAGGAAGTGTAAGCACCTGGGGAGTATAGCCTTCATAGAAGTGAAAACGTCCCTGCATGGCGACGACAGGCACATCTTCCAGTAAGCCAATAAGGAGGCGACCAGCATGTCCCACAACGGTCGAACGCGCAAAATGGGGAATCTCATTATAGGGGATTGTCACAGCGTCTTCCAGCTGGTCAGCCAGGTCTCCCAGGCCAGAGCCAAGGACAAGAGCCAGGGCTGGCTTACGCACATGATGCGCCAGAATAGCGTTTATAGCCTCTACAGCCTGATCATACATCACGAAGAACCTCCCCGGTGTTCTTGTGCACCATTCAGGGCAACGAAATGACCTGACCAAATCTAAGGGGACAGAAAGTAACATTCTCTGTTTCCTTACAGTATTGCACATAGGGCAATGACTTTGCATAGGCCTACACTAGAAAAGGTACACCGCAAATGTTTTGTGATAAATCAACCGGCCGGTGTAGGGCTTGTAAATCGTGCCCCTACATTAAATCGCGTCCCTACACCGACTGGCTGGTTGATTTATTAATTTTGAAGCACGCCTATTTGTCAGGTTGTTTCGCACAGACGAGCAGGCTATAGACTTGCGTCGTGGAAATATGGGCATGCCCCAACAATTCCTGGACGGAGCGTAGCTCCATACCTCCTTGCAGCATGAGGATAGCAAACGAGTGACGTAGCATATGAGGCGTGATATCGACGATACCAGCCTGGCGAGCATAGCCCTTGATAATGAGCCAGAAACCCTGTCGCGTCAGTCGTTCTCCATGATGATTGAGAAAGAGAGAGCGCTCACTATCTCGTCTTAGGAGGCGGGGACGTGCTTCTTCCAGATAATGCTGTGCGGCTTCCACAGCTACAACAGGCAGAGGGAGCAGACGTTCACGTTTCGTCTGCCCGCTACGCCCTGGACAAAGCACCCTCGCATGTTCAACATCAAAATCTTCCAGATTCAGGGAAACAAGCTCGGAAGCCCGCATCCCCGTCGCATAGAGCATATGCAGCATCGCCAGGTCACGTAGCCCACCCGGAGTAATCGTGTGAACGCAGCTAAACAGGCGATTAACCTGCTCAGCGTTTAAGACCTGTGGCAAGTCCTTCTGGATACGGGGAGATTCTAACTTCTCAATAGGATTAGCAGAAATCTCCTTACGCACATTGAGCATATAGCGAAAAAAGGACTTAAGAGCGGCGAGCTTGCGGGCAATTGTCGTGGGTCGGTAGGCCAATCCTTCGCGCATCTCCAGGAGATAAGCGGCGATATGATCTCGATTGACCTTTTGCCAGTTCTCCACATCTTGTAATGTGAGGTAATTACACAATTGACTCAGATCGTTACGATAGGCCATAATCGTATTGCGGTTATTGCCGCCATCTGCATACTGTTTAGCAGAGAGCACAGCAATATAATCATCAACAGCTTCTTGCAACATAACACCCTTCCAACAGCTAATCGACATACATCTTCAACCACCAATAATAAATGAAAACCTCACATATTATAATCGATATAAGAAAATCAGGCAAGGGAATAGGAAGAATGCGTTACCTGAAATAATACACAAGCTATATCAACCTGGCGGGTATACTTTTAGGGAATTCATGGCCAGAGGGAAATCATGGTCAAAACGATAGTCTTATAAGTCAGATTACACGAGGTTCTTCCTCTTCTCGTGCTTAGCTTCGTCTAGTTCACTAGAGCCGTATGCGGATTGAGACATGGCAGGATAAAAAAGAAACAACTTCCCTCACCCACCTGGCCAGAACTCTCCGCCCAGATATGCCCCTCCATTGCCTCCACCAGTTGCTTACAAATATAGAGTCCCAGACCTGTTCCGCGTATCGTTCCCCTCACATCACGCTTGAGGCGGGTAAATTTCTCGAAAATGCAGGACATTTCTGCGGGGGGTATCCCTTTTCCCGAATCCTGTATCGACACGCAGACCTGAGGTATTCCTGTTTCTGAAGGAGCATAAGGAGCCGTATGAAGGATGATCGCCGTCCGCTTTGCTGAATACTTGAAGGCGTTGGAGAGCAGATTGCGCAGAATCTGGCGCAGGAATAGCTGGTCCGCCCATACGGTGATAGTTTCGGGGATCTCGACGATCAGGGTATACTCCTGGGTTTGCTGTGGATCAAACAAAGAAAGCACCTCTTGCGCAACTTGCCTCACCATTACCTGTTCACATGAAGGAGAAATAACACCAGCACCGAGCTGCGCTGTGTCCAGCATATTCGCGACCAGTTGTTCTAGTTCCCGGCATCCCTTCAACGCTTGCTGGAGGTAATCCGTCTTCTTGACCTCGTCGATGTTTTTTCCATACATGAGCAGAAGTTCGAGATAGCCGGAAATCGAGGTCAAAGGAGTGCATAGCTCATGATTGACATGAGCCAGAAAGAGGTCTTTCTGCTGATTAAGGAGTTGTTGGTGCTCATACGCGAGAGCCATGCGCTGTTCCGCTTCTTGCGCTTCCCGCTGTCGTTCGTACGCTCGAATTTTCTCCTGCTCGGCCTTGATCATCTGGCGCTTTGAGGCTTCCACCATATCGATTGCATGACGCAGGACACTGATCACGAGCCCGATGAAGGCACCTGCCGCGAACCCTACGAATGTCATGAGCAAAACCGGGGGAGACCGGAAAGTGCCTGGGAAGACAATGGAATTGATGATCAAGACGCCCACGACGCTCATGCCGGTATTCATCAGCACGCCTCGATACTTGAACAACCAGTCGGTCAGGATTGCAGGAATGACCAGAATCGAACCATTATAGACGAGCGGGGTGGTAAGACCATACAGAAGCAGACAGATGAGAAATGAGAGGAGCACCAGAATCAAACGCTGACGGAGTGGCAAGGCAATGAGGCGAAAAGGCCACTGTTTCACCGCCTGCATAATTTTCCTCCTTCAATCAGCAGAAAGACCTCTTTCTGGATAGCTCCTCCTGATTCTCCTCCTCAGAAGGACCAGGAGATAAGACGAAGATCGAAAAATTGGCATATTACAATCCTTGTGGTGCTCGTTCGGCAGCTTTGTCACTTGTATAATAGCAAGGTGATCCACACCTGTCAAGAGAATGGATGAGATGGTAGTTTAACAGTGACTATGAGCCACAAAGAGAACTCTGGCACTCCATATCTCCATTGGAAGTGCTATAATGGATTAACGTTTGCATGCAACAAAGAACATGCCGGGTCGCAATACAATCCGTGCTACAATAACGCAAAGCGTAAATAGTTATAAATGATGATGACAAACCAAAGAACACTGTTTGTGGCACAATTCACAAATGGGTCAGTTTCTTACAACGGTGAAATCCCCATATGATAAGGAGACAAAGTAGGAATGGCTAAACTGCAAGATATGTTTACGCAGGCACGCCGTGCACAAAGTAGCGGTAGCATTGGCTTCCTCGGTAAAAACCGGGCCGAGTCCAAAGCACACGCAGCTGCAATCGTCGTCGAGTTTCCCAGGATCAGCGCAGGCAGTGTGGAGGCTGCATTGAAAGCCGGAGCCGATGGTCTGCTCTTCGACTGGAATGGTCAAGACGACACGCAGCTTGAAACACTGAAGAAAGAGATCGATTCTGCGAAGGCGAGCAATGAGAATCTCATCTCAGGGCTACGCATTACGGGAAGTTTAGATACATTAGAACGCGAGCGCCTCAGTGCGATCAAAGAGTTGGGCATCCAGTACGTGATCTTACCCTTTAACGCACCGGTGCGTTTGCTGGCACAGGAGAAAGATCTGGAGAAAGTCGTGACCGTCCCGATGCGGAACGAGGACTTTTATCCCATCTTTATACGCAACCTGGCCGCATTCGATGGCATCTCTGCCGTATTGCTGGATTTTGGAGTAAGCGGGCAACTGGGCGCGCTGACCATTGAAGACGCCTTAAACTACCAGGCGGTACGTGAAGCGGTGCGTTTCCCGGCCTTCTTCAATGTGCCAGGTAGCTTGAGCGAGGACGATTTCTATACGCTCAGAACTCTGGGCATCCAGGCCGTAGTATTGACTGCCAGCAATGCAGAGGATACAACGCAGATCAAAACGTTGCGTGAGCTATTGGAGAAAGTCTACCAGGAAGAGAAGGAAAAGGAGTCTTCAGGCTTGCGTAAAGGCTAGCTACCCGTATGTGTTGGTCTCGCACCCACCCGGCCCGGAGGTCACCATATCCAGGTCCATCGGGTGATCCCGCCTCCGGGCCGGGTGGGTGCAAGACCAACCCTACGGATGAGTTGCGTCAATTATTGCTCTCGCTGATTTGCGGGACTGGTATGCGTGGGTGGGTCTGCCAGTACAGTTGCCGTCGCGGGATACGGCGCAACAGAGCGCGCGTCGTCTGCCATACGCTTTCAGGATCAACATTATTACGCCAGTAGTAATAGCAGGCAATTTCATCGGGATCAGCGCTCAGTGCTCCATTGAAGGAGGTCTCCAGCAAGCGTTCACCCTCTTTGTCGAGACTATAGTTCTGCAGCCAGAGTTGGCTGTGTTTATTATGTCGTCGCGCCGCCTCAACCACGGTACGTCCCCATGGTTCCACCACCGCAACTTCTTCGTTCAGCAACTGCCAGAAAAGGTGACAACCGATGATATCCAGTTGGGGCAGTTGAGCTATTTCATCGACCAGGCCCAGATCCTGCGGCAAGAGAGCAAGCGCGGTTTTTGCTTCAGAGTCTGCACGCTTCACGCTGGCAAATAGTTCGCCCAGGAAATCAAGCATCGAGCGACGGCGAAAATGTTGCAGGTCATTGATATCCGGGCAGAGCGCACGACACACCGAGCAGTAACAGGTGATATTCGGGCTATGAGGCTCATCAAGCAAGATACCATTGATCGGGTAGGTGGACAAATAGTACTCTATCTCTTTGAAGAGCCAGGAACGAAACCCTTCGTGATTATAGCAAGAGACGCCGTGAGAACGACCATGCTGATCCTTTATACGCGATTCTGGATGGCGGAACGTATACCAGCTTGGCATAAACGATGGACCGGCAAAGAGATTGCCATAGCGCCCGAGGCTGAGATACACCTTCAGGCCTGCATCCTGTGCCTGGCATAAGCCACGCTCCAGATCACGCGACCAGCGCTGCTCCTCTTGCTCATGTATGGCATAGACGACACTTCCAGCACCAGCAGCCCGGATCTGCTCAAAATCGCGCTTGACGATTTCGGGATGAAGAAACGGATGAAAATACGCGACGGTTATATCCATTGCACCTACCAGACAAACGAAGTGAACAGTAAGAAAAGGAATTAGCTGCGAAACATTCGGATTTGCACACTCGACAGTATAGCATGATAAGCCACCAGGCTTCTACCAAATAGCCGACCTGTCTCTTTTCTCTAGCCTTTTCGGTGCTCCCTTGCAAATATCTCTGCTTTGTAAAGGCAAAAGAAATCGATCCAGTAGGCAAAAAAGGTCATGATTACACGACTTTTGGCATAAAAAAACACAATGAGCTTGACAAGTTTTTCTTTTCTATGCACAATGCAGGCATGAGTCATGCAGCACAGCCTATACTTACCTCTGGCGCGACGCTTTTTGTGCGGTCGTATGCCAAGATTAACCTGACACTCGAGGTGTTGGGGCGACGGGTCGATGGCTATCATGAGCTAGCAACGGTTATGCAGACTGTTGATCTCTACGATACTATCTGCCTCACTGTCACCGACGAAAATTGTGTGCGCGTGGTCAGCACACAGCCTGAGCTCAATGGCGACGACAACCTGGCTGTGCGAGCTGCGCAAGCAGTACGTCAACGACTCGCACTCACACAAGGGATTGTGATCGAACTGGATAAACGCATCCCCATGGCGGCTGGATTAGGTGGAGGGAGTAGCAACGCAGCAGCAGTTCTACTTGCATTACAGCAGTGGTGGCAACTCCCATTAAGCTCATCGGATCTGCTCACGATCGCGGCGTCGCTTGGCTCAGATGTACCGTTTTTTCTCACCGGGGGACTGGCATTATGTGAGGGACGTGGCGAACGTGTAACGCCGCTTGCGCCTCACTGGCCGCGTGCCATGCGCTGGTTACTCCTGGTCAAGCCCACAATCGGTGTTTCAACGGCAGCAGTTTTTCGTTCTCTGCCCGCCAGCGACTACACCGACGGTACATACAGCCGGGCTATTTGCGCCGCATTACAGGCAAGGCGAGATCTACGCCTGGAAGATCTCTATAACGGACTGGAACGCAGTGTGCTAGAGCGCTATCCAGAAGTCGCTCAGGCGCGGGAAGACATACTCAAGGCAGGCGCTGCCTCTGTACGGCTTTCCGGCAGCGGTCCCACACTCTTCGCGCCGTTTTCCGAACTAGCCAGCGCCACACGAGTGCAACAACACCTGCACACACCAGGATACCAGAGCTATCTCACGCGTGCAATTTATCCCAATGTCGAGAACGTAAGTTTTTTCTAAAAGATGTAGGAGATTCAAAACCATGGCAAGTGACCTGTATTATTGCGTCAAGTGCAAAAAGAAGACAGAGCTAAAAGACGCCCAGCGCATCACCATGAAGAATGGTAAACCTGCATTGAAAGGCCAATGCTCCGTCTGTGGTACTACAGTGAATGCTATTCTTGGCGCTGAGAAGAAGTAGTCAGCATCCTATCTCCCCCTCTTCATGAGCACTCCTCGTGGAGGCTCTGGAGGGGGAAAGCGCCCTGGGAGGGCATCTGTTGTAGATGCCCAGGGCTACTACATCCTCCTCTAGTTGATTCGCTCTGATGCAGGAGAGGTATATCCTGCTGAGCTATCCACATCTTTGAACGAGACATCTATGTCTTCCAGTGTATAGTGTTGTCCTGCCAGCAGAGAAAGTGCATGCAGGATAGTTTCGGCAAGCTGCCGGGTGACTGGCCGGCCTATCTCCATCAGGTATTCCTCGTGTAGTGGAACGCCTGCCAGTTCGGCAACCTGTCTGGATGTGATCGTGCCCAGGCTCCGGCGTAACTGCATGAGTGTTGGTCTGCTCTCTTTCTCCAGGTGTATCTTCTTTGCTGCGTTCATAACCATCTCCTATTTCACGTTCGCGCAGAGACAGCCCCTTCGTCTCAGCATTCTCCTACTGCGTTCATGTTTTATCCCGATGAATATCTATTACTATATATGCATTTTACACTTATATGCATCTTAATGCAAGGATATAAGAGAAAATGGTAAGGTTCTTCGAAAATCGTGTGATGGCCTGACCGTCTACGGGTAGAGGCACTCCCCATAAACGTGAACGTTAGACCATTATCTCATCATCTTATTCCCTCGACTTCCCATGCTCCCTTTGCTATAATGGAGACGGCTCATGAGTTTTCAGAGTGACCAGGAGGCAAAAGTCAGTGACCCAATCCCTTTTGAAGGGATGAGCTTGTATGTAGGGGGACTTCTGCCCGTCTCGTGCAAGTTCTCGCTGACTAGCCTGAGCACGCAAGTGCTACGTTCGGGGGGTCATGCTACCAGGGAATGCTCGTCCTGGTTCCCTGCTCTAGCGTTGGTGGTTAAAAGTCCTGATGGGTAGGGGCGGTGCTGCCAGCATGACAAGCCTTCTGAACTTTGGCGAAGGGCACCGTACTTCTATGCGGAGAAGGATCTCATCTTTCTTGAGGTCACCTGGAAGTCAGACCGCATTTCTGGCTTTCCCCCGCAAGGGGACGACACTGGCACAGGTGAGCGGAGCACAGCGTCCGCCTTTTGTTTCCTCCCACCGCCTGAAGGCTGGTGGGTCTCCACAAGGGAGTTATGATGAATATCTGGGATTCCGTACAGCGAGGTCTGGAGAAAGCAACTCAGGAAGCCACGCGCATTGCAAGGACACAGCGGCTACGTTCAAACGCTGATAAGTTGATACAGCAGATTCATACACAGGAGGACACCCTCATAGTACGAGCGATGGAGGTGTTTGCTGCTGGACAACTCACACAGAGCGAGCTCATTCCTATCTGCCAGGAACTGATACGCTTGCAGCAGCAGTTGGAACAGACTCAGCTTGAACTGAAGCAGGTTCAGACTCAGGGGATACAGCCCGGTCCGGGAATGGGCGCGAGTCCTCAATTACCAGCTCAATCTCCCGCTGGCCCTTCTCAACCCGGCAGTGATCTGCCTCCGACGGTCTATGCCCCGCCACCACCTCCTCCTGATTACAAACCATATGATCACACAGCACCGGCTCCACCACCACCGCCTCCACCGGGAGTAGAACCCCTGACAGCAAGTTCTTTTGAAACGGTCAGAACGGACAACCCGGAGAGGGAAAAGCAGCTATGTCGACAATGTCGCGCTGAACTTATTCCAGGCGATGCCTATTGTCATAACTGTGGTACAGCAATACAGAGTGGAAATATCGCCTACCAACCAACGGTACGTAGTGGCTCAGAGGCAAGCGCGGGGCAAGAAACAGCACGCGCCAGTACAAGTAATAGCGAAGATACCCCACCTGCATCGATTACAGAGCAGGAAACTATTCGCGGGGCTCTTCCTTCTTCAGACACAATAGAAACGAAAGAACCGGACTCTGTCCCAAATGAAAAAGACGGGGGATATTGAAACTGCGCCAACATATTATTAGCACACTCTGTATTCTCTTGCGTCTGCCATTCGCATTTCTTGATGGTATACAACGACTGTTTGTGCACCGGGCCAGAACACACCCACGCTCAATCGTTGTTATCAAGCCGTGCTGCCTGGGCGACTTGATTATGACGACTCCTTTGCTGGAGGTGGTTCAGCACAGCTATCCAGAGGCCAGAATTACCTATGTGGCCGGTACCTGGTCTAAAGTTATTGTGGAACATCATCCGGCAGTCAGCACCGTGATTAATTGTGGTACCGTCGGTATCCCTGGTCGCTATCATCTTAAAGATTACTTTCGCCTGGCCTCGCTCTTGCGCCGCCACCACTTTGATCTTGCTTTTGTGCTTGATCGCTCGCCATTGATGACACTGTTACCCTGGTTTGCAGGTGTCCCACGGCGCGTCGGACCTGATAGTCTCGGGCGAGGCTTTTCACTCACTGATAGAGTTCCGGTTTCCGCATCACCACAGCAGTTACAACATCAGGCAGAGATCTATCTTGACCTTGCACGTGCAATTGGCCTGTCCGTTGACCATCCACGCATGCGCTTCGTGACAACACAGGAGGAACGGCAGGCAGTCCCACCCGATACAAGACTCAGGATCACAGTCTTTCCTGGTGGAGGGAGCAATCCTGGCATGGAACTGACAGCCAAACGCTGGCCACTGGAACGCTATCACGAGATTGTCTACAAACTCGTCAACGAACGCAACGCCCACATACTACTGATCGGCGGACCGGACGACAAAGCACTTACGAGTGCCTTACTTGACGGACTCGATGTGCCAGCCGGGACCGTCACTAACCTGGCAGGTAAAACTAGTTTCGGCGAACTGGCAGCATATATCGAGGCAAGTGCCCTGTTTATAGGCAACGATAGCAGTCCTATGCACCTGGCGGCAGCAGTTGGCACGCCCGTCATCGCCATATTTGGACCAACCAGTCCGCAAGAATACGGTCCCTATCCACCGGATGATCCCAAACATATCGCTCTCTGGCACAATCCCAAAGGTCAGCCATGCTTCTTCCTGGGCAAAATGCAGCCATGCGCAGACTGTACATGTATGCAGGCGGTGACCATCGATGACGTATGGACCGCAGTAGAGCGCCTCATCCCCAGTACTAGCAACAGTGAGGTTGCGCCATGAACTTAAAACAGATCTTGCGTACACTCATTCTCGCATTGGTACGCATCATTGGCGCACCTGGAGTCTATCGGGCACGTAGCAGACGTGAAATGCCCAAACAGCCCCGTATTTTACTTATTCGTCCCGATCACCTTGGCGATCTGATACTCACGACTCCAGTGCTCGACGCATTGAAAGAGTATGCGCCAGACACGCATATCACGATGATGATCGGTCCCTGGTCAAGCGAAGTTGTCGCACGCCACCCGGCTATTGATCGGCTGATAACCTGTCCATTTCCAGGTTTTCAGCGTGTCGCTCAGAAGCCGCTGGCTCCTTACACATTACTGTTACAGACAGCCAGGCAGCTCAAACGTGCAAACTATGATCTTGCCATCAACCTGCGTCCCGACTTCTGGTGGGGAGCCGCCCTGATCTACCTGGCAGGCATTCCGCGCCGTATCAGCTATGCTATCCAGCCCGGTAAACCATTTCTCACACGAGCACTACCTTTTCCAGAGCATGAGCATGCCACCGTCTCTAACTTGCGACTCAGCAGCGCGGGTCTGGAAGCAGTAGGATGCGTAGCACTTGATGAGCCTTATACTCCCGAACAATATCCGCTACGCTTTGTGCCAACAGATGAAGAACGCAGATGGGTAGCTGAGCGCCTGGAGATAAATGGCATTGGGGCAGAAGTACCAATCGTCGTGATCCATCCGGGCACAGGAGCAGCAGTCAAATTGTGGAGAACCGAGGCGTGGGCACACTGCGCCAACATGCTCACCAGGGCACACACGTTTCCGACACATATTGTGCTAACGGGTGGGCCAAAAGAACTGCCCATGCTCGAAGAGATTGCACGTGATATGGAGACACGCCCACTGCTGATTACCGATATGACCGTCGGGCAACTGGCGGCTGTCCTTGGGCGTGCGCGGCTGGTACTCGGCGTCGATAGTGGTCCCCTCCACCTGGCTGTGGCTCAGGAAACGCCGACGCTCCAAATATTTGGTCCAACGGATGAACGTATCTTTGGTCCGTGGGGAGCGCCCGAGCGCCATATTGTGATTAGAGCTACACAAAAATGTGCGGGATGTCCAGTAATACCTTGTGGGCGTCTTGATTTTGGGCCTGAGGAAGTGAGTGAGTATCCCTGTGTGCGTCTTATTACGGAACAACAGGTCGAGGAAGTGATTGTGTCGGTTATAGGGACGGGTTCATCATCGGCATCCAAGCTATAGCAGGGGAGAATTTCGGCAGTGGTTATATCAGCGCACTGAACCGAAATTCAATTCCTGTCATTTTCCATTCTCCTCTGTTTCATCTCGAACTTCGCTAGAGGCAGTTCTTACCTGGGGTAAAAGCAGCGAGCATATTATATATCACAAAGGAGAAAGCATATAATATAACAAACATACTACCAATTAAGACCAAAAACACTTATGAGACGCCTAAATATGCGAGGAAAGAGAGAAAAACACAATGGCAAACCAAGAACAGCTTGACATTCTTAAACAAGGAGTGGAGTACTGGAACCAGTGGCGGGAAGACCATACTGATATTAAACCCGACCTTAGCGCGGCCCACCTCGGCAATGCCAACCTCTATAGTGATAAACTCAACAGCATCAACCTCCACAGCACCGACCTCAGCAGTACCGACCTCAGCGGTGCCAACCTTCTTGGTGCCAACCTCGTCGGTGCCAACCTGAGCGGTGCCAACCTGAGCTGGGCCAACCTGAGCACGGCCAACCTCACTAGAGCTAGCCTCAATGGTGCCAACCTCATCAATGCCCAGCTGAGCTGGGCTAACATCATCCTTGTCAATCTCAGCAATGCCAATCTCAGTCGAGCTACGTTAGTGGAAACAAATTTTGCAGATGCGACTCTCACAAATTGCAACATTTATGGAATAGCCGCTTGGAATGTAAAACTAGAAGGAGCCAAACAGGAGAACTTGGTCATCACTCCTAAACATGAACCAACTATCAGCGTGGATAATCTTGAAGTCGCACAGTTCATTTACTTATTGTTGAACAACCCCAAAATTCGTGATGTCATCGATACCATTTCTAAGAAAGCCGTTCTCATTCTTGGACGCTTCACATCTGAGCGCAAAGTCGTCTTAGAGGCCCTCAGAGAGGAACTGCGCACACACGGGTACCTCCCAATTTTGTTTGACTTTGACAAACCGAGCAGCCAGGATTTGACGGAGACGGTCAGTACCCTTGCTCATCTTTCACGCTTCATCATTGTTGACCTGACAGATCCGAGCAGTGCTCCCTATGAAGTAGGCATGATTGCCTCAAATCATATCAAGCCTATTCAGGCTCTTTTCCAGCCATCCCACGAGGCAAAAAAGGTCTTCGCAATGTTCCCAGACCTTGTAAGGAGATACCACTGGGTCCTCCCACCTTATGAGTACCAAGACCAAGAGCAGTTACTTGCTTCACTTAAGGCAAAGATCATCGACTCTGCTGAACAGAAGGCACAGGAATTAGAAAAGCGGTAGCATAAACAACTGTCATCCGAATAGAGTTACTTTGTGATATATCGCAGATTCGCTGCTTCTACCCCTATCTGGATGAACTCGCATTTCGATGTTTTACCATAACATGGTTCTCCCGCAGGCTCGCTGCTGTGACCGTGATCGAGGAAGCAAGCTCCGTGCGTGAAAGCAACGACGCAGAGGAGCTCGATGCCTACTGCGATCTATGGTTCTCTTCTCTCATGGGGATGCGTGGGCTTTCGCTT
>WNGD01002541.1_pt1 | contig 18978 bp, 22 predicted proteins | sample 5400671 | NCBI WGS metagenome assembly WNGD01 (sample SAMN13153369, study PRJNA577476) | soil metagenome | isolation source: 40 cm soil or saprolite under grassland replicate 2 | place: USA:California | collected 2016-06-15
CAATACTGGCGCAAGAGCCATTCTCTCGCTTTGGAAAAAGCGGGAGACAGTAATGAGAGTAAATACGCATAGACTAGCGTTACCATTAAGAGCAGTTTTTCACGATCTTCCCACTTCCTCATGCGTGGACTCTCCATCGGGTAGAACCCCGCTAAGAGCTTATTCGGAAACCCTGTGATACAATGAAAGAAAAACAGACGAAGATGGGAGAAGTGAGAGATGGAACGAACACGACCGTGGGAAGTCAGCGATGCATTATGGGAGCGGACCCGCCCACTGATTCCAGAACCGCGGCCTCATCCAAAGGGAGGCCGCCCAGCCAATGATGACCGTGCGATGTTCACAGCGATAGTGTATGTGCTGCGCACGGGCATCCAATGGAACGCGCTCCCGCGTGAGCTGGGAGCCTCGACGACTGTGTATGATCGGTTCCGGCTCTGGGAGAAACAAGGGTTCTTTGACTGCTTGTGGCAAGCCGGACTGCAGGAATATGACGAGCTGGTAGGAATTGACTGGCAATGGCAGAGCCTGGATGGAGTGAAGACGAAAGCCCCTTTCGGAGGCGCCGCGACCGGAGCCAACCCCACCGATCGCGGCAAACGGGGAACCAAGCGCAGTGAACTGTCGGATGGACGGGGTCTGCCACTGGCTCTGGTGGTCGCGGGAGCCAATCGGCATGACATGAAACTCGTTGAAGCGACGTTGGATCACATCATGATTGAACGACCCGAATCAAGCGAGGAACACCCGCAACATCTCTGCTTGGATGCTGGTTATGATTATGATGAGATCTTTGAAGCTGCTCGTGAGCGTCACTATGTGCCTCACATTCGCCCGAACCGGTACAATCGAGCCCATGGCAAGCCAGAACCCGCGACGCTGCAAGAACAGATCTGTAATCCTCTGGAAGCGACCAAGAAGCCGCGTCGATGGGTGGTCGAGCGCCTGCATTCCTGGCTTAACCGGTCCCGACGGCTCCTGGTCCGCTGGGAGAAGCTTCCACGGACCTATGAAGCCTTTCTACATTTGGCCTGCGCACTCATCTGCTTTCAACAGTGTGACCGATCTTATCTGGTTTCCGAATAAGCTCTTAAAGGGAACAGAATTTCAGCAAGTAGGATTCCTGCTCTCGCAATACTTACCAGAACTGGAGAAACTGGCCTATCTACCTTCAAGACATCAGAAGAATATTGCAAGCTTGGCGGCGCAAGGACACCTTCTTTCTGCCACTCTGACACTGCATCAAAATAATCTCCTGGCCAGAGAAGCTCACTGTAAGCGGGCTGTACAACTTGGGCAAGTAGCAGAAGATGTGAATCTTCACATGACCGCACTGAAATGGTTAGCAGTGACCTATTACTATGCAAAACGTCCTTCCAAAGCGCTGCAAATCTATCAGGAAATAGAGCCTTTTATTGGTCATGTCTCACCGCTGTTACGTGGAAGCGTTTATATAAAAATGGCAGGGACGCATGCGCAATGTGGCCGGGAGCAAGATGCATTGCGGTGTATACGAATGGCTCATGAATCTTTTCCTGAGCATCCGGAGCAAGATCCCTGCTTTCTCTATGCCGATTGCGGACTTCCCACGCTTCCTATTTGGGAAGGACTGACGTATCTCGACCTCGGTCAGTCGAAGGAAGCATGGAGTGTTCTTGAGCGCATTGAGCAACTGTCTGCGACTATTGCAGTCTCTGAGCGTGCTCGTGTCGAAGCCATCAATCACCAGGCGGAGGCCGCCATTGCATTAGATGATCAGGAGCGCTTTTGCTCCTATATTGAAATGGGTGCAAATGGAGCAATAGCGTTAGGGAGTGAGAAGCGTTACAATGAGGCGCTGGATGTCTACCGGCAAGCAAAGCTCGTCTGGTCCACAGAGCCTCGTATCAAAGAACTGCAGGATTTGTTTGTACGGTGAGGAGGCTCCAAGATAAGGAAGTTTGTGGCGTAGCATCAAAATACTCTCACAAATGCTTTGATTGCTTTTATAACGCTCTCGCTCTTTGCTCCTCGCTGACTGTGAAGCTCAACTTCTCTGCCAAACCTAATGAATCATGATAGAGGAATTTCCATCTGATTAGACTCAGTTATTGGGTTATTAAAGGGTCCTGTTAGGTCTCGCTGCTGCTTGTAGACCATTCCCAGATAGATCACATCATAAACGAAGATAGCGACATAGAGAAACGGCAAGAGAACCGACCTATGAGACAATGAGGAGAACAGAAAGAAAGCCAGGGATGCGAATGCGGTGCCGAGAAGCTTGCAGAGTGCAATGCTGAATGACTGGCCACGCAAAGAGCGACGGCGGTACAACATCGTCAGAAAGAGCACAGACATCATCAGGTTTTGTCCAAACGCAGAATAGACTCCAGAATCGTGGAACTCGATCGTCGTCAGAAAGACAGCGCCGAAACCAGTTAGCAGTGTCAGACTACATACTCCATAGAAGGCTCGCTTTGAGAGATCAGCAAACTCGCGGGGACCATAGCGAAGCAGTTGTATGAAAATAACCATGTCCAGGGCAAACCAAACGAGATTGACCACATGCTGAATGATGAAGGGTGGATAGATAAAGGAGAAGATACCTTCCCACGAGATATTGGCGCATAAGGCAACCAGCGGCATCCCGTAGGTGTGGTCTAGAAAACTACGGCGGATGATCAAGATATAGGTAGCGGTCCAGAAGATACCGGAGCCAAGCATCAGGAGAGTAAACATGTGCCATTCTTCCCTTTTGAAATAGATGAGATCATTTTCGCCTGTGGTTATCATGAAAAGTGCTGGTCAATGAGCTTTCACCAGGCTCCACTGTAATGTGTCATTTTTGTTGTGGAAACACTTTTTCGCCAGGATTATTGTACTCCGCTATTGGAGATAGTGAAAGTGCGATGCCGCACTTTATAAACGAAGAAGCTACCAACGATATGAAGAGCCGATATTCTTACGTGCGCTTCGATATCTCTATTTTTCCTTGCCTGCTTTATTTCCTTCTCGTAGAAACAAGTGTCGTGTATCCCATGTGAAATCTCGTGAGTTACCGGTGAGGATCTTTCGCTACTATGGACAGTAGTGTGGGTAGGAGTGTGCTGAACAGGTAAAAGAGGATGACCTCTTTATTTGAACAACATTTTATGTGTTTTTGTGCATAGGAGAAGCCTCCCAAAGCGATGCTTGAAAGAGGCATCCAGCCATATACCAAGAGAACTGAGGAGAAATATTTGTATGGGAGCAACATCTGAGAATCGTTCCGAGGTAGCACGTCTGCTTGCGCAGATTAGCGCAGAATATCAAGCCGCTCAAAATGGTTTATCAGGCCTATCAAGTGGAGGAGCGCGCCACGACTTTATTTCCGCAAGAACTGAAAATATCGGAAAATGCCATGAAGAGCTTACTGAGCTTGTGGGACCAGATCAGGCTATTTCGATCATTGCCAATGTGATCTGGTCACCTGCTGATCAAGGAACAGCACCATGAGGCAAACCAGATTTGAGATTATTGATAGGCTACGATATACACTTGGTCACGGTGAAGAGACCGAGCATGTCATTGACTGGGCGCGAGATGTCTGGGAAACCTCCGATCTCCTCATCAAACTCGTTGGCAGAGAATGCGCCCACCAGATCATCAATGCGATGAACGTCTGTCCTGATTCTGGCACGCCATACGATTTGGCTTCCTATGATCTTATCAACGAGCATGCGAATCAGTGCCTGCTGAACTAACGCTATTTCTTTATGGAAAGGAAGTCTTTGCTATGCGGCTTTTTCATCACTTCTCGCGCAAAAAGCCTGCACCTCCTGTGACCTGGGAACGAACACCGAGGGTACCATACATCTATCTTGATGAAGACGGAAGACGCCATCGAGGCGATGCACCGTACTTGTTGCCAAAGGATGAGAAAGAAATGCGGCGATTGGACTATCAACATTTCATTCTGCGCCAGGTCTTAAAAGGCAATACCTTTGCTCCTGTCGACCAGCTCCTTCGTGCATCCAGCCATGTTCTTGATGTGGGATGCGGGACTGGCCGATGGGGTTGTGAAATAGCGGCTGCCTATCCCCAGGCACGCGTCGTAGGCTTTGACTTAGAGGACATGGCTCACAGCATCTCAATTCCGCTCAACTACCAATTTTATCATGGGAATCTCCTGAACGGTTTCCCTTTCGCTACTCATCAATTCCATTATGTCCATCAACGATTGCTCGTTGCCGCTATTCCATTGGACACATGGCCCTGGGTAATTGGAGAACTGCGGCGAGTGACCTGCCCTGGTGGATGGACCGAGCTGGTCGAAGGAGGCAATACCTTTCATCACGCTGGACCTGCAACCAGACAGTTTTTAGCGTGGTGGAGTGCGATCAGCGCTTCAAAAGGCATCGACGCATCACAGATGTCGCAGCTTGACCACTTTCTCAAGCAAGGCGGTTTTTCTCACGTTCGGGCCAAAACTGAGACGATTCCTGTTGGTGCCTGGGGAGGACGATTAGGAAATTTGCTGGCTCAAGATATTTTAGCAGGATGGCCGAGCATGAGATCACTTGCCCATTCTCTCTTAAAGATCCCTCCTGAACAGTTCGACGCCGTGATCGGACAATTAGCAACGGAATGGGAGAGGTATCGCACTAGCTATGAGGTTTATTTTGCATGTGGTCAGGTTTAAGCAAAGGGAAGAGAGGCTCAGATGAGTAACGAGGCACCACTCCCAAATGTGCCATTTGCGGTTTCTGAATTACTGGCAATCACGAGCGTGATTTCGGGATATATGGCGTATCTCCGGTCGACTCCCCCTTCTCCCGCCGGGGAGAGAAGGATAGCAATTTTAACAGCGGTAAGAGATCGCTTCCAGGCGGGATTTGCCTCTGGCAATCCCCAGATGCAAGTGCCATTAAATGCCGAAGAGGTGACGGAACTCTTAGAAGCGATGATTGGCTTTGTAGGGCAAATCAAGCGAACCTTTCCGAAAAATAAAGAACGGGATCAGGTGGTGAGTACCGTCAATTACTGGCGGCTCCGTCTGATAAGCATTATCGCTGAGCATACCGTCGAGTAGACAGAGCATAATCCTATCAGGCCAGTATGCGCTTCCTCTGTGGAATGCATCTGTTCTGCTGTTTATGTTCCAGCCCATTGCGCCTAATAGGAAAACCTTGAAGCGTGTTGCTCGATGAAGAGCAAATGAGCTTCAGAGCACAAAAACACAAAACGTGCTTTTGCTAAAACTACGACAGAACTGAAAGTTTTCTATGCTTATGGCGTAAATCTCTCACGTGAGAAAACCGTTTTGGCTCTTCATCCTTTAGGGGAATGGATGAGCTTTCAGGAAACAGAGAGGGAACGGCTTGTTCTTCGTTGAACCTGATAGGAAAACAAATGTCAGGAACAGGAGAAACAAGCCTTGCCAGATCAGCACACCAAAAACGATACAGAAGAGATAGTCCCTGTTCAGGGAATCATGGTCCCTTTAGATCTCCCCGAATTCCAGGTGTTGGAACAACGCTGCTCAGGGGATGGGAAGATCAGCACCCAGGTGATCGCTCGGAGATCGAGCCTGACCTGCCCCTCTTGCCAGCAAGAGTGCAAGACCATTCATGATTGCCGCGTCCGAGTCAAACGAGATATCCGTCTGAGGGAATACCAAGTGCAACTCTTGCTCCACAAACGTCGTTTTGCCTGTCGGAACTGTCATAAGACCTTTACGGAGGCGGATGTGGCGTGTGGGCGTCGTCGAAGGACGACCAGGCGGTTGCGTGAGTCGATTGGCAAACACGTGGTCACACAGACGGTAGCGCAGGTGAGTCACGAAGAATAGATTGGCCCCCGTTTTGCTCGGGACTGTTTTCGCGATCAGGTTGCGCCTCAACTGGAGCAACGAGGGTTGCGTCTGGAGGGTTGCAGCAAGCTGCCAACCCCTCGGTATCTCGGTATTGATGAATTTGCCATCCAAAAAGGGCACCGCTATGCCACGATTCTCTGTGATTTGGAACACTGCCAGGTTCTCGAAGTCTGCCGAGGACGCGAAAAAGAGGAGGTCGTGAGACTGTTGCAGCGGCTGGATCATCCCGAACGGGTCGAAGCGGTGAGCCTGGATATGAGTGCCTCGTTCGCTCCAGCCGTGCGGCAAGCTCTTCCACATGCTCAGTTAGTGATCGATCATTTTCACGTCATTCAACACATGATGAAAGCGTTTCGCAAGGCGGTGGCTGGGTCTGCCAAACAGGGAAAAGGTCAGATTCTTTTGCATCACAAACAGGGCTTGTTTCTCAAGCCGCTGGAGAAGCTCACGGACGAGCAGAAACAGGATCGAGCTCGCATCGCTTCTCATTTACCCGCATTGGAAACCGCCTGGAAGCTCAAAGAAGCCCTTCGGAAGTGGTATGCCCAGGCCACCGTGGAAACCGCAGAACACGAACTGGATGCCTGGATCAAGCAGGTCGGTGAGCAAGGCCCTGAGCATATGCAAAAAGCTCTTTCCGCTTTTACCAACTGGAAACCGGAAATTCTGGCCTTCTTTCGCTTTTTGCCCACCCGCATTTCCAACGGCTTTGTGGAAGGCAAAAACAATCGGACGAAAGCGATGATGCGGCAAGGATATGGGTACCGCAATTTCCAGAATCTGCGTCTCCGGATCTTGATGGAATGAGATGGATGAACTGGGAGTAAGCGCGAAGAGTGGTCAGGTTTTGGGCCGATGAGTGAACAATCAGCGCGAAGCGTGAGCACCGGCACAGCTGTCCCTGGCGAAAACCGCTTTTCATCTGGTGTACCTCCTCTGAAGGGGGAAATGATGTTCTTCGTCGCGCGACGGATTGAGTTCTCCAATCGTGTACTCAGTAGTATGGGAACGATACTGCTCACCAGATGGAAAAGGAGAAGATGATGAAAGTCTTGTTCGTCGTCGGATTCGGACCGATCGTCTCAGATAGGCAGGAAAGCGCGGCTTTCTATCGAGAGAGCCTGGGCCTTTCTTTCCAGGAAGAAGCTGACGGCTACTTGCACACCGAAGAGCTTGAGGGGGTCAAAACATTTGCCCTCTGGCCGCTTTCACAAGCAGCTCAGTCGTGTTTCGGTGTGAACGAATGGCCAGCCGATCTGCCAACTCCCACCTCCTGGCTCGAATTTGACGTAGAAGATGTTGCCCAGGCCTTTGAAGAGCTGAAAGCAAGGGGCTACACGCCTTTTATTGAAGCAAAGAAAGAGCCATGGGGCCAAACCGTTACTCGTTTGCTCAGCCCCGAGGGCATTTTGGTTGGCCTGACCTATACGCCAGGGATGCGTGAGAGCGAGACGGAGTCTCCATAGCCGCTCCATCCGAGGAGCCTGACGGACGCCGCTTCTTCCTCATCTTGACCAGCTTTGTGGGTCCTCATTGCTCTTCCTGCAAGCACGCCAATTGACAAAATGTTGATGGAAAAGCAAGATGGAGAGCAGCTTCTCAAACAGTCAATGGCTGAGTTGCTCACGCTTCGCGCCGATTGCTCACTCGTCGCCCTAAAACCTGACCACTCTTCACGCTTACTACCATGAACCTCAAGCTCATTCATCCCCCTAAAGGACGGAGAGCCACCGTTTTTCTCCCCCTTCACGCTCATTCTTTTCTCACTTATAGCCGACGGCACAGTCTTAGTGAGAACGCTTCAGACATCAGCAAGGTTGAATGTTTCCGAGAGAAAATTACTCATATCCACGATGAATTGCTGCTGTTATACTATTTGAACCTCTCGCTTATGCCTCACATTTACCTTCAAAAGCTTTGAGTACTCCTAGCACACCAATTTTCTCTACATTCCTCTCCTTCTATAGCCTACAGAATGATTAAAGATGTTCTGAATACGTAATCTAACCTTTGTTTCTAAATTTTTATCAAGACTTTACTGAGAAAGAAAGTTTACAATCATTGTTAACTTAAGTAGACTAAATTTATGGCAGATATTCATGACTTTCCGGCTATTGCTGGCTATGTTTCCATTAAACAAGCGGCTCGAATGCTTGGTATCTCTGACAAAGCCGTTTACAGGTACATTGAGCTTGGACGCCTGGAAGCGGTAAGGTCTGTCAATTCCTTTCTCGTACCAGAGGAAGCCGTCAATCGCTTCAAACTCAACCCACCTGGACGCGTCCGCACAAAATCGCCCGTCTGGCGCACCTACAACAGTCGTAGTACACTGCTCACTACTGAGATACGCGTCTCTGTGCGCCCTGGACAACAACAACATCTCGTAGAAAAGCTAGAGACAATTCGTCAGGAGGAGCGACACACATTTCCTGGCACAATTGAACGCTATCTTATCAAGGATGATGAAGCCTTTACGAGGGTGAAACTCTGGTTGATCTGGAAGGATACGGAGATGCCTGACCAAGAGATGCGCATGCAACACCTTGAAGCATTCAAGGCGGATCTGGCTGATGTACTTGATTGGGACACCGTTCAGGATAGTTCAGGTGAGGCACTGCTCTATACGTGAAACGTTCCTTCAACACTTTGGAGATGTCCATTCTGTAGAGTCTTCGTCATTGAGGGCGCAAGCTGATTTCTCGTAGTGCGATCTTTTTTGTGCGATAGGTGAATACCGTCGAAAAACTATTTCGAGGAGGTTTCATGTCAGCGAAAAGCCATCCCGGTGATGGAACGAAACATCAGGGAGACAAAGGCGGGAACGTCGGCTATGTCAGCCACCCTTCCGAGAGTGTCTTGGGGTTCAGTATTCTGAAGAACTTGCGAAAGCTCTGGCAGATCGTCAAGAAGTCGTAGGAGTTCCAGATGCTCCCTGATCTCTCAGAGAGCGACCCCACAGGACGTATTCCTCAGTATGTCTCACATGATGGGCATATCGGACCTGACCCACTCGTCCTTGCTGGGGAGCGTCCACGTTTTTCGCTCTCAAAGCTGGCGCTCTATTTGACTCCCCCAGCTCTCGTGGGAGAGTTTTTGCCTGATTGTCCCTGGGTAGGGGTCTCACGATTGCGTCCTTCTGTCCCTTGGCCGCCTGCTCATGCTTCCATTGACGATCTGGTCACGCAGTTTCGGCAGAGTGTTGCTATTTGTATTGGCAATGCTTCTGCTGTTGCTGTTGCACTTTCAGGTGGCCTGGATTCCACTGCAGTGTTGTTCCATGCACATGAACTGTGTCAACGCGAAGGTCGTCGGCTCATTGCTATTACCGTCGATTTGGAAGACGAGGCCGGTCAGAGCAGTGCAATCGTTGCTCAACGGCTCATTGAAGCGCTCCACCTGCACTGCGAACTCCATGTCATCAGGAATGAAGCAGATCCATCTCCACCGCTTCCAGATCCGTGCTGGCATCCTGGAGGGCCACGCAATGATGCGATGCCGCGTTTTAATCGGGCGATTGCCGATGTGGCAGTCATCGCAGGGGCAGAGGTGTTATTATCCGGTGACGGTGCAGATGAACTGCTGGGAGCGGTACGGTACCTCTTCCCACAGTTTCTTCGTTCTGGGAAATGGCACGCAGCGCTCTCTTACCTTCATGATCTTTTGGCTGGAGGAGGCAGGCGTCGTCTTGCAACCGAAGCCCTGGCAATGATGGCATCGTCGCTTCCCGCACGCTGGTCATCCTGGCTCTACTGGGCGACCAACTGGCCCGAGCTCTGTACCATCCAGGCTCCTCCTGTTCTCTCAGAGCGGTTCCAATCTCATGTTGAGCAATGGGCAGCGTCATGGGTCCAACAGATTCTTGCGTTTCATTCAAGGCATCATCACGCCTGGGCCGTTGCTGATGCCTGGGATGCAGTCTTCCCCTCAGATATCATCCCTCCTGCTGGTCAGATACCAGAGCGAGATCCTTTTATGACACCCTCTTTCACACAGTATGCAATGTCGTTACCTCTCGTAGATCGCTATGCAGCGAATCTTTCTACGCCCTATCATCGAAGTAAAGCGCTAGTCATACACTTGTACCCACATTCTGATTTTACAATCCTCCCACCTACCAAACAGCTTTTTTCACGCTCATTTGAGGCCTACCAGCAACGGCATCTCAACGTTGAGCGCTGCGTTGCCTATGAACTTATTTGCAAGGAGCACCTGGACGCCTGTCGAGATGCTTCACTTCTCAGAACGGTCCAGGCCATTGAGCAATGGATGATTGGTGCAGAACAGAGAGGCGCAACCGTCACAGAGTAGAAAGCCAGAAGGGAGGTGTGCCTCTCCAATACGACCAGAGATGGTCAATCACGTGAAATCCATGACGCTGATAGAGGTGAATGGCTGGCGCACGATCACGTTCCACAGGATCATCATGGTCGACAAACAATACTATGGTACGCGCCCCCGCATCACTTAATTGCTTACTTGCTTGTAAGAAGAGGCGAGTGCCGAGTCCATGACCACGCCGATCTTCCCGTACCCAGAGCCAATGGAAGACTCCGATCTTGTCCTTCCCTAGACTGATGTCCGCTTCGGCAATGTGTTCGCCACCCTCCTGGTGAAACAATTTCCACCCATGCGCTGTCGGTTCGACAGTGGCGATCTGATCGGCATGAGCCACAACAGGGCCTGCCATGTAGAGCCAATCGTCTTTTCCGATAAAATGTTGCTCAAGAAGCGCCTGATGAGTCACAGGACGATGGGCAATGGGAAGTCCCTCGACTCCCACCGTTAATGGCGTCGCGAACCAGAAGGCATAGATGCGAGGGCACTGCTGTAATGCTGCAAAGACGGCTGCCAGGAGTGCCTCGATCACGGGACGATCTTCGCGCGCATGAAGCCAAAGCAGACACCCCGATCCATCTGGCTGGAGCGTTCCCAATCCATCAGTCTTTTGCACTCCGTAGGAGGCAACGCCAAGAACGTCATTTCCTTCGGTTGCAACGATCGTCTGTATGCGTGCAAGCGCCTCCCACCACTTCTGGTCAATAGTAGCTTGCCCAGCGAAGGCACGTTGCACATCGTGAGCAGTGTTGCGTGGTTGTGAGGGAAGTTGATCGGCATGAAGCAACTCCAAGACCGATGGAATATCTCGCTGTGTGAGATCACGTATCTTCATCATCATTCCCCTTCATAACTTCTCCAGATCGAGAGAACGGCCATTCGCAAACAAGACCTTGACAAGGATCTGACCTCCTTCTATGATACACACATGAACGAGCTTGTTGCAGATGTAGAGAATCATCTTCATACGTTGTTCTCTGATTCGATCCAGAGCATTCACCCTTGCTGGGAACCATGTGATTGGTCCAGGGTCTACCGCCTCGAATTGCGCGCCGGAACCCGTCTGTTTTTGAAGGGCACCCCTCGGAGCAGGAACGAGGCGCTGGTCATGCAACGCCTCCATGACGTGTGTTCCACCTGTATTCCTCGGGTGTTTGTCGTGGATCTTGTTCCTTCGGCTCCCTGGCGCTGGTTTCTCATGGAAGATGCCGGAGAGTGTGATTTGTCTGCTCTTCCCACGTCAGTGGCTACTAATGCTGCCAGAACACTTGGTCTGCTGCAACAACGTGCGCTCCGTGACCAGATATTGCCATCATTGCTTCTCAAGTGCGAGGGAGATCGCCTCCAGCAGCAGGCACTCGATGTCTGCCGATGGGCGATGAGCCAGCAAGCACCCGAAATAGATGATGACCTGCAGCGGATCGTGTCACTTCTCGAACACGCTCATTCCTTCTTTTGCGAATTGGCGAAGCCGCTTGCGGAGCTTCCTTCGACCATTGTGCATGGAGACTTCTGGTCAGGGAATATTGCTGTTGCTGGGAAGGATATTCGTCTCCTCGACTGGGGAGATGCGCTCTGGGGAGTGGGTGGCGTCTCTCTTGTCGATCTGATCATGACGAGCGGTGGCCAGCTCCACGAAGTGGCTCCCCAGATATGGGAAGCATACGAACAAGGATGGGAACGCCCCGTGAGCCAGAGGTATAGAGAAGCCTGTACCGTAGCGAGTGCCGTAACCAATCTGATAGTTGACAAAGCGATTGTGACGAGTTGCGGGCAAGGACCAGAGCGTCTACCAGGACTGGTCCCAGAGCTGCGGGATCTTGAAGAATTCATCACTAGACAAGCTACCTGATTGCTAGTCGTTATAAACTCCTTTGTCGAATCGACAATGGCAAGGAGAGATACACGAAGACGCAACCCTCGTAGAGCCGACGGTGGATGATGTACAGGGGATGAAAACAAGACTGATACCCCTACTTGATCATCTGAATAGGAAACCACTATCAGCCAGAACCAAAAAAGAGATGCAACGCTTGAAGGCTCTCAAAACCACAGTTGAGCGAGCCTTCAGGACAATACTGAATGAGAACAATCGTCTTTCCTTTAGACCTTACGCCGACTTTTTGTTTCAGTTTTTGGAGATCCTTTCCTCTTCTGGGTTGTCGGTGCCAGTGTCGATTGTTCACGCTCTGGATGCTCTTTCGCACGAATCCAGGCAAGAAGCGATTCAACGTGAACGCACTGACGATTATGAAGGCGAAATGAGGGAAAGTCCTCTTCTTTTGCCAGTTCCCAAAGGAATGAGCGGCTAATGCCGAGCAATTGCGCTACCTCTGACATACTCAGCAACCAGCGTGGGGTACATTCTAAACGCCCTGACTCTGTAATCGTAATGTGATAAAGGGCAGCCTCAAGAGATATTCTCTCTTGCCCCTTTGGTGGTGCCTGACCTTGCAGTTGTTACATTGCGTTCAACCTCTCTTGCGCTCGTTGAATTTCTGGATGTGGATCACCAAAGCGAAAAGAGCCATAGTACCGTTCGAGAAAGTACAATAAGTCTTGCTGTTCCTCAATCTCTCGTTCACGTACGTAGTGTTCCAATGCACCCAGACTCGCGACACGACGAGATCCAATATGAAACGAGGGGATTTCACGTCGATACATTAGCCAGCGAGCTTTCTGTGTGCCAATCGTTAAGAGTTCAGCGATTTCTGGCGCAGTAAGCACTAGGCGCGTCTTCACCCTCAGTTGTCCGTATTCATTGAGGTGGAAAACAGAGCATGTGGAATGTGTTCTTGTTGCGGTGGCGATTTTTGCATGGGCATGTTTCTCCTCACTTCCAACCAAAGAATGACCATCCTGATCTTCATCTGTAAAACGTCCGGCGCAGAATCTCTTGAAAGAGATATCAAGTCGTCTGCTCTAAATAAAGCGGCGAAAGTCCTGCGGATAATTCCTGCTGCGGGCAGCAGTCCCGTCACGATAGTTTCCCGCAAGTATTATGCCATTTTATTTAGAATAAAAGTATACTTAGTGTATAAGTACCATAGAAGCTACGCTTTTTCAAGAGTAAGGACAATGTTTCTCTAGAAGGCTCTGCCGCTCGATGCATGTCTATGTCAATGGATTTCCCATTAGGAAGTGTGGTCATGTGATACCTCGCCATTTCTCTTTCAGGATGTTGCCGCCTCTCTGGTAAGAGTCACCAGTGTCGTCTCAGGAGGAACGCCAACCTCTATTCCTTCTTGTTGGAGCTCAGGCGTGATTCTTTTTAGCTCATCAACAAACTTATACGGTGCCCGATACCACTTCGCAAACGTATCAGGGAACTGGCAACAGAGAAGGTCCTTGAACTGTTTTGCTGTTCCATTCCACTCTTGCTTCTCTTGCATCAACAAACAGACCGATTGAAAGAGAGGAGAGGATCTCAACGATGTCTTTAACTCTGCCAATCGTTTCTCTTCGCGCATTTGCTTGATCTCTGCCTCTATTGCTTCATCACTGAGTTCTTTGCATGCTGCTTGCAATCGTGCTTTCGCTTCGGCCACCTGCTTAAGATCAACTTTCCCGAAAATGCAAATGATATTATAAATGGATTGAGGATTTACAAGCTCTGCACTTAAATAATCAGCATTGGCCTCTTCATATCTGAGCAGTTTCTTCAACACGCTGGCTCTGCCAATAAGCAGCGAGAACTGTTTCGGGCTCAGTTCAAGCGCCTTATTGTACACTGCGAGCGCTTGCTCATACTGTCTCAGCTTTTCTAAGGCGTCAGCCTTAGAACTGTATGCTCCGATAAAATTTGGTCTGAGGCGAAGCGCTCGATCATATGCCTTGACAGCATCAGCAAACCGCTCCAGTTTGCTGAAAGTATCTCCTACGTGCTCGTACGCAAAGGCATCTTTGGGATCAAGCTGAACGACCCTTTGGTAGGCAGGGAGCGCCTCTTCATAGTGTTTCTGTATGGTGAGGATGTCTCCTTTTTCTTTATAAATAGAGGGCTTCGTCGGGGCGAGTTGAAGTGCTTGTTCGCAGGCAGCCAGAGCTTCATCAAAGCGCTTTAGGTGAATCAGTACGCTTGCTTGAGCAAGGTAGAGGTCTTCATCTTGAGGATCTAATCGAAGCGCTTCCTCATAGGAGATCAGTGCCTCATCGTATCGTTTCAAATGACCCAACAGTCGACCTCGCCATTCGTAAGCCTCTGCCCATTGGGAATGGAGTAGAATACACTGTTCGCAAGTTGCCAATCCGTCAGCATATCTCTCGTACTCTGAAAGGAAGAAGAGCTTCCACCTATATCCCTCGAAACTGAGAGGGGTGCGTTCGATAAACTGATCGTAGACCACCAGCGCATCTTCGGCACGACCAACCTGCACAAGCAGTTTCGCTTTGTCCTTGTACAAAAACACGTCGTACGGATCAAGAGAAATCGCTTGATCATAGGTAGCAAGCGCCTCCTCATATCTTCTCAAGTCAGCAAGCACCTCAGCTTTTTGCTTATATGCAGACTCCGCATCAGGGTCCAGCTTGCTTGCGAGATCGCAGGCATCAAGCGCTTCCTCAAATTGTCGAAGATGATGAAGAATCTCGCCTTTGAGCGTATAAGCGCTTGCGCACATATGATCGAACTCAATAGCTCGATTGCATGCCTCCAATGCTTCTTGAGAGTGTTCTAATCGAAGAAGAGTCCTTGCTCTCTCCTCATGAAGTCTCGCACATTCTGGAAAGATGTGCAGGGCCTGATGATAAAGAGCCAACGATTGCTCATGATGGCCTCTGAGAGAATGCAGGACACTAACGTGCTCGTAGACATCCAGATCCAGCGGGTCGAGTTCTAAGCTGCGGGCGAATGCACGAAAGGCTTCATCATCTTGTTTGAGAGCGAAGAGATCACAGCCTCGTTCGTAGTAATCCCGAGCCGATTGACATGCGTTCGTCGCGGCCTTCCTATCAGAAGCGCGTTGCATTGGAGAATCGGAAGGCGCACGCTCCTCTCGATGATGAAATACAGGAGTAAGGATAAAGTTTTTGCCTGTTTGTGCCGAACGCGCAGATGGATCACATTGAAGAGCGTGATCAAATGTTGTCAGTGCTGCTTCATAATCCCGCAATGAGATGAGCGTCCACCCTTTCTCCGTGTATGCTCGACCAGAAGAAGAATCTAGGTGTAGGATCTCATCATAAACGGTGAATGCCTCTTTTGGACGACGCAAGTGCTTCAACATTTCGGCTTTGCCATACAAAGCGGCAATAGACCCAGGATCACGTTGGAGCACGTGTTCATACGAGACCAATGCGGCTTGATATCGCCAGGTTTTGTCAAGCATCTTTGCTTCCTCAAGCAATTGTTCGATGGTCATCTTGTCCCGATCAAGTGTTCGTGGCTGCGGGACGCGAATAGATGGCTGAGGGGGGACACGTTCTGGTTCAAGACGCGAAAGAGGTAGAGGTGGTGGAGAGACAGGCTCCTGTTTTGGAAATATACTGCCTCGTATCCCCTGAGTTTTCTCAAGCTCCTCCACAAGAATAAGGCTACACTCATGGCAGTAGGAAACATCCCCTAATCGACGATAATCAGGCATGATCAGGTAGAAGATATGTTTGCAGATCCGACAGATCAGTTGTTTAATTGGCCCATTGTAGCCGTCAGGGATGACTGGCGTAATATTCACGAAGATGCTCCTCCTCCTTTTTCACTTCAACTTGTAATGAGAACTACCGCTCCATGTCTTGTGAGCGCGAAAATTTTCTTCTCCAATGTAATATTATAACAGTTTATGCAATGATTTACCCGTTTTACCATATTATGTCAACTAGATGGAAATTGATAACAAAAACTGTTGTTATTTTCCAATCTTGTTATATAAGGCAATGCAGTAAATCGGAAGACCAAAACGGGAGGAGGATTACATATATCATCCCGAAACGTCAAGATTATCTTACTGAGGCTCTAGCATGTTAAGAGAATATAACCGCTGTTCTGCAATTATTACCATCCTACTACTGTAATATAATGCTCAAGATCATCTCCAAATATTATACTTTCTATCTACCTTGTGTGACTTCAATTATGGTGCTGTCAAGGATTGAGACCATCTTCAGAAAAATGGTTATATTTGTGCAGAAGGATATCTAATGACCACAATTGCTGAATCCAGTAAAATAGAGAATCTTAAGAGCATGCTAGCAGAAATGGATCAAGCGCTCTGTGATGAGATAGAGGAACAGACCAGGTTTCCACGGAGAGAGCATACGGGGGTAGGCGGAGAATTGCTGTCCGAGAGCAACGGGCAGTACATCTACTCGTTTACTCTCATTGAGCCGTGGGAGCCGCAGGATGACACACCGCTGCTCGTGGCAAATGCTCCAACTCCAATAAGCTGTACTGTTGTTAATTCGAAAGGGAATCAGCTGATCATTGCTTCTGACTCCCCCCTTCCGCAAAATATTCTCCAACAGATAGAACTGTGTGACGATTCCACTGAACTAACAAAGCGTTTACGAGAAGTACTCAAGAAAGTAGATGAAGGGGAAGCAACGCTTGGTTCAAAAGGTTTTGGGTTGTTCTCATACAACGAGCAGAGTGCTCCTTACAATCTAGTATTTGGGCGTCTTCGCCCTCATCCCTGTCAGCTTAAAGCTGCACAGATGGCACTCGGCGGAGAAGTGACCTACATTATTGGTCCTCCTGGAACAGGAAAAACCTTCACATTGGCTGCTATTGCATTAGAACATTTGCGTCTGGGCCGTACCGTATTATTGACCTCTGCATGGGGAGCTAAACAGGGCACCCTGCATGAGCAAAACACTGCTGCAGCACGACGCGCCGATGCCGCAGACGTTCTTTGGCTCGCCGAAGCTCATTAGCCACTTGTGGAACCTCCCGACAGCAGAGATTCTTCAGTTCCCGTCGCTTGAGCAGATTCCAGACTCCCTCCTGGGGATTGAGTTCGGGCGCATAGCCGGGCAAGCGCTCCAAATACAGCCGTTTGGCGGCTCCGCGCTTCAAAAAGGCTTTGATCTCCTTGGCGCGATGGATCGGCGAGCCATCCCAGATCACGAGTAACTTCCCCGAAATCTTCCGCAACAACAGACGCAAGAAGCGCACGACATCTTCGGCGTTATAGGCTTGATCTTGCATCTGCATCACGAGCCGTCCTTGTGGAGTGATGCCACCAATCGCTGAGAGATGATCGTGGGTCAGCTTGACCCGCAGGATCGGGGTCTGTCCACACGGGGCATAGGTCCGCACGGCCATGGGCAATAGGTAAAAGCCCGCTTCATCTACAAAGATGATGGTGCGTTTTTCCTCTTTGGCCTTTTTTTAAGTGCGGGCCACCGTTCGTCTTTCCAGCCTTTGATGGCGGCCTCGTCGCGCTGGCTCGCCCGCTGCACCGGCTGTTGCACGCTGTAGTGGATGGCTCGCAGGATGCGGCTGCAATGGGCCGGATGATAGCTCACCCCAAACTCGCGTTGAATGACGATGGCGACCCGTGCGGTTGTCCACACGTTCCCCCGGAATCCAAACGCCTCAGCTCCTTTGTCGAGCAGGGCCGGTAGTTGCTTCACTTGCTCAGCAGACAACCTCGGGTGTGGCCCTGCGGCGGGATGATGACGCAATCCTTCTCTTCCCTCGACCCTTGCTCGTTTGACCCATTGACTGATCGCCCCCTTGCTCACTCCCAGCGCTCGGGCAATGTCTTTCTGCTTCCAACCTTCTTGCACCAGCTCCCAGGCTCGCAGACGACGACCTTCTTTCCAATCTTCAGGTTCTCGTTCTTTTTTCATTCCTCCATTCTACCAGGTTTAGCAACTCATGCTGCACTCAATAATTGCTTCTCATACCAACATTGCCATTGATAACGCTGTGATGAAACTGAGCGATCTCTGCAATGATAGTGGGAACAGCCAATTTTTGCAGCAAGGGCTGGTAGTACGCTATGGAACGGTACAAAAAACCGAATTAAAAGAGAGTGCAACCTATGCTGATGTTTATTTGCCGAAGATAGCCCAACGTCTCGGAGTAAGCTTGCATGATAAAAAGAGACATCTTAAGGACACTCTGCAGACACTGGATGAGCAGATTGCAGCATTACAACACTCTCAAAATACGGAGCAGTATCGCCAGCAGCAAGCGAAACTGATGGAGGCGCTTACAACGCTGCAGCATGAGCTGGAACATTTGGAGCAACAGGAGCGACAACGCCTTGCTACTCTGAGGCAAAAAGAAGATCACCTGGTCCGAAATATCCAGGGAACAGAGGATGCATTAATAAATGCGAATCGGCGGCTGGCGCGGGTGAATGCAGAGAGAGAAGAGACGAGAAATGCTCTTGCATACCACTCTCAGGAAGAGCAGCGTTTACGTACTCACCTCCTTGAAGCGCGAACAATGAGTAGGATGAAGCGCTTCTTGAAAGGTATCCATCTTGAGAAAATAGAGAGCGGTGCTGGCCAGGCATTGCATGAGGTATATGAACTGACTCAGAAACTGGCTCATCTCGAATATGATTTCAATGGCTTACTTCCAACACTTGCTCAGTACAAACAACAAAAGCAATCATACGAGGAAGCACTGCGGAACGTGAGAGTAGATCGTGAGGCTCCCCCTAAAGAGGCACAACGGATACAGGAGATCAAAAGGCAGATTGCTAGAGATCAACAGGCGTATGAAGAGAGACAGTCATGTCTGGCGACACCACGCGGAAGGAAAAAGAGTAGAATAGGGGAGGATGCACTGACCCAGAGGTCGTTCCTTCTTAGCGCCAAGCGAGCCTGTAAGAGAGACTGATCGGGGGGAGTACAGGAAC
>WNGD01007712.1_pt1 | contig 18977 bp, 14 predicted proteins | sample 5400671 | NCBI WGS metagenome assembly WNGD01 (sample SAMN13153369, study PRJNA577476) | soil metagenome | isolation source: 40 cm soil or saprolite under grassland replicate 2 | place: USA:California | collected 2016-06-15
GTGACGAGCAATCAATATCCGCGCTACCGGGGCCCGTACCGGTTCTGGACCTATCTCGTCAACCGTGCCCCGGAGCACCGGGCCTCGCCCATCCCGTTCGGCACGGAAATCGGCAGTGAGCGGATCGACCGGGCCGGCGACGTCGACGAGTTCACGTTTCAGGCGCAGGCGGGGGCCGACTTCAACGCGTTCGTGCAGGCAGCCCGCGCGGTTCAGCTGGAGGTGGCGCCGCCCACAGGCCCCGGCTTCGCGGCCGCCAGCAGCGCAGGGTCCGACACCGCTCTCTTCCTGCACGCCACGGGCCGATTCCAGATCACGCAGCCGGGCACCTACGTCGTTCGCGTGGCCGGCGCCAATCCCTACCAGGTCGCGGACACCGGCGGATACCGCTTTTACCTCTATGCGATCGACCGGCGGCCCGAGCACGTGCCGGCGGCGATCACACCCGGCGACACCGTATCCGGAGAGGATATCGGCCTGCCTGGAGACATCGACGAGTTCACGTTCAACGGCGCCGCGGGCGAGGAGTTCAACGCGTTCCTCCAGGCGCAGAGCGGGTCGCCCGAGACCCAGCTCCAGCTCGACGTCCTGGACGGTGGCGGAACCGTTCTCCGCTCGGCTCAGAGCCTCGGCACCGACACCAGCTTGCTTCGCCAGGTGACGGGGCGATTCGCGCTGCCCGGCACGGGAACCTACCGCCTCCGCGTCAGCGGCGTCCCGTCCTACCCCTCTGACCTCAGCCGCGGCGCATATCGGCTCTTCCTGTATCGGATCAATCGGCGGCCTGAGACGCTGCCCGAGACACTGGCCTTCGGCGACAGCCTGAGCGGCGAAACGATCGATCTTCCGGGCGACGTGGACGAATTCCGCGTGACCGTGCCCGACTCGAGTGGCGCCAATCTGGCGCTCAAGCTCGAGAGCCCGGCCGAAGGCGGGCTGCTGGCGGTTCAGCTGGTCGACTCAGCTACGGGGCGGGTTATCGCGACGGCGTCTACCTACCAAGCGGCCACGCGCGCGGCCACCGGTCGCATGCGCGTGGCGGCCGGGAAGTACGTCGTCCGCGTAAGTACGAGCGACTATCTGGACCGCCCCATCCTCAGAGGCCCCTATCGCCTCTGGTTCTATCGATTCGGCTTCGGCCCAGAGGCGGTGTCCGACACCTTTGCCGTCGGCGACACGGTATCCGGCGAGGCGATCGAGCCGTGGGGAGACGCCGATCGGTTCCACTTCTACGGCGTCCGCGGCCAGCACGTGAACGCGTTGTTCCAAGGGCTCGCACCCGCGTCGGGCGGTGGGTTCGAGACTTGGATCACGCTCCCCGGAGCGGATTTCTATACGCCCGCGATCTTCATCGTGAGTCCCACGGCATCCGGCTCGCTAGAGGAGCATCAAACCACGCGGCTCGAGCTGCCGGCCACCGGGTGGTATGGTGTCGAAGTCCACGGGGCGGGCGGCGGAATCTCGGAGCAAGGTGGCTATCGATTCGCCGTGGTCCCGATCAACAACACGACACCCGAGCACGTCGGCGCGACACTGGTGCCGGGGGACTCCGTTACCACCGAGCCCATAGACACGCTCGGAGACTGGGACGAGTTCACGGTGAGCGCGATGCCCGGACAAGATTTGGGAATCATATTCGATGGCAGGCCCGGGACGGTGGGTCCGTTCGTGTACGTCCGCGCCTTCGATCCCGTCAGCGGCGATACGCTCGGCGGCACGGTGGGCCAGTCGCGTCGATTCGTAGGGCCATTCCGCACGCCGGCCAACGGCCTGCTCAACATCGCCGTGTTCGAGCCCGGGGGCTTCTTCCGGATCTGTTACGATGCCAGGTGCGGCGCGATTTACCGCTTCGTCGGCACTTATGGATTCCACCTGAACCCGGTCAACCGTGCGCCGGAAACGGCCTCGGCGACCTTCACGGTAGGGATACGGTCCGCGGAGAAGCGATTGACCCCGCCGGCGATTTCGACGAGTTCACCGCGAACGGAGTGCCGGGAGAGACGCTCACGGCGTACATCCGTCTGACGGCCGACCCCGTCGGCGAACAGTACCGTGGGCTTACGTTGGAAGTCATCAATCCCGCAACAGGCGACACACTGATTGGACAGCTCGCGCAGTTCTTCGGCCAGACGTTTGGCCCAGTGGGATCCTTCACCGTACCCGCGAGCGGAGGTTTCCTGATCCGTGTGCGTGGAACCGGTACGTGGGGAGAAGATCTCACGACCGCGCCCTATGAGTTCTTCGTCAAGCGGGGCCCTTGAGCGGGCAGCGGAACGTCAGTCTGCCGGCACCGCCTCCCGCTCGACCTGGTCCGTTTCCCGTTTCCCGTCTCCCGTTTCCCGCAGTTTCCTGTCGATTTCCCGCGTGATGTGCATCGAGCAGAACTTCGGCCCGCACATCGCGCAGAACTCGGCCGACTTGAAGTACTCGGCGGGGAGCGCCTCGTCGTGCAGCTCCCGCGCCCGGTCGGGATCGAGGCTCAGCCGGAACTGCTCGTTCCAGTCGAAGGCGAACCGCGCCCGGGAGAGTGCGTCGTCGCGATCGCGGGCGCCCTTCCTACCGCGGGCGATGTCCGCCGCGTGCGCGGCGATCCTGTAGGCGATCACCCCCTCGCGCACCTCCTCGGCGTCGGGGAGCCCGAGGTGCTCCTTGCGGGTGACGTAGCACAGCATGTCCGCGCCGTACCAGCCGATCATGGCCGCGCCGATCGCCGACGTGATGTGGTCGTAGCCCGGCGCGATGTCGGTGACCAGCGGCCCGAGGGTGTAGAACGGCGCCTCGTGGCAGATCTCCTTCTCCTTCCGGACGTTGATCTCGATCAGGTGCATCGGGATGTGCCCCGGGCCCTCGATCATCACCTGCACGTCCTTCGCCCAGGCGCGTGCGGTGAGCTCGCCGAGCGTCTCCAGCTCGGCGAACTGGGCCCGGTCGTTCGCGTCGGCGAGCGAGCCGGGCCGCAGCGCGTCACCGAGCGATAGGGTCACGTCGTATTTGCGGGCGATCTCGAGGATGCGGTCGAAGCGGGTGTAGAACGGATTCTGTTTGTTGTGGTGCATCATCCAGTACGCGTGCAGCGACCCGCCGCGGGACACGATCCCCGTCACCCGGCCCAACGCGAGCCCGACGTACTCCCGCAAGATGCCACAGTGGACGGTGACGTAGTCCACTCCCTGCCGCGCCTGATGCTCGACCATGTCGAGCATGTCGTCCTCGGTGAGGTCCTCCACCTTCTTCACCCCGGTGACCGCCTGGTAGATCGGCACGGTGCCGACCGGGACCGGGGAAGCGTCGAGGATCGCCCGGCGGATCGCGTCGATGTCGCCGCCGGTCGACAGGTCCATCACGGTGTCCGCGCCGTAGTGGACCCCGTTGTGCAGCTTCCCGAGCTCCTGGTCGATGTCCGACTCGACCGCCGAGTTGCCGATGTTGGCGTTGATCTTCACGCGGGCCACCTTGCCGATCGCCATCGGGTCGAGCCGCCTGGCGAGGTGGTTCGCGTTCGCGGGGATGATCAGGCGCCCGCGGGCGACCTCGTCGCGCACCAGCTCGACGGGGAGCTCTTCCCGCTCGGCGACCCGCTGCATTTGGGGGGTGATGCTGCCCTGGCGGGCGAACGACATCTGGGTGACGCAGGTCATGCCGACTCCCTCCGCCGGTCTTAGCCGGATCAGGTTCAAAGGGTGTGATCTCAGCCCGCCCCGGTCCCTGGCGGGCACCCCTGTCAACCGGCAATCTAAGAGAGCGCGTCGCACGACGCCAAGCGGCCTATGTCGTGGGGTGGTGAACGATATGTGGGAGGATGCTGTCGCAAAGCTGGCGCTGGCCCCGAAGTCATTCGGGAGCGCTGCCGCTGTGAGATGTAGGGGCGCAGCATGCTGCGCCCCTACTTGGGGACGCGAACGTTGAGCCGTCCTGCCAGGCGTGAGTTCATCGCGACACTGGGCGCGGTGTTGTTGACGTCGCTCGACCGGCTGGGTGTGCCGAGGCGGTCCAGGCCTGCGGCCCCCCCCGGATCGGCGAGCACGCACCCGTTCCGGATCCGCACCATTACTGCCGGTGTCCGCCTCAGCTCCGCAGCCGATATGAGAACGATCGAGTCTGCGATCTCATTCCTCGACCGCACCAGGAAGGCTTACGCGGACGCAGGCTACGAGGTTCAGACGATCCGCATCGCGACTCAGCCGCTCACCAGTCCCGCCGCCGGCGCCGCACGGGACCGGCTCACGGCGGATCTTCAGGTGCTCGACCGTGTCGCGACCGACCACAAGGTCCTGGTGAGCGTCGGGCCGCTGGTCCGCGACGACCGCGCCGATCCGGAGTTCCCCGAGTGGGCGGCGCGTCTCATTGCCGCGACCGGCAGCGTCAGCTGCAGCGTCACCGTGGCGTCACCCGGCCACGGAGTCCACGACCGGGCGGCGCGTACTGCGGCTGCGGCCATAGCGGCCATCGCCCGGGCGACTCCGGGAGGGGAGGGCAACTTCCGTTTCGCGGCGGCAGCGAACTGCCCGGCTGGGATCCCCTTCTTTCCGGTTGCCTACCACGAGGGAGCAGATGCCTTCGCCCTGGGACTCGAGTCGGCTCCGATCGTCGCTGCGGCGTTCGCCGAGGGGGGTGGTCGCCAGGCCGCGCAAGCGCGGCTCAAGGCCCTCCTCGAAGCGCAGCTCGGCCCGGTGCAGGCGATCGCCATGGCCGCGGCGCGGCGGGAGGGGCGCCGCTACCTGGGAATCGATGCGTCGCCCGCGCCCGGGAAGGACGCGAGCATCGGGGCGGCCATCGAGGCGCTCACCCATACGCCGTTCGGGGGCGCGTCCACCCTTGAGGCGTGTGCCGCCATCACCGACGTGCTGAAGGGACTCGCCATGCGGACCTGCGGGTACTCCGGGCTCATGTTGCCGGTGCTCGAGGACCCGGTGCTCGCCAGGCGCGCGGCCGAGCATCGCTTCACTGTGCAGGAGCTGCTCCTCTATTCGAGCGTATGCGGGACCGGGCTCGATGTGATCCCCCTTCCCGGCGACGCAACAGTCGATGTGCTGGCCGCGCTCATTCGCGACGTGGCTGCCCTCGCGGCCAAGCTCCACAAGCCACTCTCGGCCCGGCTGTTCCCGATACCCGGGAAGGCGGTCGGGGACGTGGTGCAGTTCACGAACCCGTTCCTCACGGACTCGGTGGTAATGGCGCCAGAGTAGATCGACAAGGTTGTTAGTGGCACGTCGATGGAGACATGGTGTCGCGAAGCTGACCATCAACAGACGCCAGTCTGCCTTCGCCAAAGCTGGCGCTGCTCTCAGAGACATGTGCGCACGGCCTGATGATGGCGCATGTGTGGATAGATGCTGTCGCGAAGCTGACGGCCACTTGACTACACTCTCCTCTCCCAGAATGCGGCGCTGGCGTCGAGGTCAACCGGACCTCGTCCCAGATCTGCCCAACCCATCGAAGACGGTCGCCATCAGTCCGCCTCCGGCTCCCGTATGTAAGCCGATCGGTTGGAGTGTCGGTGCTGGTCGCTAGATGGCGAGCCACTGCGGAAGATGTGGGCAGATGCTGTCGCGAAACTGCCGCCCGCGTTGGAGCGGGCCAGGCTCCGGCAACGAGCTCGCCAGGTTGACCCTCACGCGCCTCTTTCCGTCTCCGACGTCACACCTATCCGACTTGGTCGGCGCCGCAGCGCCGCGACCCCTGACCGTGCTGGCGGCGGGCTACTGGCAGACGTGTGGATAGATGGTGTCGGGAAGCTGACGCCGGCCGAGCTCGGGATCGGACTCGTGCCTGTGCCGCCTTTGCACCTCGGCCGACGACATTGCTCCGGTTACCATCGTTCGCGTCCGGCTTCAGTGCCTGGAGCGACCAGCTGGCAGGATGCTTAAGGAGGTGGTTGAGGGGTTGCGACCGGTGTGAATCCCGGCCCCGGCTGCGGAGCCCGTACTGAAGGACGGCGGCGCCCAGCGTCCTTCGGGATGCGCTTGGGCCGAGCGCTCCCCTTTAGGACGTCCAACCAATGGCCGGCCAGGACTCTTCAACGAGTTTGTCAACGCCCTCCTAGAAGTCGACAGTGGCTGCCGGATGGCGAGGTAGTGACGCGAGGCGTGGGCAGATGCTGTCGCGAAGCTGCCGCCCAGTTGGAGCACCCAAGCTCCGGACCCGCTAGACGGAAACGACGCATTGACTGCCGAACCAATCACGGCTGGCGCCGCCACGGATGCCTAAGAAGATCGTTGAGGGGTTGCGACCGGTGGTCGCACGGACTGAATCCGGCTGGGGCTGCGGAGTCCATGCCGAACGACGGCGGCGCACCAGCGTCCTTGAGGACGCGCTTGAGCCCAGGGCGCCCTTCAGTGCATCCAATCAATCGACGGCCGGGACTCTTCAAGCAGTTTGTCAACACCCTCCTAGAAGTCCGATAGTGGCTGCCGGATGGCGAGCCACTGGCGGGAGATGTGGGCAGATGCTGTCGCGAAGCTGCCGCCCAGTTGGAGCACCCAAGCTCCGGACCCGCTAGACGGAAACGACGCATTGACTGCCGAACCAATCACGGCTGGCGCCGCCACGGATGCTTAAGAAGATCGTTGAGGGGTTGCGACCAGTGGTCGCACGGACTGAACTCCGGCTTCGGCTGCGGAGTCCGTGCCGAAGGACCGCGTCCCCGCCGTCGATGATTGGACGCCCTGAGGGGCGCCCTCGGCTCAAGTGCGTCCTCAAGGACGCTGGCGCGCCACTCTTCAAGGGGTTTGTCAACATCTCCTAGAAGTCGATAGTGGCTGCCGAATGGCGAGGTACTGGCGGGAGGTGTGGGCAGATGCTGTCGCGAAGCTGCCGCCCAGTTGGAGCACGCCAAGCTCGGACACGCGAGACGCGAACGACGCATTGACTGGCGAACCAATCACAGCTGGCGGCGCCGCGGGGGATTTGATGGAAGCCGGGTCGACCCTGCCGGGTGCCGAAGCGCCGCGAGGCCGGATCGCGTGGGCGGCTGGGTACCGGCAGACGTGTGGATGGATGGTGTCGGAAAGCTGACGCTGGCCGAGTTCGGGATCGGACTCGTGCGCGCAGCGGCCTTTGCACGTCTGCCGATGACCTCGCACCGGTCACCATCGTGTCGGTCTGGCTTCAGCGCCTGGAGCGACTAAGTGCCAGGACACTTAAGAAGGTGGTTGAGGGGTTGCGCCCGGTGTGAACCCCGGCCTCGGCTGCGGCGTCGATGCTGAAGGACGGCGGCGCCCGGCGTCCTTTAGGACGCTCTTGGGCCGAGGGCGACCTTCGGGCGTCTAAATCAATCGGCGCCGGGGACTGTTCAAGGAAGTTGACAGTGGCCGCCGGATGGCGAGGTAGTGGCGCGAGGCGTGGGTAGATGCTGTCGCGAAGCTGCCGCCCGGATTAGAGCACGCCAAGCTCGACGCGAACGACGTATTGACCGGCGAACCTGATCACAGCTGGCGCCGCAACTGGGCCGATTGACGCAAGCCTGGTCGAGCCTGCGTGGTGCCGCAGCGCTGCGACCGCATCGTGCGGGCGGCCGGGCACTGGCAGACGCGTGGGTAGATGATGTCGGGAAGCTGACGCGGGCCGAGCTCGGGATCGCACTCATCCGCACGGCCGCCATTGCAGGTTTGCCGACGACGTCGCCCGGACATGCGGTCACCGCGGTCTGGCTCCCGCTTCGGCGCCTGGAACTACCGGCTGGAGTGTCGACAGTGGCTTCCGGATGGCGACGTACTGACGGGAGGCGTGGGTGGATGCTGTCGCGAAGCTGGCGGCCGTTTGGAGCACCTCAATCTCCAGCAACACGCTCCCGCGACTGACGCTCAGCCCTCCTCGCATCCGCGGCGCGTGGACGCGTTGACCGACGGATCGGTCACAGGGCGGCGCCAGGGTACGCAAGCCTCATTCGACTTGGTCGGATACGCGAGCTGTTCGGTGAGAGCAAGCCGTGCCGGCGAGCGTGAGCTTCCCGGCAGCGTCTATCCACACTGCGGCACGCTGATCGACGTGTCCCATATATTCATACATTGGAATATATGAATTCCGCCTCCTCCCGCGGTATCGACGAGGTCTTCGCCTCTCTCGGCGACCCGGTCCGTCTGAGGCTCGCATGTTGTCTCCTCGCCGTTCCTCGGGGGGCTTGCGTGTGCGAGCTCGTCGACGCGCTCGACGTGTCCCAACCCAATGTGAGCCGGCACCTGAAGGTGCTGAAGGCGGCGGGCCTGGTCGAGGAGCGGCGCGACGGTCGCTGGATGTATTACCGCTTGCGCCAGCCCGACCAACCCGTTCTCGAGCGCATCCGCTCGTGCCTCGAGACGGTGTCCGGTTGCACCGACCTACAGGTCGACTTGCGTCGGCTGCGCGGGCGCCTCGACCTGCGGCGAGACGGGAGGTGCGTGCTGGGGACCCGCATGATGCCGAGCCGCTCGAGCGCCGGGAAAGGAGGCGAGCGACATGTGCGGCTGCCAGCGTTGCATTGACCGCCGCTCACACCCCTGCCCTGCCTTTGTGCAGGTGCAACACGTCGCGACTCTCCGCTTGCGCCCCAAGAGTTGCAATGGCACCGGCAGCATGCTGAACGAGGTCGTTGAGGGTTGGCGACCGGTGATCGCACGGGCTGGAGCCCGGCCTCGGCCGCGGGGTCCACCCTGCAGGACGGTGGCGCACCAGCGTCCTTCACGGCGCGCTTGGGCCGAGGGCGCCCTTCAGGGAGTCCAATCAATCCACGTCGGGACTCAAAGCGGGTCTTTCACCACCTGCTGGTGCCGTTCCAACTTTTCGGGACTAGTCGCAGAACGGGGATGATCGTGACCAGAGGGGCCATTCGGTGGACGGGCAGTAGCCGCCAAAAGTTGAAACGGCACCAGTGTCGCGTCCCCGAAGCTCGCGTGATGTTGGGGGGGCGCCGGTGGGTCGCGCTGGGCGCTCGCGGTGCGGCGTGGACACGACGCGCTGGGCGCCCCCGGGACATGGACTGAGGAGAACGCCGCGGGTCCCTTCGGGCGCCGGCGGACCGGTGGACCCGACGCGCCCGCGGGCGTCGTCGCCGAGACCGTCGGCTCTCACGCGCCCTTCGGGATCCCCCGTCGCTCGCATTGCCGGAGACTCGCGACGGCCCAGCGCGCCGAGACGACGCCGCCCCCATGCCGCCCCAACCCGCCCTCTATTGATCCTTGCATAATTAATGGAACGATGCCAGAATATGCGACATGAGACCTAAAGGCAGTCCCACGCAGTTGGAGGCCCGACGACGTCGGGCCGTGGCGTTGCTGAAGTCGGGGTTGGGTGTCCGGGAAGTCGCTCGGCGGGTGGGCTCGTCGGCGTCCTCAGTCACGCGGTGGCAGGCGGCGGTCAAGCGAGGGGGCGTCAGGGCCTTGCGCGCGAAGCCGCAGCTCGGACGCCCCGCTCGGCTGTCGCCACGGCAGCGGAAGCGGTTGTTGGAGATGCTGCTCGAGGGAGCCGAGGCGCACGGGTACGGAACGGACCTGTGGACGCTTCCCCGGGTGGCGGCGGTCATCGAGCGCTCCTTCGGCGTCCACTACCATCCGGCGCACGTGTGGAAGATCCTGCACGGCTGCGGCTGGAGTCCGCCGAAGCCCGAGCGCCGGGCCCGGGAGCGCGACGAGGACGCGATCGAGCGCTGGCGGCGGCGACGATGGCCGCATATAAAAAAACGCGCGGCGCGCAGGCCAGAGCCTCGTCTTCTTGGATGAGAGCGGCTTTATGCTCCAGCCGCTGGTCCGGCGGACGTGGGCACCACGGGGCCAGACGCCGCTGCTCCGGCAATGGGAGCGTCATGATCGTCTCTCGGTCGCCAGCGGGCTCACGGTGGCACCCTGCCGGCGCCGCCTCGGCCTGTATTGGCGGATGCAACCGAAGAACATCCGGGCCGTCGATCTGGTCCACTTCCTCCGCAGCCTCCGGCGCCATCTGCGTCGGCCGCTCGTGCTCATCCTCGACCGCTGGAGCGTGCACAAAGCCGAGCTCGGGCCCGCATCGGGTATTCACGAGTGCAGCGAGGTGGCGGGCGCTCTGTGTAGCGCGATCCCGATCCGATCGTCCAGCTTGCGCCCCGTCGAGATCGTGGCGGGCGACATGCATACCTGCGCCCTCGGTGCCGACGGCACGGCGTATTGCTGACCTTGAGGCACTGGCCGGCTCGGTGGGCGGCTCGCTGCTGCGGCAACGTGGTCAATCACAGCTGCTGCGATCCTTCTTCCAAACAGCCAGGTTACGGCTCTGAGACCAGATCGTTCCATTATTTGTGCAAGGATCAATAGGACCCACCGGCGCCGTGTGATGGACAACGAACTTCTGGGAGTACGGGCACCGCACTGCGGTGCCCCTAGTGCCGCTCCAATTTATTTTCCGCAAGGAACCCTCGGCGTCGGACGGATGGCCGGTCGATCGCGCTGGCCGCGATCGCTTGAGTCCCGCTCGGCGACAACACGCTCCAGTCGAACGAGAGGTTCCGCGTCTCCTGCGGACCACGATGCAGCGGACCGTGACGCACGCCTTGTCCTGATTGCCGCCCGAGCCCACGGCGCGCAGGGAGGTTGGACCTCGTTCGCGTCGCGGATGAGACGAGCTGTGAGGTTCGATCTGAGGGTTCGCTGCAGAAGGTTGCGACGCTGCACCGGGGCACCAGCTTCGTGACAGCATCTACCCCCATCTCCCGTCAGTGGCTCGCCGTCCGGCAGCCGATCGACACTCCAGTAGGTCGCTGCGGGCGCTGAAGCCGGAGCCACACGACAGTGACCCCACGACGGTCTGCGCTTTCCGGACGAGCGTCGAGGGTCGCGGAGCCGTCGCACCAACCAAGTCCGACGAGCCGTGACCGGTTCGCCAGTCAATGCGTCGTTCGCGTCGCGGATGAGACGAGCTGAGGTTCGATCTGGGGGTTGGTCGCCGAAGGTTTGGAGGCTGGACCGGGCGTCAGCTTCGCGACAGCATCTACCCACGTCTCCCGTCAGTGACTCGCCATCCGGCTGCCACCAACGAAACTCCCACTTGATCGCTCCAGGTGCTGAAGCCGGAGCCACACGACAGTGCCCCCACGACGGTCTGCGCTGTCGGTGCCTCTGCGGGCCGGGTGCGCGGGAGTCCTCAGACGTCGACCGCGCAGACGGCCCTGTACTGGCAGACGTGTGGATTGATGGTGTCGGGAAACTGACGCTGACCGAGGTTGGATGGCACATCGTGGAGCCGCGGCACCAACCAAGTCCGACGAGCCGTGACCGGTTGCCAGTCAGTGCGTCGTTAGCGTCGGGATGGGAGGAGGCGTGAGGCTCAACCCCACCGGCGTCCCGCGCGTCCGGCTAGCAGACGCTACCACGACGTCGTGGGACGCGCGGATGGATTCGGCGACTCGCCTCGCCCCGTGACCGGCGTGGTGACTCCCGTTCGGCGGACGCGGCCGAGCCGCGGCTCGACCCGCGCTCCGCGTCGGCCACTGCCGTTCCAACCGTTGTGGGTCGCGATGTGGAAGCGAGGGTGGTGGACGGCGCTCTCGACCGGGACGCACGTCTCGTCGAGCCGCAGCCCCCGCGGCGACGCGACGGGGGTGGCGGGGGTGGCGCTCTCGGTGTCCGCTTTCCTCGGGCGCTCTATATAAGGAAGGGCACGCGCATACCGCCGCGTGCTCGAACCGTGCCGTGAAGCCGTCTCTGGAGGTGGAGGCATCCGGCCCGGATGCGGGCCGCGCGGGGGTCGCTCCTCAGCGGCTCCCGGCCGTTACGGCATTTCGCGGGGCTTCGGCGCGCCGTAGCGCTCCAACACGTCGTGGACTTTCTCCCACTCGGAGCGGAACGAGAACGGGTCGAGGCCGGTCGCCCGGTCCAGGGCGAGGATTCCGTCCAGGTGGTCGATCTCGTGCTGGAGCAGCTCGGACATTGGGCCCTCGAGCTGCATCGTGTGCTGCTTGCCCTTCAGGTCGGCGTACGTCAGGGTCGCCTGGTAGGCGCGCGTCACGCGGACCAGCAGGCCGGGAAACGAGAAACAGTCGTCCCACACGAGGAAGTCGTCGGGGCCGACATCGGTGATCTCCGGGTTGATCATGGTCCAGCGCTGCTTGTCCAACTCGACGAACACGATCCGCACCGGAGCGCCGATCTGCGGCGCTGCGAGGGCCCGTCCCATAGCGTACTTCTTCCTCGCGGTGCGGAGCGTGTCCCGCAGGTCGTCCGCGATGAGGCGCGTGGCGGCCGACTTGGGGCTCTGGACCCGCTCACAGCGGGCCCGAAGGATCGGGTCGCCCAATTGGCGAATACGGCGCAGGGCCATGGATCGCCAATTTGGGGGTTTGGCGACGGCGTGCAACTGCCCTGCCCGGCGGGTTCGTTCCCTGCTAAGCCGGCGGCCCGGCCCTGTGGCTCCAAGCGGCGTGGGAAGGCCCGTCTAGGGGCTTCGGGATGTGCCGGTCTGGACAGTTCCCGCGACGCGCTTCTTCGTTCTCCAGCATGGCCATCTGCGGCGTCGTGCTCGCAGCCGGTCGTTCGGCCCGGATGGGCACTCCCAAGGCGCTCCTCGATTTCCGAGGCGAGCCGTTCGTGTTGCGCATCCTCGAGGTGCTGGAAGCGGTCGACCTGAAGCCCCGGCTGGTTGTTCTCGGACCCGACGCACCCAGGATCCGGCCCTTTCTGGCGCCCCGGAAGTGCGTGATCCTGGAGAACCCGGAGATCGAGGGCGGGCCGATCGTCTCGGTCCGCTGCGCCCTCACGGCCCTCCGCCCGCTCTGCCCTACCGCCCTGCTCGCTTGGCCGGTCGATCTCCCCCACATCCGGGTCTCTACCGTCGAGCGGCTGCTTCAGGCCTATCGGCGCTTTCGCGCCCCAGCCACGGTCCCCGCATTCGGGGAGCGCCGGGGTCATCCCGTGATCTGGGACTCGTCGCTCTTTTCCGAGCTTGAGTCGAGCGAGGAGGCGACCCGCCACGGCCCCCCTGCAGTGCTGCGGCGCCACGGGGACCGGCTCCTGGTCGTGCCGGTCGATGACCCCGCCGTCGTCGACGACCTGAACACCCCGGAGGACTATGAGCGCCTCGTACGAGAGGTCAATCGGGACATATACTGACCGGCTCCTGGGCGTACCGCATCGGGGTAAGCGCGCCGGACACCTGAGCGGCAACATACAGTGCCCCAATTGGTTACGAGATTCCACAGCCATTGTCGTCAGACTCCTACATTCCCGGGCGCGCTCTTAGCAGGATGGTGACGTGATCGCGCGGGCTGAAATCGGGCCGTGCCTTTCGGGATCTTGCGGCAAGTTACTGTGCCGCAGTCAGTTACCGACGTCGGCATGGGTCTTGGTTTCGCTTGGGGCTGGCGGCGCGCCCTCCCCACGCGCTGGGTTGAGCAGCTCTCCGAGCAAGCTGGCGTCCTCTAATGAGTTACGAATTCACACCAAAGTGTATTGACTTATTGACAATCCCGAATCGTTTGCTTAGGATTTGGCTCGTCATGGGAGCCAACTTGCCACAACTCGCAGCGCATAAAGGACTTCGGGGCGAGGTCCTGCTCGAGCTCAAGCGTGCCCAGCCGCTCACCACCAAGCAGCTTGCCGAAAAGCTGGACGTGTCCCCCAACGCGATCCGCCATCACCTCAAGGAATTGGAGACGGAGGCGCTGGTGGTGTACGGCCGCGAGCAGCGCGGTGTCGGGGCACCCACGTATGCGTACCGCTTGAGCGCCAAGGGCGAGGCGCTGTTCCCGCGCGCGTATGAGGAGATCCTCACCGACGTGCTCGAGCGCGTGGCCGAGAAATCGGGCCGCGACGCGGCGGTCGAGCTGTTCGAGGATCGGTACCGCGAGCTCGCGCGCAACGTGCTCGCGCAACTCGGCGGCGCGGCGGCCCCCGAGCGCGTGGACCTCGTGGCGCGGCTGATGAACGAGCAGGGCTACATGGCAGACTGGCAGGAGTCGGCCGGCGGGTTTCGGCTCTCCGAGCACAATTGCGCGATCCGCGCGGTGGCCGAGCGGTTCCCCGAGGTGTGCGCCGCGGAGGAGCGGTTCCTTCGTGAGGTGCTTGGCGCCCAGGTGGAGCGGCGCAGCCATATCCCCAGCGGCTGCAACGCCTGCGAGTACACGATCACGTTCGCCCCCAAGGCACGCCAGGAGTCCAAATGAGCAGCGGGATCGAAGCCCAAGTTCTGCAACCATATAAGTACGGGTTCGTCACCGATATCGAGTCCGAGGTCGTGCCGCCCGGCTTGAGCGAAGACGTGGTCCGGCTCCTGTCGCACAAGAAGGGCGAGCCGGAGTGGATGTGCGAATGGCGGCTCCGGGCGTACCGCAACTGGCTCAAGATGTCCGAGCCTCACTGGTCCAACGTCCGGTACGGGCCGATAGACTACCAGGCGATCAGCTATTACGCGGCGCCGAAGCAGCGGCCCCAGCTCGAGAGCCTCGAGCAGGTCGACCCCAAGCTGCTCGAGACGTTCGACAAGCTCGGGATCCCGCTCGCGGAGCGGAAGCGGCTTGCAGGCGTCGCCGTGGACGCGGTGTTCGACTCCGTGTCGGTCGCGACCACGTTCCGGGAGGAGCTCGCCAAGCTGGGGATCGTCTTCTGCTCGATCTCCGAGGCGATCCGCGAGCACCCGCAGCTCGTCCAGAAGTACTTGGGCTCGGTCGTGCCCTACAACGACAACTTCTTCGCGGCGCTGAACTCGGCGGTGTTCACGGACGGCTCCTTCGCGTACATCCCCAAGGGCGTGCGCTGCCCGCTGGAGCTGTCGACGTACTTCCGGATCAACGCCTCCTCCACGGGGCAGTTCGAGCGCACCCTCCTCATCGCGGACGAGGGGAGTTACGTGAGCTACCTCGAGGGCTGCTCGGCGCCGGTGCGCGACGAGAACCAGTTGCACGCCGCGGTCGTCGAGCTCGTCGCTCTCGACAACGCGACCATCAAGTACTCGACGATCCAGAACTGGTACCCGGGCGACGAAGAGGGCCGCGGCGGGATTTACAACTTCGTCACCAAGCGCGGGAAGTGCCTCGGCAAGAACTCGAAGATCTCGTGGACGCAGGTGGAGACCGGGTCGGCGATCACCTGGAAGTATCCCGGCTGCATCCTGCAAGGGGACAACTCGATCGGCGAGTTCTACTCGGTGGCCGTGACGAACCAGCGCCAGCAGGCGGACACGGGCACCAAGATGATCCACATCGGGAAGAACACACGCTCGACGATCGTCTCCAAGGGCATCTCGGCGGGGCGCGGGCAGAACACCTACCGGGGCCTCGTGAAGATCCTGAAGGGCGCCGAGCACGCCCGGAACTACTCGCAGTGCGATTCGATGTTGATCGGTGACCGGTGCGGCGCTCACACTTTTCCCTACATCGACGTGCGTAACAGCACGGCGATCATGGAGCACGAGGCGTCCACGTCGAAGATCGGCGAGGACCAGATCTTCTACTGCAAGCAGCGCGGCCTGTCGGCCGAGGACGCCGTCGGCATGATCGTGAACGGCTTCTGCAGGGAAGTCTTCAAGGAGCTACCCATGGAGTTCGCCGTGGAGGCGCAGCGGCTGCTCGGCATCAGTCTGGAAGGAAGCGTGGGTTGATGCTGCGCATACAGAACCTCCACGCGTCGGTCGAAGGCCACGAGATCCTGCGCGGCGTCGACCTGTCGGTGCACGCCGGTGAAGTGCACGCCATCATGGGGCCGAACGGCTCGGGGAAGAGCACGCTCGCCCAGGTGTTGGGCGGGCATCCGGCCTACACGGTCGCCGAGGGATCCGTCCTGTTCGAGGGCAAGGACCTGTTGGCCATGAAGCCGGAGGAGCGCGCTCGCGAAGGCGTGTTCGTCGCGTTCCAGTACCCCGTGGCGATCCGCGGCATCACCAACGCCTACTTCCTCCGCTCGGCGGTGAACGCGATCCGCAAGCACCGCGGCGAGGAGGAGTTCGGGCCCGTGGAGTTCATGGACCGGCTCGAGGACAAGCTCCAGGTGATCGGCTGGGACTCGAGCTATCTGAGCCGGCCGGTGAACGACGGCTTTTCGGGCGGCGAGAAGAAACGCAACGAGATCCTCCAGATGGCCGTGCTCGAGCCGAAGCTCGCGATCCTGGACGAGACCGACTCCGGGTTGGACATCGACGCGCTGAAGACGGTCGCGCACACGGTAGACAAGCTCCGCCGGCCGGACAACGCGACGGTGCTCGTGACGCACTACTACCGCATTCTGACCCACATCGCCCCGGACTTCGTGCACGTTCTGTCGGACGGCCGGATCGTGAAGTCGGGCGGCAAGGATCTCGCGCTCGAGCTCGAAGAAAAGGGCTACGACTGGATCCGCGAAGGGGCGGCGGTGGCATGACGCCGCTCGGGAAGGCGCCATGTGATAAATCGGTACGTCGCCGACTTCCGGGCGTTCGCGGCGAACGGCGCTGGGGGCGCTCCGTCGTGGCTCAAGGAGATCCGTGAGGGCGCGATCGCGCGCTTCGCTCAGCTCGGGTTCCCGACCACGAAGCAGGAGGCATGGCGCTTCACGAGCGTCGCGCCCATTGCGGAAACCCGGTTCGTGCGCGCGCCGGGGAGCGAAGTCCCCGTCTCCGAGAGCCAGGTCGCGCCGCTCCTGCTCCGTAGGGCGGCGGGGCCCCGGGCCGTCTTCGTGGACGGACGTCATGCCCCGGCCCTGTCGTCGCGCGTCGGGCTGCCCCGGGCCGTCGAGGCGGGGAGCCTGGCCGCGGCGCTCCAGGCCGGCGGCGGCAGCGAGCTCGCCCGGGCTCACCTCGCCCGCCACGCGACCTGGCGGGAGAGCCCCTTCGCGGCCCTCAACACGGCGTTCCTGCTGGACGGGGCGTTCGTGCACATCCCGGCTGGAATCGCGCTCGAGCAGCCGCTGGAATTGCTGTTCATCAGCACGGGTCAGAGTTTGGGACCGACCGTCACACATCCGCGCAGCCTGGTCGTCGTCGATCGAGGCGCCGAGGCCGCCGTGATCGAGCACTATGTCTCGCTCGCGCGCGGCCTGTACTGGACCAACGCGGTGGCCGAGGTCGTCGTCGACGACGAGGCGCGCGTGGAGTACTATCGCGTCCAGGGCGAGAGCCGGGACGCCTATCACGTCGCCACCACGCACTCCCGGCAGGGACGGGACAGCTACCTCGGCCTGCACGTGGTGACGCTCGGCGCGGCCCTCGCCCGCCACGACGTCCATACCGTGCTCGACGGGACGGGGGCGGAGCTGATCCTGAATGGCCTTTACCTGCTCGGCGGGACGCAGCACGCGGATCATCACACACTCATCGAGCACGCGCGGCCGCACTGCGCGAGCCATGAGTTCTTCAACGGCGTGTTGGACGAGCGGGCGCACGGCGTGTTCACCGGGCGCATCATCGTGCGGCCCGGCGCCCAGCGGACCGACTCCAAGCAGACCAACAACAATCTGTTGCTCTCGACCGAGGCCCGGGCGGACAGCCAGCCGCAGCTCGAGATCTACGCCGACGACGTCAAGTGCACCCACGGCTCGACGGTCGGCCCGCTCGACCAGACGGCGCTGTACTACCTGCGGAGCCGCGGCCTCTCTGCCGAGACGGCACAGAGTCTCCTGACCTACGGGTTCGCCGCCGAGATCCTCGGCCGGATGCGGCGCGCGGAGGTGCGCGAGCGGCTCGACCAGGTGGTACGCGACCGGCTCGAGTCGGGCGCCGCGGCGAGGGCCGCGTAATGCTCGACGCCGCCCGGCTGCGCGCCGACTTCCCGCTGCTCCAGCGCCTCGAGAACGGCCGCCGGTTGGTGTATCTCGACAACGCGGCCACCACGCAGAAACCCGAGGCGGTTCTCAGCGCCATCCTCGACTACTACCACAGCACCAACGCCAACGTCCACCGCGGGGCGTACGGCCTCGCGATCCGGGCGACGGAAGCGTACGAGGCGGCCCGCGAGCGGGTCGCCGGCTACCTGAACGCGTGGGCGACCGAGGGCGTCGTGTTCACGCGGGGCACGACCGAGGCGATCAACCTGGTGGCGGGCGCGTATGGCCGGGCGACCGTCCGCGCAGGCGACACGGTGGTCGTGACCGCCATGGACCACCACTCTAACCTCGTGCCGTGGCAGATCTTGTGCCAGGAGAAGGGCGCCACGCTGCGGATGGTCGAGATCACCGAAGACGGCCGGATCGATCTATCGGACTTCGGGCTCGCTCTCGAGCGGAATCCCAAGATCGTCGCCTTCCCCTACGTCTCCAACGCGCTCGGCACGGTGAACCCGGCGGCGCAGCTCGCCAGGCTCTCCCACGCGGTGGGCGCCGTGGTCGTGGTGGACGGCGCGCAATCGACCCCGCACTTGAAGGTGGACGTGCAGGAGCTCGACTGCGACTTCTACGCTCTGTCGGGCCACAAGATGCTCGGACCCATGGGTTCGGGGGCGCTGATCGCGAAGCCGCAGCTGCTCGAGACGATGCCGCCCTACCATGGCGGGGGGGAGATGATCTCGAAGGTGTGGGATGATCACTCCACCTACAACAAGATCCCCCACAAGTTCGAGGCAGGCACGCCGAACGTCGAGGGCGCGGTCGGGCTTGCGGCGGCGATCGACTATCTCGCGAGGCTCGGCCCCGACCGCATCGCCGAGCATGAGCAGGCGCTCGCCCGGGCGGCGATCGAGCGGCTGGCGCAGATCGAGGGCGTGACGGTGTACGGGCCGCGGGGGCCGCGGGATCACCGGGCTGGCGTCGTGTCGTTCACGTACGGGGACATCCACCCGCACGACATCGCGACCATCCTCGACCAGGACGGGATCTGCATCCGGGCCGGCCACCACTGTACCCAGCCGCTCATGCGCCGCCTCAATGTCGCCGCCACGGCCCGCGCGTCGTTCTATCTCTACAACGACCTCGAGGACGTCGACGCTTTGGCCGGGTCTCTCGTGAAGGCCGGTGCGCTCTTTGGATACGTCCCCGCCTGAGCCCAGGCTCAGCTCCCTCTACCAGGAGGTGATCCTCGATCACTACCGGCGCCCCCGCAACAAGGGGGCGTTGGAGAACGCCACGCACGCGGTCTCG
>WNGD01002542.1_pt1 | contig 18970 bp, 15 predicted proteins | sample 5400671 | NCBI WGS metagenome assembly WNGD01 (sample SAMN13153369, study PRJNA577476) | soil metagenome | isolation source: 40 cm soil or saprolite under grassland replicate 2 | place: USA:California | collected 2016-06-15
AGGTGATCCGTTCCTGCGCTTCAAGATCCCCATCAACGGTCTGGTCGCCGGCGCCGGTGGCGTGCTGTTGAGCAGGGGCGACTCGGTCCTCATCACCCTGACGATCGATTCGGTCTCCTTCCACGTGGACTTTCAGCCGTCCGGGGTGCTGTTCTCCAAGTCTTCCCCGGCTGTGCTGGCCATTTGGTATCAAGACGCGAATCCGGATCTGAACGGCGATGGGGTGGTGGACGCCACGGACCAGGCCCTGAAGCGGCAGCTCGCCATCTGGACCCAGCAACCGAGGGACGCCTGGAAGCAGTTGTCCACGAAGAACGACACGACGCAGCAATACGTCGCCAGTCAAGTGTACCATTTCTCCTCGTACGCCGTTTCGTGGTAGGCGAGGGAGGCACACCATGCAAACGTCATCACTCGTAGTCGATAAGGCCCAGCGGCTCGCCGCGGCCGGACATTACGCGGAGGTGGTGGAATACCTCAGCGGCAAGATGCGAAGCGAGCTCAAGGATTCGCCGAGCCTCGCGTTGCTGTACGGGACCGCGCAGGCGTGGCTGGGGCATCACGATGAAGGACGCCAGTGGCTCGATGCGGCGCTGGACGAGGCGCGCAAGCAGCAGGACCCGGCGGTCGAGCGCCGCGCCGTCAATGCCCGGGGCGCTACGGCTCTGGTCAGCGGGCGGATCGACGAGGCAGCGGACTACTTCACCCAGGCCTTGATGCTCGCGAGCCGGGACGGTGACGTCGCCATGACGGGTCGCTGTTCCAACAATATGGGGATCATCAGTCACCTGCGGGGCCGCCATGCGGAAGCGATCGGATCGTGGCAGATCGCCGTCGCGGCCTTCGAGCGGGCGGAGCTGCCGCAGGGTGTGGCGGAGTGTCGCCACAACCTGGGCATCGCGTATCGGGAGCAGGGGGCGCTCGATCAGGCGCTCGCCGAGGCCGACCGGGGCGTGGCGGACGCCGAAGCCGCCGGGGATGACACACTCCGGGCGATGGCGCTGCGGGGGCGGGCGGAAATCCGGCTGGCTCGCGGCGAGCTAGGGCTGGCGCGCCTCGAGCTGGAGCGGGTTCGGGAGGCGCGCGTCCGCGTGCCCGACCCCGCTGGGGAGGCCGAGGACCTGCGCGTCACGGCGGGGGTGCTGGCAGCGGAGGGCAAGCTGGTCGCGGCCGAGCGGACGCTGCGCGAGGTGATCGCGCAAGCCGAGGGGCAGGGGCGACCGCACCTGCTGGCCGAGGCGACGCGGGATCTGGCGGTAGTGCTGCGCCAGATCGGGCGAAACGCTGAAGCCCGGGGGGCTGCGCGGACGGCCAAGGCGCTCTTCTCCCAGCTCGGGGCGGAGGCCGAAATCCGGAATCTGGCCCGGCGCGACTGGGATGACGATTTCGCGGCCGAGCTACGCCGGTCACTGGAGCCGCTCCATGACGCGCAGGCGTTGGCCGATGCGGGGCGCTACGCCGAGCTCGTGACCTACCTGGCCGCCCGGCCGCAGACCGAACTGGACCAGTCTCCGATGCTGGCGCTGCTCTGCGGCATCGGGCACAGCCGACTGGGGCGCCTGGACGTGGGCCGGCAATGGGCCCGGGCCGCGCTGTCGCGGGCGCAGGCGGTGGGGGATCGGACGCTGGAAGTGCGGGCGCTCAACGTGTGCGGCGTCATCGCGCTGGAGCGCGGCGGCATCAGCGAGGCTACGCACTTCTTCGCGCAGGCGCAGGAAGAGGCGATGCAGAACAACGACATCGCCACGGTCGGCCGGGTCGCCAACAATCTCGGTGCCATCGCGCACCTACAGGGGGACTACGGCAGCGCAGTCGGCGCGCACACCCGCGCGATTGCGGCGTGTCAGAAGGCCGGCTACGGTCGCGGCGTCGCCGAGTCGCAGCATAATCTCGCGATCGCGTACCGCGAGCAGGGGCAGTTGGACGAAGCCATGGAGGCCGCGGACGCGGCGGTGCAGGAGGCGGAGCGGCTGGGCGATCACCAGCTCAAGGCCCAGGCCATCGCCGGACGGGCGGAGATTCGGATCGCTCGGGGTGAGGCCGACCTTGCCATTCGGGAAGCCGAGTACGCGCTGGTGGCGCACCGCGAGCTGCGGGACGCCGTCCGCGAGGCCGAGGACCTCCGGATCCTGGCTGTGGCGTTGGGCAACGCGGGCAGGACAAACGAGGCGGGAGCTATGCTCCGCGAGGTCATCGAGCGCGCGACGGAGCACGACCGGCCGCTGCTCGTCGCGAGTGCCCAACGTGATCTCGCGCCCGTCCTCGCCCGCCAGGGCGATGTCGCGGCGGCGCGAGGAGTGGCACAGGCGGCCCGCGCGACGTTCGAGCGGCTGGGGGCGACTGCGGAGATCAGGAAGCTGGACGCGGTGCTGGCGCAGCTCCAGGCCGACTGATCCCGGCGGCGTGCCCTACCGCTTCAGGCGGTAGACCGGGATCTTCTTCGACTTCCCCTTGACTCGGATCGGCTCGAGGGGATCGACCTTCGGGGGTTGCTTGAGCTGCTGGTAGAAGGGTTCCGAGATGAGGATCTCGTTGGCCCCCGCGGTGTCGCAGAGGCGCTTGGCGGTGTTCACCGCGTCGCCGATGACGGTGTACTCGAGGCGGCGGTCCGACCCGATGTTGCCCGCGAACACCTCGCCGAAATTGATCCCGATGCCGATGCCAAGCTCCTGCCGGCCCTCCTCCTTCCACTTCGCGTTGAGCTTCTCGAGGGCGGCGAGCTGATCGAGCGCGCATTGCATCACGCGGTCGGCGTCGTCTTCGTGGGCGATGGGCGCGCCCCACAGCGCCATCATGGCGTCACCCATGAACTTGTCGAGCGTGCCGCTGTGCTCGAACACGATCTCCACCATCTCGGTGAAATACTCGGTGAGGAGCGTGGCGATCTCGTCGGGACCCATGGCCTCGGACATGGGCGTGAAGCCGCGGATGTCCGAGAAGAAGATGAACACCGGGCGCTTGCGGCCGCCCAGCTGGACCGCGCCCTCCTGCTGCGCGATCTGCGCCGCGAGGTTCGGGGCGAAGTAGCGCTGGAAGTTGGAGAGCACGAGCGCCTCGCGCCGCAGCCGCTCGGAGCGCTGCGAGTTCTCGATCGCCACCGCGGCGAGCGAGCCGAAGGCGATCAGGAACTTCAGGTCGTCGTCCGAGAAGGAGTGGGTCGCGGTGAGGTTGTCGACGTAGAGGATCCCCAGGACTTTCTGGTCGGTGCCCATCAGCGGCGTGCACATGGCGCTGCGCACGCTCTGGATCAGGATCGACTTGCCCTTGAACCGCTCGTCCGCCGCGGTGTTGTCGGACAGAATCGCGACGCGATCCTCCACTACCCGCCGGGCGATCGACTGCGGCACGTGCTTCGAGGCCGACGACTGGGCCGTGCGGCCGCGCGAGATGCGCGGCACCAGCTCGCCCGTCTGCTCCTCGAGCAGCAGGATCGAGACCCGGTCCACGTTCATCACCTGGAAGGTGAACTCGACGATCTTGTCGAGCAGCCGGTCCAGCTCCTGCTGCTTGGACAGCTCCTTGGAGATCTCGAGCAGCAGCTCGAGCTTCTTCTCGCGCAGCTCCTCGAGCGACTGCGCGGTGACCTTCAGGTGGGACGCGCCCGACGGGGACGCGGTCACGATCGCCGGCACCCCGCCCGACACGCTCACCGGCATCTGCCGCACGATGGTGCCGGCCGCGGCCCCCCCTGCCCCCGCTGCCCCGCCTGCCGCTCCCTTCGACCCCGGAAACTCGGCCGAGACCGACGGGACGACCTGGGGGCGCGGCGCCGGGGCGATGACCTCCTTCACGCGGAACGCGACCTTGCCGAAGGTGATGACGTCGTTCTCGGCGGCGACGGCTTCCGTGACGCGGGCGCCGTTCAGGAACGTGCCGTTCGACGACCCGACGTCCTTGATCTTGACGCCGCCGTCGGTGAGGGAGAGCTCGGCGTGGCGGCGGGAGATAGTGGGGTCGTAGATCGGCACGTCGCTCGTGACCGCGCGTCCGACGACGACGGTGCGTCCGGGCTGCAGGTCGATGGACTGCTCGCCCGTGGTGCTCAGCAGCTTAAACACAAGCCCAGAATATACTTCAGCCCCCCGCCTTGGCGAGAGCGAGGGCCTTGAGGACCGCCTGCGCCTTGTGCTCCGTCTCTGCGAACTCACGCGCGGGATCGGAGTCCGCCACGATGCCGGCGCCGGCCTGCACCACCACGCGATCGGGGAGGACCAGGGCCGAGCGGATCGCGATCGCCGTGTCGAGGTTGGTCGCGCCCCAGCCGACGTAGCCCACCGCGCCGGCGTACGGGCCGCGGCGCTCGGGCTCGAGCTCGTCGATGATCTCCATGGCGCGCACCTTGGGCGCGCCTGTCACGGTGCCCGCAGGGAAGCACGCTTTCAAGACATCGAGCGCGTCGTAGCCGCCGCGTAGCTTGCCGCGCACCTCGCTCACGATGTGCTGGACGTGCGAATAGCGCTCGACGGCGAGCAGGTCGGTGACGCGCACCGAGCCGAACTGCGCCACGCGTCCCACGTCGTTCCGCCCCAGGTCGACGAGCATCATGTGCTCGGCGCGCTCCTTCTCGTCGGCGAGCAGGGCGCGGGCCAGGGCCTCGTCTTCTTGCTGCGTCGCGCCGCGCGGCCGGGTGCCCGCGATCGGCCGCACCGTCACCTCGCCGCCTTCCACGCGCACCAGCACCTCGGGGGAGCTGCCGACCAGCGCGAAGTCGTCGAGCGCGAGATAAAACAGGTACGGGGCGGGGTTCAGGGCGCGGAGGTAGCGATACAGCAGTAGGGGATCGACGGCACCCGGCGCCTCCTGGCGGCGCGACAGCACCGTCTGAAACGCGTCGCCCGCCCTGATGTAGTCGAGGATCTTCCCCACGTCGCGCTCGAACGCCGGGCGCGGGTAGCGCGACACGGTGGGGACGGGCGGCAGGCCGTCGGTGAGGACGAGCGGCGCGAGCTCGTGCCGGGCGCGCAGCCGCTCGACCACCTCCGCCAGCCGCGCGTCGGCCGCGTCGTACAGCCGCAGCTGCTCGGCGGTGCGGGCGCCGGCGGGCACCTCCACGCTCGCCACCACGATCGCGCGCCCGAACAGGTTGTCGAGAATCACGACGGTGTCGGCGATCAGCATGACGGCGTCGGGGAGCTGCAGCGTGTCGGCCGGGGGGTGCGGCAGCCGCTCGACCGTGCGGACGAGGTCGTACCCGAGGTAGCCGACCGCGCCCCCCGTGAAGCGGGGGAGTCCCGGCACGTCGACCGCGGGGAGGGCGCGCATCCGCTGCGCCAGGTGGCCGATCGGATCGTCCGTCTCACCGGCGGCCTGCCAACCTGCGTCCTTCGTCCAGCGCTCGACGGCGCGGCCCCCCCCGCCCCCCTGGCGGTAGCGCCACACTTCGCGCGGCTCCGTGCCGAGGAAGGTGTAGCGGGCCCAGCGCTCGCCGCCCACCAGCGATTCGAGCAGAAACCCGAACGGCGGCCGGGCGATCTTGACGAAGGCCGCGAGCGGAGTGTCGGCGTCGAGCACCACCTCGCGCAGCAGTGGCACCATGCCGCCGCGCCCGGCGCGGGCGAGGAAGTCGGCGCGCGGATCGCTCATACGGCCGGGAGCGGGGTAGAGAGGGTATGCGCGTCGCGCTCGCCGCCGGCCTCTCGCTCGCCGCCCTGCATCCCGGCGCCGTGCCCGCGCAGGAGTGGAATTCGGAGCCGGCGCTCACGCTGGCGCACCGCGCCGTGCTGCGGCGCAGCGGCGCGGCGGCCGACACCTCGCTCCACGACTACAAGGCCCAGGCCCACGGCTTCCTCTTCTTCCTCGGGGCGTTCGGGGAAGGGTTCGCCGATCCCCCGCGCCTGATCAAGGCCGACCAGCTGGAGCTGGAAGTGTACTGGCGGGCCCCGGCGAGCAGCAAGCAGCGGGTCATCGGCTGGCGCGACCGCGCCGAGCTTCCCACCGACATCAACTACCACCGCGACCATCTCGGCATCGTCCAGAACAATTTCGGCGCCGCGATCCGGATCGGCGAGGGGGACGAGGTACGCGACGTGCCGCACCCGCTCTCTCCGGTCGGTCCCGACGCGTACGACTTCGCGCTCGCCGACACAACGACCATCGCGCTCCCCGAGCGCGAGGTGCGCGTGGTCGCCCTGCGGGTCCGGCCCAAGCGCTTCGACCTGCCGCGCATCGTCGGCACGCTGTACCTGGACGTGGCGACCGCGGACCTGGTGCGCCTGACGTTCGACTTCACCCCTCGCGCCTACCTCGACCCCCAGCTGGAGGACGTGAGCGTCGTGCTCGACAACGCGCTGTGGGAGAAGCACTACTGGCTGCCGTACCGCCAGGAGATCGAGATCCGGCGGCGCGCCACATGGCTCGACGTGCCGGCGCGCGGCATCATCCGCGGCCGCTGGGAGATCGACAACTATGTGTTCAACCTGGGGCTCGCGGCCAGCTGGTTCGCGGGCGACGAGATCACGTTCCTCCCCAAGGCCGAGCGCGACTCGTTCCCGTGGGCCGGAGCCCTGAGCGCCGCGATCCAGGACGTGGCGGAACCGGTGCGCCAGAACGACCTGGAACGCGTGCGGGCCCAGGCGGAAGCGATCGCAGGGCGTCGCGCCCTCACCGGCCTGAAAGCGCACCGCCTCGGCGTGCGCGGCGTGTCGGACCTGCTGCACGCCAACCGGGTGGAAGGCCTCGCCGCCGGCGCGGGCGTCGTGCTGCGCGGCGGGGGAGAGCGGCGCGAGCTGCGCGCGCTCGCGAGCTACGGGTTCGGCGACGGTCGCGCCAAGGGCACGCTCACCGCCGTGGACCGCGAAGGCCGGGGGGCGCTCGAGGCGGGCGTGTACCGCGAGGTGCGCGACGTGAGCGACTGGCCGGTGATCGCGCCGCTCCTGAACTCGTTTTCGTCCCAGGAATTCGGGGACGACTTCGGCGACTACTACCTCGCGGAGGGCGGGCATCTCAGCTACCGCCGCGGCATCGGCGTGCGCGGCGAATGGAGCGCCACGGTGGGCCGCGAGTCGATCGGCTCGTTGGGGATTGCGGTCGCGCCCGCGAACGGGACGTTCCGGCCCAATCCCCCCCTCGGAGGGCAGGGCGTCGATCTGCTGCAGCTCGCCGTGCAGCGCCGCAGCGAAGGCTTCGCGGTGCGGCACGACCTGCACGTCGAGGCGCTGCTCGAGGGCGGGCGGGTGGACGGCGGCGCGACGTACCTGCGGCTCTCGGGCGCGGGGCACGTGCTCGTCCCCACCGGGTCATCGCGACTGCTCGTCCGCGTGCAAGGGGGCGTGGCCAGCGCCGGCCTTCCCCCGCACCGCGCCTTCGTGCTCGGCGGGCGCGGCACGCTGCTCGGCGAGGATTTCCGGGCCTGGGGCGGCGCCCGCATGGGGCTCGTCCACGTCGAGTGGCGCGCTCCCGTGCCGTTCGTGTCGCTCGGCGTCGGGCCCTACGCCCGCACCCCGCGCACCCTGACGGTCGCGCCCTACGTGGCCATGGGGTGGGCCGACCGGCCCGTCGCCGGCACACCATGGGCGGCGACACCCGGGGCGCGGGTCACGCTCGGCCTCGCCTTCGAGTGCTTCGGCGTGCTGCGCTGGGAGGCGGGGTATGGCGCGGAGACACGCCGGGTGGGGCTGGCGTTTGACGTGGCCCGCGACTTCTGGGCCATCCTGTAGCCGCGAACCTCCCGTTCCGGGACGAGGCTAGTTGCCGACCACCTTGAATGTGATCAACTCCGCCGGGTAGCCATCCGCCGTCGCTCCCTTCCCTGAAGCCTGGAACAGGCCGTTCTGCACTACGTGGCCACGGCCCGGCGTACCGTCTGGAACGCCGAACGCCGCCCGCAGCGTCCCATCGGCGCTGCCCCGGAAGAACAGGCTCTTGAAGTCCACCAGCGTCGTCGTGATATCCGGCAGCGGCGCGCCCGGTGCCGAGTTGATGAACGTCATCTCGAAATCGCAGTCGCCCACCGCTGCGTCCGCGCCGCCGATGATCTGACCCACGGAATGCCCGAACAGGATCACCGAGAGATCGAGGAGATCGCGTCCGATGGCGAACGCGTTGTGTGTGTGGAGCACGACGTGGACCTCCGCCGTGCCGTCGGAGAGCGCGCGCTCCGTCACTTTGCCTGAGAACGTGGTGCCCAGATCGGGGCCCCCGCCCGCTAAGATCTGCTGCGCCCGAACGCCGGCGTAGTCCATCAGCATGAACAGATTGTCCCCTCGGGCACCGGTCTTCTGGTCGGGAGCGGTCCAGCCGATCACGTTCGACTGCGCGTTGACGAAGTCCTCGATCGGCCGCTCGGTTACCGCCGCCGCACCGACGTTGTCGGCGAGCAGGGCGCGTGACGCGGGAGCCGTCGCGCGCGAGACGTCGTCCCGACATGCCACCGCGAGGCACAAGAGCAGCGCGACGGGATACGCCAGAGTTCGGTTGGGCGCCATGGGCCCTCCTTCGAGTGTTGCGGGGAGTGTGCGGGGGGAGCTGGAGGCAAAAAACGGCGTCCCCGGGGTGCTCGCTCGAGGCGCCGTTCGCTGGTCGCGATACGCCCGCACGCGCATCGGTTTCATGGAGCTTCTCAGGGGGTGGATGTAGCACTGCGGAGGGCCTGTGTCAAACCATGCGAACGCCACTTGCTCCCTCGGGCGGAATCTCGTACTCTCTCCTGGCCCGAATGGCAGCGGCAGAGCGTTACATCATACAGGTCGAGCGCCCCGGCGAGCGCATCGACATGGCGACGATTCGTGTCCTGCTCGGGGACACGGGCGTCGAGCTCGACGCCGACTACGGGCCCGTCCCGGTCAATCCGAAGCTCGGCCGCTACGTGGTCCGCGGGCTGGCCTCTGCCGACGCCCGCGCCCGAGCGGAGGCGATCCCGGGCGTGCGCTTCTTCGCCGACGTCCGTCAGGAGCCCGCGTGATGACGCCGCGCTAGGCTCGTCCTCCGCCCCCCCCTGCTGACCGCCGGCTTCAGGCCGAGCGCCTTCACCGCCGCCGCCGCATCGATCACACCGTAGCCGAGATCGTAGTCCCAGCCGTCGCCCCCCAGGTCCCGCGCGGTGCGCTGCAACAGCCCCCGCAACTGAGCCGGGCCGAGCCGGTCCGCGGGAAACCGCTGCCGCAGTGCGGCCGCCACGCCCGCGGCTACGGGGCTCGCCGCCGAAGTGCCGGAGTCGGCCTCGCCGATTCCCGATCCCGCGAACTGACTCAGCCCGGCGAGGTCCGGTTTGCGGGAATCGAGGCCCCCGGGACCCTGCGACGAATACCCCAGGCGGCGGTCTGTAACGGTCACCGCGGCCACGGTGACCACGTCGGGATGCGAGTTCGCTCCGTGGATGCTCTGCCCGGGACCGGTGTCGCCCGCACCGCAGCGCGCGTCTGGACACGGGACGCCGCAATTGCCGGCCGCGAAGAACACGTCTGCCCCAGCGGCGACGAGGCTGCCGGTGATCTGGTTGAACGGGTGGTCGGGGTTGGCGCTATAATTCTCGGGCGAGCCGATCGGCGCGTCGTTCGATCGGTCGAACAGGCCCCAACTGTTGTTCACCACCCAGCGGCCCGGCAGCGCGTGCACCCGCTCAATCAGATCCGCGAACGCGCTGATCGCATCCGACAGGAACGCAGACCACGTGCCGGCGTGCGACTTGAGGAGCGCGTAATCGAAGATCTGCGCCTCCGGCGCTGCGATCCGCGCGTCATAGGCCGCCATCGTCCCGTGATCGGGCCGGCTCGAGCCCGGCACGTACCCCGGGGTGGGCGCCCAGCCGCCGGCGACGGGGACGCGGGCGCCGTCGATGCCTGTGTCCACGACGGCGACGTGCACGCCGCGGCCGGTGAGCCCGACCCGTTGCAGCGCGGCCACGCCGAGCCGCTTGGCGACGTCCCGCGTGTCGCCGACGGGCGCCTCCCCGCAATACGGACTCGGGCACACCGAGACGGCCGGGTCCGCGAACACGCCGAACAGCGCCCCGGCGCGGTCGTGCCGCAGCCGGGCGATGGCGTCCTCGTTCTCGAACTCGACGCGCACCGCGTAGGTATCGATCACTCCCCGGCGAGCGTAGCTGAAGCCGCTCGCGGCGGGTCGGTCAGCGTGGGGGCCGAGGGGGCCGGTGCGCGCCGCCACCGGCACGGGGTGATACGCCTCGTCGAACATCGCCCCCGCCACCCTGATCTGGCTGTCCAAGAGCGCGCCCGCCGGTCCGAACGCGCGCCGGCGCCAGCCTTCCTGGAGGGGCTCCTCACTGCGGATCAGTACGATGCGGCGAACCATGGACGCCTCCTCAGCCGTCGCGCGGATCGACGAGCGCCGCGACCAGCGTGTACAGGATCAAGAGCAGCGATCCGTACAGCTTCTGGCCCGGGACGTGCTCGAACGGCCCGCCCAGAGCGAAGACCCACACGGCGAAGGCGCCCGTGGACACGATCGCCTGCGTGACCGCCGGGCGCCTCCCCGGCGCCGCGGCTTGCTTCAAGGTCCACCACGCGGTGAGGATCAAGCCGACGACGAACGCGACCCACAGGATGGTCTGCCGGGGCACGCCACTCGTTCCCGTCACCAGGCCGGTGACGGCGACCCACGCCCCGACGATGTCCGCCGGGACGTACTTGACCAGCTTGTCGAAGTAGCTATCAACGGGACCAGCCGCGGCGGCGGCCGCGGGCCCGGCAACACGAATTCTGCGGTTCATGTGGCCTCCTTGGCTTGGCCGGGCGCAAAGCCAATGACCGTGTTACACGGGCAGCACGCGTCCGGTTCGCGGGACGGACCCTCACGTCGCACCGTCCCTGGGGCAGTGATGGGTGGATGCACTCCCCGGGCTGGACTGCGCAGGCCCGCCAACTAGCTTAGACTCCTTAACCCATAACCCATGGCCGAGACGTACTTTCCGGACGAATGGCTGGCACACTCCCTCGGGGAGGTGCTGACGCCGGAGCTCCTGGCCGAGCTCCGGGGCAAGGCCGCGCCGTCCGCCACTCTGTGGGAGACCGTGGTCGCCCAGAAGATCGCGACCGACGAGCAGATCCTGTCCGCCCTCTCGACCCGGTTCCGGCTGAAGCTGGCCGACGTGGGGCAGCTCGAGCCGGCGGTGAAAGAGAAAGTCCCGGAGCAGCTCGCCCGTCGCTTCCACATCCTGCCGCTGCGCGTCACCGATTCCTTCCTCGAGGTGGCGACCGCGAACCCGTTCGACCTGGACGCGGAAAAGGCGCTCGCCTTCGCCACGGCGCGCGAGATCCGCACGCTGTTGCTCGCGCCCTCCAAGATCGCCGAGAAGCTGGACGAGCTGTACCGCGCCGAGAAGGCGGTAGACAAGCTGCTCCAGGGCATGGAGTCCTCGGCGGAGCTGGTGCAGCTCAGTGACGCCCCGGCCCCGGAGGAGATCGCGATCTCGGAGGCCGAAGCGAGCCAGCGGCCGGTGGTGCGGCTCGTGGACCTGATCATCTCGGAGGGGATCCTGGCGCGCTCGAGCGACATCCACATCGAGCCGGAAGAGGGCGGGGTGGCGGTGCGCTACCGCATCGACGGCGTGCTGCGGCAGGTGATGAAGATCCCGCGCCAGGCGGGGCTGCCGCTCATCTCCCGCATCAAGATCATGTCCTCGCTCGACATCGCCGACCGGCTGCGGCCGCAGGATGGGCGCGCCCGCGTGGCGGTGAACGGGCAACCCATCGACCTCCGCGTCTCGACGCTCCCCGCCCAGTTGGGCGAGAAGGTCGTGATCCGCATTCTCGACTCGCGCGCCACGGTGAAGTCGCTCGACTCGCTCGGCCTGAACGCGAGCGAGATCGAGGGGATCAAGGCGCTGCTCGAGAACCACGAGGGGATCATCCTCGTGACGGGCCCGACCGGGTCGGGCAAGACGACCACCCTGTACTCCTGCATCAACCTGATCAAGAGTGAGGGCGTCAACATCGTGACGGTCGAGGATCCGGTCGAGTACCGGATGCAGGGGATCGTGCAGGTGCAGGTGCAGGAGAAGGCCGGGCTCACCTTCGCCGCCGCGCTGCGCTCGATCCTGCGGCAGGACCCGAACGTGGTGCTGGTGGGCGAGATCCGCGACCGCGAGACCGCGCAGATCGCCGTGCAGGCGTCCCTCACGGGCCATCTCGTGCTCTCGACCCTGCACACCAACGACGCCGCCAACGCGGTGACCCGCCTCGTGGACATCGGCGTCGAGGCCTATAAGATCGCGGCGGCGCTGCGCGGCGTCATCGCGCAGCGGCTGATGCGCAAGCTGTGCCCGACCTGCAAAGAAGTCTGGATGGAGACACCGCCCGACCGGCTCAGGATGTGGGTTCCCACGGGAACGCCGTTGTACCGGGCCGCGGGGTGTCCCGACTGCGCCATGACCGGCTACCGCAGCCGCTTCTCGATCATGGAGGTGCTGCCGGTGACGCAGGAGGTGGAGCGCCGCATCGCGGCAGGCGAGACCGCCGAGCAGATCGCCGGCGCAGCGCGGCGCGCGGGAATGAAGGGCCTGTGGGATTCCGGGCTCGCGCACGTGCTGCGGGGCGAGTCAACGCTCGACGAGCTGACGCGCGTCGTGGACATTCCGCAGGAGGACGACGGCCCGATGGCGCCCCCCGTGGAAATGGGCAGCCGCGCGTCGGGCGGGATCGCCCGGCCGCGCTTCACGCCGGTCGCGGGGAGCGCCGTCGCCGAGCCGCCCCCGCCCCCGCCCCCGTCCCCGTCCCCCTCCCGGGAGGCCCTGTCCGCCCACTTCGAGCTGCTCGAGGAGCCGCCGCCGCCACGCCGCTCGGGGCCGCACGGCGAGATCGCCGTCAAGGTGCTGCTCGTGGATGACGAGGACAGCCTGCGGAAGGTGATGCGCGAGCTGTTGGAGCGCGACGGCTACGCGGTGACGGAAGCGCGCGACGGCGTGCAGGCGCTCGACCAGGTCGACCGCGTGGGACCGGACATCATCGTGCTCGACCTGAACCTGCCGGGGCTCGACGGCTACGGCGTGCTGTCGCACTTGCGGTCGCGCCCCGCCACGGCCGACATCCCGGTGATCGTGCTGACCGCCAAGGGTGACGAGGACAACGAAGTCCGCGTGTTCGAGCTCGGCGCCGACGACTTCCTCACGAAGCCGTTCCGCGCCCGCGCGCTGTCGGCGCGGCTCGAAGCCGTACTGGGTCGCCGGCGGTAGTCGCCGCACCGGCGCCAACTGCTCCCTGCTCCCTGCTCCCTGCATGACGCCCGACTCCACGGCTGCCGCTCTTGCCTTGATCAAGCCCTCCGTGCGCGCCCAGGCGGCGTACACGCTGGACGCGCCCCCTGCGACCCGCAAGCTCAACCAGAACGAGAGCCCGTTCGACGCGCCGCCGGCGGTGAAACAGGCGGTGCTTCGGGCGATGCAGGACGACCCCTGGAACCGGTATCCGCCGTTCACGCCGGCCGAGCTCGTCGCACGGCTCGCGGCGCGGCACGGCTGGGTGGCCGACGGCGTGCTGGTGGGCAACGGGTCGAACGAGCTGATCCTGGCGACGCTCGCGGTGACGGTGGGCGCGGGCACGCCGGTGGTGACGCCGGTGCCCACGTTCAGCCTGTACCGGCTGCTCACGGCGGTGTTCGGCGGGCGCCACGTGCCCGTGTCCCTCGGCCGCGACTTCGCGTTCGACGTGGACGCGCTGGTGCGCGCCGTGCGCGAGACGCGCGCACCGGTGGTGATCGTGAACTCGCCCAACAATCCCACGGGAACGCCGCTCCCCGAGGGCGCTGCGGAGCGGCTGCTCGCGGAGACGGAGGCGCTGGTCGTGCTGGACGAGGCGTACCAGGACTTCGGCGGGCCGACCGGGATCCCGCTGCTGCGCGACGCGCCACGCCTCGTGGTGCTGCGCACGTTCAGCAAGGCGATGTCGCTCGCGGGACTGCGGTTCGGCTACGCGCTGGCGCACCCCGCGGTGGCGGCGGAGATCGCGAAGGCGAAGCTCCCCTACAACGTGAACCGGGTCACGCTCGCCGCGGCGGCGGCGTCGCTCGACGCGGGCGACGTGCTCGCGCGGCGCACCGCGGACGTGCGGCAGCAGCGCGATCTCCTGTACCAGCGGCTGTGCGCGATTCGCGGGCTGCGGGCCTTCCCGTCGGCCGCGAACTTCGTGCTGATCCGCTGCGAGGCGCGGCCTGCGAGCGAGGTGTTCACCCGGCTCCTCACGGAGCATGGGATCCTGGTGCGCGACGTGTCGGGCGGCCCCGGGCTCGAGGGGTGCCTGCGGATCACCGCCGGCACGGCGGACGACGTGGCGGCCGTGGCGCGGGCGCTCGAGGAGATCCTCGCGTGAGCCGCACCGGTGAGGTGACGCGCAAGACCAAGGAGACCGAGGTGCGCGTGCGTGTGAGCCTCGATGGCTCGGGCCGGGCGCAGGTGAAGACGGGCATCGGCTTCTTCGACCACATGCTCGAGGCGCTGGCGCGCCACGCGCTGTACGACCTCGACGTGGCGGCCGCCGGGGACCTGCACGTAGACCAGCACCACACCGTCGAGGACGTGGGCATCGTCCTGGGCCAGGCGCTGTCGCAGGCCCTGGGCGAGCGGCGCGGCATCCGCCGCTACGGCGCGGCCACGGTGCCGCTCGACGACGCGCTCGCCCGCGTCGTGGTGGACGTGAGCGGCCGCCCCTACGTCGCGTATCACGCCGAGCCGCCGACGCTCCAGCAGCTGGGCGACTACGACCCGGCGCTCACGCCGGAGTTCTTCCGCGCGCTCGCCACGCACGCGGGGCTGACCCTGCACGTGGATCTGCTGCGCGGTCAGAACGCGCACCACTGCGTGGAGGCGGTGTTCAAGGCGGCGGCGCGCGCGCTGGGCGAGGCCACGGGCACGGATCCCCGCGTCACCGACGTGCCCTCGACCAAGGGAGCGCTATAGGTGATCGCGGTGGTGGACTACGGCGCGTCGAACACGCGCAGCGTGCTGCGCGCCCTCCGCGCCGCCGGTGCCGCGGCCGAGCTGACCACCGATCCCGCGGTCGTGCGCGGGGCGGAGCGCGTCGTGCTGCCCGGCGTCGGCAACTTCGCTCCCGCCGCCCGGCGCCTCGCCGAGACGGGGCTGGGTGCGGCGACCCGCGACGCGGCCAGCGCCGGCCGCCCCGTGCTCGGGATCTGCCTCGGCCTGCAGCTGTTGTTCGCGGAGAGCGAGGAGGCGCCGGGCGTCCCCGGCCTCGGCGTGCTGGGCGGGCGCGTCGTGCGGTTTCGCACCGCGCTGCCGGTCCCGCACGTCGGCTGGGCCCGCGTGGCGCTCACCGCGGCGGGGAAGTCTCATCCGGTGCTCGGTCGCGCCTTCAACGGCGACGCGAGCTTCTTCTATCACGTGCACAGCTATCATCCCGCCGACGTGGCGCCGGAGACCGACCTCGCTGACGCGGAGTACGGTGCCCCGTTCGCGACCGTGGTGGGGCGGGACAACGTGCTCGGCGTGCAATTCCATCCCGAGAAATCGCAAGCCGCGGGGATCGCGCTGCTGCGCGAGTTCACCGCGTGGTCACCGTGACCGAGACGCGCGTCGCGTTCGTGGACGTGTACGTACTGCGGCCGGGCAAGGGCGGCAAGGGCGGCAGTGACTTCGAGGTGCTCGCGCTGCGGCGGGGTGCCAACGGCCGCTGTCCCGGATCGTGGGAGACGGTGCACGGGCACATCGAGCCGGGCGAGACGCCGGTCGCGGCGGCGCTGCGCGAGGTGCGCGAAGAAACCGGGCTCGCGCCGGCGCGGCTCTACAATCTGTCGCGCGTCGAGGTGTTCTACCGCCACCGCGGCGACGAGATCGCGCTCGTCCCGGTGTTCGTCGCGGTCGTGGAGGCGCACGCCGAGGCGCGCGTCTCGGGCGAGCACGATCGGGCCGAGTGGCTCGCGGCGCCCGAGGCCGCGGGACGGTTCTCCTGGCCCCGGGAGCGCAGAGCACTGGAAGACGTTTTGTCAATACTGGGGGGTGGAGACGCGGGCTTGCTGGAAGACGTGTTGCGGATATGCTAGCGCGGCGGCTCATCCCGTGCCTCGACGTGGCGGAGGGCCGGGGGGTGAAGGGGGTGCGGTTTCGGGAGCTGCGGGACGCGGGCGACCCGGTGGAGCAGGCGGCCCGCTACGACGCCGAAGGTGCGGACGAGATCGTCTTCCTCGACATCGCCGCGAGCCACGAGGAGCGCGGGACCCTCATCGACTTGGTGACCCGCGTCGCAGACACGCTGTTCGTTCCGTTTACTGTAGGGGGCGGGATCACCAGTGTGGCTGACGCGCAGCAGGTGCTCCGCGCCGGAGCGGACAAGATCGCGGTGAACACCGCGGCGGTGCGCGACCCGGCGCTCGTCACCCGGCTCGCCGACCAGTTCGGCCGGCAGTGCGTCGTGGCCGCGCTGGACGCCAAGCGAAACGCAGGTAGGTTGGAGGTGATGGTGCGCGGCGGCCGGGAGCCCACGGGACTCGCCGCGGTCGACTGGGCGGTTCAGCTCGAACGGCTCGGCGCGGGGGAGATCCTCTTGACCTCGATGGACACCGACGGCACCCGGCACGGCTACGACCTTCCCCTCACCCGCGCGGTGGCCCGCGCGGTGTCGATCCCGGTGATCGCCTCGGGCGGCGCGGGGACGCTGGAGCACCTGGCGCAGGCGCTCGACGCGGGCGCGCACGGCGTCCTCGCCGCGACGCTGTTCCACTTCCGCGGCACGACGATCCCCGAGGCGCGCGCCTATCTCGCGGCCCGCGGGCTTGCGGTGCGGCCGTGAACCCCTTCTATCATCGGATCTATCGCGTGGTGCGGCACATTCCCAAAGGCCGCGTCGCGACCTACGGCGTGGTGGCGCGGCTCGCCGGCCGTCCGGGCGCCGCCCGCACGGTGGGCTGGGCGCTCTCGGCATTGCCGGACGACTCGGACGTGCCGTGGTGGCGCGTGCTCAACGCGGCGGGCCGCATCTCGTTCCCGCCGCACGACCACCACGCCGTGGTGCAGCGCGCGCTGCTGTTGCGTGAGGGCGTGAAGTTCGCGCCGGGCGGCGCGCTGAACCTGGCGGTGTTCGGCTGGCCGGCGGAGGCCTACGACAGCGCCGTGGCGGCGCGGGCCGCGTCGTCGCGCCGGGCGCGGAGGGCCAGGGAGCCGCGGGCGTAGAGGCCTCCGACAGCGTTTTTCGGACCGATCTGACCCCTACGCCACCCCCGCAGCAGCCCACACCCGCGCCGCCTCGTCCCGCAGATCGCGCAGGTTGAAAGGCTTGCGCACGTAGCGCAGGCCGTGCCGCGCCAGCGCGTCGTCCGCCGCCGGGCGCGCGTCCCCCGTCGCCACGAGCACCCGCTCCTTGAGATCGGGGTGCGCTTCCAGCAGCTGCTCCACGAACGGGCGATCGCGCGCCAGCGCCTGCGCGTCGGCAAGGATCAGGTCGTAGCTGCGCGTGCCCGCGAGGTCGAGCGCGTGCTGTGCGTTGCGCGCCACCTCCACCGTGTGTCCCTCGCGCCCGAACAGCGCCTTGACCATGCGGCGCACCGCGGGATCGTCGTCCACGAGGAGGATGGTGCGCTTCGCCGGCGGCGCGGCGGCCGCGGCGTCGGGCACAGGCGTGTTGCGCCGCGGCGCGGCCGCTGGCGCGGCGGGGCCCGGAGGCAAATCCACGAGGAACGCCGCGCCGCCGTCCGACGGCCGCTGCACGGTGATGCGCCCGCCGTGCGCCTCCACGATCGAGTATGTGATCGACAGGCCGAGCCCCGTCCCCTGGCCCGGCTCCTTGGTGGTGAAGAACGGCGTGAACAGCTGCGGCAGCACCTCGTCCGGGATCCCAGGGCCGGTGTCAGCCACGCGCAGCCGCACCCGGTCGTCGAACCAGGTGCTCAGATGCACCAGCCGCGGGCGGCCGGGGGGATTGGTCAGCACCGCCTGCGCCGCGTTGTTGAGCAGGTTCAGCACCACCTGCTGCAGCGCGCGGCGGTCGCCCAGCACGGCGGGGAGCGTCCCGAGATCCTTTTCGATCGTCACGTCCTTGAGCTTCAGGTCGTAGCTCATGAGGAATAGCGTGCGCTGGATCAGCTCGTTCAGGTCCACCGGCGTTTGCTCGGCCGGCCCCTTGTGGGCGAACGTGAGCAGGTTCTTGACGATCCGTCCCGCGCGGTCCGCCTGCTCGTGGATCACGCGCAGGTGGCCGCGGTCCTTGGTGCCGAGCTCCTTCTGCTCGAGCAGCAGCTCGGACAGCCCGGCGATCGAGGTGAGCGGGTTGTTGAGCTCGTGCGCCACGCCGGACACGAGCTGTCCCACCGCCGCGAGCTTCTCGCTTTGGATCAGCTGCGCCTCCATCGCCTGCTGGTCGGTGACGTCCTCGACCAGCACCACCACGCTCTGGTCGTGGGCCGGCGAGGGGATGCGCGCGGCGTTCACCCGGATGGCACGCCCCAGCGGGGCCGAACGCACCACGAGTGGCTGCACTCGGTCGCCGCGCCGCGCGGCGGGGAGCAGGTTGAGCAGGGCGGGGGAGGCGCCGAACAGCGCCTCGCCCAGGTCGCACCCGATCACGCTCGGGATCGGCGCGCCGAGCATCGCGGCCAGCGCGCGGTTGGCGCGGCGCACCCGCCCCGCGTCGTCCACCACCGCGATGCCTTCGCTGAGCGAATCGAACGCGGTCTCCCACTGCTCCTTGGCGTGGCGGACCATCTCGAAGAACCGGGCGTTGGCGATCACGATCGCGGCGTGCGTCGCCACCGTGGAGAGCAGCCGGGTGTCCTCGGGCGCGAATGCGCCGTCGCGCGGGTCGGCGATCACCAGCGTGCCCACGAGCACCCCGTGCGCGCGCAGCGGGACGGCGGCGGCGGAGCCGACCGCCAGCTCCGCGACGAGCGGCGTCGGCCGGCCGCTCGGGTCGCGCACCAGCTCGAGCCGGTCGCTCGTGAGCGAGCGCGCCACGAGCCCCGGGTCGGCGGGGTCGATCGCGCGCTGCGCGAGGGGCGCCAGAATGCCCTCCGCCGCCGCGACGTGCAGCGGACGGGGCGTCGCCGCTACATCCGCCCCCCCCGCCCCCTCGGCCCC
>WNGD01002954.1_pt1 | contig 18959 bp, 16 predicted proteins | sample 5400671 | NCBI WGS metagenome assembly WNGD01 (sample SAMN13153369, study PRJNA577476) | soil metagenome | isolation source: 40 cm soil or saprolite under grassland replicate 2 | place: USA:California | collected 2016-06-15
TCCAATGGAAGAGCCGCGAGCTGTTGCAAGCGGCGCATCGATCGCCGGAATTCCGCAAGGAGTGGGGTCAGTTCGAGCGGCTGGCCGAGGACATCGACCCGCATCTCTACGAAGTGGCGCACGTCGAGGACGCCGGCCGACAGGCGTGATGGCTCAAACCAGGTGCCAGTAATTCTGATTCGTCATGGCCGGGCTTGTCCCGGCCATCCATGCGTTCCATGAATCGGGATTAAGATCGTGGATGCCCGGCACAAGAGCCTGCCCCGGACTTGATCCGGGGCCGGGCATGACGAAGCATGAGTGAGGCAGGGGGATCATGACCGCGAGCGGATGGTGGGAGGCCTTTGCGTTCGTCTGGGTGATCGGGTTTTTGAACCTCACCTATGCGGCCGGGATTGCGCTTGGCGTGCATCCGGCCGCGTTCCTGCTCGAGGCTTTCCTGTTCGGCGGAATCTCCCTGGTGCTCATCGCCAAGCCCGGCGAGAACGCGCACAGAATCATCTTTGCGCCGCAAACCTGGGCCTACGGCGCCGCCACGATCCTGAGCGAGATCTTCTATTATCTGATGATCGTGTTCGTTCCGCCGGCGGACGCCAGCGTGTTCATGCGGGTCACGATCCTGGTGACGATTCTGCTTGCGTGGCTCGTGGTGGGGCGGCGGATCACGGGGCTGCGCGCGCTCGGCATGGTCATCACGCTGATCGGATTGTTGATCACCGGCTATTTCTTTCCCGCGACCCACAGCGCGCCGTTCGTCGCCGTGACCTTGGCGGCGGCCGCTTTCATGTCCATGCGCAATTTGTTGGCCGAGTTCCATCCATGGAATCGCCGCGCCCGGACGGTGATCGAGAAGATGCGGGTCACCGGCCTCGTCGTGCTGGCGACATCGATCGTCGGGCTGGCCGCGACCGTTCTGCTCTCGATGCTGATGGGAAATGGGCTACTCCCGCCGCTCCGCGCCGTGCCGCCCGCCCAGCAGTTCATCGCGCTCCCGACGATCGCCCTCGCGCTCACCATGGGCTGCGTCATCATCACGACGATGCAGTACCTGATGTTCTCCTCGGTCGTGAAGATCACGTCGGAGAATTTTTTCGCGGTTTCCTCGCTCTCGCCGTTGGCGACGCTGATCCTGCAGGAGGCGGCGGTCCGGTTCGGCCTCGTCGGCACCGCGGCGGCCGGCTGGAACATCCTGCCGTTCATGCTGCTGATCCTGGTCGGCAATCTGCTGATCGCCTGGCGCGGCGGGGCAGCGGTCGGCGACAATCTCCTCGCACCCGTCCCGGTCACGCAAACGCGGGAGGGAATGCGGCGATAGGCGGCGCAGAATCACGCCAGAATGACGAACTGGTGCGGCTCCAGCGGTAGGCGCACGTACAGCGTGCCGTCATCGGCTTGATCGAGCGTGCGGCTGCCGAGGTCGCCATAGAGATAGGTCATGGCATCGCCTTTCCTGTGCAGGCTCGCATCGACGACGATGCAATCCTGACGCCTGTCGCCGGATACGTTGTACGCGACCAGCACCTCCTGGCCATAAAGCAGACGCGCGTCGTCGTCGTTGGCATAGTCCTTGAGCGTCGCAATGTCGCCGTGCTGGTTTTCGGGATACGTATCGTAGCCGCCGGGGCTGCTGATGGCGCCGCGGCGGTGATAGAGGCTGTCGTTGCGAAGCTCGACGGGGATCGGCCGGTCGTCCTGGCGCCAGAACCCGAGCGGAAATTGCCGATCCTCGAAATACCCATAGGGAAAATCGCCGGGATAGGCCCAGTTGTCGCCGGAGTGATTGATGACGACGTCGAGGACGACGCGCATCGGCGGGTCGCGCCGGTGCGCCGCCTCGACCAGGTCGATGAGATCCTGTTTGGTACCGAAGTGCGGGTCGACGTCCAAATAATTGTTGATGTTGTAACCGTGATAGGCGCCGGGATTGTTGCCGAACACGGGGGAAAGCCAGATCGCGGTGCAGCCGAGGCCGGCGATGTAGTCCAGGTTCCGGGTAATGCCCTTGATCTTGCCGCCGTAGAAATCATCGGGGGTCGCAATTCCCGGGGCTCGCGCCGCCTGCCTCACCGGCGCCCGGCTTTCGCCGTCGTGAAATCGATCGACCAGCAGGAAATAGATGAATTCTTCCCGCCATTCGCGAAACGCCTCGAAATAGCTCTTGCCGGAGATCGGAGCGAGATCGATCTCGCGGATGGATGTCGGAGTTGCCATGGCGATCCCCGAGGAGCGGCCGCGTTTGTGCCGCTATGTCTCCGGGCCTCCCGACACAGCCATCACGTGCCAGGCCGATCTTGCAACGCTTCGTTGACGCCGCAGCCGCGCGCTCGGACGCGGGCGACCCCCTACCGCAGCCGCTCCAGGATGCTCACGTAATTGGCGACCGCGGCGCCGCCCATGTTGAAGATGCCGGCGAGCGAGGCGTCCTTGATCTGCATGGCGGCGGCGGTGCCGGTGAGCTGCATCGACGCGAGTGCGTGCATCGACACGCCGGTCGCGCCGATGGGGTGCCCCTTGGCCTTGAGTCCGCCCGAAGGATTGATCGGCAATTTGCCGTTCTTCTCGGTCAAACCCTCGCGGATCGCGGCGGCGCCCTGGCCTTCGCGAACGAGGCCCATTGCTTCGTATTCGATCAATTCGGCGATGGTGAAGCAGTCGTGGGTCTCGACCAGCGACAGATCGCCGAGCTGCACGCCGGCGCGTGCGAGCGCCCGCCGCCACGCCTCGCCGCAGCCCTCTAATTTCAGGATGTCGCGCTTCGACATCGGCAGGAAATCCTGGACGTGCTCGGCGGCGCGGAACACCACCGCCTTGTCCATTTTCAGCGCGGTCTCGATATCGGCGAGCACCACAGCGGCGGCACCGTCGGACACGAGCGAGCAATCGGTGCGCTTGAGCGGCCCGGCCACATAGGGGTTTTTCTCGCTCTCGGCGCGGCAGAACTCGTAGCCGAGGTCTTTTCGCATTTGCGCGAACGGATTGCCGACCCCGTTCTTGTGGTTCTTGGCCGCGATCCTGGCCAGCGCGTCGGACTGGTCGCCGTATTTCTGGAAATAGGCTCCCGCGATCTTGCCGAAGATGCCGGCAAAGCCGCCCTCGATATTGGCCTCCTCGCGGACATAGGAGGCCTTGAGCAGGTTCCTGCCGATTTCGGCCGCGGGCGTCGTGGTCATCTGCTCGACGCCGACGACGAGCACCAGGCGCGACGCATTGGCCTCGATCGCCCGGATCGCCTGATGCACCGCGGCCGAGCCGGTGGCGCAGGCGTTCTCGACCCGGGTCGCGCGCTTGAAGCGCAGCTCGGAGGCGGCCTGGAGCACCAGCGAGGCGGTGAAATCCTGGGCCGAGAAGCCGCCATTGAAATGGCCCAGCATGATTTCGTCGATGTTCTTCGGCTCGACCCCGGCGTCGGCGAGCGCCTCCTGGGCGACCCGCACGATCAGGCTCTCGACCGTTTCGCCTTCGAGCTTGCCGAACGGCGTGTGGGCCCAGCCAACGATGCAGGCGGTCATGACGGTCTCCTCGGGCGAGCTTCGCCGAAATTTAGACGCTTTCCTGGGCGATGGCGACCCATGCGCCGGCGGATCGCGGCGGCTTTGCGTTCGATCCGTGCTTTCGCCTAGATAGCGACGTCCATCGCAAATGTCATCGCCCTGCCCGCATGGGCCGCGATGATTCCGCGCCGTGAACCCCGTGCCGATCCGCGCGTTGCGAATCGGCACGCGGAACCGGATGTTCCCGAGGCCGAATCGATTGGACCCTTCCGTGCATTGGTTGCGTAATCGCCGACTGACCCGAATCTCGACTGCCGCGGTTTTGGCCGCCGCGTCGGCAGTGCTCGCCGTCCATTCCGCATCCGCCGAAGCGCTGCTGCTGGTCGAGGTCGATACCGGCAAGGTACTGCACGCCGAGAACGCGACCTATCCGTGGTATCCGGCTTCCGTCACCAAGCTGATGACCGCCTATGTGACGCTGCGCGCGGCCCGGGAGGGGCGGATCACGCTGGATACGTTGATCAACGTGTCGGACCACGCCGTCGCCCAGCAGCCGACCAAGATGGGATTCCGGGCCGGCACCCAGGTCACCGTCGACAATGCCCTCAAGATGATGATGGTGAAATCCGCCAACGACATGGCGGTCACCTTGGCCGAGGGCGTCGGCGGCTCGATCGAAAATTTCGCCGGCGAGATGAACCGCGCGGCGCAGCGGCTGGGAATGACGCAATCGAGCTTCGTCAACCCCAACGGATTGCCCGACGAGAATCAGGTCACCTCGGCGCGCGACCTCGCCATCCTGGCGCGGGCGCTGATCCGGGAATTCCCCGAATACGATCTCTATTGGCACATCCCGGCGATCAAGCTCGGCAAGCGGGTCATGCGCAATTACAACACGCTGATCGACCGCTATCCCGGCGCCGACGGGATGAAGACCGGGTTCATCTGCTCGGCCGGGTTCAACCTGGTGGCGACCGCGACGCGCGGCAACAAACGCCTGATCGCGGTGGTGCTGGGCGCGCCCTCCTCCAGCGTGCGCGCGGTGCAGGCCGCGCAGCTGCTCGAGAAGGGTTTTGGCACCCATCCGCTGTCATGGCTGCTGCCTTCGCTCGGCACGGTCGATGCGCTCGTCCCGATCGCGGCGTCCCCTCCCGACCTCCACGAGGCGATGTGTGGCAAGCACCGTCACCGGCCGGCGGCAGAGACCGAAGAGGAGCCGGCCGACACCTCCAATGATCCGGACGCGGCCTCGGCCTATGCGGCCATGAACCAGAGCCTGCGCGCCCAGAAGGTCGTGCTGGGCCCGCTGATCCCCTCCATGCCGCCGATCGAGGTGTTCGTCGGCGCCAGCAAACCGCGCCCGCGGCCCGTGGTCGCGCGCTCCTCGGCCTCCGGCGTCGGCACGGCCCCCGCGGCGGCTGCCGCCAAGAAGCCCGCAGACGCCAAACCCGCCGCGACCAAGCCGGCGGGGCCGAAGAAGCCGACCACCGCCGCGGCGCCTCCCGCCAAACCACAGGTCCGCCCCGGCTCCTGACGGCGCGCCGGTTTCGTGAAATTGGGATCATCGGAGCGGCATACTCCGGTTACCTCCCCCCTTGTGGGGGAGGTCGGTTCGCGCGCCATCCGAAATCGGCAATTGCCGATTTCGGCGTGCACATTGGCCAAGTCGGAAACATCCGACTTGGCATGCGCGAACCGGGAGGGGGGTCGCGGCTCCGCAGAATCAAACAACCACCCCCAACCCCATCCCTCCCCCTCGAAGGGGGAGGGAGCAGAATGCTGCTCGGCCCGAGCCATACGCGATAGCCCTTCCGAGCCGTGCTTGCCACGCTATCGGCCCTCCCCGATAGTGCCCGGGCGAACGGCGCTCCAAAACATGCGCCGGCGGCTTGGCGGGGGAACGTCATGGGATGGATCGCGCGACTGAAGGGCGACGTCACCTTCCTCAGGGGCGCGCTGCGCGCGCTCAGGATGACGACACCGATCGCCAAGCATCCGACCCGGGTGTTCCCCATCGTGGTCGAGGAGCTCGCGGAGAAATTCGGCGACGCGCCGGCCTTGCTTTCGGCCCGCGAGCACCTGAGCTATCGCGAGCTTTCCGAGCGCGCCAACCGCTATGCGCGCTGGGCGCGCGCAAACGGCCTCGCCAAGGGCGAGACCGTTTGCCTGCTGATGCCGAATCGCCCCGAATACATGGCGATCTGGCTCGGCATAACGAGCGTCGGCGGCGTGGTGGCGCTCGTCAACACCAATCTCACCGGGCCCTCGCTCGCGCACTGCATCAACATCGTCGAGCCCAAGCACGTCATCGTCGCCGCCGAGCTCATGCCGGCGCTGGCGACGGCGCGTCCACAGCTGACGACGAACGCGAAAATCTGGGCGCATGGAGCCGACGGCGAGTTTCCCCGCATCGATCACGCGGTCGCGGATTGCTCGCCGCAGAAGCTTGCCGGTTCCGAGCGCCCCGCGCTCACCATCGAGGATCGGGCGCTCTACATCTACACCTCGGGCACCACAGGCCTGCCCAAGCCCGCGAACATCAATCACTACCGGCTGATGCTGGCGAGCCACGGGTTTGCCGGCGTGATGGATACGCGGCCCGGTGACCGCATGTACGACGCGCTGCCGATGTATCACACCAACGGCGGCGTCGTGGCGACCGGCGCGATGCTGGTCCGCGGCGGATCGGTGGTGATCCGCGAGAAATTTTCCGCGCGCGAATTCTGGGACGACGTCGTTTCCTGGGATTGCACGCTGTTCTTCTACATCGGCGAGCTGTGCCGATATCTGACCAATTCCCCGGTGAGCCCGAACGAGACCAGGCACCGGATTCGGCTGTGTTGCGGCAATGGCTTGCGCCCGGACGTGTGGCCGGATTTTGCCCGGCGCTTCCGCATCCCGCGGATTCTCGAGTTTTACGCCGCCACCGAAGGCAACGTCTCGACCTTCAATTTCGAGGGCAAGCCCGGCGCGGTCGGCCGCATTCCCTGGTTCATGGCGCACCGCTTTCCGACGAAAATCGTAAAATTCGACGTCGAGAAGGAGCAGCCGGTGCGCGATGCGCGGGGTTTCTGCGTCGAATGCCCGCCGAACGAAGCCGGCGAAGCGATCGGAAAAATCCTCAACGATCCCTCGAAGCCCGCCAACCGCTTCGAAGGCTATGCGGTCAAGGCGGAGACCGAGAAGAAAATCCTGCGCGACGTGTTCGAAAAGGGCGACATGTGGTTCCGCACCGGCGATCTTTTGCGCAAGGACGAGCAGGGCTATTTCTATTTCATCGATCGCATCGGCGACACCTTCCGCTGGAAGGGCGAGAACGTCTCGACCTCGGAAGTGTCCGAGGCGATCACCGGATTTCCGGGCATTGCCGAAGCCAACGTCTACGGCGTCGGCATCCCGAACAGGGACGGCCGCGCCGGCATGGCGGCGCTCGTCGCCGACGGCGATATCGACCTGAAAGCGCTGCGCGAGCACCTGGTTCAGCGCTTGCCGGATTACGCCCGGCCGGTGTTCCTGCGCATCCGCGACGAGCTCGACGTGACCGGCACGTTCAAGCAGAGGAAGATCGACCTGGTGCGGGAGGGCTTCGATCCGTCGGCGACGACCGACGCGATCTTCTTCCATGATCCGGAGGCGCACGCCTTCGTGCGGCTGGAAAAATCTCTCCACGACCGCATCGTCGCCGGCGCGGTGCGGGTGTGATGCGCGCGGCCGAGAGCATTGCGAGCCCCGAGGAGGTGCTCGCGTTCTGGCGCGCGGCCGGGCCGGCAAAATGGTTCGAGCGCGAAGAGGCCTTCGACGCCGAGATCCGCGCCAGGTTTCTTGCGACCTATGAGGCCGCGGCAGCCGGCCGGCTCGACGATTGGCAAACGACGCCGGACGGCACGCTGGCGCTCCTCATCCTGCTCGATCAGTTTCCCCGCAATCTGTTCCGGGGCGAGGCGCGCGCGTTCGCAACCGATGCGGCGGCGCGCGCGATCGGCGAACGAGCGATCGCGAGGGGCATCGACCAGCTATTCCCAGTGCCGGAGCGCCGTTTCTTTTATCTGCCGCTGCTGCACTCGGAGAATCTCGCCGACCAGGAGCGCTGCATCGCGTTGTGCCGAGAGGCCGGCGATACCGAAGGCGGCGCGTACGCCGAGATCCATGCCGACGTCCTCCGCCGGTTCGGGCGCTTCCCCCACCGCAATCGCGCGCTCGGCCGCTCGACTACCGAGGAGGAGCGCGCGTTTCTCGACGCTGGCGGCGGCGGATTCGGCGGCTGAGCATCGGCTCACCCCCGCTCGCGCAGCAGGCGGCGGATCACCTTGCCGGTGGTGGTCATCGGCATGTCGTCGATGAAGGCCACCTCGCGCGGGTATTCGTGCGCGGAGAGTTTCGTGCGCACGAAATTGCGGATCTCGGCGGCGAGCGCCTCGGAAGCCCGGTGGCCCGATTTCAGCACGACGAACGCCTTGACGATCTCGGTGCGGACCGGGTCCGGCTTGCCGACCACGGCCGCGAGCGCCACCGCGGGATGCCGGATCAGGCAATCCTCGATCTCGCCGGGCCCGATGCGATAGCCCGACGACGTGATCACGTCGTCGTCGCGGCCGACGAAATGGAAATAGCCGTCCTCGTCGACGATGCCCTGGTCGCCGGTGGTCATCCAGTCGCCGACGAACTTTTCCTCGGTCGCCGCCTCGCGTCCCCAATATTGCAGGAACATGACCGGGTCCGGCCGCTTCACCGCGATCTGGCCGAGCTCGCCGGCGGGCGCGACCGCGCCGTCGGGGCGGATCACCGCCACGACATGGCCCGGCACCGGCTTGCCGACGGCGCCCGGGCGCGAGACCCCGATCGAGGCGCAGGAGGAAAGCACGAGGTTGCACTCGGTCTGGCCGTAGAACTCGTTGATGACGAGACCAAGCGCCGATTTTCCCCATTCGAAGGTCTCGATGCCGAGCGATTCGCCCCCGGAGCCGAGCGTACGCAGCTCGAGATCGTGCCGGCCGCGCGGGTTCGGTGCCGTGCGCAGCATGCGCAGCGCGGTCGGCGCCACGAAGGCGTTGCGCACGCCCGCGGCGCTCATCAGCCGGAACGCCTCCTCGGGATCGAATTTTTCGATTCTCTTTGCCACCACCGGAACGCCGAAATGCAGGCTCGGCAGCAGCACGTCGAGCAGGCCGCCGGCCCAGGCCCAGTCGGACGGCGTCCAGAACCGGTCGCCCGGCTGCGGGAAGAAATCGTGCGGCAGCTCGACGCCCGGCAGATGGCCGAGCAGCACGCGGTGGCCGTGCAGCGCGCCTTTCGGCGGCCCGGTGGTGCCGGAGGTGTAGATCATCATCGCCGGATCGTCCGGCCCGGTTGCGACCGGCGTGAAGGCCGCGGCGGCGCGCTCGATCGTCTCGGCAAAACCGCTGGCGCCGTCAGCCGGTCCGTCGGTCGAGAGCACGAGGCGAAGCTCGGGAAGGTTTTCGCGGATCTCGGCGATCTTCGCCGCGCCCTGGGCGTTGGTCATCACCGCCTTGGCGCCGGAATTCTGCAGCCGGTAGGACAGAGCATCGACGCCGAACAGCACCGCGAGCGGCAGCGCGATCGCGCCGAGCTTGTAGACGGCGACGTGAGAGATGACGACTTCCGGCATCTGCGGCAGGAGAATCGCGACGCGGTCGCCGCGCGCAATGCCGTGGGCGAGGAGTGCATTGGCGAGCCGGTCGGAGCTCTGTTTCAGCCAGCCGTAGCGGATCTCCTCGCTCGTGCCGTCGGCGAGCAAATTGACGAGCGCCAGCCGGTCCGGATCGCGCTGCGCCCACCGGTCGCACACATCGACGCCGATGTTGTAGCGCGCCGGCACCTGCCAGCGGAATTTCCGGTAGAGCTCGTCGTAATCCGTTATGTGCGGCAGCATGGGCGCTTCGAGCTATAGCAGACTACAAGAATGCTGACGGTTATGGTGACCGCCAACGGAGCTGCAGACCGGGCCGGCTCCCTCTCCCCGGCGGTGGGGAGAGGGAGCAGGCCGAGCGAGCGGCTGCTCAGCCCCGCTTCTCCTCCGGGGCGGCGAGGATCAGCGACCAGAACACCTTGTATTTGGAGCTCGGCGTGTAGACCGCGGCGATCCCCATCCGGGTAGCGCCCGGCAGCAGCATGTTGGCGCGATGCGAGGGGGAATCGCGCCAGCCGGAGAACGCCTCGGCGAGCGTGTGATATCCGGCGCCGATGTTCTCGGCGGCGATTTTGGCATCGAATCCCGAGGCTCTGACGCGCCCGGTGAAATTGCGGCCGGTGCCCTGGTCGAGCTTGTCGCGCGCGGCCATCGCCCGCGCCTGCTCCTGCGCGATTCGCATCAGCACGGGGTCGAGCTCGACGGCGGACAGGCCGTTGTTCTGCCGGTAGCCGGAAATCATCGATTGCGCCGCGGAGGCGTCGAGCTCGGTTCCGGGTTCCGCGAGGCTGCGATAAAAGCTCGGCTGCGCCGGTGGCTCGCGCGGCGCGCAGCCGGCGAGCGCGGTGAGCGCGAGCAGACAGGCCGGAAGATAGCGGCGGTTACGATTTGGCATGAGACTCGGGAATCGAGGAGGATCGGCAGACCCGTGAACCATGCCGGGCCAATATGTCAAGCAAACGGCCGCCTCCGTTCGGCGTCATCAATAAGAGCTGAGGATTTGCCCCTTGCGCGCTTCCCCTCTCCCCTTGTGGGACAGGGTGGGTCGTTGCGAGCATGAGCGAGCAACGAGCCGGGTGAGGGGTAGGAACTATCACAAGCGATACCCCTCACCCGCCTCGCGGATTTCATCCGCTCGACACCCTCTCCCACAAGGGGAGAGGAGAACGAGTATGCGGCTCGCGTGCTCCACACCGCACTATTCGAACTCATCGGAACACGCTTTAGCATCGGCTTTCAGCGGCAAACGAAGCTGCCGGTTGCGATCGTCACGGCGGCTTGCCTTCCTCGACCGCGCGGCCGAGCGCCGGATTCTTGACAAAGAAACCGTCCGGAACGAACCGCACGGAGAGTTTCATGTTCGGCATCAGCGGATAGTCCTCGGGCCGCACGACGTGCGTCTCGCCGAGTGAATACCACACCACGACGTCGCGATCGTGGATGCTCTCCTCGCCGGCGTAATGATAGAGCGTGTCGTCGTAATGTGTGGGCGCCTGATTGGGATATTTGCCGTCGGCATAGAGCTCGCCGTCGCGATATTGCGTCACCCAGAGGTGGTGGAAGGTGAAGCCGGACGGACCCCGTTCGCGCGAGCGCGGGAAGATCGTCGCGGTGTTCTCGACCGGGACGATGGAATAGCCGACCGGACGTCCGGTAGGGCCCAGGAAGGAAGGATTGTAGACCGTCCAGCTCCGCGCGTTGGCGTCATCGGCCTCGCGCTTGGCCTCCGCGGCCTTGGCGAACACCCGGTGGGTGAGTGTGAAATACGGCGCGCTGTCGGGTCCCTGCCCGGAAGCCGCAACGCGCTTCATCTCGTTTTCCATGACCGCGTTGTTCAGGCCGTCGACGTCGAAATCGAGCCGCAGATTGAACCAGTGCTGGTGACCGACGCCCACCACATGGGGGTGAACCATCGTGCCGTAGAAATCCTCCGGCACCGGCCGAGACTCCTCGCCGCCGCCACCGGCGCCCGTTTCAGGACGCAGCGCCTCGCACCCTTGGCATTTCCCGGCGTTCACCGGCTTGGTGAGAATCTGGCCGGCGAGCTCCGCTTCGAAGGCGAACGAGCCGTCCTGTTTGAATACCCAATTCAACCCGTAGGCATAATTCCCGGCGGACGCCAGAAACCCCACGACCAGCTCGGTCGCGCGCGCCTCGACGGTCGCCTCGTCCTGGCGGTAGTACATCAACAATCCGGCGTCGCGCTCGTAGACGTAGATGCGATCGTGAGCGACGCGGCCGAAACTTCCGGCATCGGCATCGGGCAGCAAGGGGCTCAGCGTGACGGCGTTCGCCGGCACTTCGCGGCCCGGCGCCACCGGCACCGCAAACCGACCCAGGCCGAAATTGCCCTCGTCGAGAAACTCCATCCACGGCCAGGCCCGGGTCGCATCGCCGTAGCGGCTGACCGCCTCGGAGACCGAGGCGCGATAGAGAATCGAGCGCTGCCGGCCGTTGTCGTCGAACCGGACCTGATGCAGCACCAGGCCCTCGCGGACATTGAAGCCGAAGCGAAATCGCCAGTTCCCCCACCGGATCGCATTGCCCTCGACGGCGAAATTCGCGCCCTGCGGCTGCACCGGGCGGAGCGGCTTTGCCGGCGCCGCCGTCCCGCGCACCTGCGCATCGAAGATATCGTGCGGGACTTTCCGGTTCGGCACCCCGGGAACGTCGTACAATTGCACGACGCGCCCGCCATGAACGTCGACGACCGCCATCACCGAATCCAGGACCGGACCGAAATTGCCGATTGCATCCTGGTCGGAGATGAACAGCACGCGAACCAGCCGGCCGGTCTCGCCCGAGAGCGCCGGATCCTCGCCCACGCCGAGGAATAGCTCGCGGACCGACTTCGATGTCGCGCCGGGGATGTCGAGCCCGTGCCGCACCAGCGCATCCTTGATCTTCGGCTCGGAATCGAGGATTTGGCGCGCACGCTCGAGGTCGTAATCGGTCAGGCCCGGCTGCAGCGGGTCGAGGTCTTGAACCGCATCGAGGCGCCGCGCCGTGAGATCGATGGTGACGGCAAAGCTCTTGTGGCGGCCGAAATCGAGCGCCGCAAGTCGGGCCCGGCGCGGAAACGCTTGACCGGGCTCGAAGCGTTCGACCAGCGATTTCGCCGGCTCCTCGAGCTCGATCCAGGCAAATTTCGTATTCTGCGAAAAGCGTCCGCTCGCCGCCAGCACGTCCCGGATCACGAGGAGCTCCTCCGCGGCGAGCGGATCGAGCGGATGCCTCGGCGCGGCGCCCGCGCCGTCCAGGCACGCCGACGCGCAGCACAGAACGAGCGCCAGGACCGTTTTGCACGTGCCCAGGACCGCCGCGAGCCGGCGGCTTGGCCAAAACAATTCGCACCGCGGCGGCATTTCGGCTCCGTTGCCAGGGTCAGAGACCAGAGCCCGGCATTCTGGCAAAAACGTGCGGCCTGGCTAGCGACGCCGACCCCGATCCGGGCCTAGCGTTCGACCGGCCGATCCTCTATAAGCGCGCCTTCTCGATTTTGCCGAACGTGCCGGGCTTTCGCTGCCTGGGCGCCTATACCCGGGAGGACACAGCCCATGGCCGTGCCGAAACGCAAAGTATCGCCATCCAGGCGCGGCATGCGGCGCTCCGCCGACGCCTTGCGCAAGCCGACGTACATCGAGGACAAGGATTCCGGCGAGCTGCGCCGTCCGCACCACGTCGATCTCAAGACCGGTATGTACAAGGGCCGCCAGGTCCTCAAGCCCAAAACCGAGGTCTGAGCTCCGGTCCCCTGGCGTCGTCTCGGCAAGGCTTGCCGGCGGACAAACCGGCGGCCCGTGCTTCCCCCAAGAACCACCTGTTGGAAGCTGGCCGCCCCGCGCGCTAGACTGGAACTTCGCGGGCCGGGGGACGGGGGCTCGCGTCCGTCATTTCCCATTGGTTTTTGCCGAGGCCGGTCCGCCCCCGCCCGAGGAGGTCGGTTCCGTGTTCCTCATTGGTTTTCCCCTGCTGATCATTCCGCTCGCGATCTACAACATGATCGTATTCCTCACCCCGGGCGTGTTGTGGACCGACAAGGTCGCGACCGTGGCGATGCCATCCCAGTCGGAATGGCCGATCACCTTCGGCGACGTGGTGATCGCGATTGCCCTGTTTCTGCTGTTCGTCGAGGGGCTCAAGGCCAGCCGGGCCGCCGGCAAACCGATGCTGGACCACTTCCTGTCGATGCTGGTGTTCCTGGCGGCGCTCGCCGAATTCCTGCTGGTGAAAGAGGCTGCCACTTCGACCTTCGCGGTGATCACTGCGATCTGCCTCGTCGACCTCGCCGAGGGGCTGGCGATCTCCGGGCGCGCCGCGCGCCATCGGCGGACGATCGAGCGGCTCGAAGCGCAGGCGCCGGGGCAATAGACCGCTTTCCGCGCCCGGCGCCTGGATCGAAGCCCGCAATGCACCGCGATTTTCATTTTCCCGGGCGCTCGCCGGTGATCGCGCGCGAGGGCATGGCCGCAACCTCGCATCCGCTTGCCAGCCTTGCGGCGATCGAGGCGCTCCGCGCCGGAGGCAATGCGGCGGATGCCGCCATCGCCGCGGTCGCGGTGCTCGGCGTGGTCGAGCCGCAGATGACCGGCATCGGCGGGGACTGCTTCTGCCTCATCGCCAGGCCGGGAGCGCCGATCTGGGGCTACAACGGATCGGGAAGGACCGGCGCCCGGATGCGGCTCGAAATGTTGGGGGGCGCCGCGAGCGTCGGCCTCGATTCGATCCATGCGGTCACGGTTCCGGGAGCCGTCGAGGCGTGGAGCGCGATCCTCACGGCCCACGGGCGCTTCGGGCTCGACCGCGCGCTCGCCCCGGCGATCCATTACGCGCAAGCGGGATTCCCGGTCGCCGCCCGCGTCGCGTTCGACTGGTCATCGCTGGTCGAGCGGCTGCGCCGTGACGCCGGCGCCGCGCGGCATTTCCTCGTAGACGGCCGCGCACCGGAAGCCGGCGAGGTGCTGCGGTTCCCGGCGCTTGCCGAGACCCTGAACGCCATTGCGACGGGGGGGCCCGCCGCGTTCTATCAGGGCCGCATTGCGCAGGACGTCGTCGCGACCTTGGCGGCGCGCGGCGGAGTTCTCGCGCCGGAAGATTTCGCCGAGCACCGCGGCGAAGCGGTGACGCCGATTGCAACCAACTATCGCGGACTCGATGTCGTCGAGCTTCCGCCCAACGGGCAAGGCCTCACCGCGCTCGTCATGCTGAACATCCTCGAGCATTTCGATCTCGCCGCGCTCGATCCGCTCGGCCCCGAGCGGTTCCACCTCGCGCTCGAAGCGGCCCGGCTCGCCTATTCGTTGCGCGATGCGCATGTTGCCGACCCGGCCTTCATGCAGACCGATGTTTCCGGCCTGATCGACAAACGCTTCGCGGCGACGCTCGCCGGCCGCATCGATCCGGCAAAGCGCGGCGCGCTGCCGAACTCGCCGTTCACCGGCGGCAATACCGTCTATCTCGCCGTGGTCGATCGCGACCGCATGGCGGTCTCGCTCATCAACTCGCTGTTCTCGCATTTCGGCGTCGGCATCGCCACCGAGGCGACCGGGATCATGCTGCACAATCGCGGCGCCTGCTTCGTGACCGCGCCGGAGCACCCCAATGGGATCGGGCCGCGCAAACGTCCGATGCACACCATCATTCCCGCCCTGGTGATGCGCAATGGGCGATGCGAGCTCGCCTTCGGCGTGATGGGCAGCCATTTTCAGCCCATGGGTCACACGCATTTCCTGCTGAACGTGATCGATTACGCGATGGACGTGCAGCGCGCGATCGACTTTCCCCGGGCGTTCTTCGAGGGCGAGCGGACGCTGGTCGAGCGCGGCGTTCCCCGATCCGCCATCGAGGGGCTCGAGGCCCGCAGCCACGAGGTGGCGTTTACGGCGGCACCGTGGGGCGGCGGCCAGGCCATTCGCATCGATTGGGATCGCGGCACGCTGACCGGCGGGTCGGATCCGCGCAAGGACGGCGCCGCGCTGGGGTATTAGGGCCGCCCTCGATCGCAGACGCGGCCGTAAGGACCAGCTGGTCCTAGGTCTCCTGTTTCTCGCCCCCGGTGAGCCGATCGAGCCGCTTCTGCATCTCGGAGAGCTGGCGTTTGAGCTCATCGATCTCGGTTCCCGGCGCCTGCGACTTGTCCTCTTCCGCTGCCTGGCCCTCGCGTCGGGCGAAGGGCGCGAACATCGCAAACGCGCGCTCGAACATCTCCATATTGCGGCGAACCTGGTCCTCCAGCGGGCCGAAGGTCCCGACCCCGAACGCTTGCGCCATCTGCTGGCGAAATTTTTCCTGCTCGCGGGTCAGGGATTCGATCGAGACTTCGAGATAGCGGGGCACCAGCATCTGCATGCTGTCGCCGTAGAAGCGGATCAGCTGGCGCAGGAAGGCGATCGGCAGCAGATTCTGGCCTTCCTTGTTCTCTTGCTCGAAAATGATCTGGGCGAGCACCGAACGGGTGATCTCCTCCCCGGTCTTGGCGTCGTAGACGACGAAGTCCTCGCCCTTTTTCACGAGAGACGCGAGGTCCTCCAGCGTGACATAGGTGCTCGTGCCGGTGTTGTAGAGCCGACGGTTGGCGTATTTCTTGATCGTGACCGGTTCTGCGGATTTGGCCATGTCGGTTCGGTCGGTTGCGGCCTCGCTGCACTGGAAAATAAGCATTTTCCCCAGCGGGGGGCCACCGTTTTGTGCATCGCGTGCCGTCCGCCGGTTGGGATGCCCGCTTTTCGGCCTCCCGGAACCGGGCATTGTTGACCTGGATCATTGAAAGGGCGTACTGGCCTACCGAGGATGCCCTCCGCGGGAGACCCCGCACGGAGCGACATGTCCCGGCTGGTCTTTCCATTCGCCCGCCATTAAATCTCGCTCGAGATCCCTGTTGGAAAGGAGTTTTGCCATGAAGGACGACATCGTCATTGTCGGTGCCACCCGCACGGCGGTCGGCGCGTTCAACGGCGCGCTCGCAGGCCTGCCAGCCCACGAGCTCGGCAAGGTCGCGATCACGGCGGCGCTGCAGCGGGCGGGGGTCGATCCGGGCAGCGTGTCCGAGGTCATCATGGGCCAGATCCTCACCGCCGGGCAGGGCCAGAACCCGGCGCGGCAAGCCTCCATCGCGGCGGGACTCCCGGTCGAGATCCCGGCTTGGGGCGTCAACCAATTGTGCGGCTCGGGATTGCGCACGGTCGCGCTCGGCTACCAGGCGATCCTGAACGGGGATTCGGAAATCGTGGTCGCGGGCGGCCAGGAGTCGATGAGCCAGGCTCCGCACTGCGCCCATCTGCGCAACGGCACCAAGATGGGCGGGCTCGAGCTCGTCGACACCATGCTCAAGGACGGCCTGTGGGACGCCTTCCACGGTTATCACATGGGCAACACCGCCGAGAACGTCGCCAAGCAATGGCAGATCACCCGCCGTCAGCAGGACGAGTTCGCGGTCGCGTCCCAGAACAAGGCGGAAGCCGCCCAGAAGAGCGGCAGGTTCAAGGACGAGATCACCCCGATCACCATCAAGACCCGCAAGGGCGACGTGGTCGTCGATGCCGACGAGTTCCCCCGGCACGGGACCACGCTCGACACCGTCTCCAAGCTCAAGCCGGCCTTCGAGAAGGACGGAACGGTGACGGCGGCCAATGCCTCGGGCATCAATGACGGCGCCGCCGCCGTGGTGCTGATGAAGGCGAGCCAGGCCGCCAAGGAAGGCCGCAAAGTGCTCGCACGCATCGTTTCCTGGTCGCAGGCGGGCGTCGATCCGGCGATCATGGGCACCGGCCCGATCCCGTCCTCGCGCGCGGCACTCAAGAAGGCCGGTTGGAAGGCCGATGATCTCGACCTCGTGGAGGCCAACGAGGCCTTCGCCGCGCAGGCCTGCGCGGTGAACAAGGATCTCGGCTGGGACCCCGCCAAGGTCAACGTCAACGGCGGCGCGATCGCCCTCGGGCATCCGATCGGCGCGTCCGGGGCGCGGGTGCTGGTCACGCTGCTCCACGAGATGGAGAAGCGCAATGCCAAGAAGGGCCTCGCGACGCTCTGCATCGGCGGCGGCATGGGCATTGCCATGTGCGTGGAGCGCGACTGAATTCGCTTCCTCGGGCGGAGCGCCCGATGTGAGGCGCTCCGCCCCGATCCCTGAGCAATATGGCGAGATCGGAACAGCCGATCCGAGATCCGGGAGGAATACGTCATGGCACGCGTTGCGGTGGTCACCGGCGGTACGCGCGGCATCGGCGCGGCGATTGCCAAGGCATTGAGCGCGGCCGGTTGCAAGGTCGCCGCCAATTACGGCGGCAACGACGAGGCGGCGCAGAAATTCAAGGCCGCGACCGGAATCCCGGTCTTCAAGTGGGACGTCAGCGCCTATGAGGCTTGCGCCGCCGGACTGAAGAAAATCGAGGCGGAGCTCGGCCCGGTCGACATCCTGGTCAACAACCACCGCATGACGCCCGAGCAGTGGACCCAAGTCATCAACACCAACTTGAGTTCGCTGTTCAACATGTGCCGCCCGGTGATCGAGGGCATGCGCCAGCGCAAATTCGGGCGCATCGTCAACATCTCCTCGGTGAACGGCCAGAAGGGCCAGATGGGCCAGTCGAACTATTCGGCCGCGAAGGCGGGCGAGCTCGGCTTCACCAAGGCGCTGGCGCAGGAGAGCGCGAAGAGCGGCATCACGGTCAATGCCATCTGTCCGGGATATATCGGCACCGAGATGGTCCAGGCAGTCCCGAAGGACGTGCTGGAGAAGAACATCATTCCCCAAATCCCCGTCGGGCGGCTGGGTGAGCCGGAAGAGATCGCGCGCTGCGTCGTATTCCTGGCCTCCGACGATTCGAGCTTCATCACCGGCTCGACGCTGACCGCGAACGGCGGTCAATACATGATCTGACGTCGTCTTCGGTGGCCGGCGGCGCATTCTCGGCACCACGTTCCGCCGCGACGCTCGTCGGCTTTGGCGCCGTGCTGATGTGGTCGTCGCTCGCTTTGCTCACCGCTTCTTCCGGACAGGTGCCGCCGTTCCAGCTCGCCGCGATCAGCTTCGCGATCGGGGGCGGCATCGGGGCCGCGACCTGGGCCGTGCGCCCGGGCGCCATGCGGGCGCTGCGGCAGCCGCCCGAAGTATGGGCGCTCGGGGTGGGCGGCCTGTTCGGCTATCACGCGCTGTATTTCACCGCGCTGCGGCTCGCGCCGCCGGCCGAAGCCGGGCTCATCAATTATCTCTGGCCGCTGCTGATCGTGCTGTTCTCCGGCCTGCTGCCGCAGGAACGGCTCAAGCCGCATCACCTCGCCGGCGCGTTTTTGGGGCTGATCGGCACGATCGTGCTGGTCGCGAGCCGGGCCCATCTGGGATTCGCCGAAGCCGACACGCCCGGCTTTGCGGCGGCCTTCGTGGCGGCTTTCGTGTGGGCGACCTATTCGGTGCTGTCCCGCCAGTTCGCCACGGTGCCGACCGACGTGGTCGCGGCGTTCTGTTTGCTCACCGCTGCGCTGGCCGCGGTTTGTCATCTCGCCTTCGAGGAAACCGTGTGGCCGGCCGGAGCCCGCGAATGGCTCGCCACGATCGGGCTCGGCGTCGGTCCGGTGGGTCTCGCGTTCTATGCCTGGGACATCGGCGTCAAACGCGGCGACATTCGCGTGCTCGGCGCCGCCTCCTACGCCGCGCCGGTGCTTTCGACCTTGTTGCTGGTGCTCACCGGCTTTGCCGAGGCGACCCCATCCTTGGCTGCCGCCGCGGTGCTCATCGCCGGCGGAGGGCTGCTTGCGGCCAAGGACCTGTTGTTTCGTTCCTGATCGGCACCTGACGAGCGTCAAGGCATCCGCAACATCAGAAC